>Ga0181531_10001219_pt1 | contig 16393 bp, 8 predicted proteins | sample PEATcosm2014_Bin_38_FD_119743 | JGI IMG/M metagenome (GOLD analysis project Ga0181531, IMG submission 119743) | Peatland microbial communities from MTU Mesocosm Facility, Houghton, MI, USA - PEATcosm2014_Bin11_10_metaG | ecosystem: Environmental > Terrestrial > Soil > Wetlands > Peat | place... | reverse complement strand
TCCGGTTCGAGGAACGGGTTCTTCTGCGTGATCGTCGTTCCCGACGCGCCTTCGTTGATCGTCGTGTAGCCCGAGATCAGCGTCGAGTAGGGGACCACGACCGACGAACCGCCGGTCACGCGGACCGCGGTGTTGCGGTTGGGGCGGAACTCGAGGCCGAAGTGCGGGTCGTAGTGCGACTTGGTGATCAGTTGCGAGACCGGGTCGAGCGGCGTCTCGTTCAGATACGCCGACGCGTTCGCGTAGCTGCCGACCGGGTAGGCTTTGAGGAACGCCGCCACGACCGCGGGGTTCTCGTAGGTGACGTTGGTCTTGTAGGTCGTGAGGTAGTTGCCCCAGTCGAACTCGAGCTTGGGCGTGAGCTGGAACTGGCCGGTCAGCGAGATGTCGGTCTGATAGATCTGCGTGTCCGGCGTGCCGATGTCGGTCGACGGCAGGATCGCCGTCGCCGAGGTCCCGTTGGTCGAGTTCAGCAAGCAATTCGGCTGGTTGCCGATCGTGCCGGCCGGCGGGTTGGGGCCGCCCGAGACGACGTACGAGCAGCCCGGTTCGAGCGGCGTCGTGTCGTTGAGGATCTGGACCGTGTCGTCCAGGAAGTGGTCGATGTTGAAGCTGTACGTGTTCGCGCCCACCGGGTGGATGTAGCTGAACGTGTACCCGTTGAGGTGGTCGTACTCGTTGGTGCTGTACGGCGTTCCGTAGCCGTAGTAGCCGCCGTTGTTCTCCACCGTCTTGGTGGTGTAGCACGGCGTGGCGACGGTGCAGTTGTACGGTGTCGTCGTCGTGCCGAACGAGTGCGGCACGGTGGGGTTGTTCACGTACGGCAACACGCTGTTGCCGGCGCCGGCCGGGAAGCACGGGCCGACCGCGCCGCCGTTCGCCGCGGTCGCCGCTTGGAACGCGACCTGGCAGTTGGCGTTGTTGGTCACTTGGAACCAGCCGCCGTCGTTGCCGGGCACGCCGGACTCGCCGGTGCCGTCGATGTTGCGCGTGATATCCGCGGTGTAGGGCCGGAAGAGGATGGTGTCGTTCTTGTAGGTCGTGCGGAAGTCCAGGTTGAGGCTGGGCTGGCTGAAACGCACGGCCGAGCCGGGGTAGAACGTGTAGATCGGCTGGGTCGTGCCGATCTGGTTCTGCGTCGCGGGCGCGTTGTAGATCGAGGTCACGGTGCACTTCGCGCCGCTCCCGCCGACGTAGACCGAGCCGACCTTGTTGGTGCACTCGGGAAGGACTTCCGAGCCGATGTACTGCGCGTACGAACCGCCCTGCGGATCGAACTGGCCGTAGAAGCCGATGTATTCGGCCGTGATCGACGTCGCGCTCGAGAAGCTGTAGCGCACCTTGGCCAGGTCGTCGTTCAGCACGTAGGTGTTGCTGGCGTCGAACAGACCTTCGGTCGTGTCGTTGTTGGCGAGCGACGCAGCCGTATAGGTATGCGTCTGCGGGATCAGCGTCGAGGTGTTGATCGAGCTGTCGATGACGTCGAGGTTGTGGTCGTACGAGGGACCGCGATAGCCGTCGAACGACTTGCCCAGGATGATCTGGAGCTTGTTGTCCAGGAAGTTGCGGTCGATCAGGAACGTGTAGAGGTTCCCGTCGTAGCTGTCGTGGCCGAGCTTGATGATGCCGCTGTCATGCGGCGTGAAGTCCGGCGTACGCAGGTTGATCGTGCCGACCGCCGATTGCCCCGCCGTCGGGCCGTTGAGGCCTGCGCCGTAGAGGATGTCGGCGCCGCCGAGGATGCCGGAGCCGGTGTAGTCGGTCGTGTAGGTGCCCGAGACGCCCGACGAAACCGGGTGGCCGTCGAGGGTGACCTTGGTCTCGTTGCCCAGGCCGTGGATGACGAAGTTGTTGTTGACGTTGGTCGCGCTCTCGACGACCTGCACACCGGGCAGCTCGGTGAGCACGTTGGTGATCGCCGGCACGTCCAGGTTCTGGATCGTGCTCGCCGTTACCGTCGACTGCGCGCTCGAGCTGATGTTGAAGCGCGCCGCGTTACCACTGCTCGTGGTCGACGTACGGCCGATCGTCGAGAGCGTCGAGAGCGTCGTCTCGGTGAGCGAGACGCTCACGGTGGAGGCGGTGCCGGCCGTGACGGCGATTTCCGTCGAACTGGTCTGATAGCCGCCGTGGGTGACGACGATGGTGTAGAAGCCGGGCGGGACGGTGATCGCAAAGTGCCCGTTGGCATCGGTCTGCACCGTGACGTTGACGGGACCGGTGGCGGTTACCGACGCGTTCGCCAAGCCCGTCCCGCGCGCGTTTGCGACGGTTCCGGTGATGCTCGGCGCCGGGCTGGTTTGCGCGATCGTCGCTGGCGCCGCCGCACTGACGGGTCCGGCGAGCGATCCGATCGCTACAAAGCAAGCGAGCGCCGCGCTGGTGAATAAGCGCAAGCGGTTGGTCCTTTCGGAAATCGAGAAAAGGGCAGAGCCCGAGACAAACACCCCGTCCCAGAGCTACCAGGCCTTCGTTAAGGTCCCGTTATTCAACCTGGCCGAGTGGCTAGTTGAACAGCGGGGGAACTATCTTCCTGGCAAATCACTGGGAAAGGGGAGGATTTCCGCCACGTCCGCCCGGCCTGACGAGAGCCCGCTCGGTCTTGCCAAATGTCGAATGACGGGCGACGCTCTGCTCGCTATCCTCTCTGGAATCGCTTCTGGCTCGTTCCGAGGATTGATGCAGATTTCACGTCTCGGGCGTGGTGCGCTTGCCGTCACCACCGCCGTCTTCTTGCTTTTCTCCGGCGCCCTGCCGGCTGCCGCGCAAGCGATGTCGACGGCGACCATCTCGGGTTCGGTGAAGGACGTCGCGGGAACACCGGTCGCGGGCGCGGTGGTGACCGCCACCGGGCCGCAGAGCGCGACGGCGACGACCGATCCGACCGGCGACTTCGTCATCGTCGTCAAGCCCGGCGTCTACACCATCGCGGTCACGCGTGGCGGCTTCCAATCGGTGACGCTGAACGATCTCGCAGTCGTCGGAGGCGGAAGCCAGCCGCTGACGGTCACCCTGAACCGGGTCGACCTCTCGACCCTGCGCAGGATCGGGAGTGTCTCGACCACGGCCCGCGGCAGCGGCAGCACGATCAACACCGGCGCCGCGGTGACCGGCTACCTGTCCGCGCAGACCTTCGAAGATCTCGCCAGCCCGCAGATCAATCAGGTCCTGCAAGAACAGGGCGACGTGACGATCGAGCACATGGGCAGTCAGCAAGACACCGCGATCATCGTCGGCGGTTTGCAGCCCTACGAGACGCAGGTGCTGATCGACGGCCATCCGATCGCGCTCGGGCAGTACGGCGTGTGGCTCAGCCACCTCTTCCCCGACTACCTGGTCGGCGGGATCGAGACGCAGTCGGGTCCCGGCAACACGACGCCGTTCGCGAACCTCGCGGTCGGTGGAACGGCCAACATCCTCACCCCGGGCTTCACCCAGCGTCAGACGGCCGAGTTCGTCACCGGATTCGACAACTACAACTCGCAGTACTCGAACCTGCTGGCGACCGGTTCAGCCGCGAAGCTGCAATACGTCGTCGCGGCCGGCGTCGCCGGCATCAACGGTCCCTACTTTCACAAGTACGGCTGCGCGGTCTCCGAGGACTATGGCAGCCTCGCGAACACCAGCGGGTCGACCGGGATCGTGCAGTTCTGCAGCGACGAGAGCGGCTCGGAATACGACAAAGGCGAGCTGCTCAAGCTGCGCTACAACTTCAGTCCCGGCACCTCGTTCGAGGTCGGGTTCCTGGGTTCGTACGGAGGCTACTCGCCGCAAGGCACGGCCTGGGGCAACGCGCTCGGCCCGACGACGATCGAGTCGTGCATGTACAACTCGGACCCCGCGATTTGCGGCAACCCGGCGTATGCGAACCTGGTCGGCAAGACGATCAACGCGATCCAGTGGTATCCCGGCACCCAGATCAGCAACACCCAGCAGCTCTACACCGCGCAGTTCCGCACCTCGATCGGCAACGACACGCTGGTGCTGCGTCCGTACGTCGGCGCGATCCAGCCGGAGTCGTACGACGGCTACGACGAGGGCTTCTACCCCTCGTTCTACAGCGGACCTATTCCGAACGGCGTGACTCCCGCAACTTGGTACAACGATTTCGTGTATGCGACAGGCGCGGCATGTCCCCCCGGAACGGTCTTCAGTTACTCGCAGCCGACGAACTCGAAAGGTCAGTCGACGACGCCCGGCATCGCCGGGAACCTCGAGTGCTACCAGTATCCCTACACGTTCTACGAACAGGACAAGCTGTACGGCAACACGCTCTCGTACATTCACCCGTTCGGCGACAACTCGCTGCAGTTCACCTACGACTTTCACGGGCAGAGCACGTTCGCGTACGCGAACGCCGTCGGCAACGTGACCGTACCGTTCACCGGAACGCGCTTCTCGACGTTCTCGCTGACCGGCGACTTCCATCCGGTCGACAAGCTCACCGTCGATCTGGGCCTGTACGATACGACCTGGACGTTGGGCGGCTCGCAAGGCGTGGTCGACGTCGCGACGGGCGCCGAGTCGCTGGTCAACCTCCAACGCGACGAGAGCCGCTTCGACCCGCACTTGGCGACGGTCTTCCGGCCCGATCGCGACGACTCGCTGCGCCTGGCGTGGGGCACCTCGCACACGTTCCCGTTCGCCGGTGACGTCAGCGGCCTGCCCGCGTATCAGCCGTTCGCGCAGTCCGCGCCCGCGTACACGGCCGGCATCTACACCGAGAAGAACCCCCAGCTGCTGCCGGAGTTCAGCTCGGAGTGGACGGCCGGCGCCGATCACCGCTTCAAGAACGGCGCCGTGTTCAGCGCCGACCTCGAGTACGCCGTCGTCCACGACGTCTTCCAGCAGCTCGAATATTCGGAAACGATCAGTGAGTTCAACGGCATGGCGACCAACGCGTCCAACAACGTGCTCGGGATCTTCCTCCCGATCAACGTCGCCGAGCTGACCGCGAAGATCGCGACCCTCAAGTACACGTACGCGCCGCCGGTCGGCTGGGGCTACAGCGTCTCGGTCACGGCGGACAGCTCGCAGTTCAGCGGCATTCCGAACAACGCATACAACCTGAGCGCGAGCTTCCCGGTCAACAACGTCCAGGTGTGCGGCACGGGGCTGTTCACGCCGGGCTTGGCGACCTGCATCCCGTACCTCAAGAGCTACGGCACCTTCAGCTATACCTGGAGCGACGGTTCGCTGGCGAAACTGGGCGTCGACTACGAGGGCAAGAACAACCCCTACTACCAGCCGCCGTTCGCCGAGCTGTTCCTCACCCTGCGTCACCCGATCACCAAGTCGCTCGACGTGCAAGTCTCGATCGAAAACCTGCTCAACACCAACAACTTCAGCAACCTGCCCGCACCCAACGCGGGCGAACCGCTGGTCGCCGCGACCTCGCTCGGGCAGACGACCTATCTCCCCGATTTGCTTCCGATTCCGCCGCGCACGGTTCGCGCGCAGCTTCGCCTGCACACCGGGAGGTAACGGCGGCGGCGACGTTCGTGCTCGCCGATCCGGTGGCGGCCTAGATGCTCGCGCCCAGCCCGCGCATCCCGGTCATCGACGCCGACGCGCTGCGTTCTCCGCGCCGCTCCGACCTGATCGCCTTTGCGCGGCAGGTCGGCAGCGCGGCGCGCACGATCGGTTTCTTCGCGGTCGCCGATCACGGCGTCTCGTCCGATCTGATCGGCGCCGCGTTCGCCCAATCACGCCGCTTCTTCGCGCAGTCGCTCACGGCGAAGAGCACCGTCGGGATGGAGCGCTCCGCCGCGTATCGCGGATACTCGCGCTTCGGCGCCGAGCGGCTCGATCCCGATCGACCCGGCGACGCCAAAGAATCGTTCAACCTCGGCACCGAGGTGGCGCCCGACGATCCGGACATCCTGGCGGGCACGCCGTTCATCGGCCTCAACCAGTGGCCGGACCTCGACGGCTTCCGCGCCACCATGCTCGACTACTTCGCCGCCATGCGCGCGCTCTCGCTCGCGCTGATGCGCGCCTTCGCGCTCGACCTGGGGCTGGCCGACGAGCACTACTTCGCGACCTGCTTCGACCGACCACTCGCGACGCTGCGCCTGTTGCGCTATCCCCCGCACCCGGGCGCCTTCGACGGAACGCTGTTCGGCGCGGCGCCGCACACCGACTACGGGATCCTCACGCTGCTCGCGCAGGACGACGCGGCGGGCCTCGAGTTGTGCAGCCGCGAGGGGACGTGGATCCCGATCGAGCCGATGCCGGGGACGCTGATCTGCAACATCGGCGATGCGCTCATGCGCTGGAGCAACGACGTCTACGTCTCGACGCCGCACCGCGTGGTCAACGCGTCCGGCCGCGAGCGGCACTCGATCGCGTTTTTCGCCGATCCCAATCCCGACGCGCGGATCGCGTGCTTCCCCTCGTGCGCGACCCCGACGCGGCCGGCGAAGTATCCGCCGATCGACTACGCCGCCTACCAGCGCGAACGGTACGACGCGACCTACGGGCCGGCATGACCCACATCCCGGTCGTCGACGTCGCCGGGTCGCGCTGTTCGGCGATCCCAACGCCGACGCGCTGATCGCGTGCCTGCCGTACACGGCGTCGACGAACGGCCGCCGCCGGGGCCGCTCATCGCGCTGGCCGTGCAGCACGTGCTGGTCATGTACGCCGGCGCGGTGGCGGTGCCGCTGATCGTCGGTGGGGCGTATCATCTGTCCAAAGATCAGCTGGCGAGCCTGATCGACGCGGATCTGTTCGCATGCGGTCTGGCGACGCTGGTGCAGTCGCTGGGCATCGGGCCGTTCGGGATCCGGCTGCCGGTCATGATGGGTGCGAGCTTCGTGTGCGTCGCGCCGATCCTCGCGTATGCCGCGCAACCCGGGGCGACCTTGGGCGCGGTGTTCGGCGGGGTCATGCTCGGCGGCGTCTTCGGTGTGTTGATCGCCCAGTGTGCCGGGACGCTCGTGCGGCTCTTTCCGCCGGTGGTCACGGGCTCGGTGATCACGGTCATCGGCATCTCGCTGACCAATGTCGCGATCGGCTGGGCGGGCGGCGGCGTCGGTGCCCACGACTTCGGCGCGCCGCGTTACCTTGGCGTCGCGGCACTCGTGCTGGTGGTCATCCTGCTGCTGCTGGCGTGGGCGCGCGGGATCGCGCGCAACCTCGCCGTGCTGCTCGGCATCGTCACCGGCTACGCGCTCACGATCGCGCTGGGATGGCCGTCCTTCGCGGGCTTGGGGGGCGAGCCGTGGATCGCGCTCGTGCGCCCGCTCTCGCTCGCGCCGCCGGCGCTGGTACCGTCGGTAACGCTGGCGATGTGCCTGGCCGTGATCGTCACCATGATCGAGTCGACGGGGATGTTCCTCGCGCTGACCGACATCGTCGGCGTGCCGCTCACCGACCGCGACCTGCGGCGCGGCCTGCGCGCCGACGCGCTCGGCACCCTGCTCGGCGGCTTCTTCAACGCGTTTCCGTATACGTCGTACTCGCAGAATATCGGACTGGTCGGCATCACCGGCGTGCGCTCGCGCTGGGTCGTCGTCGGCGGCGGCGTGTTGCTGCTGGCGCTGGGCGTGCTGCCCAAGCTCGGTTTCCTGGTGGCCTCGATTCCGCCGAGCGTGCTCGGCGGAGCCGGGTTCGTGATGTTCGGGATGGTCGCGGCGACCGGCATCCGCGTCCTCGCGAACGTCGACTACACCGTTCGCCACAACGCCGTGACGGTCGCGCTGGCGATCTCCCTGGGCCTCGTGCCGACGCTCTCGCCGCACTTCTTCGACGCGCTGCCGGGCTGGCTCGCACCGATCGTGGACGACGGCATCGTGCTCGCCGCGGCCGTCGCCGTCGCCCTCGATCAGTTTTTCCGCCGCTTCTCCATGCGCTAATCGGTCACGGTGCGCCGGTGCAGGCAGACCATGAATCCGTCGGCATCGGTGCCGAACGCCATCCTGCAGACCGGCGTCTGCATCGGATCGCTGATGGTGCCGCCGCGGCTGCGTAAGCGCGCCACCGCGGCGTCGATGTCGCGCACGGCGAGCAGCCCGACCCCGGCGGGCGGGAACGATTCCCCGCCGCTCCCGTAGATCGTGAACGTCGCGCCGTCGGCCAGCGTGAACTCGCCACCCTTGTCCTCGGGGTAGAGCACGGTCGGCACCATGCCGAGCACCTCGCGGTAGAACGTCATCGCGCGCGGGACGTCGGCGGTGACGATCCCGGCCGCGTCGAGGCCGACGACGTCGGCATCCTGGGTGCCGGGCGTGGGCGGCGGCGCGTCCTGGTCGCGATTCTTGCGTTGGTGGAGGCAGAAGCCGTTGCCGTCGGGGTCGCTCCCCCAGCCCATGACGCAGACCTGGCCTTCCATGGCGTCGCTGATGGTGACGCCCCGCGAGCGCACGGCGTCGATCGCCGCCCGGGCGTCGTCGACGGCGAAGAAGAGGACCTGACCAGGCGGGGTTCCCTCGCCGCCGTTCCAGACGCCGATCGTCGCGCCGTCGGCCAGGGTGAATTCGGCGCCGCGCCCTTCGTCGTCGACGGCGGTGGTCGGAATGCCGAGCAGGTCGCGGTAGTAGGCGGTCGCCGCCGCCGGGTCGCGCACGATCAGGGCCGAGAGGTCGATCCCGGTGATCGCGACGGTCGTCTGCAGGTTGGTCATGCGTCCAGGGTAGCCACCATATATGACAGGTGCTGTCATATATGGTGGCGGACGATCACCGTATGCGCTCGCAGCGGCTGCTCTCGTGCCTGCTGCTGCTCCAGGGCGAGCGGCGCCGGACCGCGCGCGAACTGGCCGGCGCCCTCGAGGTGTCGACCCGGACCGTCTACCGCGACGTCGAGGCGCTCAGCGCCGCCGGCGTCCCGGTCACGATGGAACGTGGCCCGCACGGCGGCGTCGTCCTGGCCGACGACTACCGCCGGGCGCTCGCGCAGTTCACCGGCGATGAGCTACAGGCGCTCTTCGCCAGTGGCGCCGGCCCGATGGCGGACCTCGGCATCGCCTCGCACGGCCTCGCGCTCGACAAACTCGCCGGCGCGCTGCCACCCTCGCAGCGGCGCGCGGCGGCCGAAGCGCGCGGCACGCTGCTGATCGACTCCAACCGCTGGTACCGCGGCGCGCAGCCGACCTCGCTGCTGGGCGTGCTGCGCGGCGCGACCGCCGAGGCGCGCCGCGTGCGGGTGCAGTATCGCGACCGTTCCGGCGCGCTGACCGACCGGGTCGTCGACCCGCTCGGGCTGGTCGCAAAAGCCGGTGTCTGGTACCTGGTGGCACGCGAACCGGACAAAGGGTACCGTACGTTTCGAGCCGAGCGTATCGCCGACGCGGAGATCCTCGCCGAGCGCTTCAGCCGGCCGCCTGACTTCGATCTCGACGCGCACTGGCGCGGCTCGATCGCCTCGCTCGAAGACCGCGCCGCGACGCAGGTGACCTTCGACGTCGTCCTGGCGATGCGGCCCGAGACGGTCGAGCGCCATGCGCCGTATTTGCAGATGGAGATGCTCGGCCAGGACGGCCAGGACGCGCGGGTGCGGCTGCGTTTTCCGATGCGCGAGCTCGCGATCTATCACGTGCTCGCGCTCGGCGCCGACGTGCGCATCCTCGAACCGCACGACTTTGCCGATGCGATCGTGGCCTGCGCCCGCGCGGCGATCGCGCGGCTCGCGCCGGCTTGACCTCAGAGTGGGAGCTCGCGCACATCCTCGTTCTGCAAGTGCCCTTCGCGAAAGGCCCAGCCGATGAGGTGTGCGCGATTACGGACCCCGCTGCGCAGCAACAACTCGCGTACGACGCCGTTGACGACACCTTCGGTTTCCGCGAGCTCGCTTGCCATCATCTTGGTCGACCACCCGTTGGCGATCATGACGAGGATACGCTGCTGTCGCGACCCCTGACGCATGCTGTTTTTCTACACCCTGTACGCGCCTTCGCCACCCCCGTCCGTGATGGAGAGGGAGGCGCGTACCCAGTCTCCGTATTAGCCATTCGTGGCCATTGCCTCCTTGTCGCCGGCCCGGCGGGCCGCGAGCGTCCTCGCGACGCTGCAACGCAGCGCGACTGCGACGGAACTCAGCGCGATCCTCGGGCGCTCGGCCGCCTGCGTGCGCGATGATCTCGCCGATGCGATCGCGGGCGGTCGCGTGCACCGCGAGGTCGTCGGACGGCGGAATATCTATACGGCCGTCGACGTCCACCCGGACGAGGCCGAGCGTGCGTTCGCGGCGCGCGCGATCGCGACGTGGATGGAGCGCAGCGGACGGGTGCCGGCCGCTGTCGTCGCCGACGGGTGGCTCGCCGCCGGACGTGAAGCGCGCGCGGCCGCCTTCCTCGAAGCGGCCGGCATCGAGGCCGAGCTGCGCGGCGATGATGCGACGGCGATCACGTTGCTCGAACGCGCGGGCGCGCTCCAGCGCGACGCCGAAAAGCGCACCGCGCTCGTGCGTCGCATCGCGGCAGTCGAACGCCGTTGCGGTCGTTTCGCGAGTGCTGAGGGACGGCTCGTTCGCCTACTCGAACCCTCGCCCGCGCCTGCCAACGCGCGGGCCGCGCTCGACTTGGCGGAGCTGCGGCTCGATCGAGGCGATCCCGACGAGGCGCTGGCCGTGCTCGCACACGCGCGGCGTGGCGCGCGCGACCAGCAACTGCAAGCCGAGGTGCGGCTCGCGGCCGACGCGGTCCACGCCGCGCGCGGGACGCCACGGCGCACGGCCCACGCGCCGTATGAGCGAGAGCCACTGCGCCTGCGCTACCGGCGTGCGCTCGCGCAGGCACGGACGCTGCGACTCGGTGGTGCGCCGCGCGCGGCGGCGCTGGTCGCGCGTGACGCGCTCGCCAGTGCCGACGACGGCACGCCGCGCTGTGCGCTCGAGCTCGAAGCGATGCGCGCGCTCGTCTGGATCGAGCCGCTCGCGCAGGTGCGCGCGTTCGCGGCAGAGTGTGTCGACCGTGCGCGCGCATGCGGTGACGCGACTGCGGCGGCAGTTCTCGCTCTCGAGGCGGCGTATTGGGCGGTGCAGGCCGGCGACCGGCTCGACGCGCAGCGATGGCTGCGGGGCCGCCCCCTCCACGCGCATCGTTCGGCCGACGAGCCGACGGCGATGGCAATCGCGCTGCTGACGGGCGGCCAGGCCGCGCCACCCGATGAGGACCTCGTCGCCGCCGTCGAACGCGCCGCACTCGCCGACGACCTGGAACGGCTGGGCGCCGCTGTTGCCGACGCGTCGCCCGCGCCGTACGCGCGTACCCTGGTCGAACGGTTCTCGCGCGCGCTCCCCCACGACGTCGTCGTGCCGCGCCTGGCCGCGGCTGCAGCGCGCCTGCGCACGGCCAGCCGCGCGCGGCTGCTGCTCGGCGTGCGCCGCGCTGCCGAGAGCGAGCCCGCGACGCTCTTGGACGCGGTACTCGCGTGCGCGGCGGCGAGCGAGCGCGCCTGCAGGGCCGAGGAGCGTCGCCACCGCGCCGAGGAAGCGGCAACGGCGTTCAGTCGCTTCGGATGGTCGCGCGAGGCCGCCTACGCTCGTTCGCTCGCCGGGTCCGAGCCGCAGCTCTCGCCGCGTCTGGCGGCGATCGCGCAGCTCGCCGCCGCCGGCCGCACCAACGCCCAGATCGCCAGCCAGCTCGGGATCAGCGCACACACGGTTCAGCACCACGTCTCGGCGGTGCTGCGCGAGCTCGGTCTGCGCTCGCGCTGGCAGTTGGCGGACCGCGAGGCATTACCGCCGCGTTAAGGCGCGCTGCCGTCGCGTCGGTGTTAATCGCACCATAAGGCGGTACACGCTGCGCTACGCGGTTCGTTGCAGCGAGAAGTGTCCGCGCCGATAGCCGGTCGCGCGATTGTTTCGCCCCGTCTTCGACGGCTACGATCGAGATCGAATGACTGCGCGAGTGGTTACTACGGTGCGGCGTCTGTTCGTCGCTCTCTTGATCGTCGTCGTCAGCGGCGCGCCGGTCGCCGCCGCCGACACCGGCTCGATTGTCGGCGTCGTCGTCGATGCCGAGACGGGCAAGCCGGTCGCCGGCGCGGTCGTCCGTGCCGTCGCGCCAACCGGCCACTACGAGGCGCACACCGACGCAAGGGGACAATTCACGCTGGTCGGGGTCGCCGTCGACACGTACAACGTTACCGTCGACGCGCCGACCTACAAGACCGCGACGTTCGACGGCGAGACGGTCGTCACGAGCGAGGCGATCCACCTCGAAGCCAAGCTAAGCAAAGCGATCCGAACGATCGGCAGCACGGGCGTGCGCGCACAGCGCGTCACCAGTGCGTTCCAGCCGAACCAGCCGGTCGACAACTACACCGTCGACGCGAACGGCATCGCGCAACTGCAAGGCAAGACCTTCGACACCGATCAAACGCAACTGCTCTCGCGGTTGCCGAGCGTTACCGTCGATCGCAGCGGCACGCCGCTGATCCGTGGCGGCTACAGCTTCCAGACTTCGCTGCAGTACGAAGGGATCGACTACACCGAGCCCAACGCCAGCGTGCTCAACCGGTTCGAGAACTTCGGCAATGCCAACTTGCTCAACGGGGTCGGATCGCTCGAGATCATCCCGGGCGGGGGGGACGCGACGCACGGCGACACCGGCACCGGGCTGATCGCGCTGACCGCCAAGCGCGGCACCTACCCGTATTTCGGCAACCTCGACCTCGAAGACGGCTTCAACACCGGCTTCCATCAGTACGGGGTCGAGTTCGGCGCGGCGACCAAGAGTGGGAACCTCTCGGATTACATCTCGTTCATCGATGAGCGCAACTGGCTGCAATACGGAAACTTCGGCTTGCAGGCCGGCTCGATCGGCGCCAACGCGATCACGCCCGATCCGTTCCTCAACAGCAACGTCAACGCGCACTTCGGCGCACCGTGGACCTCGGCGTACTTCAACACCGCGGCGGTGTTCTCAAAGGACCTGGTCGACAATCTCGTCTTCAAGTTCGGCAAGGGACAGCAGCAGTCGCTGCAGTTCTTCACCCAGCAGCAGTCGGTGACCGACCAGCTGAACTACGGCAGCATCGGCGGCCTCTGCTACGTCAACCCGGCGCTCGAGGAGCCCTGTATCGAGGGGTACGACGCCTCGGAAGGACAGAACGGGTCGATCGCGCGCATCGTCGGGAATCTCTTCGCGCCGCCGCCCGGTCAGATGGCGAGCCCGAACTACACGTCGACGGTCGCGGCACTCACGCCGAAGTTTCCCGGCGGCGGGACGCCGGGCGCGCCGCTCACCTCGCCCGACACGGCGCACAGCCCATTCAGCGCGTACAAATTCGAGTACCAGAACATCCTCGACGGGGCGACCGTCTTCAACGCGCGCGTTTACCAGACGCGAAGCGACCAGTCGCTCAACGAGGCGGAGCAGGGTCTCTTCACCTCCGACAGCGGCGGCCTGCGGACCGGGACGAGCGCCGATCTGACGCGTTCGTTCGGAACCCGGCACTTGGTCCAGATCGGCGGGAAGTACGAATTCGCCCAGCCCTACGGCGACACGTTCGACGCCCTGGACGACAACGCGGCGTATACCGGCGCGAACACGCCGTACGCGCAGATCCCCAATCTCGCGGTGGCGAACGTCATCCCCGACTTCGTCCCGGTCATGCAGTCGACGACCGTCAACGGAACGACGTACGCCGGGACGCCGGGGTGCTACGGCTACGTCGCCTCCGGCGGGATCACCAACACGACCGGACCGCAGTGCGGCTATCTCGCGAAATACTTCCCGAACGGCATCCCCGCCCTGCCGACCGAGGAGCAGGTGCCGACGGCCACCGAGCAAGTGTACGCGCTCTACCTGCAAGATACGTGGTCGCCCAGCAGCAAGCTGCGCGCACTCTTCGGGATGCGGCTCGACGGCTACAACTTCTTGCTGCCGAACGACCCGACCGATCCGCCCGCGATCGACGGCATTCGGCACCAGCGCCAGTACGAGCCGCATCTGGGCGTGAGCTATCGGGTCGACGACAACGACGCGGTGCGTGTCAATTTCGGACGCACGCTGGAGATTCCGCTGCCGACGTTTCTCGGCGTCGACGTCAATCGCGCCGAATTCAACGCCTTCAACGGCATCCCGTCGTACGACAACACCAAAGGTCCGTTCGACCCGCTGCGGCCCAACGCGACCGCGGCGACCTATTGTGGTCCAGGTACGCTCCAGGTCGTTGGCGGTCAGGACGTCATCCAAGGGAATCAGCCCTGCACGAGCTACGGCGACCAGCTCTATTGGCTGATGCGCAACTACGTTTATGGCTTGCAGGGCCAGATCCAATATCCGCTGCGCGGCTCGACGTTCACGAACTACGACGCCTCGCTCTCGCACCTGTTCAAAGACGGTACCGCGCTGCGCGTCACGCCGTTCTACCGGCGGGGTTACGACATCGTCGAGTCGACGCGTACGCTGATCGGCTACGACCCGCTCACCGAGGTGCAGTCGCTCAGTCCGCTCATCTACTCGAACTTCGGCGTGCAGTACACGACCGGCGTCGAGCTGGACATCACCCACGAGCGGCCGATCGGCCTCTCATACCAGATCACGGGGACGTACATCAATCAGATCGGCAACAACCCGCCGGGCTCCTTCCTCCCCACGCAGTCGGTGCTGCTGGGCGAGCTTTACCGTTCACCCTCGCTCTCGCCGCTCCAAGGGACCGCGGGTGTGACGGAACGGACCAGAAAGGGCTGGCGCGTCAATCCGGATTTCCACTACATCCACGGCTATCCGTACGGAGCCGGCGTCGACCAGGCGGTGACGTTCGACGGCTTACCGATGTACATTCCGCTGACCGACGCGATCATACCGGGCGCACAGGGGGCGAGCGCAGCCAACGCGTGGGTCGATCCGCAGAACTGGGGCACCGCTGCGCACCCGAACATCGCGGCGACGCGCGGCACGGAAGCGACGAACTCGGGTCCCGGTACGCTGTGGTCGAAGTCGCAAGTGCAGACGGATCTGACGATCGAATACCGGCAGCCCGGAACGCGGCTGACCTACGGGTTCGCGATCGTGAACCTGTTCGATCAGGTCGCCGACATCCCGGTCGTCAACATGACGCGCGCCGAGCTGCCGGTGATGACCGGCGTCTTCACCGCGACGCATCTCTCGGCGCCGTCCACCAGCGCCGAATACGGTATCCCGATCGGGGTCGGCTCGAGCTACGGGCCGTACATCCTCTTTCCGAACCAACCCCCGCTCACACTACGCCTCTACGCGCAGTACCAGTTGTGATGCGCCTTTTCGCGACCCTCGCGCTCGCCGGCGCGCTGGCGGGCTGCACGACTAGCGAAGTCGGCACGTTGCCCACGGTCCACGCGGCGTCCGGCTCGAGCAACGTCCTGCAGTTCGCCGTCGGGACGGCAACGATCGGGCTGAACGCGGGCGGCAGCATGATCGGCCTCAACGTCGTGACGACGTACCGACAGCCCGACGGCGACTCGGCGACGTTGCAGAACACCCCGACGCTGACCGCGCCGGCGCCGATCTTCCCCTACAACCTCGGTGGCACGCAACTGGCCGGCACCACCACGACGATGAGCGGCGTGTTGCCGTCCGTCGTCCACGCGGACGCCACGGCCAAGGGGCTCACCAACACCCAGTTGCCGACGGGTTTGGTGCAATTCGGAACGTTGATCGGGGCCTACGGCTACGGTCTTGCACCCCTCAACCTGGTCGACTATACCGATCATACCGAGTTCTTCGCACAGAGCGCGGTCGCGGGCGTGGGCTGCGACGGCGCGCTGTTCGAGCCCGCGAACGGACAGCAGTTCAGCGACGGCACGGGATATCCGTCGGCCTCGGTGCAGCGGCCGATTCAGGCGGTTCCGCTCCCGCTGCTGGGCGGCGGCAATTGCGATGGCAGCGGTCAGCATGCGTTCGGCGGCGAGGTCGCGACGAAGTTCGAGTACTTGGGGGGACCACCGGCGTGGCCGTCCGCGCAAGGATACGGCATCCCGGCCGGCTTCGAAGGGTACCCGCTCGGTTTCACCGACTTCGCCGTGACGCCGCCCGCCGGAGCGTACCAGCTCGACGTGGCGTACCCGACCGACGGCACCGCCTCGGTGTACGGGCACGCCGACGCGACGGCTACGCTGTTGCCGACGGCGCTCGCGGCGCCGCTGCCCGCGCTGGCGCCGCCTTCATTGCAGCTGCCGGGTGATGGGAGCGCGCTGGTGAGCATCGCGGTGCCGCCCGGCGTGACCGAAACGATGGTCTTCGTCGAGGAGTCGCCGTGCTTCCAGAACACGCAAGCTGGCGCGCTCGGCTTTACGCCGAACGTCTGGTACGCGGCGGAAACGACCGGCACCGGTCAGCAGACGCTGCAATTCTCGGCCAATCTCGGTCCGCCGGACGCGAACGGCAATCCGACGCACACGTTCTGCACGGCGAGCGACCTCACCGCGTCCAACGTCAACCCCGACACCGCCGGATACTACTGGA
>Ga0181531_10001217_pt1 | contig 16413 bp, 17 predicted proteins | sample PEATcosm2014_Bin_38_FD_119743 | JGI IMG/M metagenome (GOLD analysis project Ga0181531, IMG submission 119743) | Peatland microbial communities from MTU Mesocosm Facility, Houghton, MI, USA - PEATcosm2014_Bin11_10_metaG | ecosystem: Environmental > Terrestrial > Soil > Wetlands > Peat | place... | reverse complement strand
GGAGGGCCTCGTCGACCTGTGGTCGAAGGTGGAATCGGGGGCCATCGCCGTGCACACGGTGGAGTCGTCCGAGCCCTCGCCCCTGTCGCACGGGATCCTGAGCGGGCGTCCCTTCACGTTCCTCGACGGTGCGCCGCTGGAGGAGCGGCGCACCCGCGCCCTCTCGTTGCGCCGTGGGTTGGGAGCCCTCGGCCCCAACGGGCTCCCCGTGCCGGCCGACGAGCTGGACGCCCTCGACCCCGCTGCGGTGGCCCTGGTGCTCGAACAGCTCCGGCCCTCCCTTCGCAGCCCGGACGAGCTGCACGACCTGCTGCTGTCGTTGGTGGCCTGTCGCCCCGTGCCGGAGTGGGCGACCTGGTTCGAGGCGCTGGCCGCCGATGGCCGCGCCCTCGTCGTCGACGGGTGCTGGGCGGCCACCGAGCAGGGAGAGGCCGCGGCGACCCTCCGCGAGGACGACGACGCGGCGGCCGCCTGCGTCGGTGGGCACCTCCAGCTGGCGGGCCCGGTCACCGTGGCCGAGCTGACGGCGGATGCCCCGCTGCCCGCCGGCGCCCCGATGGGCGCACCGGTCACGCCGGCGCGGGCGCGCACGGCCCTGGCCCGGCTCGAGGCCCAGGGTTCGGCGATCGCGCTTCCCGACGGTCGCTGGTGCGCCCGCCACCTCCTCGTCCGCCTGCACGGGGCGAGCCGTCAGCGACGCCGGGGCCTGGTCGATCCGGTCCCCATCAGCGACTTCGTGCGCTTTCTCACCGGCTGGCAGCACGCCACGCCGACCTCCCGGGCCGAGGGCCGGGCCGGTCTGCTCGCCGTGCTCGAGCAGCTCCAGGGGATCGAGGCCCCGGCGGCCGAATGGGAGGCCCACATCCTGCCGACGCGGGTCGAGGGCTACGACGCCCGCTGGTTGGACGAGCTCTGCCTCTCGGGTGAGGTCGTCTGGGGCCGGTTGACCCCCCGGCCCGAGCGGGCCGGTCGGGCCGGGACGCCGTCACCGTCCACCCCGCTGGCCTTCGTCGTGCGCGAGGACCTGCCGTGGATGCTCCGTGCGGTGCGGGGAGGCGCCGCGGTGCCGGAGCCCGAAGTGGGTGCCGCGGCCGACGTCCTGGCCGCACTCCGCTCCCGCGGCGCCTGCTTCCGGCCCGAGCTCGCCACCCTGGCCGGGCGGCTCCCCGCCGAGGTCGACGAAGGGTTGTGGGATCTGGTGGCCCGCGGCATCGTGACCGCCGACGCCTTCTCCGCCGTCCGGTCGCTGCTCTCGGCCCGGGACCGCTGGAGTACCCGCACCTATCGCCGCCCCGATGGCCGACGCGGGCCCGGACGTTCGGGCGCCGGACGCCCCGGCTCGGCGCGGCGGCGCGCCCCGGCGGGAAGCGGCATCGGGGAGGGACGGTGGTCGCTCCTTCCCGTCGAAGACGAAGTGGCGGTCGAACCGACGCAGCCCGCCAACGAGGAGCTGGCCGAGTCGGTGGCCTGGCAGCTACTGGCCCGCTGGGGTGTGGTGGCCTGGGAGGTCTGGGCCCGCGAGTCGTTCCATATCCCCTGGCGCGAGGTGGTGTGGGCGCTGCGACGGCTCGAAGCGCGTGGGCTGGCCCTCGGGGGCCGCTTCGTGGTCGGGCTCTCGGGCGAGCAGTACGCCTTGCCAGAAGCGGCGGCGGAACTGCTGAAGGCGCACCGCCGCCCGCCCAGCGGCGAGCAGCTGGTGGTGGCCGGCGCCGATCCGCTCAACGTGACCGGGTCGATTGTGGGCGGCACGCGAGTCCCGACGCGACGGAATCAACGGGTGATCTTCCGCGATGGCGTCGTGGTGGACGATCTCCGTGCCGGCTGAGCGGCGCAGCATCGATCTGAACGCCGACCTCGGCGAGGCTACCGATGACGCCGGGGCGGCCACTGAGCGCGCCCTGCTCGGTCTGGTCACCTCGGCCCACATCGCCTGCGGGGGACACGCGGGCGATGACGACTCGATGCGGGTGATCGTCCAGGCGGCGCTCGACGCCGGGGTGCGGGTGGGTGCGCACCCGTCCTATCCCGACCGTGCCGGTTTCGGCCGCCGCCCCATGGCGATGGCGGCATCCGAGCTGGCCTCGTCGCTGGCGGGGCAGATCGGCGCCCTCATCGGCGTGGCCGCATCCCTCGGCGCCGCGGTGTGCTCGGTGAAGGCCCATGGCGCGCTCTATAGCGAGGTGGGCGGCAACGCATCCACCTTCGACGCCCTTGCGGGCGTGCTCGGCGAACTGTGTGACCCGGGTGTCTCCTTGGTACTGCCCTCCGGTGCGCCTGCGGTCGCCTGGGCGGGGAGGGCCGGGATCGCGGTGCTCGAGGAAGGGTTCGCCGATCGGGCCTACACGGCGGACGGCGGGTTGCTGGCGCGCCAGGAACCCGGTTCGGTCTACGGCGAGCCGGAGCGGGCGGCGGCGCAGGCACTCGGGCTGGCCGAACACGGGACGGTGACCGCGGCCGACGGCACGACGCTGACGCTCGCGGTGGACACCCTGTGCCTGCACGGCGACTCCCCCAACGCACTCGCCATGGCCCGGGCCGTGCGCGGCGCGCTGGCCGGCGCCGGCATTGAAGTGGCCGCCCCGCCGTCGCGTCGGCCCTGACGGGGAGGGGCATGGCGACCCGCTCGGTCCCCGTGGGCGAAATCCGCCGGCTGGGGGACCACGCGCTGCTGGTGGGTGTGCCCGATGCGGTGGCGGCCCGGAGGCTGGTGCGGGCGCTGACTGCGGCGCCGCTCGAAGGGGTGACGGAGGTGGTGGGCGGGTTCGCCACAGTCATGGTGGCTTTCGAGCCGACGTACGAGGACGTCGACGCCCGGCGGCCCGCTTTGGCGCATCTGATGCAAGAGTTGCGGCGTCATCCCGATCCCGACGACGAGGAGGAAGAGGGCGCACACCTCCTCGAGATCCCCTGCACCTTCGAGGGGCCGGACCTGGCGGAGGTGGCATCGCTCGTGGGGAGCACGCCCGAGTCGGTGGTGGCGATGCTGACGGCCCGGGCCCTCACGGTGGCCGTCGTCGGGTTCTCGCCCGGCTTCGCGTATCTCGCCGGCCTCCCCGCCGCGCTGGAGCGGGTGCCGCGCCGCTCCCGCCCGCGGCCCTCCGTCCCGGCGGGGTCGGTTGCGCTGGCCGGTGGCCTCGCCGCCGTCTATCCGTCGGCGTCGCCCGGCGGATGGCAGCTCGTCGGTCATACCGGCGAGCCCCTCTTCACGCCGTGGCGGCCCCCGTACGCCCGGCTCGCCCCCGGCGACCGCGTGCGTTTCGTGCGGTCCCGCGCCGCGGTCGCAATCGGCGCAGGACATTCGACATCGGCCGACGGCCCGGTCCGCCGCACGTTTGCGCCACCCCCCGGGGCGCGACCCGTCTTCGCAGTCGACGAGCCGGGCCTACGGTCCGTCCTGCAGGACGGGGGGAGAAAGGGATTGGCCGCCCTCGGTGTCCCGGCCGCGAGCCCGGCCGATCCCGACTCGTTTCGACTGGCCAATGAACTGGTCGGGAACCCGGCCCACGCGTGCACCCTCGAGATCACGGCGCGCGGCCCGAGCCTGCGGTGCCTGAGCCCGACCTTTGTGGCCGTCGTCGGCGGGTCGCCCGACCTGCGTCTGCAGGGCCAGCCCATCGGGGTGGGACGCGTGGTGCCCGTCACGACCGGCCAAAAGCTGGTCGTCGGTCCCGTGCGGGGAGGGTTCCGTTGCTACGTGGCGATGGCCGGAGGGTTCGTCGGTCCCGCCGTGCTCGGGAGTCACTCCAGCGATGAGCTGGCCGGCCTCGGGCCCGGACCGATCAGGGGGGGCATGCAGTTGTGGGGCGCCGCCACCCAGCCGCCCCTGGGGGACCACCTGCGGGCCGACACGTCGAGAGGCCTGGTCCAGGGCGAACCGGTCGCCCTGCGCGTGGTCCCCGGTCCTCACCACGAGTGGTTCGCCCCCGGGACCTTCGCCGCCCTGGCGTCGATGCGGTTCACCGTCGAGGGGGCGAGCAACCGGGTGGGACTGCGGCTGCGCCGCGACCCGCGCACGCCAGGCGGGCTGACGGTGTCTGACCGCCCGGGTGAGCTCGACTCCCAGGGCTTGGTCACGGGGGCCGTGCAGGTCCCCCCGGACGGGCAGCCGGTGATCCTGATGACCGACCACGCCACCCTCGGCGGCTATCCGGTGGTGGCCGTCGTCGCCGCGGTCGACCACGGCGTGCTGGGGCAGTGCGCGCCGGGCACGACGGTTGTCCTGGTGCCATGCGACTACGACGAGGCCGGCGCGGCCCTGCGGGAGCACCGGCGTGCACTGAATGTGGCGGTGGAGGGCCACTACCCGCTGGCCGTCGAGTAGCCGTTGCGGCCGAGCCGGTGAGGGCAGCTGGCGCGGGTAAGGGAGTCAGACGTCAGACGTCAGACGTCGGACGAGGAACGTCAGACGAGGAACGTCAGACGAGGAGTTTCACCACGGTGGCCAGGCCGACCGCGACCACCACAATGCGCAGCGCCGTGGCCGGAATGGACAAGGCGATCCGGGCGCCGACCCACCCGCCCACCAGGCTCCCGGCGGCGAGCAGGCCGACGGCCTCCCACGCCAGTCCGCCGTGGACGAGGAAGACCGCGGCGGCCACCCCGTTGACGAGGATCGACAGGGCGGTCCGGAGCCCGCTGGTGCGCAGGATCGAGTCGGGGAGGGCCAACCCCAGGATCGCCAGCAACATGACGCCCAGGCCGGCGCCGAAGTAACCGCCATAGACCGAGGCGGCGAACGTGCCCCCGGACAGGAGGAGGGGCCGCGTCCGTGGCGGGGCGTGCGCCGAGCCGCCCAACGCCCGCCGCAGGAGTGGCTGGAGGGCGAACAGGAGGGACGCACCGAGGACCAGCCAGGGTGCCAGGGTCCGGAAGAGGGCCGATGAGGTGGTGAGCAGCAGGATGGCCCCGGCTATGCCACCGAGGGCAGCGATGGGGCTGAGCCGGGCCAGGTGGTCCCGTTGGCCCGAAATCTCGTGGCGGAACCCCGCCGCGCCTCCGGCGTACCCGGGCCAGATACCGACGGTGTTGGTGATGTTGGCCGTGAGTGCCGGGTAGCCGAGGGCCAGAAGGAGGGGGAACGAGATGAGGCTGCCGCCGCCGGCCACCCCGTTGAAGACCCCGGCCCCCACACCCCCGAGGACAAGCAGGACGATATGAGACGAGCTCAACCCTGCAGTTCCCAACACCTCCGGGGTCATGGGCCGTCAGCGTACGGACTCTACGGCCGGCCCGGTGGCGGGATTGCGCCTGCGGGCCAGCGGGGCGCCGCGGCCGAGGTTGGCCTACTGTGGGGCGCCGAGAAGAGCATCGTGTCGAGGGAAGGAGTTCCGTGGTCAGACTGACGTGCCTCCTGCGGCGCAAGCCGGGACTCACACCCGAAGAGTTCCACGAGCACTGGCGCGACGTGCACGGTCCGCTGATCGCGACCCTCCAGTGCGGGAGCCACGTCCTGCGTTACGAGCAGCACCCGCGCCCGATGTCGGACTACGGCGGTGAAGACGACGGGGGCTTCGACGGGGTCACCGTGCAGTGGTTCGAGAACATGGACGGCTACAACGCCCACACGTCGGAACCGGACTTCCCCGTCATGTGGAAGGACGTCGAGAGCTTCCTCGACACCGACCGGCTCCACTTCATCCTCACCGAGCATCCTCGTCTGGTGATCGGCGACCCGGACCCGTTCCCCCTGGCCTAGTTCAGGCCGGGTTCTCCCCACCGCCCGCGACCCGGGCCAGGTCGGGCCGTACCAGCGCGGCGCCCGGAGCGACGGCCGGAGCGACGGCCAGCGCGGCGGCCGGAGCGGCGGCGTCGTCGCTTGTCGCGCCCGCCTGTTCCCGTGGGGAATGGTCCGGGAGCACGCGTAGGGTCCGCCGCGCTGGCGGCACCAACGCCAGTGCCCGGTCCCGCCCCCGTTCCATCGTCGTCGTCAGTTCGAGCCATTCCCGGCCCCGCACGCGGGAAACCTCGGCGGGCAGGCGCTCCAACAGCCGGGCCATCTCCTGGCGGTGCAGCTCCGCCACGCCCCCCATCACGAAGATGGTGGATGCGGGCAGGTTCGCGTCGCCGGTGGCCAGATCGGCCAGGCGGGTGGCCGCCACCTCGGCGTCCTGCATCAGGCCAAGCTGGTTCTGAAGTTTGGCCAGTTGCCGGGTGTAACGGTCGGTGCGCTCGTCGTAGAGCTCGGCCCCGAACTCGAGTGAGTAGCGGAGCCGCTTGCAGCGGATGCGGAGGCGGTGGAAGTCGGCCGCTTCGCCCGTGCGCTTGGCCCGCCGCGCTGCCTTGACTACGGCGCCATGGCGGGAGCAGATCAGGTCGGGCACGGCCACGAGGGCGGCGAGGCGGGCGGCGGCGGAACGGCGGAGCGGACCCTGCTGGACCATGATGGCCATGCCGCTTACGAGCCGTTCCCAGCGGACGGAGTCGAGTGCGGCCAACAGGGCGGCCCGGGCGGCGTCGCGCTCGCGGGTCAACAGCGCCGTGAGGTCCGCCCAGAGTTCCTCTTGCCCCGGCTCCACCATGGCCGCCTGTGCTTCCAGCTGCACGTCCAGGTCGCGGACCGCACCCAGGACGCCGGCCAGCCAGCCGAGCTCGCCCCGGAAGTTGCGGGTCCGGATGGGCAGGACTTCGGCGAAGAGATCACATGCGGCGCGCAGGCGCCGGGTCGCCACGCGCATGTCGTGCAGTTCCTCGGGATCCTCGCCCAGGCGCGTACCGGGCTCCTTCTCCCGGAGCACGGCGAGCTGACGTCGCAAGACGGCATAGGCCAACTCGCCCAGGTTCATGTCAGGGCCGATCTCGGTCGAACCGAGATCGGGCGGTCCCGGGATCACCTCGCCGCGCGCGAGCAGGCCGGCCTCGAACTTGGAGAGCGTCGCCGGTTGCAGCCCGCAGGCGGCGCGCAGTTGGAGCACCAGCGGTCCGAGCGCGTCCATCCACTCGTGAAACACGCGGACTTCGACCCGGCGCAGCTGCATGGGGCGCTGGCCGTTCCCGACGACGATCACGGTGTCGTCCAGCGCGATCTCGGCGGCGTCACCGCCGTCGATGCACAGGACAAAGGAACGACGCCGGGTGCGGACCTGGAGGACCGGCCCGAGCGGCTTCCGGCCGGCGATGGCTTGCACGCGGCGACCCACGGGACCGTCGCGCCCGAGGTCGCGCACACCCGATGGGGGTAACTCCTCGCACGCCTCGAGTGGTTGCCGCAATCCGGCCTCTTCCGTCCACGGCGCGGTCCTGAGCGTGATTTCGTCGCGACGACCAAGTCGACGCGTGCGCACCACGAAGCCGGCGTTCGCCATTCGCCAGTCGTCCGTGTCGAGATACGAATCGACCAACCGCTGGGGGGGTTGGGCCGTCGCCGTGATCGTCGTCTGCTCGTATGGTTCGACCGACAGGGTGGGAAGCGTGGCTAGCCAGCGCTCGACGGGGCGCAAGTCGAGTGCGTCGAATTGCCATTCGATCTCGTCGGGCTCCCGTTCGCGCAGCATTTTGCCAAGGGTACCGCCGCGGCGCGCGGATTTCGGGGAATGAAAGCAGAAAGTCGGGCGAATGAAAGCAGGAGTGGGGGGGATGAACGGGGAATGAACACAGTCCGCGTGGGCCGTGCCAGTAGGGTGCCTACTGTGGGTCGTCGAGCCGCAACCATGGAACTGAACACACCGGCAGAAATCGTCCGAGCGGCCGGTGGCCTGGTGGTGCGCCGCCAATCGGCACAGCTGGAGATCGCAGTGGTGCATCGCCCGGTGCACCAGGACTGGTCGTACCCCAAGGGCAAGCTCGAAGAAGGAGAGACCTTCGAGGACGCGGCGCAACGCGAGGTGCTCGAGGAGACCGGGCTCATCTGCCGTCTCCTCCGGTTCGTCGGCCACACCGACTACATAGACCGCAAGGGACGCCCGAAAGTCGTGGCCTACTGGGTCATGGCGGCCGAAGCCGGGACGTTTTCGCCCAACGAGGAGGTCGACGAGCTCCGGTGGGTCGATGTCGAGGGGGCCGGTCTGCTGCTCTCCTACGAACGTGATCGGGAGCTCCTGGCCGTGGTGGCGGCCGATGACCAGCTCGAACCCCTGATCTGACCCGTATCTGACCACGATCTGACCCCGATCTGACCCCGTACCGCCGGGGCGGAAAAAACTTTGGGTTTCGGTGTTTGAGAATCATCGGGATTGGAAATGTGTCCCCTAGCGATCTTCCGCCTGATCGCGATAGCCGGAGAGTGTGCCTCAGCCGATAGTTCCAGGATCCCACCGCCAAGGGGCCTGCGACCCAGAATCTCTTTCGTCGGCTGAGGCACTCCCGGCGCCTTCTCTTCTCCCGGAATGGGTCTTTTGACCCGCTTCATTTGAGGCCTTTGGGCCCATGTAATGGAGCGCCGCAGGGGTCGATAATGGGTCGCCCAACCACAACTCGTCAGGGAGAGTGTCGGTCACGTGCATGCTGCAAGTGGGTGGTACCCCGATCCGGCTCAACCGGGTACCGAGCGCTACTGGGATGGGAGTGCATGGGCGGACGAGCGCCCGGTACCCGCCGCACATCCTTCCGAGACGATGCTCGCGGGACCGCTGCGGTCGACCGTCGGGTTCGAGCTTCCCTCCTACGAGACCCTGGCCCAAATGGGTGCGGACGCCGTTGCGGGTCAGGAGACGGAGAAGCCAAAAGGTCGGTCGGTCAGATTGTCCCTCGGAAGTCGTGGGTCTCCCTGAACCTCCGGTCAGTGTGACGCCGCCACCGCCCGGCGAGCCGGCGAGGTCGCACCGTTCCAGAGCTTTCTGAACGCCGCGGCGTCGCTCGCCACTCACTCCGCCTCGACCGACTGAGCGACCGCTCTGTGGGTCAGGGTGAGCCTCAACTGGAAAGGGTCGGCGTGCGATACTTCTCAGAACCCAGCACCACCATGAAAGAGGAGAGGGAGGGATGAAACCATGAAACGTGCCCTCATTGGTGGGCTGGCGTTGTTCGTAGCCATTTTCTTGGTGTTGGTGATTCTCTTCTGGACTGACTCGGCCCACTGGTTCCTTCGTTACACCGGGGCGGACGCGGAGGCCGGGACTTGGTATGGATTCTGGTCTGGTTTCGGTGGTGCGATTCCCGATTTCCTCATCCTCGGCAGCATCATCACCCTGTACCGCCACCACAATTGCCACGTCAAGGGATGTCTGCGCCTCGGGAAGCCGGTCGAGGGCACTCCCTACCTGGCGTGCCCGATGCACCATCCCGCCCATGAGGGGAACAAGCGCTCGGTATCTGAAGAGGTCATCCGACTTGCTCATAAGGCACATCTCGAGCAAGACGCGTCGTGACGGCTGAGGGTGCGACGGTTCCGGTCAGATCGTGACGTGCTCGCCCTTCGCCTGAACGATCTGTAGGAACGTTTGGAACGGAATCACGTCGTGGCCGTTCACCCGCGAGGAGCCCAGATCGACGACGTCATTACCGGGCCCGCGCAGCACCCTGAGGATTACATCGGCGTCGCCGGCTCCACTCTCCCCCGTCACACCGCTGGCCGCTGATTGCCCACTTGGTACGACCTGTGTAGTGGCCCCGGTATCAAAGTTGGTTACCCCTTCAGAGGTGAGGCTCTCTCCACCTCCGGGCTCCGTGAGCCCACCGATCAATCTTTGGTGAATCGTGCGTTGATCACCACGTGATTCTTGAGTCCTGCGCCCATTTTTGCCCATGTCAATCCCCACTCGCTTCGGTCGATGTCAAACTCGGAAGCGACTGTCGCCGATCCGTCCGTGAGGCTCACGTCGGCGAGCACGGTAACCGGCCGTGTTACCCCGTGGATCGTGAGACTTCCGTCCAGCTCTACCTTGCCAGCACCCTTCGGATGCGCACCGGTCACGGTGAAGGTAATCGTCGGATGGGCATCGACCTCAAAGAAATCAGCCGTGCGTAGGTGATCGTCTCTCTTCTTCGTCTTGGTATCCACTGAGGCAGCGTCGAGAACGATGGACCCACTGACGCTGCCATCGGCACCGACGGTTCCACTGCCTTCGATCGCCTTGAATGCCCCTCTCACGTTGAGCACCCACACCGCCTTGGTGACGAACGCGACCGCAGTGTGAGCCGGGTCCAGGCTCCACGAGCCGGCGAATGCAGACAGATCAGTCACTGCTTCGTTAGGGGATGTCATTGACTTGCCTCCGATAGATACGCGATTGACTCCTACAGTAACGACACTTGCCCACCGAGCGTGCGGGAGCAGCTCAACGAGGGGGAGTCTCACCCGGGCGTCCCGGTTCCCAACGCATGAACCAGATGGGTGGGCCGCCATGCGGTGCATGGGCACGTTCGACGACGCGAAAGCCGTATTTCCCGTAGATAGTCACGTTGTGCTCGGTACCTGTCGAAAGGAACGCACCTACGCCGTCGGCCCGCGCCCGTGCGAGGCCTGCGAGGATCAATGCTCTCCCGTAGCCGCGGCGTTGCACCGACGGGTCGACGGCGATCGAGTCGAGCTGCCATTGGTCCTCGCTCGGGTTGTGGGCTCCGACCCAACTCCAGAAGGCGTCGTAGCGGTCGCCGCCGTCATCGGTGAGGGCGTGAATGCGCGGCTGATCCACGGGCGACCGGCCAGTCCTCCAAACGACCCGGCGGGATCCAGACGCCAGCTCCCTTCGCCGTGCCCGCCTCCCACACGAGTCCGAGTCCGAGCGCGCATTCGAGAAGGTAGGCGAAACATTGCGTGAACTGCTCGGTGGGGTCACGGGCCTCGCCCATGGGCCACCGCATCATCGGTTCGTCTACGAACGCGCGGCCGAAGACCGCGGCCAGGGCGGAAAGTCGTTCCGGCCCGGCCCGATGAGATCGGAATCTGGGTACGATCCACTGTCCGCCAATGTACTCAGGCTCCCCCAGAAGGTTCGTGCGCGGTCGTCGCAACTAGAGTCCCGAAGGTGGCGCTGCACTGGGGTCCTCCGGCGAACGGACTCGTACCGCCACCTCGGCTGCCGAGTCGGAGTGGAGGTGAAGAGTGAGGCTGAACCAGAAGGTGATCAACGAGCTCATGGTGCATCCCGGCACTCAAGCCGCCCTCGACCGTCGGAGCACGAGTGAAATAGGGGCTGACTGGCTTGGGCCAATCGGACGGGCGAGCCCGAAGGACATCGCTGAGCACGATCTCGAAGAGTTCAAGAAGGAACTGGAGTCGGCTCAGGAGCTCCTCTACGCCGACGACACGTGGGCCCTGCTTCTGATCTTCCAGGCTCTCGACGCGGCGGGCAAGGACGGGACCATCAAGCACGTCATGTCCGGCGTAAACCCACAGGGCTGCGAGGTGTTCTCCTTCAAGCAGCCCTCCACCGAAGAACTGCGCCACGACTTCCTCTGGCGCTGCGCCAAGGCGCTGCCCGAGCGGGGCCGGATCGGGATATTCAACCGCTCGTACTACGAGGAGGTCCTGGTCGTCCGGATCCACCCCGAACTGCTCGCGCAGCAGCACCTCCCGTCGGGTAGTGAGACAGGCGCGCGGCTCTGGCAGGGACGATTCGAGGACATCAACACCTTCGAGCACCACCTTCATCGAAACGGCACCCGCGTGGTCAAGTTCTTCCTCCACATCTCGAAGGAGGAACAGCGACGGCGGTTCCTCGCTCGCCTCGATGATCCGGCCAAGCAGTGGAAGTTCTCTCCGGCGGATCTGGCCGAAAGGTCGCACTTCGACGAGTACCAACAGGCCTACGAGGAGGCCTTGACCGCAACCTCGACCTCGTGGGCCCCGTGGTACGTCATCCCTGCCGACCAAAAACCGGCGATGCGCGCTCTCGTCGGCGCAATCGTGGTGAACGCCATCGACCAGCTCAAACTGCACACTCCTTCCATCGGGAAGGAGCAAGCGGGCGAACTCGAGAAGGCGAGAAAGGCCCTGGCGGCGGACTGAGGACCGTCAGGACCAGCCCAGCTCTCGCAGCCGTGCTTCACCGATGCCGAAATGGTGCCCGACCTCGTGGAGCAAGGTGACGCGGACCCGGCGGGCCAAGTCCTCGGTAGTGCCGGCGGACCGACAGATGGTGGCGAGGTAGAGGGTTATCCGATCAGGGCTCGCACCTGCATAGGTACCCCGACTCGTCAGTGGGGTGCCTTCATAAAGGCCATAAAGCGAGCCTGGCGGACTCTCGCTATCGATGATGATCGCCACATTTTCCATTCCCTCCCGTAGGTTGTCGGGGATTGTGGCCAGAGCATCGGCCACCAGGGCTTCGAAGGCATCGATATCGATCGGCTCCATGTCGACCACCTTGCCAGTTTTCGACATGGTCCGTCTCATCCGGGTGGGGTGGCCGGACTGTTTCAAGAGCCGGCTTACTCAGCCCCCTGTCGCGTTCTTCTCGGCGTTCGCCAGGTTCGTCTCGTCCTGCTGGTATTGCGTCTGCTCGGAAGTCAGCAGGCTCGCGATTATGTCCAACTGAAATTCATCATTGCTCGCCGCGGTCTGTTGCCCTTCCGCCTGCAGTTGATTGATCTTGCTCTGGAGACCCAGCTGGTCCGCCGTGTACGTCTGGATCGAACTTGCGTCCTCCTGCACGGCCGACCTGTCACTGTTGACCGCTGCTGGGGTCTGATTTACCGGTGATGTGCCCTGCGCGGTGGAGGCTTGGCGATTGGGCTGGGTCGAAGGCGTCGTTGCGGTGGTGGTGGTTGTTGTGGTTGTGGCCGGTGCCGGAGTGGTCGTCGTCGAAGCGGTGACGCTGCGCACCTCGTGTCCGGCCGAAAGCTCAGTGGGATGCTTTGCCGGGGTAGTAGAGAGGGAGTACGTGGTGAGTGCGCCGCAAGCGGCCAGTACGACTCCCATCGTGACCAGGAACTTCATATTCTTCAAGGTGTCCCCCAATCGGGCGAGGGGCTATAACGCAGGGCTGCGGCTCCAACTCGGGTTGTCCGTAGAAGAATGAGCCGTCCGGATCATGGCCGTGGCAACGTCGCCTCAACGCTTGCCCAACTGGAGGACCACGCCCGCCCGCTTCGCTCAGCCGCCTGGCGCGCCCGTGGCAGAGCCGTTCTGCGTTTCGCCGGCTGTGGTTTCCATGAGTTGCCACGCTCGGCCGAGTGCAACAGAGAAGCACCCAATCAGTACGAAGGTGAGATCATTGACGAGATCGACATCATGGGGATGCAGAATGAACGCTATGGACAAGCCCAGTTCGGTCCCATAGGCGACCAGGCTCAGAGCGAAAACGAAATAGTGCCTTGCGCCGGGATGACCCAGATGCAATCGCAACGTGTGATACAAGCTGAGGACCGCCATGATCGCCGCACCCCATCCAATGGTGTGGCCTGGAATGAGAGCGAGCATGGAGACGAAGAACGCGTTGACGAGCCCGGTGAAGCTGCTCGTAGCGAGTCCTCTGGCCGACGACTCGGCATGAGGACCCATGATCTTCCCCGGTTTCAGCGCGATGACGACGAAGAGCAGGCCGATGAGCGCACCGGCAGCTTGCGACGCTGCGTCAAAAAAGCTTGAGTAGTCGCTCGGAACCACGTCACCCTCCAGTGATGATGCCGCTTCGTTCCAGGTACCTCACTGCACGAGGCGCGTGGGGAGAAAATGGATCGAACCCGCCCCTGGTCCTAGCACATCTCGCGTCAGGCGGGACTGGCATGAAATCTCCGGCTCTCGAATCCCAGTGGGTGAACGCGGCGGCCACGACGCCCACGACGCCCTCGATGTCCTCTTCGACCACCCCGCCGGTCCCAGAACGCGAGCAGAATACCTCTTGCTCGGCGTAGGTGAGCACCACCTCGATGGCGCGGCGGTAGCCGTCATAGATGACCGTTTTTGGTCTGCAGGGTTGCGCTCATATGGTCGAGACGGGTGCCCTTGTGCCGCTCGGGTGCCTATGGTCGGACGAGAGCGTCGGTCAGGGGATCTACGCCAGCGAGATTGTGTGCCAAGCCGGGGTCGAGGGAGTAGCGCGCGGCCAACGCATTCGGAGAGAGATAGGAGACCTTGGTCTGGTCACCATCCGCCCAGATCAGAAGTTTGAGGGGGAGATCGAGAGCGGCGAGTGGTGAGGCGTCCATGACGGCGGTGCCGGCGGCGGGGTTGCCGAACACGACCAGAGTGGTCGGGCGCAGGTGCAGCCCGACGCCGTGGGCTTCGGCAGACTGGTCGATGATGGCGAAGAGCTTCATTCCTCGATCCTCAATCAGTTCGGTCAGCTTGGTCACCGTTTCCTCGAATGAGTGGGGACTGTCCTTGGTGGTGATCCCGGCTGTGGTGATCGGGTCGTTCGTGGTCATGTCCGTACTCCCGTCATAGAAGGGCGAGCCACGTTCAGACTCGACCAGGTTGGTATGGGTGTCTCAGAACCCTCAGGACAACCCGAGATCTTGACCTGCTGCGGTCGTTTCGCCCGGCCTCGGAGTCTCCCGACAGAGGCCCCGCTGACGCCGGCCGCTCACGCTTTGTACTGGCCACGGAGCGTACAGCTGACGGCACGCTGTCAGCTGGCGTGGCGTCGGGCACGCAGCACGACATCCTCGATGTGGTGTGAAGCCGAGGCCGCCCCCGGCGGACGACGTCTTTTTTCGTGCACCTCGATGTCCCATGCGGATGACCGGGTGAGTGCGATTGCGAAGTCCTCGGTTCGTAGGTAGGCATCGGGGTCGAACATATGGCTCTGGCCTGGGGCGTCGATTGCCGCGCGCATCGCATCAAGATCGTGGCCCACGACGAGCAGCGTGCCACCTGGAGCTACTGCGCTCAAAAGGTTGCGCACGCCGCGCCCATCCGGTGTACGGGGGATCGAGGCGTATTGCGCCGACACGAGGTCGAACGACCCACCCTCGAAGGCATCAAGGGCATTGGCGTCCCTCTGTTGCCGTTCGACGTGGAGCCCGCGGCGTTTGGCCTCGGCGTCAATTCGGTCCAGCGCTCGCTGTGAGACGTCGCTCGCCGTCACGTGCCAGCCCTGCTGGGTGAGCCAGAGCGCGTCGCCGCCTTCGCCGGCGCCGACGTCGAGTGCTCGGCCTGGAGGCATGCCGCTGATCTCGTTGACGAGCGTGCCGTTCGGGTTGCCGCTCCATATCTGATCGCCCCCGTAGCGATGATCCCAGTCGGCCGCGTTCGCCGATGGGCGGGCGGCGGCCCGGAGGTCGTCGCCGGCCAGACTGAAGCTGATCATGGCGCCGACCCGGCCGCCATTCGCGGCGGCCTCCACTACCTGCTGGCTCGGATCGGTCACGTTACCGGCGGCGTAGAGGCCCGGCACGTTCGTTTCGCCGGTCGTATCGGTTGCCACGAAATCGCCGAGTCCGCTCGGATGTCCCATCGTTCGGAGACCGAGTGCGACGAACGGTTCGACGCGCACTCTGAAGCGGGGACCGACCACCACGGCTTCGGTGCCGATACGGTCCCGGCTGGCCAGTTCGACGGCATCAACGCGGCCGTCGGGGCCTCGCGCAATCCGGTGCACCGTGCCGACGCGGACGTCCACGCCACCGGATCGGAAGGTGGCAATCTCAGCGTCTGGCACGTCAACCTGGTCGTCGAGTACAACCGTGAGGCGGCTGGTCAGTTGGCGCCACAGACCGACGGTGCGGAGCCCCAGTGAATCGGTGACTATCTGGACGATCCGTTGGTCCCGGAACTCGAAGCCATCGCAGAACGGGCAGTGGATCACGTCGCGTCCCCAGCCCTCTGCCAGGCCGTCGATCACTGGTAGCTCATCCACCAGTCCCGTGGTGGCGAGAACCCGGCGAGCGACGATGACGTGCCCACCGACGAGCTCGACCCGGAAGCGATCGTCATCGGTGCGGGTGACGGCGCTCACGCGACCGGAAAGAACCTCGCCGCCGTAGCTGCGGACCTCCTGGCGGCCTGCCGCGATGAGCTCCGACGGTGGGAACCCCTCACGGCTGAGGTAGCCGTGCATGTGGGCTGCAGGAGCGTTGCGGGGCTCTCCGGCGTCGACGACGATCACCGATCGGCGTTGACGACCCAATTGGAGTGCGGCCGAAAGTCCGGCGGCGGATCCGCCGACGACGACGACGTCACAGTACCGCTCGATGGTTTGGGGGGCATGGTCACTCATGTCCTCCAGAGTAAGGTCCTCACACGGATGTGGGCTCGGAATAAGCGAGGGATAAGTCCCGACCTTTGGGGTCTCGCCACAGCCATTTGGCATAGTCAGGCCTTGCTGATCGCATCCTGAATCAGATACCACGCAGCGATCTCGTCGGCCACGGAGGCCCGGAAATCGTGGCGTTCGAGGACGAAGCGCAACCAATACGGGTTAATTTGGAGCGTCTTGGCGGACGCGGTAACGACGACGGACAGGTTGTCGACCTCAGAGGTGAGCTCGTAGTCCCAAGGGGCGACGGTCTCGTTGTAGTCGATGTTGGCCTGAGTGACGAGGCGACAGACGCGCTCTTCAGCGGTCTTGATTGTAGTGGCCATGACGGGCCTCC
>Ga0181531_10001216_pt1 | contig 16421 bp, 14 predicted proteins | sample PEATcosm2014_Bin_38_FD_119743 | JGI IMG/M metagenome (GOLD analysis project Ga0181531, IMG submission 119743) | Peatland microbial communities from MTU Mesocosm Facility, Houghton, MI, USA - PEATcosm2014_Bin11_10_metaG | ecosystem: Environmental > Terrestrial > Soil > Wetlands > Peat | place... | reverse complement strand
TTGGTGGTGTTGATCCAGGCCGAAACGGTAAAGCTGCCGGCGAGCGTGTTCGTCCAGCTTGTGAAGGCTTGACCGCAAGGAGTCATGCTGCTGCCGCCAAAAAATTCAACAGCTCCGCCACCGGCAACCGCGTTCGTGGTGAACACATGTCCCGGTCCCCAGCTGCTGCCGCAATTGATATCATTCCCCAGACCTGTCGAATCCAGGCCAAGGTTCGAGCTGTTGTCGAAGGCGTAGTGTGCGATCAGAGTATGGCCGACAGTCACGGTGGGCGAATTTGTGCTCGTCACGAATCCCGACTGGGCGTAATCCACCAGTTTGGCCCCGCCCACCCAGTTGGTGAATGGATGCGACAGATTGTCCAACGGGGTCGAGATGGTGATCCAGGCAGCCGCATTCGTTTTATAGGTGACTTCAAATAGATTGGTGCCCAGCGGCAATGGCGCAGCACTCCAATTGGTCGTGGCCGGTGACGGCGAGTCAGACGCGTAGAAAGAGTAATTTGGAGTATGATCGTCCAGATCGAGTTCGTTCCAAGTTGCCGGGCCGGTCCAGGCAAAGGCGGAATTGGTTGAAACGGCGGGGTTGCCGTCAACGGGCGTGGTAATTTGAACCGCCGGGAAATTGGTGTTATTCAGCAGGAGTCCGGTGGTGGAGACCGTGAAAGTGTATTGTTTCTGCGATATGTCTCCCTTGTTGACCGTGAGCGTCCAGGCGCCGTTGGTGGCCGCGTTTACAGCGGACCCAATGTCAGGGTAATACCCGTAGCCATATCCGTTTTCCGAACCACCGAATGCCGAATTGTTGGTGGAGGAATCCACCTCGTCATATGTGACCGGCGGGACGTCGGATGAAACCAATGTTTTGACGGTATAATATGTTCGCCCGGGGTTAGATAGGTCAAACACGGAGAATTGGATGCGGATAAATTCAAGACTCAAGGTGATGGTTCTGGCTCGGGCGGCGGGCGCGGCGAAAAGGCCGAGAGTGAAGACTAAAACAACCAGCCGCAACAGACGGCAGGCGTGGGAACGAGATGAGGCTTTCAATTGCGAAGTTGGTTTTCGTTTAATGAATTCTTGTTGATTCTGATTTGGCTCGCTGCGTCGAGATACACTAATCCTTGCCGGAGGCACGGCGGACTGGTGGTTTGAAACCAGTGCTGGATCAGCCTGTCGATTTCTGCAGTTGCATTTTTGAGTTATTGTCTGGCCGTTGGAAGATGCTTGCCCCGGCCCCCCTCCAATGACGGAAACATCCGATTAATATCACTTTTGTTAGAAGCGACAACGGTGACTCTCTCAAAAATATGTAATCAAGTCAAGAAATTTGACTCGTGACGGTCTGGCTGTTCAAATGCGGGCGGACGCAAACACTCGGTAAAATCGCCCATCCTGTAAATCCTGCGAATCCTGTCCAAATGTTTGGTAGTGAGGGGGCATCCCGGTAATTTCCGCCGATGGCAAAGCGTATGAGGTTCGGAATCAGATGACGCTGTGCTTTCCGTGCCTCTGCGCTTCTATGATTTAGCGTGTCAGGACTTTGCATCCTGGCGGTTCAATTCACTTTTCAGAAACCAGTTTAAATTCGGCTAATTCAACGGTGAAGGGCTGCTTCGAGGTGTTGATGGCGTCCACGCCCACGTTGATTTTTTGCGGGAATTGAACGGCGACGGGATGGGTTTCAATCCATGCCACGCCGTCGTTGCTGACGGCGGCGCAGACCTGATTGCCCTGCCGCGTCAGTCGCAGATAGGCGGATTGACCCTTGAAAAAGGGTTTGGTGGAGGGGATGCCCTGTGTCAGGTCTTGGTCGTCCTTCCAATATTCGAACAGCGGCAGGTAGCTGGAATGTTCGCCGTGGGAGGTGATCCAGACATTGCGTTCGAGTCGCAGAAAGTTTTCATCATTGTCCCACAACAACAGCCCGGCGCCGTTAAATGGATCCGCTTCGGGAAGGGTCCCGGCTTTGCCCGGTTCGAAGTTCCCTGAAACCTTGACCTGGACCGTGAAATCGCCGTCCACCGCCTGCAGCAGGCGCGGCGCGTTCCGTTTTTTGTAGATGCTGTGATAACTGCTCAAATCATGCGTTGTGCCGGGAACGGCGACCGTGACTTTTCCGTTCCCGTTCGTAATGGCACAGTCGCCGTCCGGGTCGATGACCTGACCCCAGCCGGGGATGATCTGGACGGAGTGGTTTCCCGCCGGCGCGGTCAGAGCGACGAGCAGGGCAGGGAGAAGCGGCCACAGGCGTGGTGTCGGCGATTTCATTCGCCAGAAGTTAGGCAAGTTGGATGCCGGGTCGAGGGTTCGTCAGCAACAATTGTGTGTCATTCCGGTGACAGATCTCAACCGGCGCGCTGTTTCGGTCAGGCGCTTCTCAAATGACAAACGGCACCAAGGCCTTCGCCTGTTTTTGATAAGCCGGGTATTGGTCGGGGAAATGCCGCAACATGAGTCGTTCCTCCTGCTTGAGTTTGATCCAGAAGCCAATGCCCACCGCGAAAATGCTCAGTCCGCACCGTAACTGGCCCACCTCAATGGCCGTGCCAATGCACATTACGAGCAGGCCGGTGTAGATGGGATGCCGCACAAACCGGTACGGCCCGGTCCGCACCAGTTCGTGATCTTGCTTGAACGTGACGTCGCTGCTCCAATTGCCGGCCAGTGTCCAGCGCGCCCATATCGTCACGAACAATCCAAACACGCAGACCATCATACCCATCGCCAGCACCCAATCCGTGTGCGGTATCACCACCAGATTCATGGGCGGCGGCAGTTTTGGATACGCCAGCAGAAACCAGCCCAGACCCACCGGGAACCGATGCGCCAGCGCGGAGGCCAGATCCTGCCCTTCCGCCGTCGCCTTCTGCCCAAAGGCGCTGATCAACCAGTAGGCAAGGAAGATGAGCCAGCAACCGATGATGATGGAACCTGAAATCGTTGCCATGATGAATGTCAATCAGACATATCGGATTCAGCCGGGAATTCAAGCCGGCGCAAAATCAGGGTTGTCAGCCGGTAATGGGGAATTGGTTTTCCTCGTTTGACTTTCGCTGCAATCTGTCACTAATTCCATCACGTGAGCCTGTCCGAATACATTCTGCTGGCGCTGGGTTCGCTGTTTGTCATTGTGGATCCGCTGGCCACCATGCCGGCGTTTCTGGCGATGACGCCGAACGACACGCCGGAGCAACGCATCCGTACGGCGCGGCTGGCTTGTTGTGTGACCGCGGGTGTCCTGCTGGCCTTTTCCGTCGCGGGACAATTGGTTTTCAAGGTCATGGGCATCACCATGCCGGCCTTCGAGATCGCCGCGAGCATCGTGCTGCTGCTCGTGGCGCTGGACATGTTGCGCGCTCAGCGTTCACGCGTCCAGGAAACCCGTGAAGAAACCAAGGCCGGCACAGAAAAGACGGACATCGCCATCACGCCGCTGGCCATCCCGATGCTGGCGGGGCCGGGCGCCATCTCCACGACGATTCTGCTCCAAAACGAGGCACACGATGTCCCGCAACACATCGCACTTTACGGTTGCATCGTGACGGTCTCGCTGGCGAGTTATTTGGTTTTACGAATCGCGGCCCGGGGCACCCGGTGGTTGAACCCGATTGCGATGAGCATTGCCACCCGTATCATGGGCCTGCTGCTCGCCTCGGTCGCCATTCAATTTATGCTTAATGCCATTAAAGCCTTCCACACGGATCTGATCACGCCGCCGATCCTGTGAATTCAAGCCCGGGAACAAAATCAAAGACAGCGCGAATGACAGGAAGTTGATTTTAACGAAAAAGTTGGGTGCCCTATCGGGTCAGGTTGCACCAGTCTGACCGGCCATCAGGTAATCCGTCTTCTCAAACGGTGCGATGTTGAAAACTCCCGCCTTGACCCGGCAACCAACAGGCGACCCGATTCCACGTTTTTAAGACTGGATGGATGCGGAAACACCGGGCGATCCAGTCCGCTGGCTTCGGCGAGCACTGAGAATCACGTCAGGCCCTCATCTTGGTGCGGTTGGGGCGCAGCCCGACGGGAATTTTCGTCGGCGACACATTTTAAAGTAAATGCGGAATCGGGGCCGATGGTTTTACCCGCGTCGGAAACGGATTTCGTTTCTTTCGAACGTCGGATTGAACTTTTCCCCCGCACGCACTGTCAGAACCGTGTGGCGTTGACGGAACGGTTTGGTGGTTGGGGTGGACTTTGGTTGTGGCCGACGGCAAAAAACGGGCGGCACAATTTATGCGGTTCCATCTGATCGGTTCGACAATCTGGCGGTTGTAGTGGCCGGGGCGATAAAGTAAAGGGAATAAAAAGTCATTTGTGGAAATGACTGCCGGCCTTCCGCAAGTTGCGTAGATGACGTAGTAGTTATGGTAAAAAATTCGCAGTTGGCAAGGATCGTGGTCTATCAAAATGTTGGTTTTCTGGCGGTCATCATACTTTGTTTTCTGGATGAATTGCTGCAATTGCCTTCGTTGATATTCTCCGATCATCCCTTTGTGGTCCTTTACCGCCGGCCTACGCTGGAGATGCTGCTGTTTCTGGCCGTCTGGCTGTTGGTGAGCAATTCGACGCGCCGGTTGCTGCGGCAGGTTCGGCAACTGGAAGACTTCCTGCGTGTGTGTTCCTGGTGCCGGCGCATTGATTACAAGGGTGAATGGATGCCGCTGGAGGAGTTCATGGAGCAGGGCTTTGACACGCCTACGACGCACGGCATTTGCCCGGAATGCCTGCGCCAGAAAAAGGAGGCAATCGAAAGGGAGAGGCGCGCACGGCAAAGCGACCCGGCGACGACCGGCTGAGCCGGAACGTGTTACGCCGGTTTTTTTAACGAATTTTCTCCACCTGAATCCTGGCGGGGTCGTTTACACCCAGCTGGAGCAGGGCGGCATTGGCGTAAAGGTCCGGGTTCGGGGTGAACCCCGGTGCGCCAAAGATCTGGCGTTCGCGGTCAAGTTCCCGGATGGCGAGCGTGTCGAGCGCGACCGGATCGCGGCTGAACCAAAGTTGATTCAGGACCGTCGAATATTGCAACAATCCCTTTGAACCGCCGGCATACTGGCCAATCAGGGCGTCGGTAATGTTGAAGATGACGCGGTCGCCCAGTACCGGCAACGCGTAAATTTCCGGCACGGCGACGGCCAGCCTTCCAGGGTCGCCCTGAAAGCGCAGGGTATTGTCCACGCTGCCCATGGCCAGTCCGTAAAGATGGCCGCAGACGCCGGCCGAATCCTGGTTCAACAGTGGTGCGATGCTGATGATTTTGGTGATGTTGCGGGTGACCAGCTTTGAAACGAAGGATCTTTTGCCAACGTCCGGCCCTTTTTTCCCAAACTCAAAATCACCCCAGACGAGCTGGCCGATGATGGGGGTGTCGGGCAGGTAAAAGTTGGTCGGGTCGTAGCCCGCTTCCGCACTGCCGACCGCGCGCACGCCGAGCCGGGCGGCGAGTTTAAAAAAACCGGCAGCCCGCAAATCGCCGGTATTCCTGTCCCAGATGATGACCTGTTCCGGCCGCAAACCCGCATCCAGCAACCCGTGAACCACCGCAGCGACGACGGCGGGGCGGGTGCCATTGATCGGCCCGGCTGTGGAATAAACCTTGATGCCGACAATGTCCTGCGTCGAAACCAGGCTGCGCCACGCCGCGACCACGGTGGGCTCGTCGGTGAAATTGGTCATGCCGCGATCAACCATGGCCTGGACGGACGCGTCATCGGGCTGGTACCGGGAAGTGGCGTCCGGGTTTTCGACGATGAGCACCCGCGCGGGTGCGCCGCCGGCCTGCCGCAACGACAAATCGGCGGCTTGAACCTGCCGGCAGGCCAACCCGAGGGCGCCTGCCGCCATCAGCCGGCAAAATACATGAATGAACTGGGCCAGTGCGTTTCTTGACACTTCAAGGCGTGGATGCTACCACCAACACCGATGCTGGCCACAAAAAACATAACCCGGTGCGGCATAACCGTTTTTCTGACGCTCGCTGTTTTTCTCACCGGCTGCGGGCCGCCGGGGCCGCGCGCATTGTTGAAAGGCGAAAAACTCCTGGTCCGCGGCGATTATTCCGACGCGGTGGAGAAACTGAAATTGGCGACGTCGCTGATGTCCACGAACGCGCAGGCCTGGAATTATCTGGGCGTTGCGTACCAGCACGCCGGTCAACCCGCCGACGCTACGCTGGCGTATCAACGCGCCCTGACCCTGGACCGCGATCTGGTGGAGGCGCATTACAATTTCGGCTGCTTGTGGCTGGAACAAAACAAGCCGGACATCGCGAGGACCGAGTTCACCGCCTATGTGCTTCGCCGCAGCCGGGCCCCGGAGGGCTGGACCAAACTGGGCGTTGCCCAACTGCGTCTCCGCGATCTCGCGTCGGCGGAAAAAAGTTTCAGCACCGCACTGGCCCTTGATACCAACAACGCTGAGGCGCTGAACGGTCTGGGCCTCGCCCAGGTGCAGCGGGGCCGTCCGCGCGAAGCGGTGCAGTATTTCGCCGCTGCCAACCGGGCGCAGCCGGATTACGCGCCCGCGCTGCTGAACCTGGCGACGATGGCCCGGCAATATTTGCGCGACAACGCGCTGGCCCTGCAAAAATACCGCGCCTACCTGGCGTTGACCCCGCACCGGGCGGATTGGGACCAGGTGAACACCATCGCCAACGATCTGGAACAGCAAATGAATGGTGCCGCCGCTTTTGCGCCATCGAACGTGCAACGCACCCAACCGGCGGTGACGAGTGCGTGGACGCCATCCAGAGCCGGTTCATCACCGCAAAACACGGACGCCGAATCATCATCTGCCGCTGCCGGAACGCAAAATTCGTCCACGGCGGAAGATAATTCGTACGCGACGGCGGAGACGCCGCCGAGGCCAGGCAACGGGCAGCCGCGGGCGTTGAGTCCGCTCAATCCAATGAACTGGTTTCGCGGCGCTTCGCCGGAGCCGAAGGCGGCACCATTGCCGCCCTCGGATTCGAACAGTAATCCGGTGAAGCAGGCGCCGAAACCTGAAACCAGCAACCTGACGGCGTTCGGCACACCCATGCACGCCCAGTCAAAACCATTTCGCATGGTTCAGCCCGCGCCGCCGGCATTTCCGCAATATTTGTATCTTTCGCCCGCCCGGCCCGGATCGGGTGACCGGCAGGCGGCCGGACGCGCGTTTGGGCAAGCGCAGCAATTTGAACGGAACCGGCAGTATCTGGATGCGCTGAATGCGTATCGCGCGGCGGCGGACCTGGATCCGGGCTGGTTCGAGGCGCAATACAATTCCGGCGTGATGGCCTATCGTTTGGGGAATTTCGACCAGGCGTTGCCCGCCTATGAAATGGCGCTGGCCATCCAGCCGGATTCGGCCGACGCGCGCTACAATTTTGCCCTGGCCTTGAAGGCGGCCGGCTATGTGCCCGATGCCGTGAATGAGTTGAGGAAACTGCTCGCATCGAATCCGGGCGATGTCCGTGCCCATCTCGCGCTCGGCAATCTCTACGCGCAGCAACTGTATGACGTGCCGCGGGCGCGGGCACAGTATTTGAGGGTGTTGCAACTGGATCCACGCAACTCCCAGGCCGCGGACATACAGTTCTGGCTCTCATCGAATCCGCCCTGAGCATGGAACGGATTTTGCTGGAAGAGGGGTCGAAGGCTCTGCTTTCAGTCTATGTTTGCCAATCTTATACAATCGCTGACGCCCGACAATTTGCCGGTAAACTGGTTCGACGCGGTGGTCGTACTGATACTCGGATTTGGCCTCTTTCGCGGCCGCAAAAACGGCATGTCGAAGGAAATCCTGCCGTTGTTTCAATGGCTCGCCATAATTTTAGTGAGCGGTTTGTTTTACGCCCTGGTGGCCCAGTTGGTCGCCGGGACAAAGGTGATTACCCTGGACCCGCTGATCGGTAATCTTCTGGCCTACGGGGTTCTGGCGCTGGCCGTGTTTCTGTTTTTTTCGATCATCAAACGCCCTTTGGACCGGCGGTTGTTCAGCAGCAACCTGTTCGGCAACGCCGAGTACTATCTCGGCATGCCCTCCGGCATGGTGCGGTACGCCTGTGTATTGCTTTTTGCACTGGCCTTTCTGAATGCGCGCCATTACACGCCGGCGGAGATCGAGGCCGGCAACCAGTACCAGGAACGCTGGTATGGCGCACACTTCTTCCCCGATCTTTACACCGTGCAAAGTCAGGTTTTGGAAAAATCCTTTACGGGACCCTACATTAAGAAATATCTTGGCGTGTTGTTGATCGAACCCGCCGCGCCGGCCGGCAGCAAAGCCGCACCGGATGAACCGGTCCAATAGCCGGATCGGGCGGGCGACCGGCAACGTACGCTGAACCAGCATGGCTGGCACGATTTCTCCCGCAATCCTTGAACGCATTCGCGCCGCCAGTGACATTGTGGATGTCATTGGCTCGTATCTGCCGTTGAAAAAGGCCGGGGCGAACTTCGTTGCGCTCTGCCCCTTTCACAAGGAGAAAAGCCCGAGCTTCAACGTCAATCCGCACCGGCAGATTTTTCACTGTTTCGGCTGCCACAAGGGCGGCGACGTGTTCACGTTCGTCAGGGAATACGAAAACATCGGTTTTGTGGACGCCGTGCGCCGCCTGGCCGACCGTGCAAAGGTTCCACTCGAATTCGACCAAAATCCCCACGAACAGCAGTCCCGTCATCTCAAGGACCAATTGCTCCAGATTCACGAGCAGATTGCGCAACGCTGGCAGAATTGTCTGCTCAACGAAGCTGCCGGACAAGTTGCCCGCGATTATCTGGCCAAACGCGGTGTGTCACCGGAGGCCGTGAAACTCTTTCGCCTGGGCGCCGCGCCCGATGCCTGGGACGACACGGTCAACTGGGCCAAAAGCAGGGACCACGACCTGCCGCTGGTCGAGAATGCCGGGCTGATTCTGCGCAAGGAAGGCAGTGAGCATTATTATGATCGCTTCCGCGGGCGGCTCATTTTTCCCATTTGCGACGAGCAGGGCCGGGTGATTGGTTTCAGCGGCCGGGTTTTGTCCGGTGACGAGAAAACGGCGAAATATGTCAACTCACCCGAGACGCCCATTTTTATCAAGAGCCGGGTGTTCTTCGGCCTCGACAAGTCGAAACGCGCGCTGCTCGACACTGGATTTGCCGTGGTCTGCGAAGGCCAGCTTGATTTGATCGCCTGCTTCATGGGCGGCGTGCAAAACGTCGTCGCGCCGCAAGGCACCGCCTTCACCGACCAGCACGCGCGCATCCTCAAGCGTTACGCGGATGAAGTCGTGCTTTGTTTCGATTCGGACGAAGCCGGCCAGAACGCCGCCGTGCGTTCGCTCGACCATCTGCTCGCGTCCGGCCTGGCCGTGCGGGTTGCGATCGTGCCCGCGCCGCACGATCCGGACAGTTTCATCAAGGCCAACGGCGGTGAAGCCTTCCGCAAACTCATCGAAGCCGCCGAAGGTTTTTTTGATTATTATTTGAACCGGCTTTGCGCGCAGAATGATGCAAACAGCGACCGGGGCCGGAACGCCATTTTGCGCGAAATGGCCGGGGCCGTCCATAAGACCGCCAATACCGTGTTGATCGACAAATACGCCCAGAAAACCGCGCTGCGATTGGGGGTTTCACCGGAGGCCGTGCGGGCTGAATTTGCCAAAGTCCGCAGTCGGCAGTCTGCCGCCCCCAGTTCAGAGGGCGATGATTCTCCGTCGAATGAACGGGAACCTTCCAATCCGCCGTCACCACACGAATTTCATTTGCTCAAATTGCTTTTGTTGCACGACGATCTGGTTGCCGGGGCGGCGTTGCATCTGGACGTGAACTGGATTCCCCATCCGCTCGTGCGGCAAATTATCACGCAACGCCTCACCGCGCAGACGAATGAAACCTGGAAGAGCCTCGGTACGTTTCTGGACGAATGCGAATTGCCCGAAATGCAGGGTCTCATCACCGGAGCCGTGGCCGGGGACCGCAAGATTCCCAATCCCGAGCAGCAGCTCGGCGATGTTGTGTTGAAATTGCGGAACCAGTTTTTGGACCGGCAGATTGCTGCGCTCACCCAAAAGATCAGCCGGTCGGGGGTGCCGGAAGCGGATCAAAACGAATGGCTGCGCCAGCAGCAGGAATTGCGCGTGCAAAAACGCGCACCACTCGGTGCTTAAATGGGGAAGGACGGCGTGCCGCCTTCCCTGACTGGTTTGCCCGAAAAGAAGAGACGCCGACGCGGCCCCCCTCCCGGGATAAAATCAACCCGGAAAAATTACTTCGCACCCTGATCAATCCACGCGCGCAGCAGACCGATTTGTTCCGGCGTAAGCGGGCCGATGTTCGCCCGGTTGTGCAGTGGCGGCATCCAATCGTCATCGTCCTTGCTCAAATGCGCGACCGCCTGGATGAGCATGCTTTTGGCGCTGTCACCGGCGACGATGACCTTGCCGTCCTTGCCTCCCTTGAGCGCGCCTTCGAGGCTGTCGAGCTTCAGATGTCCTCTCGGCTTGTCGCCGCTGTGGCACTTGACGCACGAGTTGTCCAAAATCGGTTTGATGTCTCCCGCGTACGTCACACCCTGTTTGGTGGCGGCGGGTGGCAGTGTGCCCGGCACGGCATCATCATCGGCGGCCGCGGCCAGGGCCAATGCCAGCGGAACGGCCAGGACAGAGGTAAGTTTGATCCAAGTCTTGATTTTCATGGTTTTGCTTATTTCCCGGACAATTTGAACTTAAGATGTTCAAACGGAAAAAAGGTTTCAATAAAAAAAACGCTTTTGGCGACGGCCCGCTTGCAGAGGGCCCGTTCCTGGGCTAACCCTGTCGCGTGGACCGCGATCAATTCACCGATGCCGCGCTCGTGGTGCTGGGCCACGGCACGGAGCAAAACGCCGGTTCCGCCGCGCCCGTCCATCAGCACGCGGCGGAATTGCGCCGCCGGAAGATTTTTGCCGAAGTCCGCGAGGCGTTCTGGAAACAGGAACCGCAAATCAAAAAGGTTTTGGCGGATCTTTCCGCGCCGCGGGTGTTCATTACGCCGCTCTTCATCAGCGAAGGCTATTTCGCCAGTGAAATCATTCCGCGCGAGCTCGGCTTTGGCCCCAACTCCCATCTGCGAACTTCCAACTCCCAATTATTTTACTGCCGTCCGGTGGGTTCGCACGACAGCATGACCGGTGTGATCCTGTCCCGCGCCCGGGAAATCGTGGAACAATTTCCATTCCCGCGCGTGCCCCGGCCCGGAGAGCTTACGCTTTTCATTGCCGGGCACGGCACGGAGAAAAATGAGAATTCGCGCCAACCGGTTGACCGGCAGGTGGCCTTGATACGCGCGCTGAACCTGTACGCCGGGGTGCATGCGATTTTCCTTGAAGAAAGCCCGCGCATTCCCGAATGCTACCGGCTCGCGCTGACGAAGAATCTGGTTGTGGTGCCGTTTTTCATCAGCGACGGATTGCATACGCAGGAAGACATCCCGGTTTTGCTGGGCGAAAGCAGGCCGGCCGTTCAGCAACGGCTGGCCGCCGGCCAGCCGGTCTGGCGCAGTCCGACTGAAAAAAACGGCAAACGGGTCTGGTACGCGCCCGCCGTCGGCAGCGCGCCGCACCTGGCGGACGTGATTTTGGAACAGGTGCGGGAAGTGGCTGAGAATTCGTCCTCGTAATCGGAGGGTTAAAATTCGAGGCCGAGGCCGAGGAGGATTACGATTAATCTTATGCAACAACTGCGGTTTGGAATCTTAAGCACGGCCAACATCGGCCGCCAGAACTGGAAGGCCATCTGCAATTCCGGCAATGCCGTGGTGACCGCGGTGGCCAGCCGGGATGCGGGGCGCAGCCGCGAATTCATCCGCAAACTTCAAGCCGAGTTTCCATTTGCCACCGAACCCGCCGCGCTCGGCAGCTACGAGGAACTGCTGGCGTCGCCGGACGTGGACGCCGTTTACATCCCGTTGCCGACGGGGCTGCGCCAGGAATGGGTTTTGCGCGCGGCGGCGGCGGGCAAGCACGTTGTTTGCGAAAAACCGTGCGGCATCAGCGTGGCCGGCGTCCGGGAGATGACGGATGCCTGCCGCAAGCACCGCGTGCAATTCATGGATGGCGTGATGTTCATGCACAATCCGCGCCTGCCGCGGGTGCGCGAGTTTTTGGAAGACAACAAAAGCGTCGGCCCGCTGCGCCGGATTGCATCGGCGTTCAGTTTCCTCGGCACCGGCGGGTTTTCCGACTCCAACATCCGCGTGGACGGGCGGCTCGAACCGACCGGCTGCCTTGGTGATCTCGGTTGGTACTGCATCCGGTTTACGCTCTGGGCGCTGAAATGGCAGTTGCCGCACACCGTCACGGGCCGGATCCTCTCGCAATCCGGGTCGGCCGGCGGCCGGGTATCCACGCCCACCGATTTCTCCGCCGAACTGTTTTTTGACGGTGGTGTTTCGGCAACCTTTTACTGTTCGTTTCTCGCCGCCCCGCAGCAATGGGTTTTTGTCAGTGGCCGGGACGGCTGGCTGCGGGTGGCGGATTTTGTCCATCCATTCAACGGCTGTGAACCGGCTTTTGAGGTCAACCGGACGGAGATTCGCGTTGCGACGGGCACTTCAGCGCCGACGCCGGCTTCCGATCCGGCTGATCTTGGCCATGCAACCGCGCAGAACACCGTCATGTTTCGCAACTTCGCCAACCAGGTTTTTTCCGGCAAGTTGAATGACGAATGGCCGATGTGGGCGCTGCAAACGCAACGGGTGATGGACGCCTGCCACCAATCCGCCCTCCAAGGAACAAGCTTGAAACTCGGGTCGTGAAGCTTGAAACTCGCGGCGTGCGTCTTCGTAAAATCACCATCATCGGCGTCGGTCTGCTCGGCGGTTCCATCGGACTGGCTGTGAAACGCCGCAAGCTCGTTCCGCCCGGCGGGGTCGCCGGTTTCGTCCGGCGCACGGCCAGCCTGAAAGACTGTGAAAAGGCGGGCGCGGTGGATTTTGCCACCACCGATTTGCTCGCTGCCGTCTGGGACGCCGACCTGGTGGTTCTTTGCACACCGCTGGCACAAATGCGTTCCCGCGTCCGGGAAATGCTTCCGGCGTTGAAACGCGGCGCGACGGTTACCGACGTGGGCAGTGTAAAAGCCAGTGTCGTGCGTGAACTGGAATCGCTCGTGGCCGGGGCCGGCGGCCATTTCGTCGGCAGCCACCCCATGGCCGGGACAGAAAAGACCGGTGTGGGTGCTGCCGTTGCGGATTTGTTCGTGAACGCCATCTGCGTCGTGACGCCGACCCAAAAATCGAAGCCGGCCGCAGTTCGCCAGGTGGAACAATTTTGGCAGGGGCTGGGCGCACGAACGTTGCGGCTGGCGCCTGAACAGCACGATTTGCTCGTGAGCCGGTCCAGCCACCTGCCGCACGTCCTCGCCGCGACTTTGGCCGGTTACGTGCTGAAACCGGCGCATCCGAAATCCCAGGCCGCGCTTTGCGCCAACGGTTTTCGGGACACGACGCGCATAGCCTCCGGGTCGCCGGAAATGTGGCGCGACATTGCGCTGGCGAACCGGAAAAATCTGGCAAAGGCGCTGGCTGACTTCATTGTGGATTTGCATCGATTTCAGAAGTGGCTGGCCAGGGCCGATGGGAATGCGGTCACGAAATTTTTTGAAACGGCCAAAGCCCGTCGCGATCGCTGGAGGGCCAATTCAGTTTCACCTTCACCCGAATGAAAATCAATTTTAAGTGTCGCGCGAAGGCCGCGAGGGGGGCGAAGGTTTTAACTGCTTTTCTTCGCAGCCTTCGCGGTCTTCGCGCAAAAAACCAATTTCATGTCTCTGCCTGATCTCATCGAAATTGTGCCGCTCGACCAACCGGTGCATGCGGAAGTGACCGTGCCCGGCTCCAAGAGCATCACCAACCGCGCGCTCATCCTGGCCGCCCTGGCGGATGGCGCGGTCACGCTGGAGAGCGCCCTTTGGAGCGAGGACACGCAAATCATGGTGGAGTGTCTCCAGAAGCTCGGCTTCGTGGTCTATGTCTCGCCCGACCCGGAGGAGTTGTGCAACCGCACCGTCACGGTGGGCGGCCTGGGCGGGAAAATTCCGAACGGTGGAACGGTGGATAAGCCCCTGGAATTGTTCGTCGGCAACTCCGGCACCGCGGCCCGGTTTCTGGCGGCGTTCGTTTGTCTGGGAGAGGGCGTCTATCGGTTAAGCGGTGTGCCCCGGATGCACGAGCGGCCGCAGGCGGCCTTGTTTCAGGCGTTGCGACAACTGGGTTACCGCGTGGATTCGCCGAACGACCGGCTGCCCGCCATCATTTGCGGCGGGGGCCCGCGCGCGGGCCAATGCCAGGTGAGCATCGAGGAAAGTTCGCAGTTCGCGAGTGCGCTGCTGATGTGCTCAATGGTCGCCGGCTGGCAGGTCGAAATCGTCGGCGAAAACGTGGAGGAATCCCCTTATGTTTACATGACCCGCGAGATGTGCGCGTATTTTTACTGGAGCCGGAAGCACAGCCGGCATCCGGAACGCGGTATGAAGGGGGGTGTCTATCCCGTTGACCCCGATTCGTCCAGCGGCAGTTATTTCCTCGCCGCCGGCTGGCTGGCCGCCGATCCCGCCCAAAATGAAGCGCACCCCGTCACCGTGGCCCGCTGGCCGATTTTGGGGGCGGGTTTTCAAATTGATACAAATTTTTTGAACTACCGGATTCTTCCCGAAACGGTTTCCCGAAAAGCCGATCTGGGCGACAGCATCATGACGTTGATGGTGGCCGCGCCATTCGCGGATCATCCGGTGAAATTCACCGATCTCGGCCACCTCCGCGTGCAGGAATGCGACCGGGTCTCCGCCCTGCACGCGGAATTGGCCAGGTGCGGCGCCAAAGTCGTCGAGGAAGACGACACGTTGACGGTTTACCCCTCGCCGCTGCACGGTGCGGAAATTGAAACCTACAATGACCATCGCATGGCGATGTGCTTTGCGACGCTGGGTTTAAAGGTGCCGGGCATCAAAATCAGGAACCCGGCCTGTGTAAAAAAAACCTTCCCGAACTTCTTCCAAAAATTTGCCGTGCCGCCGCCGCAGGGTCTGGGGACGGTGATTTTAAACGCGAGGACGGGAAGGAAGTTGGAATTGGAGGAATTGTTTGCGGATTGACTTGTAGCGGCGCTCTGTGAGCGTCGCCAGAAATTAGCGGCGGTCATAGACCGCCGCTACAGACTGGATTTGATGAAACCACAAATTGTCATTGCGATTGACGGGACCAGCGCCAGCGGCAAGAGCACAAACGCCAAACTGGTGGCCCGGGCACTAGATTGTGTCTATGTGGACACGGGGGCGATGTATCGCACGCTGGCGTGGTATTGCCTCAGCCACCGGATTGACGTGTCGGACGCCAGGGCCGTCGCCGCCGCGTGCCGCAAATGGAAGGCCGTCCTGCATTGTGTGGAAACCGGCGGCCAGCGCGCCGCCCGATTGCTGGTGGACGGCTATTTTCCCGAGAAGGAAATCCGCACCGCCGAAGTCAGCGCCGCCGTGCCGCACCTCGCCGCCGTGCCGAAAGCGCGCGAGTGGATGGTCAAACGCCAGCGCGAATGCCTGCAATTTGGCAACCTTGTCATGGAAGGGCGCGACATCGGGACGAACGTCTTCCCCGAAACGGATTTCAAATTTTACCTGGATGCCCAACTGGAGGAGCGCTCGCGCCGCCGCGCCGCCGACGGCGTCCGGGAAAACCTGGCCATGCGCGACCAGCGCGACAGCCAGCGCGCCGTCGCCCCGCTGATGGTTCCGCTGGGGGCGAAGGTCATCAATAATTCGAACCTGACCTCCGAACAAACCAGCAGTCTCATCATCGCGGAGATCAGGAAACGGCTGGCTGAAAAATGAATTTCTCCTATCGCCTCGGCTGGCTTTTTTTCCGCGCCTGGTATGCGACGTATTTTCGCTGGCGGGTCTTCAACCCGGAGCGCGTGCCTGAAACCGGCGCGGTCATTCTGGCCTCCAACCACGCAAGCTTCCTCGATCCGCCGCTGGTGGGCGCGGGCTTGAGCCGCGGCATCAATTATCTCGCCCGCGAAAGCCTGTTCCGATTTCCGGGCATCGGCACGCTCCTGCGTTCGTGGAACGCCGTGCCGGTGGACCGCGACGGCGGCGGCGCCGCGGGCTTGAAGGCGATTCTTGACCGGCTGCTCGCCGGCGGCGGCATCATTTTGTTTCCGGAAGGCACGCGGACACGTGATGGCCAGCTGCAGCCCGCGCGTTCGGGCATCGGACTGGTGGTGATCAAATCCACGGCGCCGGTCGTGCCGGTGCGGGTGTTCGGCACCTACGAAGCGTATGGCCGGCAGGTGAAATTTCCGCGTCCCCGGCGGATTGTCGTGAAATACGGCCGGCCCATTAATTTTGAGAAATGGCGCGCCGAGGCGAAGCATTGTCCCAAGCCGCGGCTCAAGGAAATTTACCAGGAAATCGCC
>Ga0181531_10001214_pt1 | contig 16426 bp, 17 predicted proteins | sample PEATcosm2014_Bin_38_FD_119743 | JGI IMG/M metagenome (GOLD analysis project Ga0181531, IMG submission 119743) | Peatland microbial communities from MTU Mesocosm Facility, Houghton, MI, USA - PEATcosm2014_Bin11_10_metaG | ecosystem: Environmental > Terrestrial > Soil > Wetlands > Peat | place... | reverse complement strand
TGCGCGAGAAACTCGCCGCCGGCGGCGTGCGACTTCCGCCGGGCGATTCCCCGATCATTCCTATTATCATTGGCGATGATTCATCGGCGCTGGCCGCTTCGGCGAAATTGGCCGGTCAAGGATTACTCGTCCAGGCGGTGCGCGCGCCGACCGTCGCGCGGGGAACCAGCCGCCTGCGGGTGACGCTTTCCTGTGAACATTCGGATGAAGAAGTCGATCGGCTGACGGAGGCGTTGCTGAAATTCAATCCGCCCTAAACCGGCGGCCCCGGATCGCGCTGCTCGAGATTTTGCGCCGGGGCGGCTTTCATGGCCGCCAGCGCCTGATCGATCGTTCGCAACGTTCGGGCGGCTAAATCAGGGGAAGGCTCATGGGCAGGCATCAACTGAAGCAAGGCAAGAATCTTTTCCACCGATTGGACGCGTAGCGACGAGGGCGCCGGGCCTTGCGCAAATGCCTCGGAATTTTCGCCATCGGGACGATCCATAACCAAATCCACCGCGCGTCGGTCCTCATCGTTCAATCGGTCTGCCATAGACTCTCTCTCCACGACTGAAGCAGCGCCGGTTCGTGCCCGGATCGCCAGACGCCATTGTAAGTTGCGTACGGGACAATACATGTGCTCGAACGTCCCGTTTTCCGGCCCCGCGTGATGTGCGAGCGGGCCGTTTGCTGTATTTATTTACGAAATCCCGTGTCCCTGGTTCGATTTTTTCCAGAGATCGGCGAAAGTCGCCACCGCCGTATGCAGACGCGATTTTACCGTTCCCAGGGGGATACCGAGCATCTGACTGATCTGTTTATACGGGAATTGATGAAAATAGGAGAGGAGCAGAATTTCCCGCAAATTCTCCGGCATCCCCGCCACGATGCGCTGCACCTGCTGCTGCGTCTCCTTTAGCTGCATCGGCTCATCCGGCAAACCCTGGGCGCTGGTGATCAGATCGATAAATTCCCCGCTCTCATCGTCCCCCTGGTGAATGGAGGCCTGCAGCGGGTTCGCCGGCCGGCGCGACTGCGAGCGGATCAAATCCCGCGCCTTGTTGGCCGCGATCGTAAACAGCCAGGGGCGAAATCGCCGCTGCGGATCAAATTGATGCGCGCTCTGGTGAACCTGCAAAAATGTTTCCTGAAAAATATCCTCGGCCGAAGCGCGGTCCCCCAAAAAGCGGACGAGAAAATGAAACAACTCGCGCTGATAGCGCTCCAGAAGTCGGGTGAAGCTCGGCTGATCGCCTTTGCGATACGCCGCGAAGAGCACTTCGTCACTGAGTTGTGACGGGTCTTGCGGAAGGACGATCTCGACGGCGCGGCCGAGAGTCCCGGGATGAGGTTGGCGTGCTGTGACGCCCATGATTTGCCGCTCCTTCTCCATAGACATAATATGCAGCCAAACATGACAGTCGCGGTTAAACCTCAATTTTTCGCTCTTTCGCCGCCGGAAATGGATGAAATCTTCGTCTCCTGGGGTTGGCCGGCGTTTCGCGGGCAGCAAGTCCGGCAATGGGTTTATGAGAAACTCACCTGCGAGCCCCAGAAAATGACAAACCTGGCTCAGCCGGATCGGCAGAAGCTGGCCGAAAATATCGACCTGCAGGTGGGGCAGATTCTCAAACATCAAATCAGCTCCGACGGCACGCATAAAATTCTCGCCGGTTGGGAAGCCGGCGCGGCCGCCGAGTCCGTCATCATCCCCGACGGACGAAGGCTCACCGCCTGCGTCAGTTCCCAAGTCGGCTGCCCGGTCGGATGTAAATTCTGCGCCAGCGGCGTCAACGGCCTGAAACAAAATCTCTCCGCCGACCGCATCGTTCAGCAAATTTTCCTCCTCAATCGCATCCTCCTGAGGCGCAAGCAGCGCATCAATCACGTCGTCTTCATGGGCATGGGAGAGCCGCTGGCGAATTACGCCAATTTGATCCGCGCGATAAAAATCTTGCACGATCCGCAATGTTTTAATCTGGGGGCGCGGAAGATCACGGTTTCGACGGTCGGCGTTCCCAGCCGAATGCGGCAATTAGCGAATGAAAATCTCCAGCTCAATCTGGCGATTTCGCTGCACGCGCCCGACGAAACCTTGCGCCGTCAGCTCATTCCCTGGGCGGAGCATTTTTCGCTGGACGATATTCTGCAGGCGGCGCGATATTATTTCGAGCGCACCGGCCGGGAGATCACGCTGGAATATATTCTGCTCTCCGGCGTGAATGACTCCGTGCCGCAGGCCAAACGGCTGGCGAAAATCTGCAAGTCGATGCGCGCCAATGTGAATCTCATCCGCTATAACGAAGTCGAAGGTTTGCCGTTCGAGCGGCCGCGAAGCGAGGCCGTCATGAATTTTCAGAATGCATTGCGGCAGCAAGGCGTCAACGCCCATGTGCGCAAGAGTCGCGGCCGAGATATCGACGCCGCCTGCGGCCAGTTGCGCCGCCGCGCCCAGACGCCCGCCGGCGCCGCCGCGGGAACGGAGGTCGAGCCGTGAATTCGCTTCGCCCCCGCGGGTTTACGCTCATCGAATTTCTCGTCGCCGTCGGTATCAGCGGAATTTTCCTGGCGATCTTGGTTCCCTATCTCCTGCGGGCGCGGGAAGTCTCCCGGCGGACGGAATGCGCCGCCCATATCGCGCAAATCGGCGCGGCGCTCTGGCAATATGCCAAGGATCAGGGACCAAATTCCCCGCTTCCCGAGACGCCGTACGATCCGGTGCGCAAGCCGACCGGCTACAACTGCTTTACCGGAGCGCAGGACATGCACCCCTTCGCCCGCGACAGCGGCGTTAAACCCAACGACATCACCGCCTCGCTCTGGTTACTCGTGCGCTGCGGATACATCGATCCCGCGGTTTTTGTCTGCCCGAGCACCAGTGATCAGCCGGATAGCATTCCCCCCGGCCCCGGCGGGGGCTTGCGACGCAGCAATTTCGCCGCCTCCAAAAATCTGAGCTATTCCTATGCCTGCCCATTTACCGACGCCTTTGATTTTGAATTCAGCACCGATCGGCTGCCGGGCGAATTCGCCCTGCTGGCGGACAAGAATCCGGGTTTCGATTGCGACGGCCTCCGGGTTTTGGGCCCGCAGCACGATTCTCCCCCCTTTGAGCTGGCCAAGGGAAATTCCCTCAATCACGGGCAGGCCGGACAGAACGTGCTCTACGGCGACGGCCACGTCGAATTCGAACCCAGCCCCTTCGTGGGGGTCGGGGGCGACAACATCTACACCGCCGTCGCGGACCACCGTTTGCGAGGGGAACACCCGGCCCTGGATATCCCCGGCTATTTCGGCACGGATATCGGGCCGGCGTATAACTACGATAGCTATCTGGTCCCCACCGCCCGCGATGTGACCCCGTAATGTTTTTTCGTTGGCGTTAGCCGCTGGGCATGGGATGATCCGGACCAGGCGTTTGAATGTCGCAGGAGTTGGATATCTCTTGGCAGACGCTCCGCCGCATCGCGCAGGACTGGGGGGGCGACGCGGCGGAGCTGAGCGAAGTCACGCCGCTGGACGGCGGCGCTATCAGCACCACCATCGCGCTCAAACTCGCCGACGGTCGCCAGGCCGTCTGCAAAATCTCCGCCCATCGGGTCGATCGCAGCTACGTCAATGAAGCCCATCAACTGAAATTGCTCGCCGAGGCCGGCCTTCCCGCGCCCAGGGTTTATGCCACCAGACTCGGTTCGCTGGAAGACCCGTTCAGTTACATCCTCATGGAATTTGTCGATGGCGTAAATCTGCAGCAAGCGCGGCGAGCCTGCACCGAGGAGCAGTTCGCCGATCTGCAAGCGCATCTGGCGCAGTTGCTGCTGGCGCTGCACGAGCATACCGCCGAAGGCTACGGCCGCGTGGAGATCGATCCGCCGGCTCCGACATTCGCCGATTGGCCCACGTTTTTTCGGCGCGTGTTTGATCCGATTTGTGACGACACGCTCAAATCGAATCTGATCCCCGGCAAATGCCGCCGGCAGATCGGCAAAGTGCTGGAGCGTTTGGATTTGCTCGTGCGGCACGACGATGTGCCGCGACTGGTTCACTGGGATGTCTGGAGCACCAATATCCTCGCCCGCCCGGACGAATCCGGAAATTGGCGGGTGGCGGCGTTGCTCGATCCCAACTGCAAATACGCTCACGCCGAGGCGGAATTGGCGTATCTTTCACTGTTCCAGACGGCGACGCCCGCGTTTCTCAAGGCCTATCAGCAGAAGCGCAAGCTCGGCGAAGATTATCATCGCGTTCGCAAGCCCGTTTATCAGGTCTTTTTTCTTCTGAATCACGTCAATTTGTTCGGCTCGGGATATGTCCAGCCGCTGGAGGCGGCCGTGCAGCGATTGTCGGGACTTATTTGATCTAGAAAATCAGGAAATGCCGGGTCGTGGCGTTGTCGGGTGAGGCGTGCAGGAAGACGCCGCCGTGTTCCTGCTCGCCCGGTTCGCAAACGGTATGTTCGCAACTGACCGCCGCGGCCACCCATCCCGCCGCCAGCAGCCAAATCGCCCATCGGTAAAATTTCGCCATTTGAAAGCCCTCCCCCTCCCGCCGGATTACCGGGCAGAGGGGATGAAAAAGCTTACTCGATTCTCCGACGCGCGCAAACTCATACGCCAAGCGCCTTTTCCACCGCATCGCAGAATCGGCCGCAAAGCAGCCGTTGACTGAGCGATTCCTCCAAAACCATGCGGCCCGCTTCGCCCATACCGATGAGCTCCTCCGGCCGCATCCCGGCAAACGTCGCGATCGCCGCCATCGCTCCGGCCACATCCCCGTGCGAAACATGCAATCCGATCCGATGCTGCTCCAGCAGATCACTGATATGCGAGGGTCGCGGCCCGAAAAATAAAATCGGCTTCCCAGCGGTCATCGCCCCGTAAATTTTGCAGGGATGAATGATCCCCACCATCGGCTCCCCCAGCGAAACCACATGCACGTCGGCCGCCGTCAGCGAATGCTTCAAATTCGCCAGCGGCTGATAAGGGAGCGATAGCGCATTGGTCAATTGATGATCGCGGATATAAGCCTCGACCTCTCTTTTCCCGGCTCCGCCGCCGACGAAGAGAAATTTCAATCGCTGATCGTGCTTCAACTTGGTGGCCGCGTCGAGCAAAGTCGTCAGCGGATTGCTGGGGCTGTGATTGCCGCTGTACATGATGACGAATTTCCCGGCCAGCTCGTGCTCGATCCGGAATGGATTTTCCACGCCCGGCTCGGGATGAATGTGCTCTTCGTGCGGCCAGGGCGGCAGGATCAGCATCTTCTCCATCGGCACGCCGCGCGCCGCCAATCGAGCCGCCATGAATCGATCCAGCGCGATCACCAGCGCCGCGCGGGTCAAAATAAACCGATTAATCCGCTCCAAAACCCGCGCTACAAAATCGCTTTGCTTCAGCTTTCCCAGCGCGATGAGTTGATCGGGATTAAGGTCCATCGCCCAATACGCGACGGGAACCCCGCGAATCATGGCCACCAGGCACATCGGCAGGCCGATGAGTGGCGGAGAAGTGCTGAAAAATATTCCCCCGAGCCGGGGAGTGAAGAGAGCCGCGAAAAAAGCCTGGACATGAAAGACCGCCGTCCCCAGCACGCGCAAGAGCATCGATTTTTTTCCAAACGAAGCGAGCGGAAATCGGCGGATTTCCGCGCCATCGCGGGTTTCCCGGCTCGGATAACGAGCGCCAGGGTCCTCATACCCCCGCCCCGAAGCGTAAACCCGCACGGCATGCCCGCGGCGAGCCAGCTCGAAGGCCACATCCGCCACATGTTGCCCGACGCTGGCGGGGTCGGGGACAAACGTCTGGCTGATGACCAGAATTCGGCGTCGGTCGCGGCCTGCGGATTTCATCAGCTCTGATGCTTCTTGCCGACCATCTGGTCGTAAATCCAACGGTACGTCTTCTCCAGGCCGTCACGCAGCCGCGTATCCGGCTCCCAGCCGAGCAATTTCTTGATCAGCGTATTGTCGCTGTTGCGTCCGTTGACGCCCTTGGGGGCTTTCAGATTGTAGGAACGCTCCAGTTTGATCTGGGCGATTTCCTCCACCAGATCCACCAGCCGATTGATCGAAACCAGTTCGCTGCTGCCCAAATTGATCGGCTCCAGAATATTGCTCCATAAAATATCCTGCACGCCCTTGACGCAATCGGTGATGTACATGAACGATCGCGTCTGATGCCCATCGCCCCAAATCTCGATGACGTGTTTGCCCGACAGCTTGGCGCTGATCACTTTCCGGCAAATCGCGGCCGGCGCTTTTTCCCGCCCGCCGTCATAGGTGCCGAACGGCCCGTAAACATTGTGAAACCGGGCGACCCGAGTCTGCAAACCAAAATCCTCGCGGTAATGCCGGCACATGCGCTCGCTGAACAGCTTCTCCCACCCATACCCATCCTCCGGCTGCGCCGGATAAGCATCCGCCTCCTTGAGGGCCGTCACGTTCGGATCGCGCTGTTTATCCGCATTGTAAACGCAAGCCGACGATGCATAGAAAAACCGCTCGACCTTCGCGTCCTTCGCCGCCTGGCAAAGATGAGTATTAATCAGCACGCTGAGCATGCAAAGGCATTTGTTATTTTCGATGAACCCCATCCCCCCCATATCCGCGGCCAAATTGTAAACGACCTTCGCCCCTTCCAGCGCCTTGTAACAGGCATCCTTCAGTTGCAGATCAAGCTGAAGATTCTCCACCTGGCCGAAATGCTGATACCACTCGGTGAACGGCTTGATATCGACCGAGCGGATATTGGTATGCCCCTTGCGGAGCAGTTCGCCCACGAGATGACCGCCGATGAACCCCCCGCCGCCGCAGACGACAATTTTGTCTTTGAGTCCAGCCATGATTGGATTATGAGGCCTGTTTGGTGGCGGTCAAGCGGGGCGGAGGGCGGTAGTGGGTCAGTTTGAATAAAATAGACTACTTTTTCGCAGTCTCGGTATGATCCGAAGAGGCATGCAACGGAAACCACTACAGATTACGCCAGTATTTTATTGGGCTTGTATAATTACGGCGGCGGTTTTCGCCTATGTGGGGGCATCGATAATTGCCTCCGCTCCGTCACGGGCCGTGTCGGGATGGTTTATGTTGGTTGTCTCTGCGTACTATTGCGTCGCGGCTGCTTGGCTCTTCGTGCATAGGGGTCGTTACCCTAAAAAGCAGGTAGTGGGTCAGTCTGAAGTTTTCGCCACGTTCGGCACCTTTTGATAGATTGGTGGTTGGTCGGAGCGGTGCACGATGCCGAATGCGCGACTACCAAAAGCACGCCAGCGGTTGGCGAGTGGACTGAATTACGCCGGAACCTTCATCTGGCTAGTCGCACTTTTTGCTCTGTATTCAGCTCCAGCGTGGATTGGATTGACATTGCTCGGTGGTGGGTTGATGGTGCTCGTAGCTGGGACGATTGTGTCAACTAACAAACTTCGCTGTCCGGGCTGCGGACGTAGATTTTGGCTGGTGGGCGAAGGCGGCCGATCTAATTGCGCATTCTGCGGCGCGGCATATTTCGATCATCCCGAATCGCCCGAATGAAAATCCGCTACCGTGGCATTCGCGGCGCTGCGCGATAAAATCCGCATATCGGGAAGGCCGGAGTTTCGTGTCCGTTCCGCAAACCGCAGCTGCGGTACCGGACGGCAGCTTTTACAGTGTCGCCTTTGAGACCAATCTGAGTTCGACATCCTACCCAGGCCTATCTCGCGCGGCGCACTTTCAGGAGGCCAATGAAGCGCTTCTCCAGGCGATGAATGGGGACAGTGGTTTCGCTCAGTCGATGCAGGACATGGGCGTTTCGCTTGAGCGAACCCCGACGGGATTGGCGCCGCGTCAACCGCCAGCAGGTTGGACTTGGCATCATGCGGAAGAGCCTGGCCTCATGCAGTTGGTTCCTCGGGCACAGCATACGCCGGTCAGCATTTTTTGGGATACACTGCATCCCAACGGGCAAGGAGGTTACGCCATATGGGGCAACTGAAAAAACTGATCGACGTGGTGGCGGCGCTGGGGTCATTGGATCCCAATGCCACAATTTACGCTGCAAAGCCCTGGTCCCAGGGATCCTTGGCTGTCGTGGAGTTCGAACCACCATCACACGAGCTGCCTCGGGAGGCCGCGCAGGCAGGAGCGGAATACTTTCTGGAAGTCTTCGTCGCTCGCGATTTTCTTTCGGACTGGGAGGCGACTTTGGACAAGATGCCATCGTTGGAAGAGCGATGCGATCGACTCATTCGCTACGCCGTGGATGATGCATGACTCTCGGCCTTCCAAACGTCCGGCAGGAACCCCCCCAGCTCGCTCAGCTTCGTCTGCCCGATCTTGGCCATGACGCTGGTGAGGTACTTTCGTGGATCGATCCCACGACGCTCGGCGCCGCCGATCACCCTTTAAACGCAGTTCGATGGCCGAAGGCCTGGTGTCCGCCGGCGCCGCCTTGACTTCGATGAGCTTGCGACGCCGAGGCGAGGCCTTCGGCTCGATGACGCTCGCCGCGGGCGACTCGCCACGATCCGCCAGTTTCCGCCGCCAAGCGAACAGCGACGACGCGGGGATCGACTTGAGCCGACAAAATGCCGAAACTGTCATCCCGCTGGCGCGTTGCTCGTCGCAGACCTTCCGCCACCGCTGCGCTGCCGGCGACGTCGAAGACGCCACCACCGATGAAGCTTGATCTTCCCGATTCATCCCCGCATCATGGCCAATGGCCTGCAAAGAAAAAAGATGCGGTTCGCATAGCGCTCACGGAGTTTCTCGAACCTCGGCGGATAATTTCAAACTGACCCACTACCCGGAGGGCGGGCCATTATCACACGGTATTCGTGCCCGCTTTCATCGCCCAGCGCCCTATTAATCGTCAAAATCCCCCGCATCGCAGTCGGCGGATTTCCCGCGGATTGACATTCATATCATAGATAGTATGGTCATGACATGAAAGTGGAACTCACCGCCGACGCGGTGGCGCAGTTGGGTTCCGAATGGTGAGACGGGAGATAGCCATGACCGTTCAGACTCTCACAATATCCGGCAAACGATTCGCATTGCTTCCGCTGCGCGATTTCGAAGCATTGCAAAAGCGTGCCGCCGCCCAAAAGCTTCCAAAACTCCCCGATCCCTTGCCCAACGGCAATTATCCCGCCGCCGAGACTATCCGCGCGATTTACGCGCGCCGATTGATCGAAGAACGCCAATCGGCCGGCCTCTCTCAATCCGAGTTGGCCAGACGCGCCGGCCTGCGTTCCGAAACAATCAACCGGCTCGAAAAGGGAAAGCATACCCCCGACACCGCCACTCTCGCCAAGATTAACAAAGCGCTTCGGTCCGCGGGCGTCGGATTGAAATAACCCATCGTCCGCGCGAGGTTCAGCGCGCAGACGCCGCCGAGAAATGCCGTTCGGTCAGGGCCCCGCGATTTTTTTCAAACCAGGCAATCGTCCTGGCTAATCCATCTTCAAGACTGGTTTGAGCCACAAATCCAAAGGCCTGTTTGGCGCGAGAGACGTCCAGGCAGCGTCGGGGCTGGCCGTCGGGTTTGGAGGCGTCCCAAACCGTTTCCCCCGTAAATCGGCTCAATCGCGCGATGAGCTCCGTCAAATTCTTGATCGTGATTTCCCTTCCGCTCCCCAGATTCACCGGTTCGGGCGAATCGTATTTTTGCGCTGCCGCGACGATCCCTTCCGCGCAATCCTCCACATACAAAAATTCCCGGCTGGCCGACCCCGTGCCCCAGGCGGAGATCCGCCGGGCGCCCGCATCGCGCGCTTCCACGTATTTGCGAATCAAGGCGGGAATCACATGGCTCGATTGCAGATCAAAATTATCCCGCGGCCCGTACAAATTCACCGGCAGCAAATAAATCGCATTCAGCCCGTATTGTTGCCGATACGCCTGGCACATGACCAATAGCGATTTCTTCGCCACGCCATACGGCGCATTGGTCTCTTCGGGATATCCGTTCCAAAGCTCGTCCTCTTTGAACGGCACCGGCGTAAATTTCGGATAGGCGCAAATGGTCCCCACTTGCACAAATTTCTTGATGCGATTGATTCGCGCCTGTTCGATGAGATGCAGGCCCATGGCCATATTGGCGAAAAAGAATCGCCCCGGGTTATCGCGATTGGCGCCGATTCCGCCGACTTCCGCCGCCAGGTGCAGGACGACATCCGGCCGAAGCTCGGCGTACAGCCGCCGAACGTCCGCTTCGATGGTCAGATCGAAATCCTTCCTTCGGGGAATCGCCACCTGGTTAAAGCCCAAAGCCCGCAATTTGTCGACGACGACGCCGCCGACGAATCCGGCCCCGCCGGTGACGACGATTCGATCGCCGCTGGAGAGGCTCATTTCGCCCCCTGCGCTTCGCGGTCCGCCAGGACTTTCTCTCGTTTTGCCAATTTCCAATCCGCGTCGGTCATCATCCGCGCCAGCTCTTTAAAGCTGACTTTAGGCGCCCAACCGAGGGCGCGTCTGGCTTTGCCGGCGTCGCCGCGGAGGAAATCCACCTCGGCCGGGCGGAAATAGCGCGGATCGATCTGCACGTGTTTTTGCCAATCGAGGCCGAGGTAACCGAAGACTTCGTCGAGGAATTCGCGCACGCTGTGGGCTTCGCCGGTGGAGACGACAAAATCGTCCGCCTTTTCCTGCTGGAGCATCAGCCACATGGCCTCGACATAATCGCCGGCGAATCCCCAGTCTCGCTGTGCGTCGATGTTCCCCAGGAAGAGTTTTTCCTGCAAACCCTCCTTGATGCGAGTGGCCGCCCGGGTGATTTTGCGGGTCACAAACGTTTCGCCGCGGCGGGGGCTTTCGTGGTTGAAGAGAATCCCATTACAGGCATACATCCCATAGCTCTCGCGATAATTGACGGTCTGCCAATAGGCGTACACCTTGGCGCAGGCATAGGGGCTGCGCGGATAAAAAGGGGTCGTCTCCGTCTGGATCGGCTCCTGAACCTTCCCGTACATTTCGCTGCTGGAAGCCTGATAAAACCGCGTGGGCAAGCCGGCGTCGCGAATCGCCTCCAGAATATTCATGGTCCCCAGCGCGTCGGCCGCGACGGTGTAGACCGGCTGATCGAAACTCACCCGCACGTGGGACTGGGCCCCCAGATTGTAAACTTCCTGCGGCTTGACCCGGGACAAAATCTCCCGGAGCCCGATCCCATCCACGAGATCGCCGTAATGCAAATACATTTTGACATCGGGATCATGCCGATCGGCATAGAGGTGCTCGATTCGATCCGTATTAAACGAGCTGCTTCGGCGGACGATGCCGTGGACTTGATACCCCTTATCGAGCAGAAATTCCGCCAGATAAGACCCGTCCTGGCCGGTGATCCCCGTGATCAGGGCCTTCTTTATCTCTCGCTGCGCCATTTAAATCTCCAGAAAATCCGCCATGAGCGGAAGTTAACGGCCACGGGCATCGCTTGCAACGTCGAAGGGGCTGCCCTGAGCGCGGTCGAAGGGTTAAAGTGTGCGGCGATGACGGACGGCCCTTCGGATAGCGACCAAATACCTGCAAACCCGCGGCCAAGGCACAGGGTGCGGCGATTCGTGCTTGCGACGGTGGGGATTTTGATCCTGCTGGTGGGGGTTCTGGCGGGGATTACTCCCTATTGCCTCAGCACGGAAGCCGCCCGGGGGGTGATCTTGGATCGGATCAACGCCAACCTCCAAAACGCGCAGCTCTCCATCCAGGATTGGAATTTGAGCTGGACGGGCGGGATCGAAATCAAAGGCATTGAAATTAAGGACGCCAGCGATGCGCATGTGCTCTCGGTGGGGGATTTGAGCAGCGGATTCTCGCTGCTGGACCTTATCACGGGGCATATCAACCTGGGGCAAACGGAACTGAAGGGGGTGGATTTCAACCTCCGCCGCGATCGGGAGGGGAATTTGAATCTGGTGGGCTTATTTGAGTCGAATTTGGGTCACCTGGAGATGCCGATCAAAGTGCGGAGCCTTGCGGGCACGGTTCATTTCAATAGCCGAACCTGCACATTCGAGGACGATTCCTCGATCCGGCATGTGCTGGTGGAGTTCGATTCGCTGGATTGCCGGTTTGAAATTTCGAATATCAATCAGCCGATTGAGGCGCGGGTTGTGGGGCTGGCCCGGAGGGGGGGGCAGGTTACGAGTCTGAATTGGTCGGGGAGCTTTGCGATTGGGAAATCGGTGGCTGAATTGCAATCGGGGCTGGATAAGCTGGCCAGCGTGAAAGTAGAGAGTAATCCGTAGAGAGTAGATTCAACTGGGTGGGGGGTGAATTTTGTTATGGGGCGGGGCTTTTTGAGTTTGAAATTTTTTTTTCTGAAATCCAAAGGTACCCCCTCTGGCGCGCAGGAACGAAAAGGGATGGATGGGGTTTTTGCCGCAAGCGCAGTTGGTTGAGATGATTACGGGGGGTTGTTTAATGTTAAACATACATGGCATTAGGGAGTAGACAGTAGACAGTAGACAGTAGAGGGCGGGCCGTTCGACTGGGCTTCGTTCGACTGGGCTTACGACAGGCACGACAGGCACGACGGGCACGACAGGCACGACAGGCCCTTCGATTGCGCTCCGTTCGACTGGGCTCACGACAGGCAGGGCGGGCCCTTCGACGGCGCTCAGGGCGGGCAACTGGCGATGAAGGGGGAATCGCTGTACAAAATATCCACACTTATGGGGAATTCGCCTGAAATATGCCGAAAACACTACGCCGCACGATTGCCGGGCTCTTTGGCCAGCTCCGTGGAATTTCTACCGAGAGTAGTTTCCTCATCTGATTCGGCGCGTAGCGCGTAAAGGACCGCAATGCAGAGCGCCTCCCAAGTACTTCGCGCGATTCTCGACCGATACGACAACTTCAAGGGGCGGTTCAGCGTGCCAGTTGAAGGCGGGGAACGTGGTTTCCGTGCCTGGCTGGTGATCGATCTATTTCACCACCACTTCCGTTGGCCGTCGGGCCTGATTCTCGTCGGTGAGAGGCACGATGTCCTTTTACTGAATGAATCACTTTTTCCCGTAATAACAATTGAGACAAAGGAGCCCCGACATGAGGCGTCCAAAAAAGAAATCAGATCCTTCGAAACGCGGCTCCCGCACTACACGACGCTCAAATACGCCTACCTTACCGACGGATTCAAATGGATCAAACTCTACCTCGCCGCGCCCGCTGGTCACCAAACCATCGCCAAGAAGGAAATATTCGACGTCTGCCAGCACGACGACACCGCGATCAACAAATTCCTCGCCACCTTCGACGCCACGCAGTACATATCGAAGCCAAATGAATAACCGCCAGTTGATTAGCAAGACTGACCCGCGCGCTCTTGAAAATCTCGCCACCGCACTACACGACCTTGTCGAATCCATCGCCGCGACACTCGAGCCGGTATTTAACGCTTATATCGCCGGCGATGCGAGTAATTCGGTTACGGTCGTCACTGAAAGTCTGTTCTCGAGATGGTGCAGCGAATCAGGGACGGCGCCAATCGATCGCATCGCGGAGCAGGTCACTAAGCTCGCCAAACGATCGACATCGGGTCCAGATCTATTCCGCATCACCCTTGTCGAACGCAACTTCGATGAACAAACATCGGCGGAAGTCGCCGACGCCCTCGCCACGCTCATGCTGACCGGGAAATGGACGCCAGCTAGAGTTGTCGAATCACTTTGGCGCCTTTACATCCCGGCCATCAAAAAGATGATGGTGCAGACAGCCCATGTGATCGTGGCCAGAGCGCTGCTTTACAGAATCGGCGAAGACACTGGTTCTGAAGCATTTCCGATGAAGGTGAGCGGCGCCCTACTCGCACAGGCGCTTAACCCTGATCACGAAGGCCTATTCGCGACGACACCAGCATTGACCCTCTTCGAGCAAATGAGACAGCTCGGTGAGCAGGTCCTCCCAACCCTTTATCGCCTTGGCGAGTTCGACTGGTGGTACATTTTAACGGACAAACGATCTGCCCTCGGTGCCAAAGATAAATCCAACGTCGCGAATCTTGATCAGCAAATTGGTCTTGCGTTCAAGCGCCTCTTTCTGGTTCTAGACCAATACCAATTCCAGGATGTCGATGTTGATGTTTGGAGGAATGTCTATCAACACTTCCTCCCACGCGAAGAGCGGCAGAGGCTCGGTGGCTTTTACACACCCGATGAAATCGTCGACACCCTGCTCGACGAGGTCGGCTACGTTCCCTCCAATCCCGACCTCGCCAGCAAGCTCCTAATCGACCCAGCCTGCGGAAGCGGTGCATTCGTCGTCGCAGCCCTCTCGCGACTCCTCGTTCACTTCGCCGAGTTCCCACCCGCCAGCCTCCAACCTGGCAAGCAGCCGCAATGGGTAAGGGATCAATGCGAACTAGAAGCCATACAACGCTGTTTGCACGCTATCGATATACATCCCTTTGCCGCGTTCCTAACCACCATAAATATCCTCTTCTTAGTTTTACCGCGATATATCCGTGTTAAGGAAAAAAACCCCCAGTTCACTTTTGAGCCTTTCATCGTTTGCCATGACGCCCTTTTCACAACAGCCGCAGAAACAAAATTGTCCCTCGCTATGCAAGTCCAGCTCAACGGTCGCGTCGAACGCGCCGCACAGGATGCGAAGCAATACATCGAACTTCTCAAGAAGGAATTCGATTTCGTCGTCGGCAATCCCCCGTGGAGCGGCATTCTCAAGGGATCGATGGCAGCGGTGTATGATGAACTTCAAAAAAGGCGGCTGAGAGACACGTATGCCAGTGTTGCGACCGGCAAGTATGACATTTACGCGCTTTTCATGGCTAGAGCAATGAGAATGCTTCGACCGGGAGCAACATTTGGCTTTGTCACGCAGGACACCTTCCTTGATAAAGATTGGGCCGGCGGTACCAGATATACGCTCTCCCATGACACGACAATCAAAACCTTAATTGACCTGAATCCCTACGGTATGCTTTTCTTCGATGCGATGAACACGCCGTTCATCACAATTGCAGATATCGCTCCACCGCCTAAAGGGCATGAAATCGAAGTGCTTACCGCCATGAGGCCTTCCCTCGCCCTGATTGCGGGGACACTCAGGCGCGAATACGTCCGGTCGGATGTCAAAGACACGTTTGCCAAACTGCGTGCTGCGCCTCACTCATCAACGGTTCAGGGCAAGATATTTGACGCGTTTCACCTGTCTCAAAGTAGCCTCGGTGCGGCTGGCCGCAATCGTTGGCACCTTGCGCCCGACCGAGCTGTGACTTGGCCCGCGATCCCCGCGGGATTCGATATGCTCGAGATGCTCGAAGTCTCACAGGGCGTGACCACCGGCGGTAAGGGATGCCTTCAGATATTTTTGACGACCAACGAGCAGGCGAAGCAGAATGCCTTAGAAACTAGTTTAGTCCGACCTGCCATCAAGGGCCTGCATCTGCGGCCTTATGAAAGTCCGGCGGCAACAAGGGCACTCTTTTATCCGTACGTCGACGACGGCGAGGACAGCCGTCCTGCATTCAATCTGAGAAGATGGAAGGCACAGCAAACCGAGGGACTATCCCCAGGCGTTCGAATGCTCGAAGATGCGCTAGACTTCTCGCATCCGATTGACGAGGTCGAACAACGTTTCCTCAGTTCAGCAGGCTTGACCGAATCAGCGCTCGAAAAGATGCTAAAACACCGCGAGGCAATCGGACTGGTCAAATATCCAGAGGCGGCTCGCTTTCTCGTCAAGCATTACGCCAAACTGCAAGGTCGGATATTTAAGAAGAAGAATATTCGGGAATTCAATCGCCAATGGTATGAGTACATTTGGCCCCGGGACCCGCAGATAATGTTAAGACGTCCGAAGATTATCTCGCCGAGATTGACACGGCGCGTCCGATTTGCTCTCGACACCGATGGAATAATCCCCCAGGATTCGTGTGTTTGCTTGGCACCCTCTGAGCGCACGAACCACCAGTGGGGGCGCTTTATGAAGCATATTGCCACCGTTGGCGGAAGGCTGATTACCGAAGAGGATGCCTTCAAGATCGTAGTTGCATTTCTAAACAGCGATGCGGCGCAGCGCACACTGGTGACGGGCCGCAAGAAGACGCCGAAGGGAAGTTACACCGTTACAGAGGATTTTTTCAACCAGATAGTATTGCCGCCTTTCACGACTCGTGACTCGGTGGAGTCGATTATCCGAGACGTTGACATCCTTCGAGATGTCAACCACGCCGCCGAACATGAGGCTGCGAGGCTGCGCCTTGCGAAGCGGGTAAAAAAAATGCTGGGCGAACCATAGGCTTTGAGTACAGCTAGCGCGGAGACAGCAAGACGCGATAATCCCCCGCCCAGGCGGACTTCCACCGTAATAGAGAGTAGGCAATAGAGCAGTAGAGCAGTGGAGCAGTAGACAGTAGGCAATAGAGCAGTAGAGCAGTGGAGCAGTAGACAGTAGAGCGTCCTGTTAAGCTACGCCAGCCTGGCTGGCGGTGTCGGAGGGATTGGGAGC
>Ga0181531_10001213_pt1 | contig 16449 bp, 9 predicted proteins | sample PEATcosm2014_Bin_38_FD_119743 | JGI IMG/M metagenome (GOLD analysis project Ga0181531, IMG submission 119743) | Peatland microbial communities from MTU Mesocosm Facility, Houghton, MI, USA - PEATcosm2014_Bin11_10_metaG | ecosystem: Environmental > Terrestrial > Soil > Wetlands > Peat | place... | reverse complement strand
GCGCATGCTCGCGAATATCGCCATCGGTCGGATGGGAACTGCCGACGAAGTGGCGGAGGCCGTCATCTGGCTGCTCTCGCCGGCGGCTTCGTACGTGGTCGGCGCGAGCCTCGACGTCGGCGGTGGCCGCTGATGGCGCAGCGCACCCACCGCTACGCGACCACGGTCCAGTGGACCGGCAACACCGGCACCGGAACGTCGAGCTACCGGGCGTACGAGCGCGCCTACGCGGTTCTCGTCGACGGCAAGCCGGCGCTGCTCGGATCGAGCGATCCGCTCTTCCGCGGTGATCCGACGCGCTACAACCCCGAAGAGCTGTTGGTCGCCTCGCTCGCGTCGTGCCACCTCTTGTGGTACTTGCACCTGTGCGCGACCAGCGGCGTCGTCGTGCTCGGCTATGAGGATCGGGCCGAAGGCCACATGATCGAGGCCGAGGACGGCGGCGGGCGTTTCGCGCGCGTCGTGCTGCACCCGCACGTCACCATCGCCGCCGACGGCGACGAGACGCTGGCCCGTGCGCTGCACCAGGACGCGCACGCGAAGTGCTTCATCGCCAACTCCGTCAACTTCCCAGTCGAGCACGAACCGACGATCGTCCGCATCGGCTGACCGGCTCAGGCGATGACGGTCACCGTGAAGAGGTAGCTGCCGGCGTCCGGGACGCAGCGAAACTGCCCGCCTTGAAAGCTGCCGTGCTTGGCGGCGTTCAGGACGTTGCGGTCGAGGTCGCGGTTGCCCGAGCTTTCGACGATTTCGCTCGCGATCAGCGAACCGTTGCTGCCGATGGTGACGAGCGCGGCGACGATCACCGTGCGACCGACGAATGTCGGCGGGATATCGACATCGCCGGCGTGCACCATCACGGGCCGCGCGCCTCCCGTCGAGCATGCCGCCGTGGCGAGCGAGGCGTCTCCCGCATCAACCGCGGTCGCGCGCCCGGCATCGGCGTCGAAGGTCTTCCAGAGCGCTTCTTCGTCGAAGACGTCGCTCTGCGCGACCATGGCCGGATCGACGCCGACACTCCGGCGTGCGGCCAGCTCGTGACCGATGACCGGTGCGAGCCCGTTTTTCGTCCACGGCTGATAGGGCGTCGTGCATGCCTTCGCCGGCGTGCCGAGCGTGTCGACGACGGCGCTGTCGATCGTGACCGGCTTCGTGAACCGAACGACCAGCGGGGCCGGCTTGGCGTGCGGATCGGTCGGATTCACCGTGCGGATATCTTTGAACGGCACGTCGTACCGCAGATCGTTGGAGTAGATCGCGATCGACCCGGACGCGTTTCCGGCAGCGCCATAGGTGACTAAGCCCACGGCGTACCGGGTCCCGATGCCGTCGAGATTGTCGACGCGTCCGACGAACACCGGACAGAGATCGGCGGCCAGTGTCAGGGTCGTTGCCGGCGCGGACTGCGCGCCGGCGGGTTCGCCGATGAAGAGGCTCGCCGCGATCACGACGCTGAACAGCCTTTGCACGCTGCGCCATTTTGTGCTACCATGGCACGTCACCCTCTCGCGCGATCTTTCGGAACTCGACGATCGTATTGCGCATCGCCGTTCCGAAAGAACTATGACTGCGACTTTTGACGCACTCGGCGTACAGCCAGTGCTCTTGCGCGCGTTGCGCGACCTCAATTTCACCGAGCCCACGCCCGTCCAGGAAGCCGCGATCCCGCCGGCCCTCGAGGGCCGCGACGTGCTCGCCTCGGCGCAAACCGGTACCGGCAAGACCGCCGCGTTCGGTCTGCCCATCCTCCAGAAGGTGCTCGCGCTCCCGCGCGGACGCACCCACGTGCTGATCCTCGCGCCGACCCGCGAGTTGGCGGCGCAAATCTGCCAGCATCTCCAGGCCATGGCGCGCGGCACCGATATCCGCGTCGCGGCGATCTTCGGCGGCGTCGGTTTCCGCCCGCAAATCACCGCCTTCGCGCGTGGTACCGAGATCATCGTGGCCTGCCCCGGACGATTGCTCGACCTGATGGCTCAGAAGGTCACGCGTTTGGGCGACATCTCGATCTTCGTCCTCGACGAAGCCGATCGGATGCTCGACATGGGCTTTCTGCCGAACGTGCGGCGCATCGCCGCCGCGCTACCGGCCAAGCGTCAGACGCTGTTCTTCTCGGCGACGGTCGCTCCGGAGATCGAGAAGCTCAGCCGCGAACTGCTCCACGATCCCGTGCGCGTCGCGACGGCACCGCCCAAAGCGACGACGGCCGAAGGCATCACCCACCGCGCGTACACGGTCGACCAGAACCGCAAGACCGAGCTGCTGATGAAGCTGCTCGAAGACAACGGAATCTACAGCGCGATCGCGTTCACCCGCACCAAGGCGCGGGCGAATCGCCTGGCACTCCACCTCGAGAAGCACCGCATCGCGGCCGATCGCATCCACGGCGACCGCTCACAGGCCCAGCGCACGCGTGCGCTCGATCAGTTCAAGCGCGGCAAGCTGCGCGTGCTGGTCGCGACCGACGTCGCCGCGCGCGGCATCGACGTCCACGAGCTGGGCCACGTCGTCAACTTCGACGTGCCGATGGTCCCCGCCGACTACGTGCACCGCGTCGGCCGGACGGCCCGCGCCCAAGCGACCGGCGAAGCGATCACGTTCGTCTCGCGTGAGGAAGAGCCGCTCTTCCGCGACATCGAGAAAGTCGTCGGCCGCCGCATCGACCGCGCGAAGTTACCGGTACTCCCCTCGCCGAACTAGCGGCGCATGCTCGCCGCGCCGCTGCTCGCCGCCGTCCTGCCGGTCATCGCACCGGCGCACGACGGCGGTGCCGCGCCGCGGTACCTGCGGATGCAACTCGCCGTCGTCGCGTACGGAGTGCGGGGCACCGGTGAGCTGCTCGTCGATCGCGCGACGGGCCGATTCGTCCGCCGCCTCGACGCCGGGCCGGCCTCGGAACGCGAAGGCTGGGACGGCGAGCGCGCCTGGCGCGCCGACGCCAGTGGCATGGCGCGCGTCGAGGGCAACCTCGACCAGCGCGATGCGATTCGCGCCTTCGCCGACGCGTTGGTGCATCTGCCGGCCGGCGCGCGGGTCGTGCGTGCGGCTGATGGAACCGAGCAGGTCCGCGTGCGCGATCTGGCACGCGGCATCGACGTCGTGCGCGATCCGATCAGCGGTCTCGTTACCGCGATCGTGCGCTATCCCGGCGCGACGCGCGATCGCACCGTCTTCGCCGACCAGCGCACGGTCGACGGCCTGGTCGTTCCCTTCGCGTTGACCGACGTGTCGATCGACGGCGTGTGGCATGCCGACGTCGTCGGCCTGACGACGCCGGCGCACGTTGCGCCGAGCGCGTTCGCGCCGCCGCCCGCGCCGCGCGATACGGCGCTGCACGGGACGACGAGCGTCGCGCTCGACCCGAGCTTCGATCTGCCGGTGCTGCGCGTGCGGGTCAACGGCGGCCCGCCATTGCGCTTCCTGCTCGACACCGGCGGTCAGAACGTGATCACGCCGGCGGCTGCCGCGCGCTGCGGGATGCAGCCGGTCGGCGCGGGGACAGTCGACGGAACGGGGCCGGGGATCGCGCCGATCCAGTTCGCCACCGCGCGTACCGAGCAGATCGGCGGCGCGCTCTTCCGCGATCAGCCGTTCGTCGTGCTTGATCTCGGCGCGGCACTGCCGGTCGACGGTATCGTCGGCTACGAGGTGCTCGCGCGGGTAGCCGCGCGCCTGGACCTGACCCGTCATCGGCTCGATCTGGCGCCGTCGGCCGCTGCATTCGGCGCAGCCGGCGTGCGCGAGCCGTTCGTGTTCGACGAACGTGAACCGCAAGTCGAGGGTGCCCTCGACGGCATTCCCGGCACGGAAGCCGTCGACACCGGCAACGACAACTACGTCGAAGTCGATACGCCGTTCGTGCGCGCGCACGACCTGCTGCGCCGCTACCACGCGATCCCGGATCGCGGCGGCGTGGTCGGTGTCGGCGGCGCGATCGACGAGTTCATCGCCCGCGCGCGAGCGCTCCGGATCGGCAACCTCGTCGTACCCGACGTCGCGATCGGCCTGACGACCTCACGCCGCGGCGAGGAGACCGATCCCAGCGTCGCGATGCAGATCGGCGACCCGGTCTGGCGCCGTTTCGTCGTGATCTTCGACTATCCGAACCAGCTCATCCGACTGGTGCCGGCCGGGAACGGCCCTTAGGCCGCAGCGATCGTCGTGACGCGGGCGGCGACCTCGTCGGCGTAGCGGGCTGCCTCGTCGTCGGAGGCGCCCTCGGCCCACACGTTGACCGATGCGTCGGTCGCATCGGGCAGCACCAGCACCCAGCCGTCGGGGCGGGTCAACCGCACGCCGTCCAGCGTCTCGACCTTGCCGTTGCCGTGCGCCGCTTCGTCGTGCAGCGAGCGCATCACCGCCCCCTTGCGCTCCCACGGGCACGGGACGACGCGGCCCGCGATGTGCCATTCCGGGAGCATCGCGACCAGCTCGGAGAGCTTGCGCTTCTCGGCCGCCAGCAGCTCCATGATCTTGGCGGTCGCGTAGATGCCGTCGAAGGCGGGCTGGAACTCGGGGAAGATCAACTCGTATTCCATCCCCCCGGCGAAGGCGAGGCTGACGCCGTCTTTTTCCGCCAGCGCCATCAACGAGCGCCGGTCGCTGCGGGCGCGCACGATCTCGGCGCCGTTCTCCTTCGCGATCTGCTCGACCACCGAGGGGATCGTCAGCGGCAGCGCGATGCGCGCGCCGGGCTGCGCGCGCGCGACCAGCAGCGTAAGCAGCGCGATCAGCCGGTTGCGCCCGACGATCGCGCCCGTGTCGTCGACCAGCGTGACCGTCTCGCCGTCGGCGTCGATCAGTACGCCCAGGTCCGCTTCGAGCGAGGTGACGACCGAGGTCAACTGGTGCAGGTGGTGCTCGCGGTCGTTGCGGAACGTGCGGACCTTCTGCGCGTCGAAGTACGCGTTGAGTGCGATCTGGTCGACGCCCAGGCCACCGAGGATCTGCGGCAGCACGATCGAGGCGTTGCCGTACGCATAGTCGATGACGACGCGGAAGTTGGCTTCGGCGAGTGCGGTGGCGTGCAGCGCGTCGACGAACGAGGACGTGTAGCGCTCGAGCGCGCGCGAGGGAAAGTCGAGACGGCCGACCTCGTCCATCGGCGTGCGGCGGAAGTCCTCGCGGAAGAAGAGGTTTTCGACTTTGCGTTCCGCGCCCTTGTCGATGCCGATGCCGAGGTGGTCGAAGAATTCGAACACGATCGCGTTGGCGTCGTCCGGTGCGACCCGCACGTGGACGCCGCCGTCGCCGCCGACCCGCACGGCGTAGCGCGCGAGCGGCAGCGGATACGAGCGCAGGTCGAGCACGTTGACGCCGACGCTGAGCAAGCCCGAGATGATGCAGCGGTTCATCACCCGCGAGGCAGGGTGCGTATCGCGGCTGGTCATGACGTACTGGCCGCTCTTGAGGTAGGTCCCGAACGCTTGGCCGAGCTTGAGCGCGAACTCCGGCGTGATCTCGAGGTTCGCCAGGCCGCGGATCCCGGCCGAGCCGAACAGCGAGCCCGGCCACTTCTGGCCGTAGATCAGCGACATCGAGACGATCGCGCCGGGGTTGACCCACTTGTCGGGCCACAGTTTGAGGTGCGCGTTGACGGTTGCGCCCTGGCCGATCGTGCACCCGCGCCCGAGGACGCTGGCTTCCTGCACGGTCGCGCGGCGCTCGATCGTGTTGCGATCGGCGACGGTGCAGTCGTTGAGCGTGGCCTCGTCGCCGACGTAGACGTCCTCCCAGCAGACGCTGCGGTTGATCGTCGCGCGTTCGACGATGCTGCGATCGCCGATCACCGTCGGCCCGATGATGCGCGCGCCGGCTGCGACCCGCACGTCGCGGCCGAGCACGATCGGGCCTTCGAGGTGCGCGGCGGCGTCGATCCGCGTCCCCTCGCCGGCCCAGACGCCGGGCTGTACTTCGCTGCCGGGCAAGGCGATCGCGACCTTGCGCTCGAGCGCGTCGTAGTTGGCCTGCTGGTACTGCTCGAGGTTGCCGATGTCGGTCCAGTAGTCGTCGACGATGTAGCCGCCGAGCTTGGCGCCTTCGTGCAGCATCGCCGGGAAGAGGTCTTTCGACCAGTCGTAGATCTTACCGCGCTCCATCCGATCGAGGATCCCCGGCTCGAGGACGTAGATGCCGGTGTTGATCGTGTCGGAGAAGACTTCGCCCCACGACGGCTTTTCGAGGAAGCGCACGATGCGCTGCTGCTCGTCGGTGACGACGACGCCGAACTCGAGCGGATTGGTCACCCGCTGCAGGACGATCGTCGCGTCGTTCCCTTGTGCGACGTGGTGGCGCACGATCGCGCCCAGGTCGAGCGCGGTCAGCGCGTCGCCGCTGATGATGAGGAAGCGTTCGTTGCCGAGCAGGTCGTGTGCCATCTTCACCGCGCCCGCGGTGCCGAGCGGCGTGTCTTCGACGACGTAGTGCATCTTCACGCCGTGCGCCGAACCGTCGCCGAACCAGGCCTCGATCTCGTCGGCCAGATAGTGGAGCGTCGAGACGATCTCGGTGAACCCGTGCGTGCGCAGCAGATCGACGATGTGCTCCATCACCGGCTTCCCGGCGACCGGCGCGAGCGGTTTCGGGCGGCGCGACGTGAGCGGACGGAGCCGGGAGCCCTCACCCCCAGCCATCAAGACGGCTTTCATTGTGATGGCGCTCCGCCCTGGGCTGCGCGCCCCCCACGCTTCGCGTGGGGCCCCCCTGATGTGCGCGCGCTCGCGATACAGACTTGGCGCGATACCCCGAGGGCGCGCGCTGGGGACATGCTGCTTGCTGCGGTCATCTTCCGGTCTCTCGAGGACGGAGTTCGTTGAAGGCGGTGCAGAGGCGCGCGAGGCGGAGGTCGTCCGGGAGGGCTTCGACGGTGGTCGAGAGCTTGCGACGCCAGTTCGGATATTCGTGTGAAGTTCCCGGGACGTTGACGGGGTTGCGCTCGCCCAGAATGTCGTCGAGTTGGCCCATCACGATCGCGCAGGGCGCGGCGGCCAGGTAGCGGTTTGCGGCGACGACGATCGCGGTCTCATCGTCACGTTCGTTCCCCGCCAGGTCCCCGTGCCGCACCAGCGTGTCGAGCAAGAGCGCGCGGTCGCGGTCCCGGATTGCTTGCTCCGTCGCGAGTGGCTGGCGCGCGAGCCCGAGCCGTTCGCGCAGCACCAAGTCGTCGGCTTGCAGCCATGCCGGGATGGTCGCGAGATCGTGCGTTCCCGACGCGGCCAACGCTGCGGCCGGATACTCCTCGGGGGCCATGAACGTGCCGTCGTCGTGCCGTTCGAAGAACAGGATTCGGTATGCAAGGATACCGGTCGCTTCCATCCGCTCACGAAAGCCTTCCGGGACGGTGCCGAGGTCCTCGCCGATGACCACGCACCGTTCGCGCACGCTCGCGAGCGCAACGACGCCGCGCAAGTCGTCGAGCGGGTAGCCGACGTAGGTGCCCTCACCGGCCCCCGCGCCGGCGGGAATCCAGTACAGGCGGGCCAGCGAGAAGGCGTGGTCGATGCGCAGCGCGCCGGCGTGCCGACAGTTGGCCTCGACCAGCGCGAGCAGGTCGCCGTAGCCGTCCTGCGCGAGCGCCCCCGGGTGCAGCGGCGGTAGACCCCAGTCCTGACCTTGCGTGTTGAGGACGTCCGGCGGTGCGCCGACCCGCACCGCGTCGACGTAGGCGCCGCGGTCGGCCCACACGTCGGCGGCCCCGGCGTCGACGCCGACGGCCAGGTCCCGGTAGATCGCAATGCCCTGCGCGGCAGCCGCAGCCGAGACGGCGGCGAGCTGCTCGTCGGCCAGCCATTGCAAGTACATCGCGTAGCCGAGTTCCGGCGTCTGGTCGGCGATCGCCAGCGCGACGTCCGGCGAATCGGGCGATTGCAGCGCGGTCGGCCACGCGGTCAAGTCGCGGCCGTGCTTCTCGACCAGCACCTCGAAGGCGGCGAAGCGCCACAACGCCTCGCCTTGCTCGTTGCGCCAAGCGGCGAAGGCGGTGCTGCGGTCGCGATCGTCGGCGAGCGCCGCGTAGCACGCGCGCAACAGGGCGTCTTTGATGTCCGAGACGCCGGCGTAGTCGACGTCGTCGGTCCCGCGCACGGCCGAGACGCGCGCCTGCAGCACCCGATCGTCGAGTCGCGAGCGCACGACGGCGGCGCGCGACTCGGGCACGTCGTCGACCGCGATCGCCAGCCAGTTCAGCCAGCGCCGCGACGAGGCGGCGTACGGGCTGGCCGCTTCGGGATCGCAGCGGAACGGCGCGTGCAGCGGGTTGATCCCCACGTACGAGGCGCCGCGCGCGCCGAGCAGCGCGCACACGGTGCGCAGGTCGGCGAAGTCGCCGATGCCCAGGTTCCGCTGCGAGCGCAGCGTGTAGAGCTGCAGTGCGACGCCCCAGGTCCGTCCCTGCGGCGGGTAGGCGCGCGGCGGGACGACGAGGATCGTCACCCGAGCGTGCGCGTGCGGCGCGAGCTCGAGGACGATCGCGTGGCGCCCGAGCGGAAGCGGTTCGGGGACGACGACGCCGCGGGTGTCGAAGGGGCGGCCGTTGTCCTGCGCGGTCGCGATCACCGGCGCGTCGCGCAGCGCGGCGGTGCCGCTGCGGCGCTCGCCTTCTGCCGTATCGAGCGTCCAGCGCAGCGTCTCGTTCCAGCGCTCGGCCGGCACGGTGACCGGGATCGTCAGCGGCTCGTCGACCCGCACGACGACGGTCGGCGGTGCGAACGCGAGCGGATCGTTGTGCACGAGCGCGTCGAAGTGCGCGACCGTTTGCGGCGGGGCTTCGCGCTCCTGGCCGAGGGCGTCGATGTAGCGGCGCGCGACCGGTGTCATCGCGAGTTGCCGGCGAACACCGCCAGCGACCGGCCGATCATCGCGTACGCGTCGATCCCGTCACCGGGAACCTCGCGCGGCGTCCCGCTCTCGATCGCGGTGTCGAGCACGAGTGACCACGCGACCCGGGTCGCGTCGGGCAGCGCGAAGTGCACGTCGTCGGGCGAGGCGTTCATGGCGACGAACAGCATCGGCCGGGCGCCGAAATACAGCCCGATCGTGCGCCGTTCTTTGCCCCAGTCGCCGTCGGTCATCTCGAGCCCGTCGGGCTTCATCCAGGCGATGTCCTTGCGACCGCTCGCGTCGACCGGCGCCCCGCGGAAGAACGCGTCGCGCTTGAACGCGGGGTGCTGATTGCGCAGCCGCAGCACGGTCTTGACGAACTCGGTCAGGGCGATATCGTGCGGACCGCGGGCGTTCCAGTCGACCCACGAGATCTCGTTGTCCTGGCAATACGCGTTGTTGTTCCCGCGCTGCGTGCGCCCGAACTCGTCGCCTGCCAGGACGAGCGGGACGCCCAGCGAGAGCAGCAGCGTCGCCACGAGGTTGCGCTTCTGCCGCTCGCGCAAAGCGACGATCGCGGGGTCGTCGCTGGGCCCTTCGGCGCCGCAGTTCCAGCTCTGATTGTCGTCGGTTCCGTCGTGGTTGTTCTCGTGATTGGCCTCGTTGTGCTTGTCGTTGTACGAGACCAGATCGGTGAGCGTGAAGCCGTCGTGGACGGTGACGAAGTTGATCCCCGCACGCGGCCGGCGTCCTTGGTGCTCGAAGAGGTCGGACGAGCCGGCGACGCGCGAGGCCAGCTCGGGGAGCATCCCCTCGTCGCCCTTCCAGAAGCGGCGCACCGTGTCGCGGTACGTGCCGTTCCACTCCGACCAGCCCGGCGGGAAATTGCCGATTTGGTAGCCGCCCATGCCGACGTCCCACGGCTCGGCGACCAGCTTGACGCGCGAGAGGACCGGGTCTTGTGCGATCGTCTTGAAGAACGCCGCGTCGCGCGCGAACCCGTTGTTCTCGCGCGCGAGCGCCGGCGCGAGGTCGAAGCGGAAGCCGTCGACGTGCATCTCCTCGACCCAGTAGCGCAGCGAGTCGGTCACCATCTGCAGCACGCGCGGATGGCGCAGATCGAGCGTGTTCCCGGTGCCGGTGACGTCGTCGTAGTAGCGCTTGTCCTGGGCCAGCCGATAGTACGAGGCGTTGTCGATCCCTTTGAACGAGAGCGTCGGTCCGAGCTGGTTGCCTTCGGCGGTGTGGTTGTAGACCACGTCGAGGATGACTTCCAAGCCCGCTTCGTGCAGGTGCTTGACCATCATCTTGAACTCGTTCGGGTCGCCGCCTTGCAGAAAGCGCGGGTCAGGTGCGAAGAACCCGATCGAGTTGTAGCCCCAGTAGTTGCGCAGCTTCTGCTCGACGAGGCGCCGGTCGTCGACGAAGCTGTGGACCGGCAGCAGCTCGATGCTCGTCACGCCCAGATCGCGCATGTACGAAACGACGGCCGGTGACGCCAAGCCACCGAAGGTGCCGCGCAGGGTCGGGGGCACCTCGGGGTGCTGGATCGTGAAGCCGCGCACGTGCAGCTCGTAGAACACGGTTTGCATCCACGGCACGAAGGGGCGGTTGTCGCCGACCCACGTGAACGCGGTGTCGACCACGACGCACTTGGGCATCCCGCTGGCGTTGTCGCGGCGGTCGAACGAGAGGTCGGTACGCTGCGAGCCGATGCGATAGCCGTAGTGCGCGTCGCTCCAGCGAATGCTGCCGGCCAGCGCCTTTGCGTACGGGTCGAGCAGCAGCTTGTGGTGGTTGAAGCGGTGACCGTTGGAGGGGTCGTAGGGGCCGTAGACGCGGTAGCCGTAGAGCGTCCCGGGGCGTAAGTCGGGCAGGTAGCCGTGCCACACCTCGTCGGTGTACTCGGGCAGCACGATGCGTTCGAGTTCGCGCCGGCCGCGCTCGTCGAACAGGCACAGCTCGACCCGCTCGGCGTTGGCGCTGAAGAGCGCGAAGTTGACGCCGGTGCCGTACCAGGTCGCGCCCAGCGGATACGGCAGACCCTCGCTGATGCGCCGCCGTCCGGAACCGGTCACGGTGCCAGCCACAGCACCGCAAGCGGCGGCAGCGTCAGGGCAAGAGAGTTCGGCCGTCCGTGTGACGGGCGATCGGTCGCATCCACGAACCCTGCGTTACCCACCTCGCCGCCGCCGTACACCGCGGCGTCGGTGTTGAGCAGCTCGCGGTAGCGCGCGCGCCGCGGCACGCCGAGCAGGAAACCGTCGTAACGGGTGCCGCTCGTATTGATGACGCAGACGACGTGCTCGTCGTGTGCCGCGTCCCAGCGGATCCACGCCACGACCCCGCTCGCGCCGTCCTCGTAGGTGATCCACTCGAAGCCGGCGGGATCGCTGTCGCGCTGATAGAGCGCCGGGTGCGCGGGAGCGATGTGGTTGAGGTCGCGCACCAGCCGTTGCACGCCCTCGTGGCGGCCGTGCACGATGTGCCAATCGAGCGAGGCCTGCGCCCGCCACTCGCCGCGTTGCGCGAACTCACCGCCGGCGAAGAGCAGCTTCTTGCCGGGGTGGGCCCACATCAGGCCGTAGAGCATCCGCACGTTGGCGAACTGGGCCGCGTCATCGCCCGGCATGCGGCCGAGGATGGAGCGTTTTCCGTGCACGACCTCGTCGTGCGAGAGCGGCAGCACGTAGTTCTCGCTGAAGGCGTAGATCAGCCCGAACGAGATCTCGTTGAGGTGGTGGCCGCGGTGGATCGGGTCGCGCTGCACGAATTCGAGCGTGTCGTGCATCCAGCCCATGTTCCACTTGTAGCCGAAGCCCAGGCCGCCCAGATCGACCGGCGTCGTGACGCCGGGCCACGCGGTCGACTCTTCGGCGAACGTCGCGATCCCGGGAAATTCGCCGTAGACCAGGGTGTTGAAACGCTGCAAGAACGCCACCGCCTCGAGGTTCTCGCGACCGCCATAGCGGTTGGGAATCCACTCGCCTTCTTTGCGGCTGTAGTCGCGGTAGAGCAGCGAGGCGACCGCGTCCACCCGCAGTCCGTCGATGTGGAACTCGCGCAGCCAATACAGCGCCGAGGCGAGCAGGAAGTTGGCGACCTCGTTGCGTCCGAGGTTGAAGACGTACGTGCCCCACTCGTCGTGGAAGCCCTCGCGCGCATCCGCGTGCTCGTACAGCGGGGTACCGTCGAAGCGCCCGAGACCGTGGGCGTCGGTCGGGAAGTGGCCCGGCACCCAGTCGAGGATGACGCCGATGCCGGCGCGGTGCGCGGCGTCGACGAACGCGCGCAAGCCGTCGGGATCGCCGAACCGGCTGGTCGGTGCGAACCATCCCGTCGTCTGATAGCCCCAGCTCAGGTCGAACGGGTGCTCGGTGATCGGAAGCAGTTCGACGTGCGTAAAGCCCAGGTTGACGACGTACGGGATCAGCGTCTCGGCCAGTTCGCGATAGGTGAGGAAGCGGTCACCGTCCTCGGGATTGCGCCGCCACGAGCCCAGATGCACTTCGTAGATCTGGATCGGTGCGTCGCGACGTTGGCGCGGCTCGCGCCCGGCCAGCCACGACGCGTCGTTCCACGCATACGCCGACGGCGCGGTCACGATCGAGGCGTTGGCCGGCCGCAGCTCGCTGCGGAACGCGAACGGGTCGGCACGCAACGGCAAGAGCCGACCCTCGGGATCGAGCAACTCGTACTTGTAGCGCGTCCCCGCAGCTAGGCCGGGCAGGAACAGCTCCCACACGCCGCATTCGCGGCGTAAGCGCATGGGATGGATGCGGCCGTCCCACGCGTTCCAGTCGCCGACGACGCTGACGCGGTGCGCGTTCGGCGCCCACACCGCAAAGCGGGTGCCGCTGACGCCCTCGATGACGTCGGGATGCGCGCCCAGGACGCGATAGAGCTCCAGGTGGTTGCCTTGGGCGAACAGCCACGCGTCGAGTTCGCCCAGCAGCGGCGGGAAGCGATAGGGGTCCTCGATCGTGCGGACGCCGTGGTCGTCTTCGACGCGCAGGCGATAGTGCGCCGGCGGATCGAGCACCAGCGCTTCGAAGAGACCCGCGCCGCCGACCGCGATGGCTTCAGCCAGCAGTGCGCCGTCGGCGTCGACGATGTCGAGCGAGCGCGCGTGCGGCAAGAACGCGCGCACCACCGTTCCGGTCCCCAGCGCGTGGGGGCCGAGGATCGCGAACGGATCGCCCTCCCTGCCGGCGGCGAGGGCTTCCGCATGTTCCGACGTCGTCACAGCAGCAACCGGGCCAGCGAGGGGATCCCTTCGGCAAAGGTCGGGTGGATGTGGACGGAGCGTTCGAGGACGCGCCAGGTCGAGCCGGCTTGCATGTGGGCGAGGATCACGTGGATCAGTTCCCCGGCTTCGTAACCGACGAACGTTCCGCCCAGGATCGCGTCGGTGCTCGGGTCGACGACCAGCCGGAAGAAGCCGTCCGGCAGGTTCCACTCGATCCCGCGCGCGTCGTCGGCGAGCTGATAGGTGACCACCCGGTGCGGGAGGCCGCGGCGCTCGGCGTCGTCGGCGGTGATGCCGACGCGGCCGACCTGCGGCTCGGTGTACATCGCGTAGCCCAAGACGCGATCGTCGCGGGTGCGGGAGAGATCGCCGGCGAGGATCGCCCGCAGGCGGCGGAAGTCTTCCCACGAGACGTGGGTGAACTGCGGTTGCCCGGCGACGTCGCCCAGCCCGTAGTGGCCGGGGACGTTGGTGCGCAAGTGCTCGTCGCACTGCAGGAAGCCGCGCGCGTCGAGTGCGATCCCGGCGCGCTCGACGGTGCCGGGCGGGATCGCCGGAGCGCGCCCGACCGCAACCAGCAGACCGTCGCCGACCAGGCGCGTGCCGTCGTCGAGCGTGACCGCGAAGTGCGTTCCGTCGTGCGTCACCGCGCTGGCGCGGCGGTTGAGCATGGTGTCGATCCCGTCGCGCGTGAACGAATCGGTCAGCACGCTGCAGACGTCGGTTTCCTCGCGCGCGATGAGGCGGTCGTCCGGCGTGACGATCGTGACCTCGCTGCCCAGGCGCGCTGCGCCTTGGCCCAGTTCGAGGCCGATGTACCCCGAGCCCAGCACGATCAGTCGACGCGGCAACGTCGTTTGCGCGAAGAAGTTCTCGTTGGTGAGGTACGGCGTTCCGGCGAGGCCCGGGATCGGCGGATGGACCGCCGTGCAACCGGTGTCGATGACGACCACGTCGGCTTCGTAGACGTCCTCGCCGGCGCGCAGGACGTGCGGCGCATCGAACGAGGCCTCGGCCCGCACGACCTCGACACCGGCGTCCGCGAGCCGTTTCGTCGATCCCTCGCGCCACTCGTCGATGATGCCGCGCACGCGGTCCATGACGAACGGCACGTCGACCTCGACCGTGCAGCGCACGCCGAGCGCTTCCGTGCGCCGCGCGCGGCCGGCCGCGTGTGCGGAGGCCAGGAAGGCCTTCGAGGGCGTGCAGCCGGTGTTGACGCAGGTCCCCCCGATCGCCCCGCGCTCGAAGAGCACGACGCGCTTCCCGCGCTTGGCGAAGTCGACCGCCAGTGGCTTTCCGCCTTGGCCCGACCCGATGACCGCGAGATCGTAGCGCATCGCCCGCCGCTCATTCGCGCGCGCGCGTGAGGCCTCCGCCCGGGGTCTTGTGTCAGTCGCTCGGCAGGGCGCCCCTTTCATGGCCCGAACGGCCGTGCCACGGACCCGAGCGCTACATGCGCGGGACGACGCCGAATTCGGCCGCGAGCAGTGCCTGGGCGGCCGGATCGGCGTAGCGCGCGAGCTGGTCGACCATCTTTGCCACGAGCGCGGTCCAGCCGGTCTGATGCGAGGCGCCCAGCCCCTCGCCGGTATCGCCGTGGAAGAACTCGTTGAAGAGGATCTGATCTTTCCAATACGGGCTGGTTTGGAGGGTTGCGTCGTCACCGAGAAACGGTCGCCGTCCGTTCTCGTCCGCTCGAAAGAGGCCGAGCAATCGTCGTGCCAGCTCGAGCGAACACTCCCACAGCGTCAGCATGCGGCCCGAGCCGGTCGGAAATTCGACCTTGTAGTCGTCGCCCAAATAGTAGTGGAATTTCTGCAGCGACTCGATGATCAGGTAGTTGATGGGGAACCATACCGGACCGCGCCAATTGGAGTTGCCGCCGAAGAGACCGCTGGTCGATTCGGCCGGCTCGTAGTCGCAGCGGAACTCTTGGCCCGCCACGTGCAGCGCGAACGGGTGCTCCAGATGGTAGCGTGAGAGCGAACGGATGCCGTGCGGTGAGAGGAATTCGTTTTCGTCGAAGACGCGGCGCAGGATCCGTCGCAGCCGGTCGGGGTTGCAGATGGCGAGCAGCCGCCGCTCGTGCAAACCGCCGACGTCGATGCGGGCGACGTTCTCGGCGAGGACGGGACGATTCTGCAGGTACCACTCGATGCGCGTGCGCAGGCGCGGCAACAGCTCCAGCGTCCGAAAATCGAGCGTCTCGACGGCGAAGGTCGGGATGATGCCGACGACGCTGCGGACCTTGAGCGGGATGCGGGTCCCGTCGGGCAAGTAGAGCTGGTCGTAGTAGAATTCGTCTTCCGCATCCCATAGGCCCAGCTCGTCTTCGCGCTGCGAGTTCATCGCGTCGGCGATGATGAGAAAATGTGCGAAGAACTTCGAGGCGATGTCCTCGTAGATGTTTTCGACCTTGGCCAGCTCGATGGAGATCGCCAGCAGGTTGAGCGCGTACACGCCCATCCACGAGGTCCCGTCGCTTTGCGCCAAGTACGCCCCCGCCGGCAGTTTCGCGCTGCGGTCGAAGACGCCGACGTTGTCGAGCCCGAGGAAGCCGCCCTGGAAGACGTTGCGGCCCGCGATGTCCTTGCGGTTCACCCACCAGGTGAAGTTCATCAGCAGTTTCTGGAAGACGCGTTCGAGGAACCGGTAGTCGCCCACGCCGCCGTTGCGCGCCGCTTCGATGCGGTACAGGCGCAGTGCAGCCCAGCCGTGGACGGGCGGATTGACGTCGTCGAAGGCCCACTCGTACGCGGGCAACTGCCCGTTGGGGTGCATGTACTGCTCGCGCGTCAGCGTGACCAGTTGCTTCTTGGCGTAGGTGGGGTCGATCAGCCCGATCGGGATGACGTGGAAAGCCAGGTCCCAGGCCGCGTACCAGGGGTACTCCCAGGTGTCGGGCATCGAGAGGATGTCGTCGTTGTAGAGGTGACGCCAGTTCGCGTTGCGACCGTGCTTGCGTGACGCCGGCGGCGTCGGCTGGGTCGGATCGCCGTCGAGCCAGTCGCTCACGACGTAGTTGTAGAACTGCTCCGACCAGATCAGTCCGGCAAAGGCGCGCCGCTGGATCAGCGAGGCTTCGGCGTCCAGCTGCGGTGAGGCGGCGGCGTAGAACCGATCGGCTTCCTCTTCGCGCTGGTCGAAGATCGCATCGAAATCGCGATCGACGCCCTCGGAATCCTTGTCGTCGGTCAGGCGCAGGCGCACGGTGTGCGAGGCACCCGGTGCGATGATCCAGTGGTAGTGCAGCGCGCACTTGGTGCCGTTGCGGGTCGGGTTGACGGCAGTGGGATCTTCGCCGCGGACGGCGCGGTCGACCCCGCTCTTGACGAACGGCGAGGGGTTGCGCACGCCGAAGGCGCGCTCGAAGTCGG
>Ga0181531_10001212_pt1 | contig 16454 bp, 7 predicted proteins | sample PEATcosm2014_Bin_38_FD_119743 | JGI IMG/M metagenome (GOLD analysis project Ga0181531, IMG submission 119743) | Peatland microbial communities from MTU Mesocosm Facility, Houghton, MI, USA - PEATcosm2014_Bin11_10_metaG | ecosystem: Environmental > Terrestrial > Soil > Wetlands > Peat | place... | reverse complement strand
TCGGAAGTCGACTCTCCCGAGCATCGCGCGCTCGCGCTCAAAACCGCCCAGGAAGCCATCGTCCTGCTCAGGAACGATGGCGCCCTCCCTCTGAAGCCAGGCCTGAAGCAGATCGCCGTCATCGGTCCCAACGCAGCATCCCTCCCCGCGATTGAAGGCAACTACAACGCGATCCCCTCTCACCCATCGCTGCCCCTCGACGGCATCGAAGACGCCCTCCGCGGCAAAGCCGTCGTCACTTACGCCCAGGGCTCGGCCTACGTCGAGGAACTTCCGGTGGTCGTTCCCCGCACCGCATTGCACCCCGCCGCGGCCTCCAAAGAACAAGGCCTCAAGGGCGAATATTTCGACAATCCGAATTTTTCCGGAATCCCGGCCTTCACCCGCACCGATAAGCAGATCGACTTCGATTGGGACGCTGCCAGTCCCGCCCCCAAAATCTCCCGCACCAATTACAGCGTCCGCTGGACCGGCTTCTTCACCGCGCCAGCTCCCGGCAAATATCAGCTTTCGGTGCGCACCGCCGATTGCTGGGATTGCGGCGACAAATTCAGCGCCGCCCTTTGGTTCGACGGCAAGCAGGTCATCGCGAAACAGGGCCGCCACCAGCCTGATTCCTTTGCCGTCGACATCGCCGACACCAATCCCCACCCCATCCGCATCGAATACACCTTTAGCGTGCCTCTCTTCGGAGCAGGTGTCACCCTCGAATGGCGCGCCCCCGTCCAAATCCTGCGTAACGAAGCCGTCGAGGCCGCGAAGCAATCTGACATGGTCGTAGCCTTCGTGGGCATCTCGCCGAATCTCGAAGGCGAAGAAATGCCCGTGCACATTGAAGGCTTCGCCGGCGGCGACCGCACCAACCTCGATCTGCCACAAACCCAGCAGGATCTCCTCGAAGCAGTAGCCGCAACCGGCAAACCCGTCGTCGTCGTCCTGATGAGCGGCAGCGCCATCGCCATGAACTGGGCGAACGACCACGCCGCCGCACTCCTCGAAGCCTGGTATCCAGGCGAAGCCGGCGGCGAAGCCATCGCCGACGTGCTCACCGGAAATGTGAACCCCTCCGGCCGCCTGCCCGTCACCTTCTACGCCTCCGACGGCCAGCTCCCGCCATTCACCGACTACAGCATGAAGAACCGCACCTACCGCTACTTCTCTGGCGACCCTCTCTACCGCTTCGGCTTCGGCCTCAGTTACACTACGTTTCGCTATTCGGATCTGAAGCTCTCGTCGGAATCGCTCCAGGCAGGCGATCCTCTGACCGCCGATGTCCGCATCACCAATGCCGGCGACCGGGCGGGTGACGAAGTAGCCCAGCTCTACCTGATCCCCCCTTCGGGAAGCGTCTATCCGCTGCGCAGCCTCGAGGGCTTCCAGCGCGTGCACCTTGCCCCGCACACAAGCGCCATCGTCCACTTCAGGCTCGACGCTCGCCAGCTGAGCCAGGTCGACGACAGCGGCACCCGCGCCGTCCGCGCTGGCGATTACCAGATTTTTGTGGGAGGCGTCTCACCCGGCGCCGACACCACCACCGGCGGCGTATCGACAAAGCTGTCTATTACAGGTTCCAAGGACTTGCCGGAATAATCCGACGCCTAATCAGTCAACCGGCGGAAGCGCCCCCGCTCCGAAATGCATTCCGGAGTTGCGCCAGCTTAGCCTCGGCCTCGGGATCCGAATGCAGACGCTCCCAGCCCGCCAGGAGAATAGCCACCACGATCCCCAGGCAGAACCCAGCGAATGTGGCGACCACCACAATCATCCCCCGCTTCGGAAACGATTTCCGGTCCGGCGGCAGCGCGGGATCGACCACCTGAACCAGCGCGCCTTCCTTTGCCTCATCCAGCTTCGCGATCTCGAACTGCCGCGCCAGTATGTCGAAAATCGTCTCGTAATACTTCACGTCGCGCAGCTTTCGTACATATTCCAGCCCCGCTTCCGGTACCTTCCCCTTCGGCACAATCAGCGAGTTGGCGCTGTCCTCGGACCCACCCAGCTTTGCCAGCTGGGCGCGCAGGCTCTCCAGTTCCTGCTGCGCTTCGACCAGTTGCGCATTCTCCCCCGTCGCATACGTTTGCATGGCCTGAATCTGGACCTCTTTCGCGGCAACCTGCGCTCGCAGGTTCGCTGCGGACTCGATCAGAGCGCGCGCCTGGCTATCCAGCTGGATCAGGCCCGTGGTCTGCTCCGTCTGCTTCAGTGCCTCTTCCGCATTCGCAAGATTGTCCTTCGCCTGTTCCAGCTGTTTCTCGAAAAACAGCCGCCGCTGCGAGGCTTCCGTGATGGCGAGCGTCTGCGACAATTCCTGGAAGTGCTGCACGTAACCGTTGGCCAGTTGCGCCGCGCGCGCGGGATTGCGATCCTCGACAGTAATCCGGATCAGGCCGTCCTTGCCCGCCCCGTCCACACTCGCATGTTTTTCGAATGCCTTCCGCGCGTCCGACATCAGCTTCGCCCGGTACTCCCGCTCCAGCTCGTAGTCCCGGATCATGCTGTCTTCAACCCTCTCGCTTTTCATCATCGAGACATACATGTCGTTGGGGCTCTTGATACCCAGACTGCCCCCCGCCAGAGCTGCCACCGGGCCCAGATTGCCAAGCTGCGAAGCGATCGCCGATGCCATCGACGAGTTCTGCTGCGGAGGCAGCAGTACCACCGTCGCCGTGTAGGACTTAGGCAGAAGAAACGACACTACCAGCGCCACGATTGCGCACGCCGCCGTAACCATCAGGACCGTCCGCCAGCGTTCCGCCACCACCAGCAGCAGCTCGAACAAAGTGATCTCGTCCCGTGTGTCAGGGGCGGAACCCGGCCCGCGCGCCACCGCCGGAAGAACGCCGGACGATTCCTTCAGATCGGAATAGTGGGTTTCTGTTGCCATGAGCTCGGCCCGACCCCGGAGGACGGCGCGCGATAACCGTATCTTACAGGTTGAATGGCCGCGCCTGTTCGATTACTGAATCACGCTGAGTGCCGCGGCGCCCAGCGCAAACTGCGAGAAAAGCTGCGAATAGTCAAGGAAGCCCCGCAGCGCCGAGGGCTTGAACGTCTTCTCCGGAACCACGATCGTATCGCCTGGATTCATCCGCAGGTTGTCGAACTCATTGCCCCAGATTCCGCTCTCCGCTTCCCGGCTGATTACCGAACCGTCAGCCCGGATGATAAAGACGTGCTTCCTGTCGGCGTCACGATTCGGTCCACCCGCGAGATGGAGATAGGTCCCCGCCCGCCGCGCCGTCTCAAACAGGAACGAGTTCTGGTCGTACACCGAGCCCACAACGTTTACGCTGGCAGGCACCGGAGGTACGACGAATCGATCTCCATCTTCCAGCGCAATATCGGGCAAAACGTCAAGCCCGCTGCTGCCCGCCTTGAATTCCAGCACAATGCGGCCGGTCGCCCGCATCTGCCGGAGCCGCCCCAGCAGTTCCTGTTCGCTGTTCTGCGCTGCCGCCCCGCTGGCCAGATCCTGTGCCGAACTCGCCGGCGAGGAGGCCAGCGCCAGGTTGCCCCGCTGCATCTGCATCTCCAGCGTCTGCACGTACTCATCAAGCCTTCGTTGCTGGATGGCCCGAGTCGACTCGCGCGTGAATTCAGAACCGTAGAGATACGCGGCAGCCGTCAGTCCCCCTGCCCGCTGCACCAGGTCGCGGAGCGTTTCGCCTGCCTCGACCGTATATACCCCGGCGTGCACGAACTCGCCGTCGAGATGGATAAATTTGGTCTGCTGCGCAATCGGAACCCGGATGTCGCCCTCGGAAAAAATGGACACCACATCCCCCGGCTCGAGTGCCAGATCCTGCGAAGCATCATGCTGCAGCACCAGCCGGCCCAGATCGAACGGGAGCAGTGTCGTTTTCAGCGTGGCCGCATCGAGCCTTTCAATGACTGCGTAATCCCAGTCGATCTCCGGGGCTATCGGCCCAACGTCGGTATGGGTTGTCGACTGAGCCGCCCCCGTCATGTTTTCCGATTGCTCGCTTGCCAGGGTGGCGCTTCCTGGCCGCTGGGCAGCCGTGAGGTTTCTCGATGACCCGTTCGTCGCGCCCGCCAAACCCGCCTGGCCCCCGGAATTATCGCCCGGATTGGCCTGGTTCTGGCTGTAATTCTGGCCGTAGTTCTGATCCGGGTAATTCTCTTGTTCCTGTCCGGCCGTCCTCCCATTGCTCAACCCCTGCCCTCCGGCAATCGTCAACCCGTTGTTGACCCGAGGCTCGATCAGCTGCCGTCGCGGCAGATCCATCGGCGTCGAGGGCTGACGAAGATTCGGAAAATCCTGCAGCGGTTCAAATTCCGGTGCTGGCAATCCAAGCTGCGCCCGCTTCCACCAGTAATTGCGCGTGATCAACGACTCTTTGTCCGGTATCAGTTCGCTGATTCGCATGCCCGCATGCCACGAAAATCGCCCCTGATTCGCCGTATTCCCGCGCAGTGTCACCGTCTTCTGATAAAGCGGGACGATGGAGAACACGCGAATCAGATCCCCGTCCGCAAGGACCGTCCCGAGACCCGCCTGGTCCCATCCCACCTCCATCGCGGACCGATCGCGATGCTCGTCGATGCGCTCGATCGACAAACGCCCCTCAGCCGCCACAACCGAAGCGCCCCCCGCATCGGCCAGAGCGCCCGCCAGCGACTCACCCGCCCGCAACTCATAGATTGCAGGCTGCCTGACGCTCCCGGTCATCGCCACCTGGGCTCCAACAGGCGGGATGAAAAGCACGTCGCCGTTCGCCAGCGTCACGTCTTTCGATTTGTCGCCGTGAATCAGCAGAGCATAAAGGTCGAAGTCGGTGACCAGCCTGCCTTCTCGCCGCAATTCGATATGGCGGTAGGATCCCCCGGACGACGGACCACCGCTTGCGAACAGCGCGTCCACCAGAGTGCTGAGCGAACTCACCGTGTACATCCCTGGACGCCGCGCTTCCCCTGCCAGGTAAACCTGAATGGCTCGAATCTGCCCCACATCCGTCGTCAGATCGAAGTTCCGGTAAACTCTTCCCACCGCCGAGCGGATGTGCGCATCGAGCGCAGAGAACGGAACTCCCGCCACATGCACCGGCCCGATCTGCGGCAGGTAAATCTCTCCTGAACGATCCACGCGGTCGTCGGCCCGGAAATTGACCTGCCCCCAAACCCGAATAAGCAATTCGTCTCCCGGGCCGATAAGGTAATCGGGAGGGACTGGAGCCAGATCCAGTGGGGCAAACGTCGAAGGAACCTGACGAAACAGATTCGCTCCATATATTGGAAGAACCTGGCCGGTCGTCGAGGCCACAAACTTCTGGAATTCCGTCAGCGGCTCAGGGGGCAGCGTTTGTTGTTGCTGCTGCTGCCGGTTTTGCGTCTGGCGGCCCAGATTTTCGTTGTCCGTGTAATTGAAATTAAGGGGTGCCTGTACCCCGTTCTGGCCCGATTGCCCCGACGGATTCGACGGAGAAATCGGATTCTGGTTCTGACCCTGTGCTGAGCATTGTGACGAACTTGCCAGGAGCGGATCGGAACAGTCCGGACTAACCGATTGGTTTTGCTGACTGCCCGTAACACTGTCCTGGGCCCCGGCCTGCAACCCGGGTACGAGGCACGAGGCCACCAACAACAAGGCGAGTTGTCTGGTCATACGAAATTAATGCACGAAGGAGAGAGCGGACTCGAAATCCGCCGCGAACTCAGTCTTTTCATCGATTCGCGCGTAACGTTCCTGCGAGGACAGTCTAGCACGCCCTCACCCCAGGACGGCCAACGCGTACTTTTGGGGGATTGTTGTGACCATTTTGGGAGGGTTATTGTCGTAATGACCCTCTCGTGACATTAGTGCTCAGATGGCCAAAAATGATCCTTGAATTTCCCGCGTCCCTTGTATACTTCAACCCAGAAACACAGAATAGTCGATTACCGGTTAGTAACATCGGTAATCCATATTAAGACCCGCCGGAAGATCGATTCCGCTTTCCTTAGTTTGCGTACGTCAGAATGCCAAGCCGTTGTGATGGGTGGGATGAGCTCGCTTTCATTCGATAATATTTTTCCCTCGGAAACTGGTGATCGTTCAGAAGATGTCAAGCATATCCCTTCTGCCGGTCGAACCGCCCGATTCCATGCTCAGCTGAGCGATGCGCGCAGCAATACTGCCCTTTCGCTCAAAAGAACCGTCGGCGATGCGAGTCCCTGGGCGCTTTCCGGTGCACGCCGCGCTCTGGATTTCACCGCCGCTGCGCTGGCTCTGATCGTGTTCCTCCCGCTGATGGCCTTTGCCGCTGCGATGGTGCGCCTGGGCTCGCCCGGTCCCATTTTCTTCCGGCAAAAACGGATGGGTCGCCACGGCAGGGAATTCACCCTCTTCAAGTTCCGCTCCATGTGCCCTAAAAAAGGAAGCAACTCCTCCATCACCGTCAGCGGCGATGCCCGCATCACCCCGGTTGGCGCCCTCTTGCGCCGCTACAAGCTCGATGAGCTGCCCCAGTTCTGGAACGTCCTCCGCGGCGATATGTGCCTGGTCGGACCACGTCCCAAATTGCCTCACCACGAGGCATTGCACATGGCCTGCCGCCCCGGCATTACCGGCGCAGCCACCCTCGCCTTCCGCAAAGAGGAAGAGTTCCTCTCCGAGATTCCCGAAGATCAGCTGGAGACCTTCTACGAGTTGTTCGTGAAGCCCGCCAAAGCCCATCTCGATCTCGAGTACATGCGCAAAGCTACTTTCCGCAGCGACCTCGAGATTGTATGGCGCACCGCGACCGCGTGCCTCTTTTCAAGCGAAGAGTCACTCGCCGAATCCGCCGAGGCGATCACCCAATATGAGTCGGCCCAGTCGGCTCACGGCAGGTATTCGTCCGCGCCCGTCAGCCAACTGGTTGCCGCTCAGAGAGCCTTCTCGGCTGGCCTGCATCAGGAGCTCTGAACCCTTTTCCTTTCCCGTGCCGACCGGGAGCAGTAACACCCTTCCCCCGTTTTCCCTGAGATCTCTGCGGGATCCCACCCGCAATCCAGCTTGCTGCCCCCCTTTCCCAATGTGACTTCTTTTGGGTACCAGGGGTGCTCGTCACTGCTAAAAGTAATGTGTCCTGGTTTCCCCGCCGCCGGAATAATGGGCACATCTCGGCGGTGCAAACCGCGTGATCGCCTGTGTCGGCGGCTCGCCCCCGAAATGCTGGAACGCAACAGCAATCGCGCGCTGGAACTACGGACAGACCGCATCCAGCGCCTCGGTTGCGGAGAGGCGTCACCTTGGCGTCACGAACGCAGTCGACTGCCGGCATGGCCGCTGGCCGTCGAAATTTCCGCCGCTTCGCGGCCCTGCTTGTGGGACCCGTCATCGGACCGGTCATCGGACTGGTCATCGCACTCTTCTGCGCAGCCACCCTCGAAAACGGCCGAGCCGTCGCCTGGGGTCAACAGCTCGCGCTCGACTCCCCGGCGCAGATGCCACAAAAATCAGGTACCGATCCCCGAGCCGCTCACTCGCTGGTCCGCCCGACTGCTCGTGGCTCGGCTCCCGCAACCACCCTCGTCCGAGCTCGCGCCTCCCACCCCCGCACGGTCCAGGCCCAAACCGCTGTATCGAGCCCATCCCTCGCGGCGGCCTGGCAAGCCGTCGGACCCTCTCAAGTCAACACCTCCGCATGGAACCTGATCACTGGCGAAGTGACCAGCCTCGTCGCCGACCCCTCGGACCCTTCGGGCAACACCCTCTATGTCGGAACGGGCGGCGGTGGGGTCTGGAAATCCATCAACGCCGCTGGAAGCCCGGGCGGAGTGGCCTTCATCCCCCTCACGGACACCCTCAGCGTCTGGTCATCGTCAGCTCCCACCTCGCTCAGCATCGGCGCCGTTTCCGTCCAGCCAGGCGGCACAGGCGTGATTCTCGCAGGCACCGGCGACCCCAATGACGCCACCACCTCCTGGTATGGAGCAGGCGTCCTCCGCTCTGCCGACGGCGGCAACACCTGGACTTTGATTCACGCAACCTCCGCAAGCCTCTCCTATTCCGGCATCACCTACAGCTTTTACCGCAGCTCATTCGCCGGATTCGCATGGAGCAACACCACGCCCAATCTCGTCGTCGCCGCCGTTACCCAGTCCGGCTACGATGCCACCCTGGACCCGCACCCCAACCCGCAGAGCATGCTCGGCCTCTACTACTCGCCCGACGCCGGCGTCAGCTGGCAGTTAGCCACCATCGAAGATGGCCCTCAGCAAGTGGTTCAGGGACCAGACAGGCTCTCGAATTCCGGCGGTAACCCAGCAACCGCGGTCTCCTGGAATCCCGTTCGCCGGCGCTTCTACGCCGCGATTCGCTTTCACGGGTATTACGAGTCCCCCGACGGCATAACCTGGACCCGCCTCGCCAACCAGCCAGGCGTCAACCTGACCACCACCATGTGTCCCACCAATCCCAACCTGGTCGGCTCCGAGGCGTGCCCCATCTTCCGTGGCGCGCTCGCCGTTCAGCCTCTGACGGGAGACATCATCGCGCTGGCGGTGGATCAGAATAACCGCGACCAGGGCCTCTGGCGTGACGTCTGTCAACTTGCCTCGGGAGCATGTGCTTCCTCCACCGTCAACTTCGGCACGCGGATTCCGGACTCACCTCTCCAAATCCTCAACGGAGGAGTCATCGCCCAGTCGGATTACGATCTCTGGCTCGCCGCTGTGCCCTCCCAGCAGGACACGCTCCTCTTTGCCGGCACAACGGACATCTGGAAGTGCAGCCTCGCGAACAGTTGCGTCTGGCGGAATACCACCAACACCCAAACCTGCAACGCTGCGCGCGTCGCACCCGCTCAGCACGCCGTTGACGCAACCTTCGGCGCCAAAGGCCTGCTCTACTTCGGCAACGATGGCGGACTCTGGCGCTCGACCGACAGCGTCAACCAGCAGGCGCCCTCCTGCTCCAGTGATGATCCGGTTCATTTCCAGAATCTCAACGGCGGCCTTGGTTCCCTGGCGCAGGTCGAAAACTTCAGCCAGGATCCAACCACGCCGTCAACCTGGCTGGCAGCCCTTGGCAGCCTCGGAACCGCAGCCCCGGGCGTCACTGCATCCGCCTGGAATCAGGTCCTCAACGGCGAGGGCAATGGGACCGCCGTCGATCCCTCCAATCCTGAGAACTGGTATGCCACGTCCGAGTTCGGAGTCGGCATCAACCGCTGCACTCAGGGCACGGCCTGCGACCTCGCCAGCTTCGCCAACGCCGTAATCGGCGAGTCCCAGGTGGAAAACGATTTTCAGACCATCCCGGCTCCCTGGATCCTCGATCCCCTCAACACCGCCAACATCATCCTCGGCACCTGCCGCGTCTGGCGAGGTCCCGCCACCGGCGCAGGCTGGAGCCAGCTCAACCTGCTCAGCTCCATGCTCGACGACGATCAGGAGCCCTTTTGCAACGGCAATGCCGAAATTCGTGCCCTCGCCGCAGCCCCGATCGCGTCAGCCTCATCCCAATCCGCCGAACAGCTCTACGTCGGCATCGCCGGAGTCTACAACGGCGGAGGACTCATCCCCGGTCACATCTTCACCGCAACCATCGACAGCGCGTCGGAATCCTCGAATACAAAATGGATTGACCAGTACTCTTCGCCAACAACAAACAGCAGCGTGAACGGAACCCAGTTCGATCCCAATGGGTACGCAATTTCGAGCATTTATCCCGATCCCCACGACCCCACGGGCCAGACCGTTTACGTTACCATCCAGGGCCTCTCCAACTCCGCAGCCTACGTGCCTCTCGTCTATCGTTCCACTGACGCTGGTTCGCACTGGACCGATATCACCGCCAATCTCCCCCTCGCCCCCGCCAACAGCATCATCGTCGATCCCAACAACGCGAACATCGTCTACGTAGCCCTCGACGCCGGTGTGTATGTCACGCAGAGCGTCGCCAACTGCGCATCGGTCACCGGAGCCTGTTGGAATGTTTACGGTAGCGGACTCCCCAATTCGCCGGTCATTAGTCTGATGACCTACAACCGCGCCGCCACTCAGACGCTCAGCGCCGCCACGTGGGGCCGCGGCATCTGGCAGATCGATCTGCTCACCGCCGGCATGGCTCCCACATCGACAACCATCGAGCCCGCCTCGCTCACCTTCCCCTCCCAGCAGGTCCAGACACTAAGCTCCCCACAAAACGTCACCGTCACAAACACCGGCAACCTTGATCTGAATATTTCGAGCATCGCTCTCACTGGAGACTTCACCGAAACAGACAACTGCGTGCGCCAACCAATCGCCCCCACAAGATCCTGCCAGATCTCCGTGATCTTCGATCCCTCCCAAAGCGGCGCCCGAACCGGCCAGATGACCGTCTTCGCCAACGTCGCCGGCGGCCAGATGACGGTGGCGCTTTCCGGAACCGGCGTGGCTCCAGGGGCGATCGTACTCACGCCGCCGGCGCTCAGCTTCCCTGCGGCCGCCATCGGCTCGCCATCGGCTGCCCAGTTGATCACCATTGCCAACACTGGCGGCGAGGCGATCGATCTCACCGGAGAGACCATCACCGGCGACTTCGCCATCTCCGCGAATACCTGCGGCAAATCCCTGGCCAGCCAATATAGCTGTACCCTCAGCGTCGTCTTTACACCCACCGTAGCCGGCGCTCGCACCGGCGCCCTTACCGTTACCGACGCCCTCGGCACGCAAACCGCCCAGCTCTCCGGTACCGGCCAGGCCCCTGCAACCGACACCCTCGCTCCCCTCTCCGTCACTTTCGCCGGCCAGCAAATCGGAACCGCCAGTGCTTCCCAAAAGGTCACCCTCACCAACAGCGGCGATCAGCCGCTCACCAGCATTGCCGCGACCGCCCCCGGCGACTTCACCGCCGTCAATAATTGTGGAACGCTCCTGCAGGCACACGCGACCTGCTCCATCGCAGTCTCGTACATTCCCACTATTGTCGGCGCAGAGTCGGGCGCTCTCGCCGTCACCGACGAGTTTCGCACCCAAAAAATTCCTTTGACGGGGACTGGCATCGCCCCGCCCGGCGTCTCCGCTACCCCGAAGTCAATCGACTTTGGTGGCTTTGCGGTTGCCACCACCAGCACCGCCCAAACCGTGACCGTCACCAATAGCGGCGGCTACGCGCTCACCAGCCTCGCCGCCGCCGTGACCGCCGGTTTTGCCGTGGCCGGCAACAACTGTCCTTCGTCGCTCGCTGTGGGCGCGAACTGCCAGCTCGGCATCACATTCACGCCCGCCACCCCAGGAGCAGCCACGGGAACCCTTGCCATCTCTGCCTCGAACCTGGCCGCGCCTCTCACTGTCGCTCTCTCAGGATCGGGCGACGACTTCAGCATGGCTGTCAGCGGTTCAACCTCAGCCATCCTCACAAGTGGAGAAACCGCAACCTTCGCCCTCCAGCTGGAAGGTCTCGGCGGAACCTCCGGCACAGTGGCCCTGACCTGCACTGGCGCTCCGCAAAATGCGACCTGTTCGCTCAATGCCACCAGCATGGCGGTCACCGGCCTCAATACCTCCAGCGTCACCGTGACTATTGCGACCGGGGTTGCAACAACCTCAACTTCTTCCGCTCTGCATCGCGATCGGGGCTGGCGTCCTCCAGACCGTCGCAATCCCAACTGGAAAGCAACCGCACCCCTGCTCGCCCTGGCCTTCCCTCCCCTGGCTCTCCCTCTGTGGTGGATCGGTTTTCGTCGCTTCAGAACAAGGCCTGGGATCATCATTCTTACAGCTGCGGCGCTCTGCCTCGCCGGCTGCGGCGTCACGGCCTCCGGAGGAAGCAGCGGATCCGGTGGAAGTGGTGGTAGCGGCGGCTCTGGAGGCTCGGGTGGCGGCTCCGGCAGTGGTCAGAATCAAACCCCCTCCGGCACCTACACCATCACCATCACCGGAGGAATGTCGAACATCACGCACACCGTTCAGCTCAACCTGACCGTCCAATAAACCCAGTTCAGAAGGCCTGCTGAAATATCGCCGCCAAAAGAAAAGGCCGCCCGTGTTCCGAGCGGCCCCCCTAAACTCTAATCCCTAAACTCTAATCCCTAAACTCCAATCCCTAAACTCCAATCCCCAAACCCCAATCCCCAAACCCCAATCCCTGCTCTTCTCACTCGTGCGCGGTATCCACAAAAGCCCGCAGCTTCCGCGACCGCGAAGGATGCCGCAGCTTGCGCAATGCCTTCGCCTCGATCTGCCGGATCCGCTCGCGCGTCACCTGAAAGCTCTGCCCCACTTCCTCCAGCGTGTGCTCGGACCCATCCTCCAGCCCAAACCTCATCTTCACCACCCGCTCTTCGCGCGGCGTCAGCGTGCGCAGCACCTGCGACGTGTACTCCTTCAGGTTCACGCTGATCACGGCGTCCGAAGGCGAAACCGCCTGGCGATCTTCGATGAAATCGCCAAGGTGCGAATCTTCTTCCTCGCCAATCGGCGTCTCCAGCGAAATCGGCTCCTGCGCAATCTTCAGCACCTTCCGAACCTTCGCCACCGGGATGTCCATCCTCTTCGCAATCTCTTCTGAAGTAGGTTCGCGCCCCAATTCCTGCACCAGCTGCCGCGAGGTCCGGATCAGCTTGTTGATCGTCTCGATCATGTGCACCGGGATGCGAATCGTCCTCGCCTGGTCCGCAATGGCCCGCGTAATCGCCTGCCGAATCCACCAGGTCGCATACGTCGAAAATTTGTAACCGCGACGGTACTCAAATTTGTCCACCGCCTTCATCAACCCGATGTTGCCTTCCTGAATCAGGTCGAGGAACTGCAGCCCGCGATTCGTATACTTCTTCGCGATCGAGACCACCAGCCGCAGGTTCGCTTCAATCAGCTCCCGCTTCGCCTGCTCGGCGTCCATATCGCCCTGGATCATCTCGCGCTGTGTGCGCTTCAGCTCCGCGATCGCGACGCCCGCCTCTTCCTCCAGCTTCTCCAGGTCTGTCTTGCAGTTCTTCTGCTGCCGCCGGTACTCCTTCTTCAGCTCTTCGCTGCGGCTCTGCTCCCACTTCGTATCGAGCGACCGAATCTGCCGCTCCAGCGTGCGCATCGCCTCGACCGTCTTGTTGACCTTGTCCAGCAGCCGCTTGCGCTCAAGGTTTGTGTACTTCAGCTCGCGCACAATTCGCGAAACCAGCACCTTCTCCCGCGCAATACTCCAACGCACCCGCCGATGCTCCCGCGGCTTTGCCTTCTGCGTAATCGTCGCCAGCTTCTCCTCGAGCTGCTGCGCCTTCTTCTGGTGCTTCACCAGCGTGTCGGTGCGCACCACCGTCGCCCGCACCCGCGACTGCACCACTTCTTCCGTCAGCTCCTCGTCATCGAAGATGACGATCTCTTTGATGTTCCGCACGCCGCGCTTCAGGTCCTCGCCCAGCGCCACAATCTCGCGAATCACCACCGGCGATCGCGAAATCGCCTTCAGCACCCGCATCTGACCGCGCTCGATGCGCCGCGCGATCTCCACTTCCCCCTCGCGCGTCAGCAGCGGAACCGTCCCCATCTCGCGCAGGTACATGCGGACAGGATCGTTCGTTTTCTCCAGCGTTCCCGGAGTCAGATCCAGCTCGACGTCCTCGCCCTCTTCAGGCTCGAACCCGTCGTCTCGCTCCGGCCCGCCAATCTTGGGGCCGCCCTCGAGAATGTCGATTCCCTGGGTGCCAATGGTCGTGATCAAATCGTCAAGGTCGTCGGGCGAGTTCATATCGCCCGGAAGAAGGTCGTTGACCTCGTTGTAGGTCAGGTATCCCTTCTCTTTGCCCGCATCGATCAGTTTCTGAATGTCTGCTTCGTATTTATCGTCTATCGCCAAGCGGATTGCTCCCCCGCGCTGAATTTTCGGATCTGTCTCACCTGGAGTGGACGAGGTGCGGTCAGGGCCATCAGAGGCGAAAGCCAGTTCGGCTCAAAGGCCGGCAGGCAGAGGGCGCACGTCTCCCCGGGCACTCAGAATATCACAAAAAATACCTGACCTCGCCAGGGTCTGCCGCTCTATAGCAGTCCAGATCGAGAGAAAGTCGTGTCCTGAGATCAAATCCTGTCTTTTAGATGTGGAAATCCCAGGAATGTTTCATCTTCCTCATTCCGAGGTCTCGTCCGCATCGCATCGCATCATCGCAGCTTTTGCCCAAAGAAATGCACCGCCTGTCGTGCCGCCTCAGCGTGAACCGCATCCCGATCCACCCCCGCCGAGTCCACGCAGAAACCCGCCGATTGCTGCCGCCCCAGCGCGCTGCACGTATCCAGAAACGTGTAATGCCCCGCGCCACCCGGGTAAACCGTCAGCATTGCGCCAGGAATCGCCCGCGCAAGCACTTCCGCATTCGCCTTCGGAACCGCGATCGGGTCGCCCGCGCCCACCACAATCTCTACCGGTATAGAAATTCGCCTGAGGCTCTCCGGACTCAGCCGAATATCGACTGGCGCAATCGCAAATACCGCGCGCACCCGAGCATCCCGATGCGCCACCGCCGACTGCTGCAAGGCAGCCCGATACCCCGCATCCGACTTTGCCAAAGCAATCGCCTTCGCCGTCAACCCCGGAAATTCCGGAGGCGAATAGCACATCAGATCCCAGACCTTCCCCTCGATGCATCCCGGTTCGAGATTCTGCAAATCGAACGGCGTTCCCACAGCTCCAGCCAGCACCATCATCGTGTACCCGCCCAGCGAAAACCCCGCCGCCCCCACCCGTCCGGCATCGATCCGCGGCCCAAACCGCTCGTCCGCCAGCATCCCATCCAGCACTCGGCTTAGGTCCACCGCCCGCTCCCACCCCAGCGTGAACCCCTGCACCGTGTACCCATCCACCGCGTTATTCCCAGGATGATTCACCGCCACCGCGATATACCCATGAGCTGCCAGCTCCGTCCCCAACCACGCCATCATCAGCGCCGATCCGCCCGTCCCATGCGACACCAAAATCAGCGGAAACTTTGCCGGCGCCCCCGCCATCCTCGCATCCCGAGCCGCTCGCCCCGCGCTCGCAAAAGGATGTGCCGGATCACCCACCCACTGCTCGGTCTCGACCGCCCCCGCGTCAGCCGGATACCAGATCGTCGTCAGCAGCGCATGCGTCTTCGCTCCCCGCCAATCGTACGAAGCGTCCCCGCTCAGAAATGCCCGGTTCGTCACGCCCACGTGGAACCGCGTCTGCGCCCCAGCCCCCGCAACCAGCAACCCCGCAACCAGCAACGCCATCGCAAAAGCGAACCGCCCGGCTCTCCGCATCGTCTTCCTCTCTCACCAGCGTACGGCGCACGAGCATGACAATCCCAATCTGAGGTACTCCGCCAACCCGGCCGCACCAGCAGATCTCCACAGCCTCAACACCCAACTCACAACCAGCCTCACCCCATAGGTGCGATGAGAGTGCTGGTTCCCGACCGCAGATTATAGTCTGCGCTTTGGAGGCAATCGAAGTTGCTGGGAGAACCGGCAAGAAAACCGTTAGCCGGATAAGCCTGTTTGGCCGTGCAAGATCAGCTTGATAGAGAATGGGGTTCAGCCCCGCGTAAGGAGACCAATGATGGCCCACTGGACCGCCCGCCAAATCCCTCCACAACCCGGAAAGCTCGCGTACATCACCGGGGCCAACAGTGGCATCGGCTACCACGCCGCCCTCGAGCTCGCACGCGCCGGCGCCGCCGTCGTCCTCGCCTGCCGCGATCGGGCCAAAGCCGAAGCCGCCCGCCTGCGCATCCTCGCTGAAATCCCAACGGCGAAGCTCGAAATTGCCATCCTCGACCTCGCCAGCCTCGCCTCCGTCCGCGCCGCTGCCCAATCCTTCCTCGCCACCAACCAGCATCTCGACCTCCTCATCGACAACGCGGGCATTATGGCCATCCCCCAGCGCCGCCTCACCCCCGACGGATTCGAGCTCCAGCTCGGCACCAACCACTTCGGCCACTTCGCCCTAACCGGTCTCCTGCTTCCCGCGCTCCTCAAGTCTTCAACCACCGCACCCGCGCGCATCATCTCCGTCAGCTCTATCGCCCATCGCGGCGCTACGATGGACTTCGACAACCTCAACTGGGAGCGCGACTATAAACCCTGGCCTGCCTACCGCCGCACCAAGCTCGCGAACCTTCTCTTCGCTTTTGAACTCCAGCGCCGTCTCGAACGCGCCCACGCGCCCGCCCTTAGCATCGTCGTGCATCCCGGCGTCTCCAAAACCAACATCTTCGCCGCCGGACCAGGGCAGGGAACTGGCCCCGAGGCGAAGATCGGACCGATCGTCATCTCTCTTTTCGCGCAGTCCGACGCCCAGGGCGCACTGCCCACCCTCTACGCCGCCACATCCCACGATGTTCACGGTGGCCGCTTCTACGGCCCCCACGGCTTCCGCGAGATGCGCGGCTACCCCGTCGAAGTCCGCGCCGAGCCCCAGGCCTATGACGAAGTCATGGCCGCTCGCCTTTGGCAAGTTTCGGAAGAGCTGACCGGCGTGCGCTTTCCCTTCCCGGCGGTTTAGCGAAGATTTCCCACGATTCGCCGCTCTTCCTGCT
>Ga0181531_10001211_pt1 | contig 16461 bp, 17 predicted proteins | sample PEATcosm2014_Bin_38_FD_119743 | JGI IMG/M metagenome (GOLD analysis project Ga0181531, IMG submission 119743) | Peatland microbial communities from MTU Mesocosm Facility, Houghton, MI, USA - PEATcosm2014_Bin11_10_metaG | ecosystem: Environmental > Terrestrial > Soil > Wetlands > Peat | place... | reverse complement strand
TGGTCCCCTGGGCGCCCTCGAACATGACGCTGTGCCCTTTCTCAAGCGCCCGGTTCAGCAACAGAGCCGTATCGGTTACGAAAGGCCGAATCTTCTCCGCTGCCTGCGCATACTCGTCATACATTTGCGCCGGATCGAGCGGCTCGGTCCCGAACAGCGCGTGCGCGATAGCGTTCTTCTCCCCGCAGGCATTCTCAATGTGCGTTTTCAGCAGCGAGGTATTCAGCAGATCCACCACCCGCAGCCCGTTGCGCGCCATCTTATCCTCATATGCCGGCCCTATCCCGCGGCTCGTCGTCCCAATCTTCTGCCGCCCCGGCGCGCTCTCCGCCGCCAGCTCAATCATCCGGTGATAAGGCAAAATCACCTGCGCGCGGTTCGAGACAAAAAGCCGGCTATCGACATCGATACCCAGCTCCCGCAGCCGCCCTGTCTCCTTCAGGAAGGCCATCGGATCGAGAACCACCCCATTCCCGATCACCCCGCGGCATCCCGGCCGCAGCACACCGCACGGAACCAGCTGCAGGATGAACTTCTGACCGGCGATGATCACCGTATGTCCGGCGTTGTGACCGCCCGCGTAGCGCGCCACCACAGAAAACCGCTCGCTCAGCACATCGACGATCTTCCCTTTGCCCTCATCTCCCCATTGGGCGCCGACTACCACTGCCGACTTTGCTTCGCTCACCGGATTGCCTGCTTTCCTTCCATTTCCTGATAACCCGACGCAACCCCGCACACACCTTCGCTGTCGCCTTCCAAACCTGCTGAATATGAAAGCTGGGTGAACCCTGGGTGGGCCGGATGCGAATCAGTCCATCCGATTCCTAATCATATAGTGCCGGGACGCAGGCCGGAAGATTCACAGCGGAGTAGCATCGCGGGCGGCGTCACGTCTGTTGCGCGAGCCAGACGGTGTGTTCGCCGCAGGCCGGGTCTTCGACCACATGCTCAACGACCTCGAAGCCATTCTGGCGGAGCAACGAGCGGTACTCATCTTCGTCGAGGCTTCCGTGATACAGCGGCTCGCCCTCGAATTCACCCAACACCGAGCCGTGCCGCGGACCGCTGGTAAACATCAGCGCGGCACGTGGACCGGCGAGGCTGCGGAACACCGGAAACATCGCGGTCTGATCTTCCGGGCACAGATGGAAAAAGCTGTCCCACGCCAGAATCCCATCGAACCCCCGCCCCAGATCCAGTGTCCGCATGTCCGCAGCAATCCATTCATGTTGGGGAAACCGGTTCCGGCTTATCGCCAGCAGCGGCCCCGACGTATCCACTCCTGTGACTTTGTATCCGCGGCCGATCAGGTAGCCGGAAATTGGTAGGCCCGCGCCGCATCCCAGGTCGAGAACCGCTCCGCCCGCGGGCACGAGCGCTAAAAACTTATCGAGCCATGGTTTCTCGAACAAATTTCCGGGAGCGCGCAGCCGATCCCAGACGTCCGCGTGGCGCTGGTACAGTTCAACGATGAGTTCTGATTCTGAGGACACAAGCTCAAGCTATCACTGCGATGCGCGCCAGTCTTAGTGCGAGACTCACTTCGCGGGCAGGTCAGCTGCGCGGTCCCCTCGATCGTGCAAGCCTGCATTTGCCCGAAATTTATCGCTCGGCCGTGTCCGTGAACAGCGCCGGCATCCACCCTTGCCGCCCCACACCAGCCAACATAAAATCAAATCCCATGCCCATTCGAACCGGGCGGCGATCCAGCGTCGTCCTGCCCCCGCCTCCACCGTTCGACGAAGTCCGCATCGGTGACGCCGCTGGCGAGTACCGCCGCATTCCGGGTGGACCCCACCGCGCATGGGCTTACGTCTTCGTGGCATTCACCTTCGAAATTTGTTCGCTCTCCGAAATCGTCTACGAACTCCTCAAGCGCACGAGGACGGCCACAACCCCGATGCCGCTATCCTCCTCTCTGTCGCCGCCGGAATCCTTCTCGCTGTATGGGTCTTTAACGACCGCTGGCGTTCGATTGAGGCGTTCTCCAGCCGCTTCTGCATCGGCTCCGGTCGCGTCGCCCTGCTCACGACGCACATCTGCATGATCTGGGTTCCTTCCATCGCATTCGTCTATGCGAACTACCGCGGCCTCCGCAAACTGCTCGGCGCGTAACCAAAAAGGTTCGTCTTCTCCTCCACACTTCCGTCCCCTTTTCCACCCTTCCTGACCTGCGATACTGAATCTTCCGATGCAAAAGGTTTGTTCCAGGTGTGGCGGGTTGGGCGTGCGGATGACACCCATCCCCGGCGGAGGCAGTGTAATCGAGACCTGCGAGTGCCAGCTGGAGCAGCGCGTGGCGCGCCTCCTCAACCGCGCCTCCATTCCCCCACGCTACGAGCACTGCTCCTTCGACAGCTATGACGCCAGCTTCCATGGAGCAGACCGTTCCCTCGTTGCAGCGCACCTGACGGCAAGGCAATTTGTGGACGGCTACCCTGTGACAACCGAAGGCCGCGGCCTACTGCTCACCGGCTCCATCGGCGTAGGCAAGACCCATCTGGCTGTCGGCATCCTCCAGGCCCTCATCGTCGAAAAGGGCGTCCACGGCCTCTTTTGCGACTATCGCGAGCTTCTCAAGGAAATCCAGCACTCCTACAACGCGCAGGTCGCGACCACAGAGCTGGAAATCCTCCAGCCAGTCTTCGACGCCGAAGTCCTTGTCCTCGACGAACTCGGCGCCGCCAAACCCACCGACTGGGTCTGGGACACTGTAGCCCTGGTTCTGAACACCCGCTACAACGACAAGCGCACCACCATCATCACCACCAACTACGCCGATCTCGGCCCCGGCGGCGCCGGTGGCGGCAGCGCTGCCAGCCGCGCCATCCGCGAAGAAACCCTCGGCGACCGCATCGGCGAACGCATGCGCTCCCGCCTCGCCGAAATGTGCGTTGTAGTGGAAATGCATGGCGAGGACTTCCGCCGTACCGTCGGCCGCGCCCGCTTCGGCTGACCCCAAAAGCGTAAACCGCTGCGGAAAAACCTCCCCTCCGGGCATCCAATCCAATCGTGAAGAGCCGAGAACGAGATGCACTGCTCCTGATGCTCGCGGCGGCCTCCGGCTCGGCCGACGGCTGGAGCTATTTCGGCATTGCCCACGCCTTCGTCGCCAACATGACCGGCAACACAGTGCTCCTCGGCATCTCCGTCTTCCAGTCTCATGGCGACATGCTGCACCCGTTCGCCGCTATCGGCGGCTACATCGCCGGAACCGCCCTCGGCACCCTGATCAGCCGTCGCGTTCCCGAAGGCGCGATCTGGGCGCCGCCGATTTCCTGGGCGCTCTTCATCGAGGCGCTGCTCCTGCTCGCCGCGGAAGCCGCATATGTAGCGATGGGCTATCAACCCTCGCCCGATGCCAGCACCATCCTGCTCGCCTCTGTCGCCCTCGCCATCGGCATTCAGAGCGGAGCCATAGTCCAGCTCCGTATCCCCGGCGTTGTCACCACCTACATCACCGGCACATGGACCACGCTGACCAACGGCCTCACTCTTCTCGCAGCCCGCCAGCCGAGCATCCGGCGACACGAATCCGAATTCGAGAGGCGATTCGCGCTCCAGGGCATCGTCCTCGGCGCCTACTTTCTCTCCGCCGTCCTCACAGGATGGGCCTTCCGCCATACCCCCGCCCTCGTAGGCGGCATCTCAGCATTTGCCGTACTGGGTGCAGCCGGCTACGGCGCTATTCGCAATTGACCGACAGTTTTCCATCGTTACTGCCCCGGCCGGCATCATGTCAATAGAGGATCGAGAAACGAATGCCCACTGGAAACACCCAACGCCGCCCCCGCGTCCTCATTATCGGCGGTGGCTTCGCCGGAACCCACGCCGCCAAGGCCCTGGCAAAGTTGCCGGTCGATGTCACCATCGTCGACCGCCGCAACCACTTCACCTTCCAGCCGCTTCTCTATCAGGTCGGCCTCGCTGTACTCTCCCCCGCCGACATCGCCTCTCCGCTCCGCGCCATGCTCCGGGACAGCGTCAACACAGAGGTCCTCATGGATGAAGCGGTCGCTTTCGACTGCGAAAATCGGCGCGCCCGCCTTCGCAGCGGTGCGGAAATGGCCTACGACTACCTCGTCCTCGCCACCGGCGCCACCCACTCCTACTTCGGCCACGACGAATGGGCTCCGCTCGCCCCCGGACTCAAAACCATCGAGGACGCCATTGAGATTCGCCGCCGCGTCCTGCTTGCCTTCGAGCTCGCCGAGCGCGAAATGATCGAGACTGGCAAACATCCACCCCTCAACTTCGTTATCATCGGCGGCGGTCCCACCGGCGTCGAACTCGCCGGAGCTATCTGCGGCATCGCCCGCCACTTCATGCGCCGCGACTTCCGCCACATCGACCCCGCCCAGTCACGGGTCATCCTCATTGAAGGCGAGAAGCATGTCCTCGCGAGTTATCCCGAAGACCTTTCCCTTAAAGCCGAAGAACAGCTCAAGGCTCTCGGCGCCGAAGTCCGCGTCGGCCTGCGCGTCACCGATGTTCAGCCCGGATACGTCATCGCCGGCGGGCAGCGCATTGACGCCGCGGTCACTCTGTGGGCCGCCGGTGTCCAGGCGTCTCCACTCGGCAAGCTCCTCGATGCGCCCACCGATAAACGCGGTTGCGTGCTGGTTAACTCCACCCTCAATCCAGAAGGCCATCCCGAAATCTTTGTCTGCGGCGATCTCGCCCACTTTCAGCAGGAGGGTCATCAGGTGCCCGGTGTAGCTCAGCCCGCCATGCAGATGGGAGACCACGTCGCCCGTATGATTGCCGCGGACCTCAACCACCAGCCTCGCAAGCCCTTTCACTATTTCGACAAAGGCGACATGGCCACCATCGGCCGCCACGCCGCCGTCGCCAAAATCGAGTGGCCCTTTAAGGCCCACTGGAGCGGCTTCCCGGCCTGGATCACCTGGCTCGTGGTCCACATTTACTTCCTCATCGGCTTCCGCAATCGCCTCGCCGTGCTCTCCCAGTGGATCTGGAGCTACTTCACCTTCACCAGCGGCGTCCGCATCATTTATGGCAGCCAGGCTTTGCCGGGCTGGACCAACCAGGATGGCACTGAGGCCCACTCCGTGGGCGATGAGACCCACTCCAGCCAGGCCAGCCCCGATCGCAATCCCCTGGGCCCAACCGCCCCGGGCGCAGGAACGCAGTCTCCATCTCAACCTGAATCAAGCTCCGCAGCCGCCGATTAGTCCACGCAGGTTGCTTGACGATCAGTAGAGTGGTGCTTCTCCCTCCGGCCGCGTCTTCCACCGCCGGTGCACCCACAGCCACTGCTCCGGATACCGCCGGATAAACCCTTCGATCGCCACCGTGAAGCGCGCCGTGTTCTCCTTAATGTCGTGCTCGTCGTCACCCGTCTCCACAACCGGGATTTCCTCGCCAAAATGCAGAACGTATTTTCCCTCCACGGATTCCCATACCAGAAACCCGGGCAGAACGGTAGCGCCGGTTCGCAACGCCACCCGCGCCAGCCCCGATGCGGTGCACGCCGCCACGCCGAAGAATGGCACAAACACCCCCTGCGGAGGCGTCATATTCGTGTCCATCAGAATCCCGACCGTGTCCCCGCGACGCACCGCCGAAAGAAGCCCCCGCGCGAAGTCGTCCTTATGCACCACTCGATTGCCGTGCAGGCACCGGATCTCATTCACCATCCGATCCACCCGCGCGTTGTCCAGCCGCCGGATCACCATCGACATCGGGTAGCCCATCAGCGAATGCCAGAAGCTCGAAAGCTCCCACGCTCCAAGGTGCCCTGTGACGATCAGCACCCCGCGCCCCCGTTCTCGCGCTCGAAGATAGTTCTCGAGCCCCTCGTACCCGATCAGTTCCCGCGTGTTCTCCCGCGTATAGCGGCGCATCTGGCAGAATTCGCCCAGCTGCCACCCCAGGTATCGATATAGTTGTCGCAAAATTCGCCTGCGTTCGGGCGGCGGAACCTCCGGATACGCCAGCTCCAGATTCCGCATCCCGGTGCGCCGCAGCCTCGGAAGCGCCAGCCACGCGACCGCTCCGAGTTGAGCGCCCGCACGCCGCGCCATGCTGCGCGGCATCGTTCCCATCACCCTCAGCAGCGTCCAGGCGAACGCGTATTCCAGAGCTTCTCGCATTGATTGCGGCGAAGAGATCGATCGCGGCGAAGACTCAGTGTAAACGGAGCCCGGAAGCCGCTCTCGGCGATCAACCCGTCAGTCCCCGACGTAACCTCGCCCAAAGCAAAAGCGGCGGAAGCTAACGCCTCCGCCGCCCGCTCACACAGCCTGAAAAACTACTCTTGTGTATCGTGGAAATACTTTGCAACCGTCCGTACAAAAGGCCGCGCATCCGGTGACACCGGCACCTCACCCCGCAGGATGCTCTCAAACGAGTGCGGCGACCCGTAGAAAGCGTCCGTATCCGGATGGTTCTGGCTCACCGCGACCCCGCTCAGATCCACACCCGCAAACAGCCCCTTGCTCCGTGACCACGTCAGCAGCTCCGACTGCAGCTTCCAGTTCGTGGACGCCTGCGCGTTCCGCCCCACCGGTCCTGCCGCTGCCGACGCATCCGCCCCGAGCTTGAATTTGCTGCTCAGCAGATCCTGAAAACCCTTCTGGTTCACAGCCACCAGCACCAGATCGGTACCTTGTCCGCCGATCTGAAAACCCCACGAACCGCCTTCCATCCTGATAAACACCGGCGCGCTCCACCCATGCCCGGTTCGGCACGTTACTGCTCCCTGGCCATACTCCGCGCCGAAAATGAAAGCCCCCTTCAACATGCCCGGCACCACACCCACGCACGTCGCTTGCCTCAGAATCGAATCCGGAATCTGTTTGTCGGGCGTCGCCATAATTTGGTTCAGGACATCGCGCGCTGCGTCCAGGCGCCCAATTAGCTTTTCCTTATCCTGGGCGAACCCGGGAACCGCCATAACAAATGCGCATAACAAAACAGCAAGTCTTTTCATTTCTTATATTTCTCCATTCACAAAAGATGGTAACAGTAGCCCTGTCCCAAGTGATAATACCCTAAATCGATAAAAACCACGCCAACCTCATCCAGCGCGAACCGAGTGGGCCCGGATTCGCTTTGGGCTGCGACCCGCCCCGTCGCCCCGTGAATACGATGCGCATGCGGCCCCGAAGGTTGAGGTGGGACTGCGGAATCCGGCAGATTCACAACAAAAAAAATGGGGGCTGTGGGTGCAGTCGCCTGCCTGCCATCAGCCCCGTTCCCCAGATCTGCGTTGTAAGTGTTTTCAGTTGTAACGATGCAGACCCGGAAGCGCAAGATAACGGAGGTAGGGGCAACTTTAGTAATCTCAGCGCAGGGTCCGTTTACCATCTGATAAGCTGTTCCAAAATCGCAGCCCTCTCTTCAGCGGCCAGGGGACCGTTGGCGCTGATCCAGCCGAAAGAGCGATTTCTCTCGCAGCAGCCTTAGGGTGCCGCCGGATTCGTGGGAGGTCTGTCGCTCTTGCGCGCCACCAGGGCAATGCAGTACCGTGGCCATTTCGTCGCCGCAGTCGCCATATTGTCAAACACCGGAGGTACCCAGCGAAAGGGGAGGACCACCGCCCACCCCAGCAGGTGGGTTGTATGCCTGCTGACCGACCGCAGAATTGCTGTGAGCTTCTGGCTCAGCACTCCACTGCAGTACTCGATGCGTTTAACCTCGAAGCCGGCGGCGTGGCAAATTCTCTCCAGATCCTCTGGGCTGTAACCCCTGCGCACATGCCCCCCGTCCTCGACAGGCGAGATCTCCTCATCGGTCCTGCTGATGGGCCGGAAACAGACGTTCGGGGTCGTCAGCAGAAGTTGGCCGCCGGGCCGAAGGCACGACGCAATATCGACCATCAACTTCTGATCGTCGAGAATATGCTCAATACATTCCAGACAAATCGCGACGTCGAACTGTTCTTTAAGATCGTCGCGACTGCCCAGGTTTCTGACATCCTGTACCTCGAATTTGGCCAGATCCGCATGGCAGATAGCCGCCCTGTCCGCTGCCATCCGCTGATTGCGCTCATCCCAGCTCAACCCCAGCGACCGGTAGCCCCTTCGAGCTGCGCCAATCGTAAATGCCCCTGTTCCGCAACCAATATCGATCAAAGACTGAGATCCCGGCGACACAGCCCTTAGATACTTTTTCACCCACAGCCATCGATCCAATACCAGCGTGTCTCCGTGGATGATCGTAGCCTGGTGTCCCAGAATTCTAACTAGGGCCGAATCCAATGAGCCTCCTTGCACAATAATTCATGCCAAAATCTTCAGCCGGCCCCCACGCCAAACATAGACAGAAGCCCCAGCACTTACATCTTGTACTTTCCCAGGTCCTCATCGCCCAGGTTCTCCAGCCAGCGCCGAACATCCTGCTCCGTCGGCTGCGTTTCGGCCGTGTTGGGCAGCACCTTCGCCGCGTGCAGTACCTCTTCGGCAACGAAAATCGGGCAATCCGACCGTAGTGCCAGCGCCAGCGCGTCCGACGGCCGCGCATCGATCGCCACGATCTCCCCGTTCTGCTCCATCCAGATCACCGCATAAAACGTATCCCCGCGAAGCTCCGAAACCACCACTCGCTGCACCTGCGCATTCAACCCCATAACCACATTTTTCAGAAGATCGTGCGTGAGAGGCCTCGCCGTCGTTGCCTTCTCCACCTCCAACTGGATCGCGTTCGCCTCGTACAACCCCACCCAAATCGGCAAAACCGCCTCGCTCTTCGGATCTTTCAGGATCACGACCGGCATGTTCGTGGAAGGATCGACCATCAGGCCCCGAATTTTCATTTCCACTTCCATCGTGTCCCCCCGCTTGCCGCAGACCGCTTCCTGCGGGCTGATCCCCGTCGATCGCCCCTCGCTAACCGCTTTCGCGAACCGCTTCCTGCCACCGTTTCTTCGCTGACCGCTTTTTTGCCGGCAGCTTTTTCGCTGCCCCTAAACCATCTCTCCCACCAGACTATTCGGAAATGCTTTTGTCACAACCACCGGAACATAAGCCCCGGGCGCAGGCGCAATCGGCTGGGCCGTCGTAAAGTTCAGCGTCTTGTTCTGCGAAGTCCGCCCCACCACCTGCCCGCGCGCCGTATTCACTCCTTCGACCATCGTCTCCAGCACCTGCCCCACATGCTTCTCGTAATTCGCCCGCTGAATCTCCCGCTGCCGCTCCAGCAAAATCCGCAGCCGCTCCGACTTCTGCTCCTCGGGAATCGAATCCGCCATCGTCAGTGCCGGCGTATTCGGACGTGGCGAGTACTTGAACGCAAACACCCCATCGTACTGCACCTCATCGAGCAGCCTCAGGGTCTCCTCAAAATCCGCCGCCGTCTCCCCCGGAAATCCCGCAATCACATCCGTCGTCATGCTGATCGGCCGTTGCGCTCCCTTAATCCATCCGATGCGTTCCAGGTACTGCTCACGCGTATACTCACGCGCCATTAAGCGCAACACCCTGGATGAGCCGCTCTGCACGGGCAGATGCACATGGTCGCAGAGAGCTGGCACCGCATCGATTGCCTCGACAATATCCCGTGTAAAGTCCCGCGGGTGCGAAGTCGTGAACCGCACTCTCCGGATCCCCGGAACCTCACCGACAGCCGTCAGCAATTCCGCAAACCTTCGCTTGCCCTCAGGATCGCGATACGAATTCACATTCTGCCCCAGCAGCTGAATCTCCGTGAAGCCACTGTCCGCCATCCGGCGCGCCTCAGCCAGCACCGACTCCGACCGCCGGCTCCGCTCCTTGCCACGCGTATACGGCACCACGCAATACGCGCAGAACTTGTCGCATCCTTCAATGATCGTGATGTACCCGCGATGCGGATTCGATCGCGCCGTAAACTCCGTCTCGAATGTCTCTTCCGTCTGGCGGTCGTCGAGGCCCGTTACTCGCGTCGCGCCCTGCTCGATTTGCACCAGCATCTCTGGCAGTTTTCGATAGGAAGCCGACCCCGACACCAGCGATACATACGGCGCCCGCTCGAAGATGCGCTCGCCCTCTTGCTGCGCTACGCAACCCAGCACTCCAAACCGCTTGCCCTGCTTGTACAGCGCCTTGTAATCGTTCAGCCGGTTAAAGACCTTCTGCTCCGCCTTGTCGCGAATCGAGCAGGTGTTATAAAGGATCAGATCCGCGGCATCTTCCGTCTCCACCCGGGCGTAGCCCTCCTGCTCCAGCGTGCCGATGACTTTTTCCGAGTCATGCACGTTCATCTGGCAGCCAAACGTCTCCAGATAGAAGGTTTTCTGCCCCGCCATCCCCCGAGTATAACGGAGGACGCAACACCCTTGTCAGTACCCAACCAACCGTACAGGAGTAACGATGCTCGACGACCGTGCCCGCTGGAACGCAAGATTTCTCTCCGGCGATGCGCAGTCGGCCCAACCCGACCCCCTGCTGATCGAAACCTGTTCAGGATTATCGCCCGGTCGAGCCCTTGACCTCGCCGGAGGCGCCGGACGCCATGCCATCTGGCTTGCCCAGCGCAAGTGGGACGTCACCCTCGCCGATACCGCCGACGAAGGCCTCGCCATCGCCACCCAACGTGCTTCTGAAGCAGGCGTTCCGCTTACCATGCGCCGCGAATCCGACGCCGAAACCCTGTCGTGGGCGAACGCGAGCCAGCCATTCGACCTGATCGTCGTCTTCTGGTTCCTGCTGCGAGATCACTTCTCCGCGCTGCCCGCCCTCCTCTCGCCTGGCGGCCTGCTCCTCTACAAAACCTTCACCGCGGACCACCCCCGCTTCGCCACCGGCGAATCCCCACGCTTTGCGCTCCATCGCGGCGAACTTCAAACCGCCTTCCCCAGTCTGAACACGGTCCTTTACCGCGAAGCCGACGGTGTAGCAGAACTCGTGGCCCGATCTGGATAAGAAGCTTGTATCGCCTCAGGCTCCCGCGTAACCCGCAACACCGCGGCCCACTGCCCTTTCCGTTCCTCACGCCACACAACCCGGCCGCCGAGCTCTCGCGCAATCAATCCCGGCGGCAAATCGCGATGAAAGTCGAAATACCGCGTATCCAGTTCTTCGTTCCGCCTTCCCAGATTCAAAAGTAACCGTGGCGGATCATATTTCGTCGAAAACGCCAGCGCCCCTGAATATTGCCCCGCCATCGCCGCTGCCTTTGCCACTCCCGCCGCGGAAAAATTCTCAATTGCCACCACCGGAATCGCTCGCATCACGTACCCAAGTTCCGGCTTGCTCAGCTCATCGCTCGCCGGCCAGGCCGTCAGAACCGTCGCTCCTGGCATCTGCCCGACGATCTGTCCAATCGCCGCCTGATGCAAACGAATCACCGTCGCATATTCCAGGTTATCCTCCGGGGCAAACCGATAAGGCGGATTCACGAACAACCCCACACCAAAGGCCGCAGCGCTCAACGCCACGAGCCCTGTCCATTCCCGTAGCCGCCGCCGAAATGTATTCACACACAACAGCAGCACCAGCGGATACAACGGCAGCAAATACCGTGTCAGCAGCGCCCCGCCCAACACCGAGAACAACACAACATTCGCCGCAATCGTCGCGTAGAACACCGCCTGATGCTCTGGCCGAATTCGTGCCCTTAACTGTGACGAATCCGAATCACCCGCCCGGGTGCCCCATATCTGCCTGCCTTTGGCAGATGTGGGAGAATCCTCCGTCACCGCCGGCAGCAGCAAACACCCGAGCATCGCCGCCACCGGCACAAACAGATTCATGTGCAGCGTCACGTGCATCGTCCGATGAGCCAGAGCCAGCAGCACCCGCACCGGCGTCAGCGTAGCCGTAGCGTTGTACCGCAGATACCCGGAATTCCCAAAAACAAATCCCGTCTTCCGCCAGTGATACGCGTACCACCCGAGTAGCGGAACCACCGGCGCCCCCAGTGCCGCGATGTTCCGAATACCAGCCCGGTCGCCCCATCCTTTCTCTTCGCGCCTTTTCAGGAGAAAGGGTCGAATCGCCTCCCAAACCGCCAAAGCAACCGGCGTCACCACCGCCGTCTCCTTCGAAAGCACCGCCAGCGAAAAACACACCGCCACTCCCCACAGGCGCCCCTCCAGCAGAAATACGAGCCCCCAAAGCGTTCCCGCCGCCGCAAACAAATCCGCATGCGCCAGCGAACTCTGCGCGAAAAATACCGGATAAATCCCCGTCAGCAGCACCGTCGCCGCCGCTACTGAGGCTTTGCCCGTCGTGATTAATGCCAACCGCCACACCGCCGTCAGCGCCAGCGCCGCCACCAGGCACATCGCCGTCCGGGTCACAACCGGGGCGAAATGAAACACCTTCCAACACAGCGCCAGGTACAACGACGGCAGCGGCGGGTGCGCATTCGAAAGCGTGGAATAAGGAATCAGCGATCCGCTGCGGAAAAAATCGAACGCCGCGGGGATGTAGTACCCAGATTCATCCCAGTAATAGGGAAGCCGCAGCAGCGGCGCATGCGCGGCCACCACCGCCACAAAAAGCGCCGCCAGCACCACCCACCACGGAACCGCACGCTCTTGCACCGCTGGCCGTTTCATTTTTGGCCGCTTTTCGCTTCAGCCTCAGATTCCGCGAACTTGCTGGCTCGCCTGGCTCGCTGAGTTCAGTGCACCGGCCCCTTACTCATCTGCTGCGGCTCCAGCGCCAGCGTCCCAAACGTCTGCTCGTACTGCGCGAGGTTCTGCCCCAGGATGTTCCACAGCGCCTTCGCCTGCTGCGGGCTCAGATACACCCCCAGCGCGTTGTTCACATTCACCTGCTCGGGCGTCTCCTGATGCACCAGCCCGAACACCAGCAGGAAATCCCACACGCTCACCCGCACCTGCACGCTGTTGGAGTAAATTTCACGATACTCAGGCGTCTGGCTGAGCTGAATTTTCGGCTGCGGATGCGATGGATTCATAACTCCACCAGACTACCCCATCGGCCCGAGGGGACCACAAAGCCAGCGATTTTCCTCATCGTTTCCCCTTTTTTTTAGAATTCCTCTTGCTTTCCTCACCGTTACTGCTTACATTCTCTCCAACACTCCTGAATGTTTGGCGCACGTGCAGACCCTCAGGGAGCCCATTCCCCATAACTGAAGGTCAGCCATGAATTTTCCGAGAAACACTGCGGCAGCGCTCTGCCTGCTCGCGGCCACTGCCGCCCCCGCCTTCGCCACTATCACCGTCACGGCCCCCACCAATAACCAGCAGGTTGCGTCGCCCTTCAACCTCTCCGCCAGCGCCGCGAAATGCTCCTCGCAGAACGTCGCGTTCATGGGCTACGCGCTCGACAGCAGCGCCAACCCCGTCACCGTCACCGGCAACTCCCTCGCCGCCTCCGTCAGCGCCCCCGCAGGCCCGCATACCCTCCAGATCATCGCCACTGGCGTCAAAGGAGCCACCTGCGTCGCCAGTGTTTCGATTACCGTAACCGCAGCGCCCAATATTCCCGCCAACGCCGTCAGTGTCAGTAGCCTTCAGACCCTTGGCAACTGGCAGGCTGCCTCCGATACAGGTGCGACCGGCAGCGCGACCGGAGCCATGAGTCTCGTCGCGTCGCCCGCTTACGGCGGCGAGGCCCTGGAATTCCTTACCAAATTTAAGAACTACGGCGACGAGCGCTATTCCCTCGTCTTCGGCGACGATACGACTTCATCGAACTTCGTCTGGGATGGCTGGGTCTATCTGGCCAAGACCACCACCATCGCCAACCTGGAAATGGATCTGAATCAGGTTTTGGATAACGGACAGACCGTCATCTATGGCTTCCAGTGCGACGGCTACTCCGGCACCTGGGATTACACCGAAAACGCCGGTACGCCCCAGAACCCTGACGACGAATGGGTCTATTCGACAGCCCCCTGCAACGTCAGCAACTGGACTACGAAGAAGTGGCACCACATCCAGATCGCTTCCTCGCGCGACGACCTGGGCAACGTCACTTATGAGTCTGTCTGGTTCGACGGCGCCCAGTCGGTGATCAATCAAACTGTGCCGTCGGCCTTCGCGCTCGGATGGTCTCCCGTTCTGCTCACCAATGTTGAAGTCGACGGATCGGGCAATAGCGGCTCGTCCACCGTCTACCTCGACGACCTAACCGTCTACCGCTGGTAAGGCGGGATACAATGAGCCTGGCGGCCAGCACATCAGCCCGTGCGAAAGTGGCGAAATTGGCAGACGCACCAGACTTAGGATCTGGCGGGGCAACCCGTGGGGGTTCGAGTCCCCCCTTTCGCACCACAGAGGTCCCTCGCCTTCGGTCGGGATTTCGGCTGCGGGCTCAGACGCCCGCAAGTCGCCTCAAGCTCGAGTCCCCCCTTTCGCACCACGGTCATTCAGCTCCTGGAAAATCCCCACAGTTCGCAACATCCCAGCGGAGGACCGCCACCAACCCCGCTCAGGCCGATTCGCCGAATCGCGCCCCACACAGCAGACGGTAAGCCTCGTTGATCGAAACCATCCGTTCGGTGGCAGACTGCCGCTCCTCTTCGCTCCTGCGCCCCGCCCGGTCAGGATGATAGCGGCTGGCCATGCGCCGGTACGCCGCTTTAATTTGCTCCCGCGTACTGCTCGCCGCCACGCCTAACAGCCGGCAAGCTCCCGGCAGAGTCAACCCCCCGCCCGTCTCCCTCTCAAACTCCTCGCCCAAATCGCTCCCCAGCTCCGCCTCAGGATTCTGCCCGGATCGGGTGTCCGTTGCGCTGCCAACCGTCACCCAGCTGAAGCCATATCTTCCCATCGGCGCGGCAGGCACAGCCGCAACCTCCGCTTCCCCTGACCGCTCCTTCTCGTAAACGCCCGTATAGGACGGCACAAAAGAGTCGAACGCCGGGTATGCGGGAGCGCGTTCGCGAACCTGCCGCCTCTGCGCAAAGTTCTCCGCCGCCGCACTCACGCCGGCAGTCCAGCTTTCTATAAAGAACAGAGGGTCGGGTTCCTGCGCAGCTCCCAAAACCTCCTCAATCCGGGCAACAAAGGGCCGCGTCGGCTCCGGCCCGTTCCATTCCTGCGCCGCCGCGGCTGGAGCTCGGTAACTTTCCGGCCCCGCCCACCACTCCCGCCGCGCCTCGCTGGAATGTTCCAACCCCCACCCCCGCCCGCCAATCCTTTCATCGGCAGTTGAAGGCGTTTCTTCCAGTGCGATCCGCGTCCAAAACCCCATTTGGGCTCAGGCGTGCTCGCACCGCGCAGATCGCCGCCCGCTCTTCCGTCACCAATAAGCAGCAATCCATTCGTCCGCGGTTCGAGACAGTGACTGCGGGTCGCGGGTTCTCCGAGCTTCGAGCCAATCCCGGCTCATCACGCGGCCACAAACTTGCCGTGCAGAATCTCCCCCGGCGACAGGTCGTCCACATAACACCACACCCAGCTCTCACGCGGCTCAATCGACCGCATCAGGGGATGCTTCGTTGCATGAAAATGCTTCGTCGCATGCTTGTTCTTCGACGAATCACAGCAACCGACATTCCCGCACTCCATGCAGAGCCGCAGATGCACCCACCGATCCCCCATCTTCACGCACTCCTCGCAAACATGCGTCGTCGTAGTCGTAAACTTTATCTCGCCCAGATGTGAACATTCCGCCGCCATTTTCCCTCCTCAACTTCCGTTCATCGCATCGCGCTAACAGTCTTCCGCGAATCGCCCCTCGCCAGGTTTTTTGCTAATGGCCAGCAGCTGATAGCTAACAGCTGTCATCCCGCCCGTTCCAGCGCCCCACGATCCCATTGCCCGAATCGCGCCGCCGCCTCATATGTGCTCCGGCAAAACTCCAGAACCGCCCGGCTCGGCGACCCGCTGTTCCTCGCAACGTCGTACATCAGCAAAAATTCTCCCAGTCCCGCATCCCACCGCGCCGCATCCGGCCGAGCCCGCGCCATGCTGAACCCCTCCGGCGTTGGCGCCGCATACGAATAGAACGCCGCATCCGGCCCCCCCGCGGTCCCCGGCCAGAACCCAACGCTGCTCACCTCGTGCGAATATGCCTCGCGCGTGATCGCATCCGCCCCCGGGCGCTCCGGCGCGCGCCGCCCTGAAAACCGCGTCACCGCCAGATCGAAGCTCCCCCAGAAAAAATGCACCGGGCTCACCTTCCCGATAAACTCCGCCCGAAATTCCTGAAACACCGCATCCACGCTCAGCAAAATCCGCCAGAACCGCTCCACCGTCTTCGCGTCATACGACGCATGCGCCGTGTCCTCATCGAACGCCACCGGATCGGGCACCTCCACCGGCATCCGCCAAATCTTCACCGCAATCCCCTCGCCGTGCAGCATCTCCATACACGCGGCGTAAAAATCCGCCACCGTCTGCGGCTTCAATGCGAGCGTCTTCACCGTCCCCTCGCTCGTCTCGAGCACCAGCTGATGCGCCAGAAAATCGAACCGCAGTTCGAACGCCCGCGCGCCATAAGCAATCCGCGAAGTCGTCAGCCCCCGCGCCGTCACATACAGCGGCACATTCCACCAGTGGTTCACCAGCGGCGTCAGCGCCAGCCGCACCTT
>Ga0181531_10001210_pt1 | contig 16462 bp, 13 predicted proteins | sample PEATcosm2014_Bin_38_FD_119743 | JGI IMG/M metagenome (GOLD analysis project Ga0181531, IMG submission 119743) | Peatland microbial communities from MTU Mesocosm Facility, Houghton, MI, USA - PEATcosm2014_Bin11_10_metaG | ecosystem: Environmental > Terrestrial > Soil > Wetlands > Peat | place... | reverse complement strand
GGAAATGCAAAATATTGTGCAGATCGCATTTCCAATACCATTCGGTGTAGACGTTCACCGGCAGGCCGATCCGCGCCAGTTCGCGCGAAACGCCCTTGGCGAGCAGCGCCTCATATTGGGTATAGGCGGCCTCGGCGTTATCCAGATATTTTAAAAATTCCCGGGCCGACAGTTCGTCGATCGGCTCGTCGCCGCCCTGGCGATTGATCGTGCTTTGTTTGCGGACGTTTTCCACCGTCGGGCGATAGAAGCGGTCGGGCACCACCGAGTAGCGCGCGGAATATTCGTTGACGTTGGCCGTGCGATGGCGAATCCATTGCCGGGCGATGAAGATCGGCATCACGTGATGGAATTTGAACTCCACCATTTCGAACGGCGTGGTATGGCGATGCCGCGCCAGGTAGCGGATGAGTCCGCGATCCTCGTTGATTTTTTTTGTCCCTTGCCCGTAACTGACTCGCGCCGCCTGCACGATCGCGAAATCCGCGGTCTGGCCCACGGGAGCGAATCGCGGCATCACGTCGCACAGCGCGACCAGGCCGTGATCGTGCACTTTGACTTCCCAGCGCGCCGAGCCGCCCATGACGTCGAAGACTTCCGTCTCCGGCGGCTTTTTGTCGATCTCAATTTTTGTCCAGGGTCCATCCATGGCGTGCATCCTATTCCAAGCCGGGGCGATTTTAAATCCGGATGGCCACGACGACTTCCATCAGGAGGTAGACGATATAAAAGCCGATCAGCGTGATTCCCTCGGCCCGGCCGAGCCGCCAGCGCTGCAGCGCCGCCGGCAATAAAATAAACGAGAGCAGCAGCAAGACGACGTTATCCACCCTCCAGGTAATCAGCGGATAGGTGAGCGGGGCCGAGCCGTCGCAATAACCGATGAGGATAACCGCCGGCAACAGGAGGCAAAGGTTCAGCAGCACAACGCCGACCGCAGCGGTGGTTGCCTCCCAGGGCGTATGCTGATAGGCCAGCGACGAAGCCGTGAACAAAAGCGGCAACAGCAGCAGCGGGCCCAGAATCGCCAGGACCACGATACTCGACGCCGAATACGGGAGGGGACTGGAAACCTGCAGCGTACCCGCCAGCGCGGCGATCGAGCCCAGGATGGCCAGACCCGACCAGAGCAGCGAATTGAGCGCGCCGGAGCGGTCCTCGCGGGGGTGATCCGCTGATTGGGCCTCCGCGCTGACTTGCATCCATGCCAGTAAGAGCGCGCCGCCTTCGCACAACAATATGGCGGCGTGGGTCCAGTTGAGCTTGGTCGCGAAACCCGCCAGCAGCGTCATCAGGGCCACCGGGAGGGCGAACGGCCAGACCCGGTGGAACGCGGTCGATGTCGGGTCGTCGGGCGCTATGAGCAGCACGCAGCCCTGAACGAGCGAAAGGCCGGCGACGCTGGTGCAAAAAATGATGGAGACCGCCAAATCGGCGCGCTGCAAAAGCGCGGCGGCGATGGCGGCGGCGGCGATGGGAATCCAGCAAGCCAGGGCTCGCAATCCCGGAGAGCGGCCGCCGAACGTCCCGCTCAGGGCCGCCGAGCCGAGCAAGATGGCGCCGATCGTTAGCGGAATCCGTCCGGAATCGCCCCAGATCAGGTCATTTGCGCTCAGCATTGGGGCGCACAGTGTCGGGGACAACTCCGGGCTTGTAAAGCCGTTTACGTCCCCAGCGGCATGACCTGGCGAAGCCGGTCGATCATCGCCGGCAGCAAATCGAGCGCGCGATCGATCTCGGCGTCGGTCGTGTAACGCGAGAGGCTGAAGCGAACCGCGCCATGGGCCTTGGGGCGCTCGATGCCCATCGCCTGGAGCACGTGCGACGGCTCGAGGCTGCCGCTGCTGCAGGCGGCGCCGGCGCTGGCGCAAATCCCCTGTTCGCTGAGCATGAGCAAAATCGCCTCGGCCTGGACCTGGGCGAACGAAATATTGGAAGTATTGGGGATCCGCTGATGAATCGCGCCGTTGACGGAGGTATCGGGCACGCGCTGCAGAATTTCGCGTTCAAGCCGATCGCGCTGGGCGGCGACGCGCGACATGTGGGGCAAAAATTCCCTGGCGAGTTCGGCGGCTTTTCCCATGCCGACGATGCCGGGGACATTTTCGGTGCCGCCTCGGCGGCCGCGCTCCTGGGTGCCGCCGATGAGCAGCGGGCGAAACCGCACGCCGCGCCGCACGTAGAGGCCGGCGGAGCCTTTGGGGCCGTGAAATTTGTGGGAGGCGAAGGTCATGGCGTCGATCGGCAAATTCGCGGCGCTGACCGGGATTTTGCCCACCGCCTGCGTCGCGTCGACGTGAAAGGGAATGCGCAGGTTGCGGCAAAAGGCGCCGATCTGTTCCACGGGGAAAATGACGCCCGTTTCGTTGTTGACCCAGAGCATGGAGACCAGGGCGACGTCGTCGCCGAGGCGCGTGGGAAACTCCTCCAGGTCGAGCAGACCTTCGCGGTTGACCGGGATTTGCACGACATCGAATCCCTGCTGCTGCAACTGCTTACACAATTGCCGGGTGGCGGAGTGTTCGACCGTGCTGGTGATAATCCGTTTTCGGGGGGCGCGGGAAGCCAATATCCCTTGGATGGCGGTGTTGACGCCTTCGGTGCCGGTGGCGGTGAACATCAGCTCTGAATCGGAGCAACCGATCAGAGCGGCCACGGAGGCTCGGGCGTCTTCGATCGCCTTGCGGGAACGCTGCCCGAAACGGTGGACGCTGGAGGGATTGGCGTACCAATCGCGCAGATAGGGGAGCATCGCCTCGACGACTTCGGGAGCGGGGCGCGTAGTGGCGTTGTTGTCGAGATAAACCAGATCCATCGGCTGTGAATTATAGAGCGGGCGGGAGGAGGATTATAGGTAACGGGACATCTCGATGGAGTGGCGTCGTTGCCGTTCCGTGGCCTTGCGTAACGCCCTGCGTTCGAACCAGTTAAGACTATGCATGCCGTTGGCGGAGACCTTGGCCAAGATGGCGTCGATCTTGTGGCGCTCGGCGGCTTCCTGGCGGGCGATTTTTCGGGCTCGTTTGATCGCCCGGCGATTACCCCGCCGGGGCTTGCCCGGCTCCTTGCGTCCGAAAAGGCTCTCGCTGAATTCCGAGCCGTCGGACCAATCGTCGCCGGCGGATTCACGCAGGGCCAGACGTTGTTGATAGCAGATATAGAACAAGCAGCCGCCGAGGATGATGAAGTTGATGTTCAGCGAAATGAGCCCGAAGAGGGCCATGGCCCCCGATCCAAACAGGCCGGTGGTGACCGCGATGACCATGGAACGGGCGTGGCCCACGATCGGCCAGAGGATTGCCTGCAACATCTGGCCGCCGTCGAGCGGAAAAATCGGCAGCAGGTTGAACAGGAGCATGAAGTAGCTGACCTCGTAGAACCACCACAAATAAAAGACGAGGTTATGCACATAGAAATTGCTGGGGGGGTACGGGTACATGGGATTCAAATGAACCCAGGTCAGGCTCAGGGCTCGGATGGCGATGGCGCAGATGACGCAGATCAGCGCATTGACGGCGGGGCCGGCGGCGACGGTCAGGAAAACCGGCAACGGCCGGTGCGGCGGGTCGGCGGCAGCTAAGCCGCCCAGCGGCCAAAGCAGGATGTCGTCGGCGTGGCCGCCGAGCCAGCGGGCCATGAAGCAATGACCAAATTCGTGCAGAACCACCACCGCGAAGAGCGCCGCCATGCTCACGGCGCGCGACGCCAGCGGGTAGTTGGAGCCGGCGGTAATCAGGATCGTCAAACCAATGGTGAGCAGCAGGGAGGCATGAGCGCGGACGCGAATGCCCATGAAGGTGAACAAAGGCACCGACCCGCTGAGCAGCCAGCGCAACGGCGACATCACCGATCGGCCGCGATCACGATAATAAGGTCGGTCTTCCCAACCCATGGTACTTCTCTAACTGCCGGTTCGCTTGAACCGATCAAATAGCAACAACGTCGCGATGGTTTTGGCGTCCTGAATCTGGCCGCCGCGGATCATTTCAACGGCCTTTTCAAAAGGGGTCGGCATCACCTGGATTTCTTCGTCCTCTTCCAAAGCCGTGTGGCCTTTCTGCAGATCGTAGGCGGCGAAGGCGTGTAGCTTCTCGGTTAAAACGCCGGGCGAGGAATAAAAACTGGCGATCGGTTTGAGACGACCGGCGAGATAACCGGTTTCTTCCAGAAGTTCGCGCCCGGCGCAATTCATCGGGTCTTCGCCTTTTTCGAGCGTGCCCGCCGGTAGTTCGATGAGCAGCTGCCCGATCGAATATCGGCGATTTTGGATCAGCAGTATCTGGCCGTCGTCCATGAAAGCCAGAATCACAACCGCGCCGGGATGAACGCAGACTTCCCGTTGCGTGATACGTCCGTTTTCGTCTTGGAGCCGATGAACTTCAAGATGTATTTTCTTCCCTGAATAAATTTGTTGCTTTTCGAGCAGCCGATAGGACATTTGCCCACTCCTACGGCGAATTATAGCCGGCCGGAGCCTCCGTACATGATACTGCAAAAACCGAGCCAGCTTCGCCAGGGCACTTAAACAGACACGCCTGGGGCGATTATGCTAGTTTTTTGATCGGACGAAGCCATTATGCCGACCGCCGACACAATTTTGTTGCTGGTACTGCAGATCGGGCTGATCCTGGGGTTGAGCCGGGTCGCCAGTTTTCTGTTTTTGCGCGTTCGCCAGCCGCAGGTTATGGGAGAAATGATCGCCGGGATCATGCTCGGCCCCAGCCTGTTCGGCTGGCTGTTTCCGGCCCAATTCGCCGGCGTTTTTCCGGCCAGCAGCATTGCATATCTCAATACACTCAGTCAGGTCGGAGTCATCCTGTTCCTGTTCCTGATCGGCCTGGAACTCGACCCGAAACTACTTCGCAAACGCGGCCGCTCGGCGTTCGTGATCAGCCAGGCGAGCATCGCGATACCGTTTTTGCTGGGGATGGGGGTGGCGGCGTTTCTTTATCCGCGATTGTTCGGGCAAATGCACCATGTGAGATTCATCACCGCGGCCCTGTTCATGGGCGCGGCGATGAGCATCACGGCGTTTCCGGTGCTGGCCCGAATCCTGACGGAACGCAACCTGCACCGCACTCAGGTCGGTACGCTGGCGATTACCTGCGCGGCGGTAAACGACGTGACGGCCTGGTGCATCCTGGCGCTGGTGATCGCCATCGCCCGCGCCAAAGGGGTCGCGCCGGGAATGCTGACCGCGGGTTACGCGCTGATTTATGTCCTGGCGATGTTTTTTGTCGTTCGCCCATTTCTGCGCCGGCTGCAACTGATTTACGACCGCAGCAACCACCTGAGCCAAAACCTGCTGGCGATCATCCTGATTTTGGTGCTCGCCTCCTCCCTGGTGACGGAATCGATCGGCATCCATGCGTTGTTCGGCGCGTTTCTGATGGGTGCGATCATGCCCAAGGGGACGCGCTTTGTGCATGCTCTTGGGGAAAAGCTTGAGGATTTTACGGTCGTGTTTCTCCTGCCGATTTTTTTCGCTTACACGGGATTGCAAACCCAGATCGGATTGCTGAACCACTGGTCGCTGTGGGGATATACGCTGCTGGTGATCCTGGCCGCGTGCGGGGGAAAGTTCGGGGGGGCTACGCTGGCGGCGGGGCTGTGCGGAGTGGGTTGGCGGGAATCGTCGGCGATCGGTGTGCTGATGAATACGCGCGGGCTTATGGAACTGGTGATCCTGAACGTCGGCCGCGATCTGGGCGTTATTCCGAATTCGGTCTTCGCGATGATGGTGATCATGGCGATCGTCACGACGGCGATGACCAGCCCGCTGTTGCATTGGATTTATCCCGAAGCGGAAATGGAGGCCCTGCGGCAGGCGGCGCAAACGGGGCGAAAGCCGTTTACCGTGCTATTGCCCGTGGCGTTGCCTGCCAGCGGGGGGCCGCTGGCGCGCATGGCGATCCTCCTGGCGCCGGCGGCGGATTCGGCCAAGCGCCTGCTCGCCCTTCACTTGCAACGACCCAGCGACCGGGATGCCTATAGCGCCGGGTTTTCCGAATCGGTCGCTCGTAACAGCGAATCGCTGGAGGCGGTGCTTGCGGCGGCGCAGCCAAGCGGGACTCCGACGGAGGCGATCTCGTTTGTCAGCCGGGATGTGCCCAGCGATATCGCCCGCGTCGCGCGCGTACGGGCGTGCGATCTGATTCTCATGGGATTCCACAAACCCGTGTTCGGACAAGCGATTCTGGGTGGGACGGTGCATCGCGTTTTGACCAGCAGCGATACGGATGTCGCGATTTTTGTGGATCGGTTCGCCGCGGAATCGCGCGAGTCGAAACGGGAAAGTAAAACGCTGCTGGTTCCCTATCTAAAGGGGAAGCACGATCGGCTGGCGCTGGATTTCGCGGGGAGAATCGCGCGCAATTCGGGGGCGAGCCTGACGGTTATGCACATCGTTGCGCCCAAACGGCACGATCCGCAGTCGGTTTTGCATGCGCGGACGATCGTGGAGCGCACGTTTAGCGATCCGACGCAGCCGACGCCGGTGGAGTTTCAGGTGATCGAGGATCCATCGCCGGTGGAGGCGGTCATTCAGAACGCCAGGCGGTTTGATTTGGTGGTGATCGGGGTTGAGGAGCAATGGGGGATGGCCTCGCATCTGTTTGGCTGGAGGCCGGAGCGAATTGCCCGGGAGACGGAGGCTTCGCTGCTGATCGTGCGCAAATTTACCGGCCCGCAGGTACCGGCGGCGCCTGGCGCGGCGGTGGAGCCGGCGCCGGCGGCGCCGTTGGCATAACTCCAGCCTTGGTGGTTTCGCGGGGAGGGTCCCCCAATATATTGTGTTAAAAAGTGGTCGATAACCCATTTTGGATTTGCATCGCGCCGGGAAGTTGCTAGGTTGCAGAGATCAGGCGATGGTGAGGCCGTGAAGTTCAAAATGATCGCCATCGACTTGGATGGGACGCTGCTCTCCCCGACTGGAGAAGTGACGCCGCGTACTCGGGCGGCGGTTCATCGGGCGCTGGAAGCCGGATTGCTGGTTTGTTTTGCAACCGGGAGAAATTTTACGGAAAGCCGTGCCGTGTTGCAGGCCGTGGGCCATTTCGATTCAGCGGTGTTTGTCGGGGGGGCCATGGTGATCGACACATCCCGTCGGGTCACGCTGCATCGAAAACTGATGGATGCTGAATTGGCCCGCCAACTGTGCGAATTTTTCATCACCCGCGGCCATGCCGTGCTGGCCCTTCAGGATACCGGGTCGGCGGGGGTGGATTATCTGATCAGCAAGGGAATCGAACTCAGCCCGGCGACCCAGCAGTGGCTGGATGTCACCAGCGCGACGTATCAGTGGGCCGATGATTTGGCGAGCCACCCGCACGAGCACACGATTCGCGTCGGGATTGTCGCCACCACGGATTCGGCCGATGCGCTGCAGACTGAACTCCAGGCGAAATTCGGCTCGCGGATCGTGAGCCATAGCATTTTGGTTCCCGCCTACGGCGTGCAAGTGCTGGAAGTGTTCGATCCGGCGGTTAACAAATGGGAGGGGATTTTGCATGTCGCCCGCGAGCACCACATCGATCGGGAGGAGATCATCGCGGTGGGGGACGATGTGAACGACCTGCCGATGGTGCTGAACGCGGGGCTGGGCGTGGCGATGGGGAACGCGCATCCGCAGTTGCGGGCGGCGGCGCGGCGGGTGATCGGAAACAACCGAGACGAAGGGCTGGCGGTTTTTCTCGAAGAACTGGTGCAGCAGGAATTGTCGATTCAGGGATGATGCGAAAGGAGTCGCAGACTCTACAACGGCCGGCACGCGGGACGCATGCCGGCCGTTTCTTATTCAAGCCTGGCTTCGCGCCGCCCATAAAAATCCGCGGCGCATTAATTCCGTCACCTCCGGCATCGCGACAACCCGGGCGTTGTGCCCCAGCGAGCAATAAAATACGCGGCCCTGGCCGAACCATTTGGTCCAGACGACCGGCATATCCACGGGGCCGTTGGCGACGTGAGGGCCGGGCGCGACGGGAAATTTCGTGGTCGCCAGAATTTTCACGGCCGGATCGACGTGCATGTAATACTGTTCGCTTTGCACGGCGAAATCGGTGAGGCCCTCGGTGATGGGGCTGGGATTGGGGCCGAAACAAACGGTGTAGGGGGTACCATCGCCGCCGGGGTGGGCGACGAATTGACCGCCGGTGAGGAATTGCCATTCGGTGGAATCGCGGAAGGCGTCGCACATTCCGCCGTGGCAGCCGGCGATGCCGACGCCGCGCTCGACGGCGCGCAGGATGGGTTCCAGATTTTTCGATTCGATCGCGCCCATGGTCCAGACGGGAACAATCAGATCGACCTGGGCGAGATTGGAATCGGTCAGGATTTTCAGTTTGGAGCTGACTTCAACGTCGAATTTTTCGCGGATGAGGATTTGGCGAAAGATTTCGGCGACTTTTTCGGGCTCGTGGCCGTTCCAGCCGCCCCAGACGATCAATGCCCGCCGGCTCACGCGTGGTCCTGTGTTAGTTGGTTAAATTGGTGGTGGCTTTGGCTTCGCCGCTGGGGCCGTAGAAGGCGGTGGCCTTGGTGCCGTCGGGATTGGAATAGGAGATGACGTACAATTCGTTGCCCGATGGGTCCTTGCCGTGCTGAGTCTGATCGATTTTGGCGTAGGGATATTCGGCCATAAAAGCGGACTGGACGGCCAGGGGAAGATCGCCGCTGTTGTCCACGGGTTTGCTGGACGCGCAGCCGGCCAGAAGCAGGATTCCCAGAGCCGCCAGGATTGTGTGCCGCATAGTGGCCTCCGGTTCAGAGGTGGATGGAGCGACCTTCGGAGACTCCGGCGGCTTCCATGACCGCCTCGCTGAAGGTGGGATGGGGATGGATCGCCTCGATGATTTCGTCCTCGGTGGCTTCCAACGACTTGGCCATGACCAGTTCGGCGAGCAAATCGGTGACGTTTTCGCCGATCATGTGGACGCCGAGCAATTCACCGTATGGCTGTTCGAAAATTAATTTAACGAATCCGTCGGGCTCGCCCATCGCCAGGGCGCGGCCGCTGGCGCTGAAGGGGAATTTCCCGACTTTGATTTTGCGACCGCTTTGGCGGGCCTTTTTTTCGGTGAGGCCGAAACTGGCGACTTGCGGGTGGGTATAGGTGCAGCCGGGGATGGCCAGGTAGTCGATGGAATGGTCGCCGAAGCCGGCGAGATGCTCGACGCAGATCATCGCCTCGTGATGGGCGACGTGCGCCAGATCGGGGTGGCGAAGTCCGTCGAAGCCCGAGTTGGCGGGCCACTGGACGGAGACGCAATCGCCGACGCCCCAGACATTTTCCAGATTGGTTTTGTAATTCGGATCGACTTTGACGCGATTGCGGACGATTTCCAGCTTGGCGTCGGGGGCGGCGAGGTTTTCGATGTTTCCGGTGACGCCGATGGCGACCAGAAGGACGTCGGCCTCGACGGTTCCGGGTTTGTCGCCGGAGAGGGTCAGCTTGACGCCGGTGGGGGTGAGTTCGACTTTTTCGGTCTTGGTCTTGAGGCGAACGTCGATGCCGCGCTTGGCGAAGACGCGCTCCAGGACCAGCGAGACGTCGTCATCCTCGTTGGGCAGGAGATGATCGAGCATTTCAACAATGACGACCTCGGTGCCGATGGCATTGTAAAAATCGGCAAATTCGCAGCCGATGGCGCCGGCGCCGACGATGGCCAGGCGCTTGGGTTGTTTGGGCAAGGACATGGCCTCGCGCGAGGTGATGACTTTGGCGCCGTCAAACGCGACACCCGGCAGCGGCGTCGCGCGGGCGCCGGTGGCCAGGATGATACTTTCGGCGGTCACTTCCCTGGTTCCCTGGGGCGAGGTGATTTTGACGCGGTGCGGGGCGAGCAATTGGCCAACGCCGGATTCGCGTTTGACCTCGTATTTTCGGAATAAATGCTCGATTCCCTTGCTGAGCTTGTCGGCGATGGCGCGGCTGCGGCTGACGAGCTTGGAAAAATCGATCGAGAGCCCCGTGACGGTTACGCCATGGTCGGGGGCGTTGGTGCGGAGCTTGCGGATGAACGCCCCGTCGTCGAGCAGCGCTTTGGTGGGAATGCACCCCCAGTTGAGACAGGTTCCGCCGAGATTTTCGCGTTCGATGCAAAGGACGCGTTTTTTGAGCTGGCCGGCACGGATGGCGGCGGCGTAGCCGGCGGGCCCGCCGCCGATGACGACGATATCGTACTGATAGGAACTTGGCTTAGCCGCCTGCGGGGCGGGACGGGCCGGGGATGTTGTCGCTGTTGTCATGAAACGCCTCGATTGAACTTGCCCTCGTGGGGGCGAAAGATAATAGGGAAATTCAAAGGCGTTGTCATCTCACGGGTGGGTCCAGGTAACTTGCCCATTATCGGTAATGACCGGCGGGCCGACGTGAATGTTCAGAGTCACGTTGATGAAATTAATGTTGGTGGCGTCCTGAATGAGAAATCCGTTGTCGGCGTCGATATTGACGTTGCTGAGAGTGATGCCGCTCGCCGGGCGCTCGGGCAATCCGATGATGCGGCCGGAATTGGTGGAGTGCGTGACGGTGACGTTGCTGATCACCACGTCGCGGACCTGGGGGATGTTTTCGGTCTCGCCGTCGGCCTGGCGTTTGCCGACATCGGTTTTCACGTTGGCGTTGCCGTTGTAGAGCATGTTGACATCAATAGCGCGGCCGACGTTTTTCATGGTGAGGTTATCGAATCGGATGTCGTCGACGAGGCCGCCGCGGCCGCGATAGGATTTGATGCGGATGCCGTTGTCGGCGCCGTCGAAGGTGCAATTGCGGACGATGATGTGGTGGACGCCGCCGACGGTTGGGCTGCCGATGGAAATACCGTGGCCGTGGAGGCAGGTGCAGTTTTCAATGAGGATGTCCTGGGTGCGGTTGGGCGAGCCGTTCATGGCGACAAAGTCGTCGCCGGTGTCGAGTTCGCAATTGCGGATGATGATTCGGTGCCCGGTGGGATCGATCGCATCGGTGTTGGGGGAATCGCTGGGGGCGACGATGCGGATATTTTCGATCAGGACGTCGTCGCTGCGGCTGGGAACCAGGTGCATAAAGGGGGAATTCATGAGCGTGACGCCTTGGATGTGGATGCGCTTACAATCGCGAAGGACGATCATGCGCGGGCGCGGATAGATCAGTCGGCCGGGCGGATAGCGGCGGGCGGCCTTGTCGGACCAGATCCACCAAATGGCGCCGGAGCCGTCGATGGCGCCGTCGCCGGTGATTGCGACGTCGGTGAGCATCGACCCGGATATGAGCGTGCGCATGTCTTCCATCGCATCGTCGACCTGCTCCTGAGACGCGTGGGCTGGATCGGGGAGTTTCCAATCGGCAAAGGTTTCGGGGAATTTGATGGTTGCCCCCGCGTCGAGATGCAAATCCATGTGGCTGGTCAGCGAGAAGGGGAATGTCATGTAGACGCCGGGCGGGACGATCAATTGGCCGCCGCCTGCCTGCTTGATCGCCGCTACCGCTTTTTGAAACGGCTGAGTGTTGATGGTTTTGCCGTCGCCGACGCCGCCAAAATCGTTGAGATTAAAAGTCCGGGAGGGAATGACCGGCGGGGCGATGATGATCTGCTCCTGGGGCGGCGGCGTTGGGGGAGGGGATTGAGCGGTGGTGCAGGCGGTCAATCCGATTGAGAGCAGCACCGACAAAGCGATGGCGGTCGCGCGCATCCCGGTTTCCTCCAGCCCCCGTTTCCAAATCGATCGTCCTGGGAACAGCCGTCATATCCTCGTTTCCGGGGCGAATATTGGCAAATCGGCCTGCGCGGACGAGCGCTTGACTGCTGGAGCGAATTGTAACGAGGTCAGGAAGACCATGAATAGAACCGCCGCGACGGGCTGGGGGCCGAGATTTCGGAGGGCTCTGCCGAAGGGAAACCAGAGGGAGAGTTCGGTGGCGGCGAAACAGGCGAAGAGTGTGACGATGGCCCATCGCCAGGCTTTTGCGTGTGGCTGGGTGAGAGCGTCGACGGTGAGCCAGGTGAGGGCCGGGGCGAGCATGATATAGGTGACGCCTTCGGAGGCGGGGCCGAAGGCGAGCATCCAGCCGGCGGTCATTCCGTAGAGGGTTCCCAAATGCAGCCGCCAATTGATGGGCTTGCGTTGCAGAGAGACGACGACGCCGGCGACCCAAAGGGCGGCCGCGAGTTGCAGGACGAGGTAGGCCCGATCCGAAACAAAAACGCCCATCCGCCCCAGCGGGAGGCGAACGTCTCGATACCATAGATTCATGGGGAGATGATGGCGCTCGTTGAGCAGCATCAGGTGAAACCAGCGGTGGTATTGATCCCAGACGAACGCCGGCCTTTGGAGGAGGAACGGCGCGGCCAGGCCGAGGAGCAGGGCCAAGGCGCAGCGCCAGCCCATTTGTCGGGGCCAGAGTAGAATAATCGGGAGCATGAGGGCGATGGGATAGGCTTTGAGCAAAACCGCGCCGGTGAGGCAGGCGGCGGCAAAATTCCATTTCGATTGCGGCAGCGCCGCGACGGCCAGCATCATGAGCCCGGTGGCCAGAGCATTGACCTGCAAATCCGTTAAGCCGCTGAAGGCCAGGGGGGCCAACACGAGCCAAAAGGCGGCTTCGGCGCGGGTTCGGCGCGGGGCGCATACGACTCGATCCAGAAACGCGAAGGCCCCGACAATAAAAACGGCGACATTGACGGTGCGAAACAGGATGCTGCCGACGACGTCGGGCACTTTGGCCAGCGGCGACATGAACGCCGCGATCAGCGGGGCGTAACGGAATCCGATAAGGCTGTCGCGATTATCGTAAATATTGTTTCCGGCGAGCCAGTGTTCTCCGGCGAGTTTGTAGATGTCGTAAATTCCGCGCTGCCTTTGCCAATGCACCAGCAGGCCGCGGAAGACGGCAACGCCGACGATCACGATCCAGAGCACGCGCGTGGAGTGCTGGAGTTTGGGGGAGTCGGAAATTTTAGACGCTAGCGTCGTGTGCATTTTTTCCGATCCGAAAATGACGTCCGCCCCCATATTCCAATGTCGCCAAGCGTTCCCGGTGGGGCTCGAACCGAAAAGCTTCGGCTTCCCACGCCGCGACTAAATGCGCCCCTCGTAAAGATCGGCAATTGGGAAACAAAGCTCGTAATCGTCCCAAACCAAATCCCCATCCTTCACGGCAAACCGGGCGAAGGCCGATGGCTCCAGATAGGCGCGGATCTGCGGGTTGCCGGATGACTTTAGAAACCCGCTGAAATTGATGATCGTCCGAGTTCCCTCGCTAAACGTGAGAGCCAGAGTGTGGCCACCGACCAACGTGGCCTGCTCGACGAAAATTTCAGCGTCCTTGGGAACGGTCATTTGATTCTCCGAGTAATAATCTCCGTTTCTACTCGACAATGGTATTTTCCGTAACCATGAATCGGCTCGTGCTCATTTGGATAGAATAGGACGACAATTCCCAAATACTCAAATAGCTTTGGCATAATCCGTGGGTTCCATTTCCAAGCGTTCCCGGTGGGGCTCGAACCTACAACCTTCGGCTCCGGAGGCCGACGCTCTGTCCAATTGAGCTACGGGAACGACGGAGTTCACGATATCCGTCCGGAAGACGGGGTTCAAGCAAATGGTTGCGTTCTAATTGCCGGAGGCGGTTGAGACGTGCACGGAGCGATCAATGGCCCGGACGATGCGCTCCTGTAATATTTTGGCGGAGCTGTTGGTGCCTTCGGGGATGCCGTTGAACAGGATGCTGAAGCAATACCAACGGTCGTCGCGGGCGTGGAGGTAGCCGCTGAGGCAGCTGACGCCGTTGACGTAGCCGCTCTTGGCGATGACGCGGCCGCGGAGGTCGGTGCCGCGGAATCGGTCGGCGAGGGTGCCGTCCTCGCCGGCGACGGCGAGGGAGCCCATCCAGGTTTCGGAATTGGGGCCGAAGAAATCGTGGACGAGGACGCTGAGCATGACGTGGGCGCTGACGGCGTTTTGCTTGGAGAGTCCGCAGCCGTCGTCGAGATGATATTCAGTGGGCGAAATGCCCAGCGACTGCAGGAATCGCCCGACCTGCTCGGTTCCCGCCGCCCAGGTGCCCTGGCCGGTGGCGGCGAAACCTAAACGCTTGCAGACCGACTCGGCGTATAAATTCATGCTGTCCTTATTCGCCCGGGAAATTACGCTGGCCAATTTGGTGTCGTGCTCGGCCAGGAGGGTCCAGGTTCCGTCGTCGGGATGCTGCTGGTACTGGGCGCGCAGGTCTCGATCGCGCTGGACGGTTCCGCTGAGGGTGACGCCGGCGGCGCGAAGGGTCTCGGCGAGGACGGTGCCGGCATAAATCGGCGGATCGTGAAGGGTGACGGAAATCGGCGTCTGGTTCGCCTCGCGGGCGGTTCCGCGGAGGATCAGATCGTTGGTTCCGGGCAAGCGCGAAAGCCAGACGGCGTTGGTCGGGCCGCCGACGCAGGTATTTTTGATGGTGGCGTAGGACGTGACGGGATCGGTGGTAAAGCTGACGGGCTCGCCGACGGCGGTGGGCCGCACATACACGTCCAGGCAATTGGCGTTCAGATCGAGCCCGGCTATTTCGGCGTCGTATCGCTTTTGGGTTTGATCGGCGGGCCAATTGGGATGGAGGAATTGCATGTCGAAGACGCTGTCGTCGACCAGCAGATCGTGAACGGAGGTGATCTGGCGTTTGACGAGGGAGGCGGCCCAGGCGCTGAAGACGGTGTTCACATCCCAGCCGACTTTTTTGAGCAGTTCGGCATCTCCGAGTGTGGGATCGCCGTCGCCGATGAGAACGAGGTTTCCGTTGTGGAGGAGCAGGAGGGTTCGGAAACGGAAATCGGGGCCGAATTTTTCGAGTGCGGCGGAGGTGGTGACGACCTTGAGATTGCTCGCCGGGACGAGAGGGAGCGTGGGATTCAACTGATAGAGGGAGGCGATTTGGTTGCCGTCGTCGAGGCGGGCGACGTCGATGCCGACGGCGGCGCGATCGAGGAGTTTGTCGCGAACGACGGCGTCGATATCGCTTGCCAGATCGGCCCGCGCTTCGATCGGGCAGAGCAGGAGCGTCGCGAGCAATCCGAAGCAGAGTTTTGCAAACTTCATCCCTGAAACCTCATCGGCGGAATCCATCGCCGACGTCTACGATATCGCCCCGCCTCGCGGAGGCAAGGGGGATGCATCCATCAGAACGGGATTGCTGTGGGATATGGAATTGGCGGGATTTCGGCGGCGGAGGGTAACGGGCATTCCGCCGCGCGGCCGCACGGTGATCGTCGCCCGCAATGCGAGCCTGTGATTGGCGGGCAATTCGACGCGCCAATGCCGGGCGATGGTGGCGGTGGCCAAGACCATCTCCATGGTGGCAAAGGCTTCGCCGATGCAGTGGCGCGGGCCGCCGCCGAAGGGAAAGTAGGAGTATTTGGGTCTGGCGGAGGCGACCTGGGGGCTCCATCGGGAGAGATCGAATTTTTCCGGGTCGGAATAATAGCGCGGGTCGCGCTGCATGACGTATTGGCTGGCGAGAACGAGGGTTCGCGCCGGGACGCGGTAGCCGCCGAATTCGCAATCGACGAGCAATTCGCGGCCGAGCGTCCAGACGGGAGGATAGAGGCGCAAGGTTTCAGAGATGAGTCGCTCAACCCAGACGAGCCGGGGCAGGTCGTCTACCGTGGGCAGGCGATCGCCCAGCACGGCATCCACTTCGTCGTAGACCAACTGAGCGGCCTGGGGATGCCGGGCCATCGCATACCAGGCGAAGGTGAGGCCGATGGCGGTGGTTTCGTGGCCGGCGAGGAAGATGGTAATCGCCTCGTCGCGGGCCTGCCGGTCGGACATGATCGGCTGGCCGTCGCGCTCTTCGAGCAGGATTGAGAGGAAATCGCCACGGTCGCCGGATTTGGCGCGGCGGTCGGCGATCATGCCGTGAACGATCCGCGACAATCGCTTGCGGGCGATGGCAAACGAAATATTCGAAGGCAGGGGCGCGAAATCGAGCCAACGGCACCAGGGCATCATCGCGCGATCGAATAGCTCGACACAGGTGGAAACCGAGCTGGCGATTTTTTTCACGTTGACGTCGAGTTCGGCATCGAAGAGGGTCTTGGCGACGACGGCCAGAGTCAGCCGCATCATCTGCTCGTGGATGTCCAGATGCTGGCCATCGGCCCAGGAGTCGGCGAACGCGGCCGCGTGACGGACCATGACCTGGGCATAATGCGCCACGCGCGAGGGCTGGAACGCCGGCTGCGCCAATTGGCGCTGGCGGCGATGCAGTTCCCCCTCGCTGGTGAGTAGGCCGCGGCCTAAAACGTGCTTGGTGGTGCGAATGGCGCGGGATTTTCGCACGTCAACGGCGCGGGCGACGATCAATTCGCGGATTAAATCGGGATGGTTCAGAAGATAAATCCACTGGCGGCCGAATTGGAAGGAGCTGATGTCGCCATACCGCGCGCAATCGGCGAGCAAGGCCAGCGGATCGCGCCGGAATGCCCAGAGCGAACCGCCG
>Ga0181531_10001209_pt1 | contig 16468 bp, 12 predicted proteins | sample PEATcosm2014_Bin_38_FD_119743 | JGI IMG/M metagenome (GOLD analysis project Ga0181531, IMG submission 119743) | Peatland microbial communities from MTU Mesocosm Facility, Houghton, MI, USA - PEATcosm2014_Bin11_10_metaG | ecosystem: Environmental > Terrestrial > Soil > Wetlands > Peat | place... | reverse complement strand
GCATCCTTCTGACTTCATGTGGCGATCACAAAATGGTTGTCTCGTAATAAGCCGAATCCACGCGAGTGGAATTGAACCGCCTGAACGCATACACAAGCAGGCCACCCAGAAAAAAAGTCCGTCGCCCGGTGGATCAACCAATTTCAAATCCGCGAGGCTATTTTTGTAGGTCCGCATAGATATTCCCTTTTATCGGATCCCTGTCAGATCCCGGCCGATGATCAGCTTCCGCATACGGTGAGACACCGTGATGACGGGTAGTAAACACCACTTCGCTATACCCGACCACTTCCGCCATTTCCTTAAGGACAAGAGGTGAAAGCATTGCTATATGACCCCACTGTTCTTCGCCTGTGTATACGCCTGGAAAACCCTTCTTGAAATCGGAATGCCTCTTCATTGACGCAAGAATATTTGGCGTGTTTACACGGTGCCAACACCCAGGCCTCAAAACACGTAATGTCTCCGCCAAAAATTGCCATTGAGCTAGTTGCGTTATGTGCTCTATGAAATCCTCATGAAAAATATAGTCAACACAATTGTCTGGCAAGCCCCAATCAGTATCGGCGAATGGAAATATAAAGTATTGCGCGAAATTACTAACAAAGAAACTCGGGGCCTCGAGTTGTATGTCCAAATTGAGAAATCCAGATCTTGGCACAGTACCGGCGCCGCAATATACTTTGACTGGCTCTCCGTTCGACTGAAGCTTCAGGACCTCTTGGCGAAATCTCGCTACCTCTCCATTGTTGCCCGTGTTAATACACTTCAAGACCATATCATCGGGAATCATCGCAAACGTTTCCCACTGATTCCTGCGGTCTCTATCGGTGACCACCGTGACCGCATCGCTAGGCGCACACAAATACTTCTCATTCCTCACAAAAGCTATGCCCTGCGGAGTCCTTTCCACCATGTAACTCGCTAGCGGCCCGGCCTCGATAGTGCCCCCGTTTTCGTAGTCTTCACACTTTAGGAATTTGTGAATGTTTTCAATCGATGGCTGTAGTTGAACGAGCTTGCCAGTCTCCTCAATTCCAATAAATGTTCGATGAGCGGTCATAAGATACATATTGATGCTCTTCTGCTGGTTTGACGATGCCGGTTCACTGGCAGGTGCAAAGAACAGATCCGCGGGCTCTGCATCGCCATTATTTCTCGCGGAAAGCCGGCTATTCCGACTATCGACAACACAGACAATCGCTAAATGAAGGAGATGCCCATCATAGGTGAGTTCAGGCCTGTCTAGAGGGTCACCCACGCTGAGGCGATGTTCCGTGTGATCGTATGTCGCTCGTGATCTTCCGTACACATTGACGCATTGCAGACCTCATGAAAATCTACACGCTCCGATAGGATGGGGTTTGCTGAGCGCATCCGAAGTGCGGAACATGGAGGCAGCCTACGCCATGGTTGTCCTCGCACAACAGAAGTCCACGCGGCATCACGGGGGTGTGAGCAGAACGGCAAAAGCCCACTGCGAAAGGCACGTCAAGCCTAAATGGCGCTCGTAGGCTAGCGCTTGAATCACACCACAATTATCACCGATGTACTCGCGATTCATGGGACTCTCTTTTTGGACGTCCAAGCGACCGGTTGCGATTTCGCGCTGCGCGCCTGTCTCACCATTCAGCAAAATAGCGAGAGCGTTTGATTCCGATACCAAGCAAGCGATCATCGGTGGTCGTGCCGCCCGACTGCTGCAGTGGAGACGCGGGGTTGGCAATGTCGAAGATGATCCGATGATACGATACTTGACGTTGCGAAGGACTAAGTGCGAAGCGCAGAATTCGTGCCCGACCATCAAGGTTGGCCGTAAACCGCTCTAACGTGCCGTTAATTTCCACCTCGAATCCTAGAGATGGATGATGTTTCGAGATTGAGAACTGCACATCTAACTCAATGCTCAAAGCGCCGGACGGATTACTACGCAGGCACTCTGGGACCCTTAGATATAAAATTGCCCGAAAACCGATGCTCCAAACCCCCCAATGCTCGGGGCTAGACCACCCATCCGCAAGCACGGCGTTAGAAAAAAGCCAATACCTTCCGATTCCGACGCCGACCTTGTCATTATAAATGACCTCATGTGCAGTGTCGGCTGTGAGTGCAAAGTGCTTTTTGACCATTGGCGGTAGAAAGTGGTCGGCGACGGAGTACCGTTCAGCCGAAATCGCCTGGAGCACTTCGATTGCAAATTGCCGCGGTTGGGTTTTCGGCCCAACCACATAGTTGCTACTACAGTCCCCCAGGCCAAACGAGTTCGGCGTGTCATGGAACGCGAGATGGGCGCTATTATATAAATTTACTTTTTGAACCCTTGCGGACGACAGCATATCGCCGACGCCGCTCCGCACAGCCACCACGTATCCGGCCATTTCCGCGAATGGGATCAGGGTGTCAAATTGGATTTTGATCGGCATTGTGCCGGATATTGACTTCTCTGCGCCATGTACTGCAGTGCAGACACAAAGACCAGACATTGAAGCTGCTGCGGCAAGCGCCTCGAGGTTGGCGGTCGTATCGAAAGGTAGACTCTGAGCATAGGGAAATAGAATCAGTGTCTTTCCGACGGGGAGTCCGAGTTGGAGGAATTCCTCGCGCGCGCGGGCCTTGCATTCTTCGGAAATCTTGGGTGGTGTCGCTGCAATTCGAAATGGGAGTCTCAAGGACATCTTTACCAACTCAATAAAATAGAGTGCGCCGTTAGTGTTCATTGTCCGGGCTATGGGAAATTGCTTGCGCGAGAAAAGGTAGGGATGTAACCGTATTAGGTGTCCAGGGGCGAATTCGTCCCGTCCACACTGACTGCACCACTCGGAAATGGCTTCGTTAGATATCTTTGAAAGATTGGGCGCGAAGACGGCGCGATCGATGTAGTCCGCCGCTAAGTGAAGGATACGCAGCTTGCCTTCGGTGTCGACGATAAAGTTTACCTTGGCTCCCCCTGCGGTAGTGGCGTGGAAGGTTTTGAGTAACGTGGTGAAGAAATATAGGTCGCCATTTTTAAGCCCGGTTGTTATGAAGTTCCATTCACCCTCTGCGCCATAGGATTCCCAAAGCGACTGAACTTCGCGGAGCCTTTCGTCCATCGGCAGTCTAGCTTCTGGGAGTGTTTGCGATGCGATCATGGTAGTCCGGACCGATGAGTGGCGGGATACACCGTCGCTCTTTAATTGAGGAGAGGCTTCAAGAGCGGACCGCCGTTTTGTTTGTGATCACGATCAGGTGATAGCCGTTCTGATAGAACCAGCGCAGCCCTCAAGAGGCCTACGCAGGGACACCAATCCTTGAGGGTCCGGCAGATAGCCGCGATGGACGATGATTGGGCCGTCGCGATCGAGCACCACGACCTTTTCCGCTCGGAAGCCGCCGCTCATACGGTAGCGGGTGTCGTCATTCGCTGCACCGTGCTCGAGGTGCTGTGCCCGGACAGCAGGTCAGCCAGAATTACCTCTCCCCCACGCTTCATGACGAGATCTGCGCCGACGACTTCATCCAGCCTGTAATCAGCGCCCTTCACCAGCACGTCGGGCATCAGCCGCTCGATGAGTTGCAGCGGGGTGTCCTCGGGGAAGATGACGACGGCATCGACCGACTTGAGCGAGGCGAGGACGGTGGCGCGCGCGATCTCGTTCTGCACGGGCCGTGTGGGACCCTTCATCTTGCGCACCGAGGCATCGGCGTTGAGCCCGACGATGAGGCGATCGGCGGATCGGCGCGCGCGGTCGATCAGGGCGACGTGCCCCGGATGCAGAAGATCGAAGCAGCCGTTGGTGAATGCGACCGTGAGGCCCTCGGCGCGCCAGCCGCGGGCCAGTTGCACGACGTGGTCATAGGAGAAGAATTTATGTTGTTCGACCGCGCTCTCGCTTGGTCTCAAGGCGGCGCCTATCTCGCCCGGGGTCACGATCGCGGTGCCGTGCTTGCCGACCACGATGCCGGCAGCCACGTTCGCCAGGGTACAGGCTTCCCCGAGGCTCGCGCCTGCGGCGAGCGCCAGGGCCAGAGTGGCCGCTACCGTGTCACCGGCGCCGGAGACGTCGAATACTTCGCGCGCCGAGGTGCGCAGGTGGAGCGCGGGGCCGTGAGAGGACACCACGGACATGCCATTCTTGCCGCGTGTGACCACCAGCGTTTCGCAGTGGCCGCTATTGATGACCTGCCGGCATGCTTCCTCGACCTGCTCGTCGGTTTCGCATTCGAATCCGCAGGCCGCTTGCAGCTCACTGCGATTGGGCTTGATCAAGGTGGCGCCGCGATATCGTTCGAAGGTCTTGGCCTTCGGATCGACGATCACCTGCTTTCCGGCGCTTCGCGCCATGGAAATGGCGGTGCCGACCACGGCCTCGGACAGCACACCTTTGCCATAGTCGGAGAGGATCACGACATCGGCCTCGGCGAGGGCCGTGCCGTAGGCGGCGAGTACCTGCTCCTCAATATCGGGCGACAGCGGGAATACCGTTTCCCGGTCCGCCCGCAACACCTGCTGGCCTTCCGCGACGTAACGGGTCTTGACCGTGGTCTCGCGGGATTCGTCCACCACTAAACCCGAGCGCAAATCAGGTATTTTGTGGAATTCCGCGGTGAGGCTCCGGCCCCAGGTGTCGTCGCCCACGACGCCCACGATGATCGACCGGGCGCCGAGGACGGCCAAATTGCGGACCACGTTGCCCGCGCCTCCCGGCATATCCGCATGATGCCGGATGGTCATGATCGGCACAGGCGCCTCCGGCGAGATGCGCTTGACGCTGCCGTAGACGAAGCGGTCCAGCATGACGTCGCCGAGCACGAGACCGCGGAGTCCCTGGAAGCGGTTCAAATGGCCGAGCAAGGCTTCGTTGGTCATGCGGTGGGGCCAGGCAAGCTAGCGCGCGCAAGTTGGGCTAAACGAGCCCAAGGCGCTGCTCCAGCGCCTTGCACAGCATGTGACCAATCATGATGTGCATTTCCTGGATACGCGCGGTTACCCGGGACGGCACCGCCAAGACCACGTCGCAGCATTCCGTGATGCTTCCGCCGCTTCCGCCCGTGAGCCCGACGGTGGCGGCGCCCCTGCGCTTCGCCTCTTTGAGGCCTGCCAGCACGTTCGGGCTGTTGCCCGACGTCGATATGCCGAGCGCGACATCGCCGGGTCTGGTCAGCGCCTCGATCTGGCGCGCAAAGATCGCGTCGTAGCCCAGGTCGTTGGCACACGCGGTCATCGAGGAAGAATCGGCGGTCAACGCGATGGCGGAAATGGCGGCCCGATCCTTGGTGTACCGGATCACGAGCTCCGCGGCGATGTGCTGGGCGTCGGCGGCGCTGCCGCCATTGCCGAAAATCATCAGCTTGCCGCCGGCCTGGATGCTCACCTCGATCATGGCGAGGGCGGCGGCGAAAGGCCGGTCGATCGTCCGCCCCGTCGCTTCGAATGTCTCGCGGTGTTCGGCCAGCTCATCATCCAGGAATTTATATAAATCCATGGAGACATCGGCCCGTCTATTGGGTTGCATCATGCTTGCGCTTCCAGCGGTCGGTCTCGGAGCAGTCGCAAATCATCTTATTCAGGTTATGCCATCAATAGAATAAGTCGCTCCAGCCAAATTCACGATTTGTGACTGGGGTCCGCTCACGCCGCGTGTATCTTCCGCCGCATCAGGTGCGACGTTGCGAGGGCGACGCAGTTACCTTCGGGTGGCGGAACAAAAAGGCGGCGCTGAAACAAGCCGTCTTTCTCGCACCACTCGAGTCCGACGCCGCGGGGTGTTCGACGCACGACACTGGCGGCCGTGCGAGAACCGGCCGGCGCATCATCATCGAGCGATTCCAGGTAGAGGAGCGTACGGAGCCGCAAACAGATGGAGGTCTCCAGCCAGGCGCCGGAGCAGCTGATATCGAGCAGCCGCCCCTCCCCGCGGGTGACGGGCAAAGCAAAGAAATAGACGGGGATGTTCGTCTCTTGCCGTCGTCCCCAACGATATTCCATGCCCATGGGTCACCTCCGCCGTTTCGCGAAAAGGTACCGCCGGCGAGAAGCACCCGTATGCAGGGAAAACCGAGAGAGGGCGCGCGGTCAGGCGCGTTAAGTCATGCGGTGGGCAATTCGTGCTTGAGGGTGAGGCTCACGAGCTCACCGCGGCTGGTCACCCCCAGCTTCACCATGATCCGGGCGCGGTACGAATCGATCGTTTTCGGGGACAGAAATAGCGCCTTGCCGATCTGGGCGCTGGTGTTCCCGCCGACGATGCCCTTCAACACGTCGCGCTCGCGGACGCTCAGGCTTTCGAAGCCGCTCTTGGGAATGGGCCCGGGCGTCACGCCCGCAACGAAGATGCCGTCGATGGCGGGGCTGACGAACTGCCGTCCGGCCGCGGCCTCTTGTATCGCGACCACCAGCTCCGCGGCCACCGCTGCTTTCAGTACGTAGCCGCAGGCGCCTGCGCGCAGCGCTCGAAACACGTGCTCTGCAGACTTGGATCCGGACAGTATGACGACGCGGGCCTGGGGCTGGTCCTGCACGATGCGGCGAGTTGCATCGATCCCGTTGAGCGTCGGCAGCACGAGGTCCATGAGGGTCACATCCGGCACCAATTGCCGCGCGGCCTCCACGGCCTCCTCGCCGTTTCCCACGGATCCGACGATTTTCAGGCCTTCCACGCGTTCGAGCAGCAAAGCCAGGCCATCTCGGACGATGCTGTGGTCGTCCACGACCAGAATTCTCACGATCCGTCCTTCCCTCAGGTTCCTTGCCGGGTTGCGAAGCGCGCCCTCACCGGGGCGACCCGCGGGGCGACTCTGAGCGTACCCCGGGAGCATCCCGCGAGATGTGACTCAAAACACTAAATTCGCCAACATATACCAATAAGGGTATAACATGCTAAGTGTCGCATGATTCCACATCATCAAGGTCAGGCACCTGAAATCGGAGTCGCCCTCGACTTCGCCGATACCCCGCGCCTGCAGTCGATAGAGTCGCTCCGGCATACCCTCGAGGCGGTGCCGTCGGGGATGATCATCACGAACAGCGGCGGCGAGATCGTGCTGGTGAATGGGCAGATCGAGTCGCTCTTCGGCTATCCGCGTGCGGAACTGCTCGGCCAACGCATCGAGAGTCTGGTGCCGCAGCCTCCTTCGAAGGGCCTCGAGCTTTGCGGTGTGCGCAAGGACGGCAGTGAGGTGGCCGTCGAGATCGGGCTGACCGCCCTCCAGACGGACGAGGGTGACTTCGTTCTAAGCTCCATCGTCGACATTACCGAGCGGAAGCGCGCGGAGGAGCGGGGGCAGCAGCAGTTCAAGATGCTGGCGGATCTGATCCCGCAGCTCGTGTGGATGGCGGAGCCGGACGGCGACATTCTTTGGTACAACCAGCCGTGGTACGACTACACCGGCACGACGTTCGGGCAGATGCAAGGGCGTGGATGGGAGTCGGTCCATGACCCCCGTGAGTTGCCCAGAGTGCTGGAGCGGTGGCAACGGTGCATCGTCCGCGGCGAGCCTTTCGAGATGGTGTCTCAGCTCAAGGGTAAGGATGGCGTGTTCCGCCCCTTTCTCACGCGCGTGACTCCCATAAAGAACCCCGAAGGCAACGCCGAGCGCTGGTTCGGAACGAACACCGACGTCACCGAGCTCAATCGCGCCGCGCACGCGGAGCAGTTCATGATTTCCGTGGTGCAGTCCGCGGAACACGTGATCTTGACCAAGAGCCTGGACGGCATCGTGCGCAGCTGGAACCCCGCCGCCGAGCTCATGCTCGGCTATCGAGCCGATGAGATCATCGGCGAGTCCGTGACTCGATTGATTCCGGATGATCTCCGGGATCAAGAAGCCATGATCCTCGGACGGATAGCCCGGGGAGAACGGATTGCCCACCTCGAAACCGTTCGGCGCAGAAAAGACGGCTCGCTCGTCGAGGTGTCGCTGACGGTCTCCCCGATTCGCGACCATCAAGGTAACGTCGTCGGCGCCTCGAAGATCATGCGGGACATCACCGAGCGCAATCGCGCCGACGCGGAGCTCAAAAGGAGTCACGAGCGCTTTGCGATCGCCGCGCAGGCCGCGGGGCAGGGGTTCTGGGACTACGACCTCGATGCAAAAAAGCTCCAATGGGACCCGCAGATGTTCAATCTCTACGGCCGCTCCGTGCTGGATGGCGAGCAGCCCTACGCGCTCTGGGCCGACAGCGTGCATCCGGAGGACCGTGAGCGCAGCGAACGGGAGCTGGCCGACGCAATCGCGGGGGTGCGCCCGTTCGATACGGATTTTCGCATCATCCAGCCGAGCGGCGCCATCCGCCACATCAAGTCGCTGGCTCGCGTCAAGCGCAACGCCGAGGGGCGCGCCGTGCAGATGTTCGGTCTCAACTACGACATCACCGAGCGCAAGCACGATACGGAGCAGCTTCGCGCGCTCAATACGGAGCTCGAGCAGCGGGTCGTGGAGCGCACGGCAGCTCTCGCGGCAGCGAATGACATCCTCGAGCAGAAGAACGAGGAGGTGGAAGCGTTTGTCTACATCGTCTCGCACGACTTGCGGGCGCCGCTCGCGAACCTGCAGGGTTTCTCGAGCGAGCTCGCTCGCAGTTGCGCCGGGCTCGAGGAGACGCTGCGTCAGGCCGATCTCAAGCCCGACATCGAGAGCACCGTTCTGTCCATCGTTCAGGAGGACATCACCGGCGCACTGCGCTACATCAGCGCGAGCACGATGAAGTTTCAGCGCTTGATCGACACCTTGCTGCTTTTGTCCCGCACCGGAAAGCAGGAGTTGCGATTGGAGCCTGCGGATGTCCGGGCCATTGTCGACACCACCGTCTTGTCGCTCGCTCAAGCAATCCAGAGCAGCGGCGCCGAGGTCATGGTCGAGGCCGTGCCCGACGTCACGGGCGACATCACCGCGATAGGTCAGGTGTTCTCGAACCTCATCTCCAATGCGCTCAAATATCTGCAGCCCGGCCGCCCGGGCCTCATTCTGGTCGGCGGGCACATCCGGGATGGGCTGGCCCACTACTGGGTCCGGGACAACGGCGCGGGCATACCGGCGAGCGCGCAACGGCGGCTGTTTCAGGTATTTCAGCGCTTCCATCCGGACCTGGCCTCGGGGGACGGAATGGGGCTCGCCATCGTCAAGAGAATCGTCGAGCGCCATGGCGGCAGGGTGTGGGCCGAGAGCGAAGAGGGAGTCGGAACGACATTTCACATCGAGTTGCCGCGGGCCGTCGACACGAGACGAGGGTCGACATGACACGTGCGCAGGCGACGATTCTCGTGGTGGACGATGATGCCGGGCACTGCGAGCTCGTGCGCCGCCATCTCAAGCGCGGCGGCATCAACCACCCTATTTTCCCCGTGTCCAACGGTACGCAGGCATTAGACTTCGTCTTTTGTCGCGGGTCTTTTGTCGACCGGTCGCCGGACGCGGAGCTTCTGGTGCTGCTCGACATCAACATGCCCGGCATCGACGGCATCGAGGTCCTGCGGCAGATCAAGGCGGACCCGAGGACAAAACGGATACCGGTGCTGATGCTGACCTCCGCCGAGAACCCTCGCGAGATCAACCGCTGCTCCGAATACGGCTGCAGTTCCTACATCACGAAGTCGGTGGATGCCACGGCCTTGGTTGCCGCTGTGCAGGAGAGCCTCCCATGATGCCCGATGTACCGGACCATACGGTGCTGATCGTCGAGGACGATGAGATCACGGCGGAACTGGAGCGCGGCGTGCTGGCGCGGACCGGGGCGAATTCGGTCATCGTCGCGAGAATCAGCCATGCCCTCAAGCTCATCGCAGAGCGGAGCTTTGCCGCGATTCTTCTCGATTATCATCTGCCCGGCGGCGATCCCTGGGCGGTGGTGCAGGCCGCGCAATTGAAGTGCCCGCCGATCCCCGTGGTCCTCGTGACCGGGCAGGGCAATGAAGTCGTCGCCTCCCAGGCCATCAAACGCGGCGTCGCCGACTATCTCAAGAAGTCCGGTCCCTACTGGGACGAGCTTCCGGGCATCTTGAGCCGGGTGACGCAAGTCGCGGCGGGCAAGGAGCGCCTGCGCGTCAGCGAGGCGAATTGCCGGCTGCTGGCGGAGGTCGCGGAAAAGGCCAACCGGGCGAAGAGCGAGTTCCTCGCCCGCATGAGTCACGAGATTCGAACGCCGCTGACGGCCGTCATCGGCTTGGGGTACGTCCTCGAAAAAACCTCGTTGAGCGAGGATCAGCGCGACTGCCTGACCAAGATCCAGCTCGCGGGACGGCTGCTGCTCGGCGTCGTCAACAATGTGCTGGACTTATCCAAAATCGAAGCGGGCGAGATGTCGCTCGACAACGAGCCCTTTGACCTCGCCGAATTGCTTAGAAAGTTGATCCAGATGCTCGGCCAGCAGGCCAAGACCAAGGGGATCGAGTTGAATGTGTTGCCCGCGCCGGTGCTACCGTGCATGGTCCGGGGCGATGCGTGTCGCCTGCTGCAGATGCTCGTCAACCTCGTAAGCAATTCCATCAAGTTCACGGAATCCGGCCGCATCGTGGTGCAGGTGAGCTGTGCCCGGTCGGCTCCCGACCGCGTCATGATGCGCTGCGAAGTGAAAGATACGGGTATTGGCATTGAGCCCGAGGCGCTCGAGCGCCTGTTCCAGCCCTTCAGTCAGGCCGACGCGACCGTGAGCCGGCGCTTTGGCGGAAGCGGCCTGGGTCTCTCGATCTCGCGCGCCCTGGCGGGGTTGATGGGCGGCTCGATCGGGGTCATCAGCACCGTCGACGTGGGGAGCACCTTCTGGTTCGAGGTGCCGCTGGAATTGACGGCGGCGAGCGCGCCAGGAGTGCTGCCCGCGCCCTATGTGGGCGAACCGGGTGCGCCCTGGCTTCAGGGAGTGCGGGTGCTGGTGGTCGATGACTGCGAGATCATCCTGGGGTTCGTGCGGCGAATCCTCGAGGAGGAGGGCGCCATCGTCACGTGCTGCTCCGACGGCGCTTCCGCCGTGGATTATGTGCATGCCCATCGCAGTGAGCTCGACATCGCACTGATCGACGTGCAGATGCCGATTCTCGATGGGAATGCAGCCACACGGCGCATCCGGGGTGATCTGGGTCTCACGACGCTGCCGATCATCGGCCTCACCGCCGGTGCGCTGCTCAGCGAGCAGCAGCGCTGCCTCGATTCCGGCATGAACGATGTGATCACGAAACCCTTCGATCCCAGGACGATGCTGAGCGAAGTACGGCTTCTCGTCGAGCAGCATCGGACTCACCCCGTGGGCGACGTTTGAGGTCGAATTCTGTGAAACCCATGTGATTTGAGTTATTCCGTAACAAGAATAAGACAATTATACTGATGAGACAGAGGGTGACCTCGAGGTCACGCGTTTCATCAGGGAATGCCATGGCGATGGGTCACGACAGCCGCGCAAGCCCGCCGGCCGCCTCCAGCTCGCTGCTCGCGCTCGCGGCCATCGCCTCCCGCTTAGGCGTCGATGCCGGCGTCGAGCAGCTGCAGCGCCGCTTCGCGCTCGAGGCGGGTGAGCCGGACACGGCCACGCTCGTCGCGATGGCGCGGGAGCTGGGGCTCGAGGCGCGGGTGCTCGCGATCACGTTCGAGGAGCTGCCGCGCCTCACCCGGACGCTTCCCGCCATTCTGCGCGCCCGCGACGGCGGCGCCCTCATCCTCGAGGAAGCGCGCGCCGACCCGGCAAAGGGCGGGGTCGCCGTCGTGCGCGATCCGGCGAGCGCCGAGGATGCCCTGGTGGCGGTCGATGAGTTGCACCTCGCCGGTGTGTGGGACGGAGAGGTCCTCCTCATCAAGCGGGTGCATGCGGCCACCGATGAGAGCCAACCCTTCGGCATCCGCTGGCTCGCCTCGCAGGTGCTCCGGGAGCGCAAGCTGTTCGGCGATATCGCGGCCGGCGCCCTCGTGAGCACGGTGTTCGCCCTGGCGCCGCCATTCATGGTCATGATCGTCCTGAACCGCGTGCTGGTGAATCACTCCTATCCCACGCTCAACGTGTTGACCGGGGTAATCTTGACACTGCTCCTGTTCGAGACCGTGCTCGGCTATCTGCGCCGGATCTTGACGCAGGTGGCCACCACCCGCATCGACGGGCGGCTGAATCTCTACATCGTCGAGCGCCTCCTCAAGTTGCCGATGGACTACTTCGAGCACGTGCCGACGGGGCGCACGCTGAGCAAGCTGGGCGCCGTGTGGCGCATCCGCAATTTCCTGACCGGCCAGCTGTTCGGCGCGTTGCTCGATGCCGTGCCGCTCATCGGACTGATTCCCGCGATGCTGATCCTCGATTGGCAGTTATCGCTCCTGGCGTTTGCGATGGCGGGCATCATCTTCCTCATCATCCTCGCGTTCTTGAAGCCGATTGGCCGAGCCTACGCGCGGGTGGTGCTCGCCGATCAGGCCAAGGGTTCCTATCTGGTCGAGACCATTTACGGCATCCGCACCATCAAGTCCCTCGCGCTCGAGGGCAAGCGCCGCCGCGAATGGGATCGTCGCGTCGCCGAATCGGTCGCCGCGCAGCATGCGATGGGGCTCCTCACCAACAAGCCGCAGACATTGACCATGCCGTTCGAGCGGTTGATGTATTCAGGCTGCATGCTGGTGGGTGCGTACATGGTCATGGCGGAGCCGGATGCGTTCAATCCGGGCGCGCTCATGGCCTTCGCCATGCTGTCGGGCCGCCTCACGATGCCGCTCGTCAAGATTGCCCAGCTGCAGCAGGACCTCGCTGAGATTCGGAGCGCGGTGGGCGAGGTCGCCTCGATCATGAACGTGCCTCCCGAGGAGAGCCGCAAAAACGGCTTGCGCCAGCCGATCAAGGGCGAGGTGACCTTCAAGGACGTGCGCTTTCGCTATGCGCCCGGCGCGCCCTATGCGCTCGACGAGGTGTCCTTCAGCGTGCCCGCGGGCACCACCCTCGGAATCATGGGCCGCAGCGGCTCGGGCAAGACCACGGTGACGCGGCTCCTGCAGCGCCTGAACGCAAGCTACGAGGGCATGATCAAGATCGACGGCATGGACCTGCGCGAGATCGATCTCATGCATCTGCGCACCCATATCGGCGTCGTGCCGCAGGAGAATTTTCTCTTCTCCGGCACCATCCGCGAGAACATCGCCATGGCGTGCTCCGATGCGAGCTTCACCGACGTCGTGCACGCCGCCCAGCTCGCGGGAGCCGAGGAGTTCATCGAGCGGCTGCCGCGCGGCTACGACACCTGGCTGGAGGAGGGGGCCACGAACCTCTCGGGCGGCCAGCGTCAGCGCCTCGCGATCGCCCGGGCGCTGATCATCAATCCCCCGGTGCTGATTCTCGATGAGGCGACGAGCGCGCTCGATGCGGAGAGCGAGGCCATCGTCAATGCGAACCTGAAGCGCATGGCCCAAGGGCGCACCGTGCTGTCGATCTCGCATCGCCTGGCGATGCTGGTGGAATGCGACGCGATCCTCGTGCTCGAGCGGGGCAAGGTGTACGACCTAGGGACGCATGCGCAGCTCCTGAAGCGCTGCGATATCTACAAGCACCTGTGGCATCAACAGAACCGCCACCTCGAGCCGCCCGGGAGCGAGATGCCGCTGCCTGCGTTGAGCGGTGCCGCGCGATGAGTGCCCGCTCCACAACGCTCAAATTTCCGCTCGGGCGCCGGGACGATGCGGTCGGCGAGCTGGTCGGCGCCTTCGAGTCGGAAACCGCGGCGGTGTTCCTGCGCACCGCGCCGGTGAATGAACACATCATTCTGTACGTGCTTGCGGCGATGCTGCTCTTAGCCGTGGCGCTCATGTCGGTGGTGAAGCTCGACCGGGTGGTCACGAGCGCGGGGCGCGTCGTCACCTCGGGAGGGTCGCTCTACATCTCCCCCTTCGACACCGGGATCGTGCGCGAGGTGCTCGTGAAGCCCGGCGACATCGTGCACAAGGGCCAGCCGCTCGCGACCCTCGATCCCACCTTCACGCACGCGGACCTCAAGCAGCTGCAACAAAAATTGAGCTCCGATTCGGCGGCGGTACGGCGGCTCGAGGCCGAGCTCGCCGGACAACGGTACCTTTTCTCCTCATCCGATCCCGACCAGCTCCTGCAGGGCGGCATCTGGGAGAAGCGCCAGGCGGAGTATCACTCCAACCTCGCAAGCTTCGATGCGCAGATCCACAGCGCCGAGGCGCAGGTCGAGCAGTATGGGGCGGATTCGGAGGAGTACACCAAGCGCCTGAAGCTCGCGGGCGATGTCGAGAAGGTTTATCAGCCGCTCCTGGAAAAAGGCTATGTCTCGAAGCTGCAGGTGATGCAGGCGACCGATGAGCGCACGGAGATGGGCCGCTTGCTCAAGGATGCGCAAAACCAGATGTCGGCGCTGCGCCAGACCATGGCATCGCTCAAGGCGCAGCGGCAGGCCTATGCCGAGAAATGGCAATCCGACACCGGCGCCGAGCTCGTGACGACGCGCAACGATCTGGACGTCACCCGCCAGAACCTGGAGAAGGCGCAGAAGCTCAACGATCTCGTGAGCCTGTCGGCCCCGGCGGACGCGGTGGTGCTCAACGTGGGCCGGGTCTCCTCGGGCTCGGTGGCGGGCGGCGGGGGCACGCAGAGCCTCGCGCAGGAACCGCTCTTCACCCTGGTGCCCTTGGATGCGCCCATGGAGGTGGACGTCCATGTGGCCGCCGCGGATATCGGCTTCATCAAGAAGGGTGACCCGGTGCAGCTGAAACTCGACGCCTATCGTTTCGTGCAGCACGGGACTGCTCAAGGCGTGATCAAGACCATCAGCGAGGGCAGCTTCATCACGGATGACAACAATGTGCCGACGCCGCCCTACTTCAAGGCGCGCGTGACGCTGACCCAGGTTCATCTGCGCAATGTCCCTGCAGATTTCCGCTTGATCCCGGGAATGACGCTCGTCGGCGACATCCTGGTGGGGCGGCGCACGATTCTCTCGTATCTGGTGGAGGGGGTGCTGCGCACCGGCTCCGAAGCGATGCGAGAGCCATGAGTAGGCTGCGCGGCGTTGAGGGAACCGTGACCACGCTCCACGGGGCGTTGCCACGGCTCCTGCTGGTGACGGCTGCGATGCTGGCCGCCGGCGGCGCTGGCCCCGTGGCGGCCGCCGGCGCCGCGGCCACCCCCGGCGGCGGGTCCGATCTCTTGCAGCCCGATGCGCTGCGCACCGACGCGGCGCTCGAGCGGCGCACCTCGGGCCTCGCCGATCCGCGCGGGCGTGAGTGTCCGCTCCCTCCCGGCGTACTCTCACTCGCCACCGCGGTGGATCTCGCCCTCTGCAACAACCCGACGACGCGGTCCACCTGGGCCGCGGCGCGGCAGGCGGCCGCGGCCTTAGGTTCGGCGGAGAGTGCCTGGCTGCCGACGCTGTCCGCGACCGGCGGTGAGAGCCGCCAGTACGGCGAGTACGTGAACGCCACGGGCAACATCAACTCGGGTCCCGAGAACACGCGCGATGCCGCGCTGAATCTATCCTGGATCCTGTACGACTTCGGCGGCCGGAGCGGGCGGGTGCGAAGTGCCCGCGGCTTGCTGGATGCGGCCGCCGATACGTTGAGCAGCGTCTCGCAGCAAACGGTCCTGGGCGTGGTGCAAAGCTATTACGCCGTCATCGCCGCGGATGCCGCGCTCAGCGCCGCCCGGACCACCGAGGAAACCGCTGCTCGCAGCCTCGAGATTGCGCGCTCGTTGCGGGACGGGGGGGTGTCGACGCTCGCCGACGTGCTGCAGGCGCAGACCGCCCATGATCTTGCGGTGCTGACGCGCGTGCAGGCGGAGCTCGCGGCGAAAAATGCCTACGGCGCACTCGCGGTCCAGATCGGGTCATCGGCGGACCGGGCTCTCAAGCTCGAGGCGGCCGTCGTGCCTGCCGAAGTGCCGGCACTCGATGCGCGCATGGCCGATCTCATGGACGAGGCGGCACGACAGCGGCCAGACCTTCTTGCTGCGCGGGCGCAGCGCGATGCGGCGGAGGCGAACGTCACCGTCGCGCGCGCGCTCGGCCGGCCCTCGATCTCGATCCAGGCGGGGCGGACCTATGACGAGACCCCGTACGTCGCCAACCAGAATTACAACCAGATCGGGATCTACGTCACCGTGCCGATCTTCTCGGGCTTCAGCACCACGTACGGGGTGCGCCAGGCGCAGGCCGCCCTCGAGGCGAGCGAGGCGAACGTCGAAGCGGCGCGGCTGCAGGTGTCCCTCGGGGTGTGGAATGCGTACTACGGGCTTCAATCCGCCAACCACCAGCTCGGCGCGACGGCGCTCCTCACGACGACGGCGCGCGACAACCAGGACGTGGCGCTCGGTCGCTACCAGTCCGGCGTCGGCACGATCATCGATGTGCTGACCGCGCAGACGGCCGCCGCGAGCGCACGACTGCTCCGCATCAATGCCGAGTTTGGCTGGCAGTTGGCCCGGGCGCAGCTCGCGCTCGCCCTCGGCCGCCTCTCCGGCGCCGAGCCCTTGAACAACCCGGCGGCGCTGCCGTAGGAGCGGGACGCAGGCGTC
>Ga0181531_10001208_pt1 | contig 16468 bp, 11 predicted proteins | sample PEATcosm2014_Bin_38_FD_119743 | JGI IMG/M metagenome (GOLD analysis project Ga0181531, IMG submission 119743) | Peatland microbial communities from MTU Mesocosm Facility, Houghton, MI, USA - PEATcosm2014_Bin11_10_metaG | ecosystem: Environmental > Terrestrial > Soil > Wetlands > Peat | place... | reverse complement strand
GAGCGCCTGATCGTTGTCCATCGTCGCCACGTGAAAGGAGTCCTCGAGCCAGACGCGCTCTAGGGGACCCCTCACCTTCTCGACCAGTTCGTCGGCCCGGTCCCACGTGATGACGTGGTCCTCGCGCGAGACGAGCACCAGACACGGCGCGTCGATACGCGAGAGGTCCTCCTCGACCGTCGCGACGCCCGCGAAGAGACTCCTCAACGGGACGAGGGGCGTGGCGTTGTAGGAACCCTCGAAGCCGCCCTCGCGCTTGATGTCCGATCCGATCGAGTCAAAGCTCGTCACGCCACCGGCGATGAGCGCGTCGACTCCTTCGACCACCTCGCTCGGTGGGACCTTCACGAGCGGGTTGATCAAGACGCACCCCGCGACCGAGCGCAACTCGGCCACGCGCGCCGCCAAGGCGCCGCCCATCGAGAGTCCGACCACGGCCACGGCGTCAGAGCGTTCGGCGAGCGTGTCGTAGGCCTCTTCGGCGCCCTTCAGCCAGTCCGCCCAGGCGGTGGTCATGAGGTCCTCGACGTTCGTCCCGTGTCCCGCGAGGCGCGGCAGCTCGACGCCGTAGCCGGCGTCCGCGCAGCGCTGGGCGAGCGGCCGCATCGAGCCGGGATTGCCGGTGAAGCCGTGCAGCACCAGGACCCCGTGGGGGCCACCGACGTGAGAGAAGGGCTCACTACCGGGCAGGACGTCGACGCTCATGGACCCAGACTACCGGGCGTTTTGTGCCTGTTTCGGGCCGCGCGGACGCGGGACCGAGCGGATGAACGTCGCGGTGAGGACCCCCAGCGCCGCGACGGAGGCGCCGATGATGAACGACGGACGATACGTGGCGAGCAGGGACGCACCGGGGTGCGCGTGGAGGAGGTGACGACGACGCACGAGGGCCTGTTGCACCGTGCCGAGGACCTGGATGCCGACGACCTCGCCGACCTGCACCGCGAGGAGCTGGGCCGCCGACATCACGCCGAACTCGGTCACCTTGACTTCGTTGGCCATCACCGAACTCGTCGAGGGCATCGTCACGCCGAGACCCATGCCCGCGAGCGCGAGGGCGAGGGCGACGAACCACGTCGCGGTGCTCGGCTGGAGCATCGCGAAGAGCGAGAGCGATCCCACGAGGAAGATCGTGCCGGCGACCGCGCTACGCCGCTCGCCTACGCGAATCGCGACGTAGCCGGCGATGGGTGAGGACAGCGCGAGGGTCAAGGGACGCACCAGCGCCAGCGCGCCGACCCGAGGGATGGAGTAGCCGTAACCCTGTTCCATCAGGAGTGGGAAGAGGAAGAAGCTCCCGAAGTAGGCGAAGTTCACGCAGGCCCGCACGATCATCGGCATGACGAAGTTGCGCCGTTTGAAGTAGTACGCGGGGATGAGGGGGCTCTCCACGTGACGGAGCCGGTGGATGAAGAGCCAGAGCGCCGCGACGCTCAGAACGAAGAGCGACAGGGTCCACCCACTCGTCCACCCGAGCGAGGGGCCGACCGAGAGCCCGAGCATCAAGACGGTCACGGCGATCGACAGTGACCAGCTACCGATCCAGTCCAGTCGGTGGAACTCCTCTCGGGCTCGCGCCTTGGACTCGGCCGTCTCGTCGTCGACGCCGCGACTGCGCGGCAGGACGACGCTCACGAAGACAAAGGCGAGCACGATGAGCACCAACTGACTCCAAAACAGCGCGCGCCAGCCGAAGGCCGCGATGATCGGCGAGCCGAGTGAGAGTCCGATCACCGGCCCGCCACCGCCCACCAGACTCCACCACCCCATGGCCTTCACCCGTTCCTCGCGCGAGAAGACGGTGTTGATCAACGCGCCCGAGGCCGTGCCGGTCGCCGCGCCCTGGACGCCGTCGAGCGCGCGGGCGAAGAGCAGCATCGCGACGTCGTGGGACAGCGCGGTCAAGAGCGCGGCGACCATCGCCCCGAGCAGCCCGCAGAGGTAGAGCCGACGATGACCGAAGATGTCACCGGTCTTGCCGAGGATCGGTGCGGCGAGCCCGTAGGCGAGCAGCGGACCCACCATGGTCCAGGTCAACACCGTCACTGACGTGTGGAACTGCGTGGCGACCGTCGGCAGCGCCACGATGAACACCGTGAAGGTGAAGTTAAGCGAGAAGAGCCCCCCGAGCAGCGCCACCAGCACCCACCACGGGTAGCGCGGCGAGGCCATGGCGTGGTCCTGCACCCGCCGGCGCAGTAGCACGAACCAACTGAGGTCGCTGCCCGCTTCACCGTTGAGCGTCTCGAAGGCCGCGCTCGAGGAGTCGATTCCCCCCTCGAAGCGCTCGGCGTTGGCTTGATCGAGTGGCGAACTCGATCCGTCCTCGACCACTAGAGCAAGGTGGGCAACTGTCGAGCGAGCTCACTCACCGACCAGCGGTCGTTGATCTCGAGCGTCTCGGTCATCGTCCAGTTCTGGAACTTTCGGACGGTCCCTCCCTGGACGAAGAACACCTGTCCGGTGGCGGCACAGTCCTCCATCGCCAAGGTGGCCACGAGGGGTGAGATGTTGGCGGGATCCCAGACGTCAAAGATCGACGCGTCCGCGGGCTTCACGACGTAGTCCGAGAGTCCCGGAGTGGACTCGGTCATGCGCGTGCGCGCCGCGGGGGCGATGGCGTTGACGCGCACGCCGTATCGCCCGAGCTCTTCGGCGATGATCAGACTGAAGGACGCGATGCCGGACTTGGCCGCCCCGTAGTTTGACTGGCCCACGTTGCCGAGTAGCCCCGAGGTGGACGACGTGTTGATCACCGACGCCTTGACGACCTTGCCGGCCTTGGCCTGTTCGCGCCAGTAGGTCGCGGCGTGCCGGGTCGGCACGAAGTGACCCTTTAAGTGGACGTTGATCACCGCGTCCCAGTCCTCCTCCGAGAGGTTCACCAAGACGCGGTCGCGCAGGATGCCCGCGTTGTTGACGAGGACGTGCAGGTCCCCGAAGGCCTCGATCGCCGCGTGGATCAGCCGCTCGCCGCCGTCCCAGGTGGCGACGTTGTCGTGGTTGGCGATCGCGCGGCCGCCCGCGGCGGTGATCTCGGCGACCACCTCCTCGGCCGGGGTGGCCTCCTGGGTCGAGCCGTCGAGCCCCCCACCGAGGTCGTTCACCACGACCTTGGCACCCTCGGCGGCGAAGAGGAGGGCGTGCTCACGGCCGATGCCCCGTCCGGCTCCGGTGATGATGGCGACGCGACCGTCGAGTGCTCCCATGGGTCCCCCTAGTAATTGGCGTGGTGCGGAGATTCTACCGACGGGGCACTAGGGCGAGGGCTGGTTACGTCGCCAGAAGTACGGCGGCCGCGCGTGGGCGTGGTAGTGGTCGGGGATGTTGCGCATGTGATCGTCGATCGTCCACGGGGTCGCAGCGAACTCCGCGTCGGCCACCGCACCGAGGCGCTCAAAGAGGTGGGCCTTCACCTCCTCGGGGGGCGTGGCGTCGTGCACGCGCCACACCACCATCGGCACGAGGCAGATCTCGCAGTCGCCGATCCAACAGGTCTCGTCTTCGAAGTACCGCTTGGTGAGCACGGCCGCTTCGCAGAGCTCACATCCCGGCGTCATCGCACGGTGAGAAAGATCGTCGACTTGTAGGCCACCATCGTGCCCGCCGCCGGACTCTCCGAGACCACGCTCTTCCACGTGGTGGTGCCGGCGCCGGGACCCTTGGTCGAGAAGAACAGCACCGCCTTTTGAAAAGCCGCGACCGTCTCGGCGTAGTCGTCGCCGACCACGTCGGGCACCGCGCGCGGCGGCTGGGTCGCCGCGGTCGTGGTGGTCGTCGATCCCGAGGCGGGACCCTTGGAGAGGGCCAGCACCACGCTCGAACCCCGCGGGACGTCGGGCGGGTTCGCCGTCTTGTTGTAGAGCACCCGCGCGACGTCACCGGTCGTGGTCGAGGAGTAGATCTCGGCCGAGAGTGGACACGTGGCGCTGACGTGCAGCGACTTCAGCTCGTTCTCCGCGCCCGCGCAGCCTCGTCCGATGAGGTTGGTGGGGAGCGCCACGACCCCGGGTCCCTCGGAGACGCGCACCTTGATGATCGTGCCGGACTTCGCGCTCGTCCCCGCCGCCGGGGACTGGGACACCACGTCGTCCTTGGGCACGGTCGCCGAGTCGACCTGACTCACGGCCAGCGTGAAGCGATCACTGGCCACCGCTTTCTGGGCCTCGGTCAGCGAGAGGCCCGTCAGCGTCGGCACGGTGTGGCTCGAGGTGAAGACCCCCGCCTTCCACACGATGCCCACCACGAGGGCGACGACCACCAACACCGCGGCCGCCACGAGGTAGCCCCCCCGCCGGCGCGGGGTTCGTGGGAGGTCGTACGGCGCCTCGAATCGTGGCGTTCGTCCCACCGGCGACCTCGGGCCTTGATCGGTGGCCCCGGAGGACCGCGCCACGCGCGGGAAGGCACCCGCTCCGACGCCGCCGACGACCTGCTCCGCCGAGGGCGCGCGGAACCCGATCGTGCCTCGCGTCTCGGTGGGCGCGAACCCCGCGAGCAACGGCTGCTCGTCGGCCCCTCGGCGCAGCACCAGCGGCGAAGCGTCACTGACCACCGCCCCCAGACGCTGGGAGAACTGTTCGGCGTCGAGACGGAGTCGAGGGTCGGGCAACGCGGCCTGGGCCAGCACCATGTCGAGCGTGCCCAACTCGAGGCGCACGGGCAGCGGGGCGGTCAAGCGGGCTCGCAAGATCGCCTCGGGGGTCGTGCCCTCGTAGGCGGCACTGCCGGTCACCGCTTCGAAGAGGATGAGGGCGAGCGCGTAGACGTCGCTCTCGGGTCCGGCCGGCTCACCGACCGCCTGTTCGGGCGAGAGGTAGCGGGCGTCGTCGAGGCTCATGCGTTCGCGGTACTGCGTGGCGAGACCGGCGAGCGCGACGTCGCTCACTCGAAGCTGGCCCTCCTCGTCGAAGAGAATCTTCGAGGGCGACAGCGCCCCGAGGACGAAACCGTGCTCGTGCGCGTAGGCCAGGGCGCTGCCGGCGTCTCGACCCAGCCGCGCCGCGTCGTCGACGCTCAGGCGCCGACCCGCGCGCAGCGCGTCCTCCAACGACCCGCCGCTCAAGTACTCACTGATCATGAAGATCGCCCCGTGCTCTTGTCCGCCGTCGAAGACGCGCGCGAGGTGGGGGTGGCTCAGGGTCGCCGCCCGCACGATATGGTCACGAAACGCTCGTCGAATCGACTCGTGGGCGGCGAGATCGGGCAAGAGGACCTTGACGACGACACTGCGCTGGAGCGACACGTCCGCGGCCAGGTAGACCTCCGCCGTGCGACCGACGCCGAGCAGACTCGAGATTCGGTAGCGTCCCGCCAGGATGTAGTCGGGAGCGAACGTGGGCGCCATTCGGTTAACCATAACCCGTGGCCTTTAGCCGAGCGCGCGCGTCCAGGTCCCGGTCGCGAGGAGCGTCTCGAACTCGTCGGCACCGACCAGGGGCACGCCGAGTTCGGTGGCCTTGGTGACTTTGGCCGCCCCGGGCGCGTCGCCGACCACCACGCAGTAGGTCTTCTTCGAGACCGATCCGGGCGAGGTCCCGCCGCGCGCGACGATCGCCGCCTCGGCCCCCTCGCGCGTGAAACCCGTGACCGCTCCGGTCACCACGACCGCGCGTCCCTCGAGGGTCGCCGCCAGGTGCGAGGTCTCCCTCGCCTCTCGCAGAATCAACCCGGCCGCCTTGAAGCGTTCGATCCGTTCCCGGGTCTCGTCCTCGCGGACGTACTGATAGAGCGACTGCGCGATCACCGGTCCGATCCCGTCGACCGCCTCGAGGACCTCTAAGGGAGCGCTCGCGAGTTCGTCGTAGTGGGGGAAGCGTCGCGCGAGTTCGCGCGCGGCGACGGGACCCACGTGGCGAATGCCGAGACCCACCAGTACGCGACTCAGCGGTGCGGTTTTAGCCCGGTCGAACTCGCGCACCAGGGACGTCGCCGAGAGCTCGCCGAGCCCCTCGAGCACCTCCAGGTCCGCCACGCGCAGCGAGAAGAGGTCCGCGACGTCGTTGATCAGTCCCGCGGCGAGCAACTGCGCGACGCGCTGCTCGCCGAGCCCCTCGATGTCGAGCGCCCCGCGCGAGGCGAAGTGCACGATCTGTTCGAGAAGCTGCGCCGGACAGGTCGGGTTCACGCAGTAGGTGTCGCTCTCCTCGCCCCGGCGTACCAGTGGCTGCCCGCACTCGGGACAGCTGGCGGGGAACGTCCACTTCTTGGCGCGACGCTTGCCGGGCTCGTTCACCGCGCCCACGACCTCGGGGATGACGTCGCCGGCCTTTCGCACGATCACCAGGTCGCCGGGACGGACGTCCTTCGCCGCGACCTGGTCCTGGTTGTGCAAGGTCGCCATCGACACCGTCGAACCCGCGACGACCACCGGCGCCAAGACGGCGAAGGGCGTCGCGCGGCCCGTACGACCGATCGACACCTCGATCGACACGAGACGCGTCGTGCGTTCCTCGGGCGGGAACTTGCGCGCGATGGCCCAGCGCGGCGCGCGACTCGTGAAGCCGAGGCGCTCGCGCAGGGCGAGGTCGTCAACCTTGATCACCGCACCGTCGATGTCGTAGCGCAGGTCGTGTCGGTGGTGTTCGAACCAGTCGCTGCGCTCGATCATCGCGGCCGCGCCCTCTTCGATACGCGACTCGCCGGCGGTCAGGAACCCCCACTCGGCGAGTTGGCGAATCGTCTCGCTGTAGTAGGTCACCTCGAGCACGCCCTCGAGGTCGAGCAACTGATAAGCGAGAAACGAGAGCGGCCGCGCGGCCGTGACGGCCGGATTCTTCTGGCGAAGGCTCCCCGCGGCCGCGTTACGGGGATTGGCGAACTCCCGTAGTCCCGCGACGACCTGTTGGCGGTTCATCTCGAGGAAGTCGTCGCGCGCGAGGAAGACCTCGCCGCGAACCTCGTATCGACCGGTGACGCCCGCCAAGCGCGCGGGCACGTTACGGATGGTCCGGACGTTGTCCGTGACGTCCTCACCGACGCGACCGTCGCCGCGCGTCGCCGCCTGGACGAGCTCGCCGTGCTCGTACGTGATGGCCAACGCGAGGCCGTCGATCTTGGGTTCGACGACGAAGCGAAGCGTCTCGGCGTCGCGCTCTAAGGACTTGGCGACGCGCTCGGTCCAGGTCCGTAGTTCCTCGACGTCAAAGACGTTGTCGAGGCTCAGCATCGCGACGTCGTGGGTCACGGGGTCAAAGACGGCGGCCCTCGGCGCGCCGACCGTACCCGAGACCGAGTCCTCCTCGCGCAGTTCGGGGTGACGGGCTTCGAGCTCGCGGAGCTCTCTCGCCAGCGCGTCGTACTCCGCGTCGGGGATAGTGGGCGCGTCGTTGATGAAGTACGACTCGTTATGCCGGGCGATCTCTCGGCGGAGCCAGTCGACTCGATCTCGGTCGCTCACGTGCGCGAGACGATCGCCGCGCCTTCTACGACCGTCGGATCGTCCACTCGATAGAGCACCACGCTCTGGCCGGCCGCGACCGGCCGGGTGGGCGCGTCGAGCTCTAACCACCAGCGCCCGTCGTGGCGCAGCGTCGCGCGCTGCGCTCGACCGTGCGCGCTGCACTGGGCGAGGACCACTGCGCCGTCGCCCAGTGGTTCGCGCGCGAAGTTGAGCGAGGTGGCGTCCAGGGCGAACGAGCTCACCAGGATCTCCTCGAGCCGGCCGACCTCGACCCGACCGGCCGCGAGATCGACGCGCGACACGTAGCGGCGCTCGCCGTCGCGCCCGGGGAGGACACCGCGGCGCTGTCCGACCGTCATCAGTTCGGCCGCGTCACTTCGCCCGAGCACCTCACCGCTCGTGGCGTCGACGATCGTCGCCGCGGTCAACGTGGCGCGCTGACGCAAGAAGACTTCGCGACCCTTGGAGGCCTCGATGAAACAGACGTCTTGGCTGTCGGGTTTGTCCCACGTACGCAGTCCGAGCCGCTCGGCTTCACGACGAACGTCAGCCTTGTTCAGGTGGCCGATGGGTAAGAGGAGCATCGCGAGTTGTGCTGCCCCGAGGTATCCCAGGACGTAACTCTGATCCTTCTGATCGTCCGCGCCGCGCACCAGGAGGTGCTCGGCACCGCGCCGGACCACCTGCGCGTGGTGACCGGTCGCCACGGCGTCAAAACCGAGGCGCGTGGCCCGCTCGAAGAGCAGGTCGAACTTGATGTGTCGGTTGCACTCGATACAGGGATTGGGCGACCCGCCCGCCACGTAGCCCGCGACGAAGGGCTCGACCACGTGTCGTTCGAACTCCTCGGTGTAGTTAAAGACGTGGTGGTCGATCCCGAGCGTCTGCGCGACCCGACGGGCGTCGTCCACGTCGGCGACCGAACAACAGCCCGAATCCGAGGCGCCGCCCCAGAGTTTCAGGGTCGCCCCGACGACGTCGTGGCCGGCCTCTTTCAGGAGGCCCGCGGCCACCGAGGAGTCCACTCCCCCACTCATCGCGACGAGGACCTTCACGGGCCCAGTCTGCCAGCCGACGTCGCGTCGACCTCGTCGCGCAGGCGATGGACCACCGACGAAAGGATGGTGATCAACGCGTCGACGTCGGCCTCGGTCGTCTCGGCGCCCATCGAAAGTCGCAGCGACCCGCGGGCGCGATCGGCCGGGACGCCCATCGCCGCGAGCACGTGGCTCTGGGTCGCCGCCCCACTCGAGCAGCTCGCGGCGGCCGAGGCGCACACCCCGGCCTGGTCCAAGAGAAAGAGCAGTTCGTCACTCGCGAGTCCCGCGAAGGTCACGTGCACCGTACCGGGCACGCGCGCCGCGGCGGGCGCGGTGATCGAACAGCCCGGCAAGAAGCTGAGCGCCGCGGTCAACTTGTGTTGGTAGTCGATCACGCGGTCAGTCACTTCGGCGAGTTCGCGTTCGGTGACGCGAAGCGCGACCGCGAGACCGACGACGGCGGCGACGTCCACCGTGCCGCCCCGTCGTCCGCGCTCCTGTCCCCCACCGGGCATCACGGCGTCTAGGGGCACCTCGTTACGCACGATGAGCGCGCCGCTGTTGACCGGGCCCCCGAGTTTGTGCGCGCAGATCGAGATCAGGTCGGTCGCGGCGGTGATCACGGGCAGGCTCAGCCACGGCGCGGCGGCCACCGCGTCGGTGTGGGTCGGCACGCCACCGGGTATCAGCGCCTTGGCGACCGAGTTCACCGCGTCGAGCGGCTGGCGCACGCCGGTCTCGTTGTTGACCGCCATCACACTCACCAGGGCGCTGCGCTCGCTCAGTAGTTCACTCAACGCGTCGACGTCGACGACACCGTCGGCGTCGACGTCCACGTAGCGCACCGTGACGCTGTCGTAGTCACGGGCCATCATCTCCGCGGCGTCGGTCACCGCGTGGTGCTCGACTCGAGAGATCACGATCTCGCTCGTCTCGTGCGTTCGGCGGTGACGGTTCGTGACGCCGGCGATCGCCAAGTGACACGACTCGGTGCCCCCACCGGTGAAGATGACGCCACCGGGCTTGGCGCCCACGAAGGCCGCCACCTCGTCGCGAGCCTCCTCCACGGCCCGTCGCGCGTCGCGCGCGGCGCGATGACTGCCCGACGGGTTGCCCACCACGCCGCGCTGCCACGGCGCCATCGCGTCGGTTACTTCGTCCCGCCGCGGCGCGGAGGCCGCGTGATCGAAGTAGTACTGGGTCATGCGACGAAGAAGGACTTGGCGTTGGTGAACTCGCGCGCGCCGAGAAAGGAGAGCTCGCGGCCGAAGCCTGATCGCTTGGTACCACCGAAGGGCAGTTCGTTCATCGACGCGACCATCGCGTTGGCGAAGACCGTGCCCGAGTCGATCCCCGCGAGGCCGGCGTCAATCTCGGCGTCGTCTTGGGCCCAGATTGACCCGCCGAGTCCCCACGGCGTGTCGTTGGCGACTTCGATCGCGGCCTCGAGATCCTCGGCGACCACGACCACCGCCACCGGGCCGAAGAGCTCCTCGCAGCCCGCTCGAGAGTCGACCGGCACGTCCGTCAAGACGGTCGCGGGGTAGTAGAAACCGACGCCGTCGGGCTTATTCCCTCCGGTCAAAGCCCGCGCACCGCGAGCGAGGGACGTGGCGACCTGTTCACTCAGCAGGTCGCGTTGGGCCCTTGACACCAGAGGTCCGAGTGCGGTCGCGGGGTCCATGGGGTCGCCCATCGTCACGGCCGACATCTCGGTGACGAAGCGATCGATGAACTCCTCGCTGCGCTCGCGCACGACGATGAACCGCTTGCCCGCGATACAGGCCTGGCCGTTGTTCTGGATGCGCGCGGTCACGGCCATCGGCACCGCGAGATCCAAGTCGGCCGACGCGGCCACGACGAAGGGGTCCGAACCACCCAGCTCGAGCACGCACTTCTTGAGGTGCCGTCCGGCGAGTTCGGCCACCGAGCGCCCGGCACGCTCGGATCCCGTCAACGTCACCCCGACGATGCGCGGGTCGGCGATGAGGGTGGGCACGGCTTCGACCTCGACGAAGAGCGTCGTCAAGACCCCCGGCCCGAAGCCCGCGCGAAGGAAGAGGTCCTCAAGGTACTTCGCACAGCCCGGCACGTTCGGCGCGTGTTTGAAGAGCACGACGTTGCCGGCCATGATCGTGGGGATCGCCATGCGCACGACCTGCCACAGTGGGAAGTTCCACGGCATCACCGCGAAGATTGCCCCCGTGGGCTCGAATCGCACGCCACTGCGACGACCGTGGGTGGGCAGGGTCTGTTCTTCGAGCATCGCTTCGGTGTGCTCGGCGTAGTAGCGCATGGTCGCCGCGCACTTAATCGCTTCGCCCTTGGCGGCGGCGAAGGTCTTGCCCATCTCACTCGTCATGAGTTCGGCGACGACGGGAATCTCGCTCTCCAAGAGTTCGGCGGCGCGCACCATCACCTCCGAACGCTCCGCGAACGTCGCTCGCCGCCAGCCCTGGTACGCGCTGGCGGCGACCTTCAGCGCCTGGTCGACCTCCTGCGCGGTGTAGCTCGGGTACGAGTGGACGACGTGCTCGGTGGCGGGGTTGATGGAGAGAAAGGGCACCCGTCTAGTCTGCCAGCAATAAAGGGGTTTGCGTCGCGGGCGAACCCATAGCGCGCCAGTACTGTGGCGCCCCGACGCGCACCGCCACGAGAATCGCGCCCAGGAAGAGCGCGGCCACGACGGTCACGTGGCGCACGCCGAAGGTCGTAGCCAGATCGGCCTGGACGAAGGCGCCGAGCGGATAGAAGATCGACAGCGAGAGCGTGTAGAGCGCGAGGATCCGGGACCGTTCGGCGCGAGGTGCGTGCACCTGCACCGAGGTATTGAGTCCCGTCAGGGTCCCCATGTACGCCGCGCCGAGGGCGACCAGGGCGACGATCGCCACCCCCAGGTCCGGCGCGAGGGCGTAGCACGCCAGTGCGATCGCGAGCGCGACGATCGAACCCTCGAGCACCGCGAGTCGCGAGGTTCGCTTGGCGATAACCGGCAGGGTCAGGGCGCCCGCCACCGCGCCGACGCCCTGCGCCGTGACGAGCCAGGCGGTGTCGGTGTGGAGCACGATGATGGCCATCGCGGGCACCAGGGCGATGAAGGGACTCGCCACAATCGCCACCACCGCGATACCGATGATGGGATTACGACAGCCCGCGACACCCCAGGCCCGCGTCGCGCCCGCACGAAACTCGCGAAAGAAGCGCAGCCTGGTCGTCGGCCGCGGCCGCGGGGGCGTTCGCACGAAGGAGAACACGACGAGCACGAAGATGAAGGAGGCGGCGTTGATGGCGAAGCAGACGCCCACCGAACCGAGCGCGAGGGCCACGGCGGCAAAGACCGGGCCGATGATCCGTCCAAGATTGAACTGCGCCGAGGAGAGCGAGACCGCCGCGAGCACCTCGTCCTTCTCCACGAGGTCGGGGAGCAGCGACTGCCAGGCCGCCCACGACGCCGAACCGCACAGACCCTCGCCCACCGCCAAGTAGCACGCGAGCGCCGGGCTCAGGTGGTGGGTCAGCGCCGCGAGGGCCAGGGCACTGGCGGTGCAGGCCATCACGAAGTTGTTGCCCTGAATCCATCGCTGTCGACTCCACCGATCGGCGACCACCCCACCGACGGGCGAACCGACGATCGCGGGCGTCCACGCCGAGACCGTCAAGAGACCGAGCCAGAGCGGGTTGTGGGTCGTCTCGGTCAAGTAGATGCCCAGCGCCACGCTCTGCATCCACGTACCCACCGAGGAGACGAACGAGGAGGTCACCGCGAGCGCGAAACTCCGATGCCGCAGTGGGGTGAGCGACGCCCACGCCATCAATCACCACCCCCAGCGCTGCGTCGAGAGCGAGTTACTCCTCGCCCTTCTTCCGTCGCGGACGCAGCGCGAACCACCACACCGAGATGATCGTCGCCAACGCGCCGAGCACGCCGATACTCGACTTGACGACCTTGCCCTTACCGTTCTCCGCCACCACTCCATGGTACAGAGCACGACGCCGGGGGCGTAGCCCCCGGCGTCGTGCTCGTAGGTTGAGACGTCTTAGGCGGTCGCGTCGACCTTCTGGTGGGCCTCGACGGCGAGCTGCACGATGACCTTGTTGCCAACGACCAAGCTGCCGTTCTCCAACGCGCCCTCAAAGTTGACGCCGAAGTCGCGACGGTCGAACTCGGCCTTGGCCTCGAAGCCCGCGACGCTCACGCCGGGCTGCATCGAGGGACCGGTGCCTAGGTACTCGAGGTCGAAGGTGACGGACTTGGTGACCCCGTGGATCGTCAGGTCGGCGACGAGCTCGTACTCGTCCTCGCCCTTGGCGGTGATCTTGGTGGACTTGAGGGTCAGCGTCGGGTACTTCTCGAGTTCGAGGAAGTCCGCGCTCTGGAGGTGACCGTCACGCATCTCGTTGCCGGTCGAAATGCTGCCGGCCTGCACGGTGGCCTCGACCGAGGAGGACTCGATCGAGTCGCCAATGGTGATCGTGCCCTCGAACTCACTGAAGTGACCACGAACCTTCGACGCGACGAGGTGTCGCGCGACGAAGTCGACGTTCGAGTGCAGGGGGTCAACGGTGTACACGCCAGGAGTGGGAAGTGCGCTCATGGGTAGCTCCTTTTCTTTTGGGACAGTTAGTTGTCTCCCGTCATGATAGTTGCTCATGCAACTACTTGTCAAGAAGCATCTGTGAACGCAACGAGATGCTATAGTGAACTCATGGCGGAGACGACCAGCGCGTGCCCTTCGGGCGATGAGAAAGTGGCCCTCTTTGGCCTGCTGCTTGAGGTCAACGCCCGCCTTTCGCGGGACCTCGGCACCGCCCTCGAACTGAACTGCCAACTACCCCTCGCCTGGTTCGAGGTCTTACTGCAGCTGCGACACTCCGAGGACGGGCGTCTCAAGATGAGTGAGATGGCCAACGCGATCTTCCACTCAACGGGTGGCACGACACGTCTCGTGGACCGGCTCGAAGGGGCGGGACTGGTGCGTCGCGAGAACTGCCCCAAGGACCGACGTTCGGTCTACGTCGCGATCACCGAAGTGGGCGGCGCCAAACTCGACGACGCACTGGGGGTCCATCTGAACTTCCTAGGCGATCTGATGGACGTTCGACTCAGCGCCCTCGAGCGTGACGATCTCTCGTCGCTCCTGAGCAAACTGATCGTCTCGACTTAAGCTTTCTTGAGCCAGGCGAACGCCGCGCGAGCGTCGTCGAGTTCGAGTGTCGCGCCGGGGCCCTCTCCCTCTTCGCTCACGATCGTCACCGCGAGCACCTCGGTGGCGAGCGTCGAGAAACCACCTTGGAGGTCGTCGAGCCCCGTGACGTGCAACACGATCCGGTCGGCCACGTCGAGTCCCGAGTTCTTTCGAAGGTCCTGGATCTGACGAACCACGTCACGCAAGTAGCCCCGACGGCGTAGGTCGTCGTTCAGCGCCAGGTCGAGGGCGACGACCTCGGCGCCGTCGCGCGAGACGGCGAAGCCGCCTTGGCCCTTGACGCGCAGTTCCACGTCCTCGCCCGCGAGTTCGAACGTGCCCGTCGAGAGTCGAACTTCGAGGACCCCTCCCGACTCGAGCGCGGCGGCGGCCGCGGCCGAGTCCAACGCGGCGAGCGCGCCCTTGAGCTCCTTGACGGCCTCACCGAGGCGCGGTCCCACCGCGCGAAAGTTCGGCACGATCTCAAAACTCAACACGTCCGCGAGCTCGCGACCGTACTCGAGTTCATCGACGTTGAGCTCGTCCTCTACGACGCCCGCCGGCGGCAACGGTGACCCGGGCGGCAAGAAGACCAGGGCCCGAGCGAGAGGTTGACGCACCTTCACCCCCGCCTCGGCCCGAGCGGAGCGGCCGAGCGTGGTCAGGCGCCGCGCTACCGCCATCGAGGCCTCGAGGGACTCGTCGCGTAACGCGACGTTGGCGACGGGCCAGTCGAGCAGGTGTACCGAGTCCTGGTCACTGCCGTGATGGAGCTCCTGGTAGAGGCGCTCGGTGAGGAGCGGACAGAACGGCGCTAATAATATGGTCACGCGCCGGAGGACCTCCAGCAGGGTCGCCTGGGCCGCTAGTGAGTCGGACGGCGGCGCACTGGGGTCGGTGCGCCAGAACCGACGGCGGCTGCGTCGCACGTACCAGTTCGAGAGGTCGTCCACCAGTTCGGTGAGGGCGGTCGCCGCGCCGAGTGGTTCGTAGCCGTCGAGCGCCGCGGTGACCGTGGCCGTCACGCTCTCGCTGCGCGAGAGGATCCACTGATCGATCGCGCTCCGCTCGGCCACCGTCGGTATCTCGGGATCCGTGGGGTCGAACTCGTTAAGCGACGCGTAGGTCGTGAAGAAGCTGAACGTGTTCCAGAGTGTCGCCAGGGTCTCGCGCATTGCGGCGTCGATGGCCCCGAGACTGGCTCGGGTCGAGGTCCACGGGGATCCCTGGGAGAACATCCACCAGCGCAGCGTGTCCGCGCCGCGGGTGTCGAGCACTTCCCACGGGTCGATGACGTTGCCGAGGGACTTGCTCATCTTCTTGCCGTTCTCGTCGACGATGTGACCGAGACAGAGCACGTGCTCGTAGGGCGTCGCGCCGAAGACGAGCGTATTCACGGCGAGCAAGGAGTAGAACCAGCCGCGAGTCTGGTCGATCGCCTCGGCGACGAGTTGCGCGGGGAACTGCATGGCTTCCTTCGAGCCCGCGACGTGGGGGTAGCCCACTTGCGCGGCGGGCATCGAGCCCGAATCGAACCAGGCGTCGATGACCGGCTCGACGCGTCGCGCGTCCTGACCACACGTCGGACAGGCAAAGTGCACCTCGTCCACGTCAGGTCGGTGGGGCTCGAGGTCGCTCTGATCGACGCCGGTCAGAACCGAGAGCTCGTCGCGCGAGGCGACGCACGTCAGATGACCGTCAGCACAGCGCCAGATCGGTAGCGGCGTGCCCCAGTAGCGATCGCGCGAGAGCGCCCAGTCCACGTTGTTGGCCAGCCACTCGCCCATGCGCCCATCGCGGATGTGCGCGGGGTGCCAGTCGACGGTCGCGTTTTCACTGAGGAGCTGCTCCTTGAAGCGGCTGGTCGCCACGTACCAACTCGGTTTGGCCCAGTAGATCAGCACCGTGCCGCAGCGCCAACAGTGCGGCAGGGAGTGCGTGTAGGGTGCTCGCCGTATCAACAGTCCTCGGCGATCGAGCTCGTCGTTGATCGTGGCGTTGGCCTCGCGGACGTGCGTGCCTTCGAGCCAGGGGACCTGCGCGGTGAAGGTGCCCTCGGGTCCCACCGGATTCAGGGTGGGCAGCCCGTGCTCGCGCGCGATCTGTCGGTCGATCTCGCCAAAGGCCGGCGCCTGGTGGACGAGACCGGTACCGTCCTCGGTGGTGACGTACTGCGCCGCCACCACGTAGTTCGCGTCGACGCCCTCGGGGAGCGCAACGTCCTCGAAGGGTCGTCGGTAGTGCAGCCCGGCGAGCGCGCCGCCCGGGAACGTCGCGGTGACCCGAGCGCCCTCCCCGAAGACGGACTCGACGAGGTCGGCGGCGGCCACGACTCCCCCCACCACCGCGTAGGTCACGTCGGGATTCACCGCGACGGCCACGTTCGAGAGTAGGGTCCAGGGCGTCGTCGTCCACACCGAAAGGTGCGTCGCGCCACCGAGGTCGTCGCGTCCCGCGGCGTCGAGCAGCGGCAGCCGCACGTAGGCGCTCTCGTCGGTCTCGTCGGTGTAGACCCCGGGTTGGCCCAGCTCGTGCGAGGAGAGGCCCGTCTCGCAGCGCGGGCAGTAGGGGATGACCTTGTAGTCCTCGTAGAGCAGCCCGTTGTCGAAGAGCTGCTTTAGGTGCCACCAGACCGACTCCACGTAGGCCGGGTGGAAGGTGTAGTACGCGTCATTGAGGTCCGTCCAGTACCCGATGCGCTCGGTCAGGCGCTCGAAGTCCCCGATGTAGGTGAGCACCGATTCGCGACACAGCCGCGTGAACTCTTCGATCCCGATCTTCTCTTCGATGTCCTTCTTGCCCGAGATGCCGAGCTGCTTTTCCACCTGGACCTCGACGGG
>Ga0181531_10001207_pt1 | contig 16473 bp, 16 predicted proteins | sample PEATcosm2014_Bin_38_FD_119743 | JGI IMG/M metagenome (GOLD analysis project Ga0181531, IMG submission 119743) | Peatland microbial communities from MTU Mesocosm Facility, Houghton, MI, USA - PEATcosm2014_Bin11_10_metaG | ecosystem: Environmental > Terrestrial > Soil > Wetlands > Peat | place... | reverse complement strand
GGCGCTCGACGACGCCTCAGACCTGTTCGTGGCGAACTACTCGACCGACACCCTCACCGCATACCTCCCGCCGTACACCGGCGCCGCCGCGTTGACGCTGGCCGCCGGCGGCACCGTCTACGACGTGGACGTCAGCCGCTAGCGATCGCGCGCACCGTCCGCCGCGCTCGCGGCGGCGGCCAGGTCAGACCGACTCGAGCTCCGCCGTTTCGTGCTGCGCGTCGAAGGCGACGCGCTTCGATTGCGCGGCGGCGTCGGCCAACGTCGGCAAGGGGGCCTGCGCGAGGCTGGCGGCCTTGGCGGTGGCGAGTGATTCGAGGCCCTTCTTCACCGAGCCGAGCGCCGTCGAGAGACGCGCGTCGAGATCGGCGAGGACCTGCGCCGCATAGGCGTCGGCGCCGGCGCGCACGCGGGCGGCCTTCTGTTCGGCTTCGCGCAGGACGGTCTCCGCAGTGACGCGGGCGCGGCGCGCGATCTCGTGGTCGTCGACCAGCTGCGTTTGCGCGGTCGATGCCTCGTCGACGATCGCCTGCGCCTTCTCCTGCGCGTCGCGCACCAGCTTCTCGCCGCTGCGCGCGATCGTGCGCGCCCGACCGACTTCCTCGGGCAGCGAGGCGCGCAGCTTCTCGATCAGCTCAAGGAGTTTCTCTTCGCTGACGACGCGATACCCCAGCGGCAGCACCGTCCCTTGTTTCACGGACGCTTCGAGCTTGTCGATGACGCGATAGACGGACATGTTCCTTATACCTCCTCGGAGCTTGCGACGAGCGGGTTGCGCGGAGCGCAAGCCACTAATGCGTGGTCTGGCGTTTGGCGCGCATCAGGCGCAGGACGGACGGCGGCACGTACTCGGTGACGTCGCCGCCGAGGTTGTAGACCTCTTTCACCAAGGTGGAGCTGACGAACGACCAGCGCGGATCGCTGGGCAGGAAACAGGTGTCGACGCCCGAGAGCGAGCGGTTCATCAGCGCGGTCGACATCTCGCTCTCGAAGTCGGAGACGACCCGCAGGCCTTTGACGATCACGTTGGCGCCCAGCGATCGGACGAAGTCGGCGAGCAAGCCGCGGAAATGCGCGACCTCGACGTTGGGGACGTGCGCGATCGCCTCACGGATCATCATCTCGCGTTCGTCGAGGGTGAAGAGTGGCTCGCGCTTTTGCGGGTTGACGACGACCGCGACCAGCACGCGGTCGAAGATCTGCGCAGCGCGCTCGATGACGTCGAGATGCCCGACCGTCAGCGGGTCGAACGAGCCGGGATAGACGGCCGCATGACCTCCCGGCGGCACGCCGTTCACGCCGTTCACGCGGCCACCTGTGGCCGTAAGAACGCCAGCACGACGTCGCCGTAACGCTCGCTGCGCTCCAGCCGCATGCCCGGATCGAGGGGATCGGTGGTGCGCGCCGCGTGCTCGTAGACCACGGTGGCGTCGGCGTCGATCGCGCCGCGCTCGCGCAGCGTCGCGAAGATTGCGGCCGGATACGGCTGTACGTACGGCGGATCGGCGAAGACCAGGTCGAAGCGGCCGTCGACGACGCGGGCGGCGCGCTCGGCCGGCGCGGCGATCACCGCGATCAGCTCGGCGACACCGAGCGCGCGCGCCGTCGCGCGCAGCGCGTCGGCGGTCGGACGATGCCGTTCGACGAAGGTCACGTGGCTCGCACCGCGCGAGAGCGATTCGAAGCCCAGCGCGCCGCTGCCGGCGAACAGGTCGAGAACGCGCGCGTGTTCGACCTTCGTGCCGAGGATCGAGAACAGTGCTTCCTTGACGCGGGCGGGGGTTGGTCGAACCTCGCGGCCGGCCGGCGTCGTGACGCGGCGGCTGCGTAGGGTTCCCCCGGTGATCGTGAGCGTCCCCATAGAGCTATGGGGCGTACGTGTTCTCGATCAGCGCCTCGAGCTCCCGCAACGCCGCGATCCGCACCGTCGGTCTGGGGACATCCTGTGGATAACGCGCATCCTGGGCGTCGAGCCAGATCGCCCGCAGCCCCGCCGCCAGCGCGCCGGCGACGTCGGTCCGCGGGTTGTCGCCGACGTACCAGCAGCGTTCGTGGGCCATGCCGAGCTCGTCGACCAGCAGGTCGAACGCCGCCCGCGCGGGCTTCGCGACGCCCATCGCCGTGCTGACCAAGATGGTCGTCCCGACGATCGTCTCGCCGAGTGCGCGCGCGATCTTCTTCTCTTGCAGCGGCGTCCAGCCGTTGGTCAGGATCGCGTGCGGCACGCCGCGCGTGCGTAGTTCCGCGAGCAGCTCGCGCGCACCCGGGAGCGGCTCGACGAGCGCGTCGACCAACCCATAGCAGTGTTCTTGCCAGCGTTCCGGCCGCAGCCCGACGACGCCGAGCGAGGCGCCGAACTCGGCGACCATCGCGTCCATGCCGAGCGCATCGGCGCGGAACCGGTCGAGCAACTCGTCGACGCGCGCCGTCCACGCCGCGTCCGCCGGGTCGAGCGGAGCGCCGGCATCGGCGGCCAGCGCATACAACGCGCGCCGTTCCAGACCGTTGTCGCGGCCGAGGGTGTGGTCGAAGTCGAACCCGAGCGCGATCGGCGCCGGCAACAAGGCAGTCACGCCGTCACCAACACGGCCCGGGCCGAGGTGTTGGCATCGACCAGCGCCAGCAGCCGCGCGTGCTCGGGCGCGCGCAGCGCGGGGTCGCTCGCCACGATCGTGTCGGCGGCTTCCTTCGCCTTCATGTAGAGGCTGAAGTCGTCGACGATGCTGCCGATCGTGCCGATGTCGCCGGCCTGGGCGGTGCCGGCCAGCTCGCCGGCGTTGCGCAGCCGCAGGTCGGCCTCGGCGATCGCGAAACCGTCCGTCGTCTCTTCGAGAACGTGCAACCGCTCGACCTCGAGCGCATCGGTCGGCGCGACCAGGATGCAGAACGACTCGGCGACACCGCGCCCGACCCGCCCGCGCAACTGGTGCAACTGGGCCAGGCCGTAGCGCTGCGCATCGAGGACGACCATCACCGACGCGTTCGGCACGTCGACACCGACTTCGACCACGGTCGTCGCGACCAGGACGTCGGACTCGTGGCGCTTGAAGCGGTCCATGACCGCCTCCTTCTCGCGCGAAGGCAGCTTGCCGTGCAGCACCTCGACCCGCAAGTCGGGAAAGACGCGCGTGCGCAGCGTCTCCGCCTCGGCGAGCGCGCCGGTCAGTGCCGTCTCCGACGCGTCGATCGCGGGCGCGACGACGTATGCCTGCTGGCCGCGCTCGACGTGCTTGCGGACGAACTCGTAGACCATCGCCTTGCGCGGCGTGCCGATGACGAAGGTGCGGATCGGCGTGCGGCCCGGCGGCAGTTCGTCGATGATCGCGACGTCCATATCGGCGAACTTCGTCTGCGCGAGCGTGCGCGGGATCGGGGTCGCCGTCATCGCCAGCGTGTGCGGCGCACCGCTCTTGGCGCGCAGCGCGGCACGCTGGCGCACGCCGAAGCGGTGCTGCTCGTCGATGACCACCAGGCCGAGATCGGCAAAGGCGACGCTCTCGGTCAGCAGGGCGTGCGTCCCGATCGCCAAGCCGGCCTGACCGGAGGCGATGCGCTCCTCGGCGTGCCGGCGGTCGCGCGCGCCCATCGAGCCGAAGACTGCCTCGACGCCGATCCCGAAGGGGAGCAGCAGCGGAGCGAGCTTCGCCGCATGCTGCGCGGCCAGGATCTCGGTCGGCGCCATCAGCGCCGACTGCGCGCCGCCGCGGTGCGCGAGCACGATCGCGGCCGCCGCGACCAGCGTCTTGCCGCTGCCGACGTCGCCTTGCAGCAGCATGTTCATCGGCGCGGTGCGTCCCATGTCGTGCCAGATGCGATCGATGACGCGCCGCTGCGCACCGGTCGGCGCAAACGGCAGCTGGGCGACGAACGCCTCCCAGAAGCCGTCCGGTCGTTCGAGCACGCGCGCGCCGCCTTCGGCCTCGCGCCGCGCGCGCTTGAGCGCGGCGGCCAGCGCGATCGCGAAGAACTCGTCGAAGACGATCCGCTCGCGCGCCGGGCCGACTGCGGTCAGGTCGCGTGGCGCGTGGAGGGTGCGCCACGCCTGCGCGAGCGGCGGGAAGCCGAATCGCTCGATCAGCTCCGGCGGCAGCGCGTCGACGTGCTGCGCGATCAGCCGCTCGAGGTTCTTCGCGATCAGCGTGCGGATCTGGCGGTCGGGCAGCTCTTTGGTCGCCGGATAGACGGGGACGATCTCGCCGACGTAGCGCTCGTCCTCGCGCAGGACGCGGTGCGAGGTGACGTTGATCTCGGGCAGCAGCCCGGTGCGGGTGACGCGCCCGGCGACGAACAGCCGATCGCCGGTCGAGAATTTCCCGAACAAGTGGCGCCGCCCGAACCACTTCGCCTGCACGACCCCGCTCTCGTCGGCCAGCGCGACGGTCACCAGCGGAAACCGCCCCGGGCGCTCCTTCACGTTCGAGATGCGCCCGACCACGATCGCCTCGCCTTCGGGCAGTTGCGCGATCGGCATCGGCTCGCGCCAATCGCGATACGCGCGCGGAATGTAGGCCAGCAGGTCGTCGGGCGTGTGGACGCCGACCTCGGCCAGCTTTGCCGCGGTCTCGGGGCCGACGCCGGCGAGCCCTACGAGTCCGCCGGCCGGGCGCGTCGCGATAGTTCTGCCCCCACCTCGTCGAGCGCGATGCCGCGTTCCGCCAGCAGCACCAGCGTGTGGTAGAGCAGATCGGCCGTCTCCCACACCAGTTCGCCGCGGTCGGCGTTCTTCGCCGCAATGACGACCTCGGTGGCCTCTTCGCCGATCTTCTTGCCGATGCGATCGACGCCGCCGGCGAACAGCTTGGCGGTGTACGAACCTTCCGCCGGATGCGCTTTGCGTTCGGCGATCGTCTGGGCGAGCAGGGCCACCGCACTGCCGAAGGCCGCGCCGGCCGGCAGGTCGTCGCCCCCCGGGAGCGCGATCGTCGTCGCGAAGCACGAGGCCGCGCCGGTGTGGCAGGCGGGACCGTTCGGAACGACGCGGTAGAGCAACGCGTCGGCGTCGCAATCGACCGCGACCGAGACGACGCGCTGCGTATTCCCCGACGTCTCGCCTTTGTTCCAGAGCGCGTTGCGCGAGCGGCTGAAGAGCCACGTCGAGCCGGTCGCGAGCGTGCGTTCGAGCGCCTCGCGGTTCGCGTACGCGAGGGTCAGCACGGCGCCGGTGGTCGCGTCGGCGATCACGACCGGCGCGAGTCCCTCGGCGTTCCAGGCGATCTCCGGCAGCACGTTCTTCATACCCGCACCGGCTCGCGGCGGACCACCACGCCCGCCTCGGCGAGCGCGTCTTTGAGCGTCGCGATCTCGAGCTCGGCATAATGGAAGAGCGACGCCGCGAGCGCGGCGTCGGCATCGGCATCACGGAAGACGGCGATGAAATCGTCGATCGCGCCGGCGCCGCCCGAGGCGATGACCGGCAGGTTGCACGCGTCGCGGATCGCCCGAGTCAACGCGAGATCGTATCCGTCGCGCGTCCCGTCGGCGTCGATCGAGGTGACCAGCAGCTCGCCGGCCCCGAGTCGTTCGCACTCGGCGGCCCAAGCGACCGCGTCGCGGCCGGTCGGCGTGCGACCGCCGTCGACGACGACTTCGAAACCGGAGGGACTCGCGTTGCTGCGCCGCGCGTCGATCGCGACCACGATACACTGCGCGCCGAACACCTCGGCCGCGCGGCGGACGAGGTCGGGGTCGCGCACGGCCGCCGAGTTGATGCTGACCTTGTCGCAGCCGGCGCGCAACAGGGCGTTGACGTCCTCGACGCTGCGTACGCCGCCGCCGACGGCGAACGGGATGGTCAGCTCGTGCGCCACCGCCCGCACGACCGCTAGGGTCGCTTGGCGGCCCTCCACCGTCGCCGTGATGTCGAGGAAGACGAGCTCGTCGGCACCTTCTTCCTCGTAGCGGCGGGCGAGAGCGACCGGGTCGCCGGCGTCGCTGAGGTCGACGAAACGCACGCCCTTGACGACGCGACCGTCCTTGATGTCCAGGCAGGGGATGATCCGGCGGGCCAACACGACCCGCCGGTCTTCGCCATCGGGGCTAGTTGCTCTTCGAGCGGCGGGCGACGAGCAGGTTGATCTCCTCCCGGCCCTCCTTGCGGATCATCGTGATGCCGACGTCCTGCAAGCCCCACGCGAACCGGAAGGTGAAGTCGAAGCGCTCGACCCCGCTCGCGGTGCCCTTCGCAAACGCGATGAAGCGGCCCTGAAACTCCTTGACCGCCGTGCAGGGCGCGACGTCGACGAAGAAATTTTTCCCGATCTGGTCGTCGGCGTTGCGGCGGGCGAGTTCCGCCTCCGAGCGATTGAAGCGCAGGATGGTCGCGTCGCGGGCCAAGGTGATGACGCCGTCGGGGTAGGCGTCGAGCTCCGCCCGGTTCATATCGAAGATACGCTCGTCGATCTGGGTCGACATCGAAATCGGTTGCCTTTCGTGCGGGTGTTTCGGACAGCAGGGCGGCGTGCGCCCCTCCTTCAACGAGCAGCCGATCGTTCGGGATTGGGTCGAGCGGTGCCGAACGACCCGAGCGGTCCGGAGATCGGTGACTCCTGGTCGGACACGACGCGCAGGGCGACGATCGCGAGATCGTCTTGCACGCCGCCGCTGAAATCGTCGGCCGAGGCAACGAGCAGGTCACACAGCGCTTGCGGATCCGACGGCCCCTCGCGCACGAGCGCGATGATGCGATCTTCACCCAGCAGGTCGCCCGCCGCGTCGCGCGCTTCGCTCAGGCCGTCGGTCGCCAACATCACGAGATCGCCGACCTCCAGGTCCACCGTCGCGGTCGTGTAGCGCTGCTCCGGGTCGAGCCCGACGATCGGCCCGGTCGGTGGAAGGTGCTCGACGCTCGTGCCGCGCCGCACGTACGCGGTGGCGTGGCCGGCGTTCGCGTACCGCAGCGTCCGGGTGCGGGCGTCGAACGCGGCCAGGAACAGCACGACGAAGGTCCCCGGGTCCTCGAACGTCGCCAAGAACAGGCGGTTGAAGCGGCTGACGACGTCGGCCGGGTCGTCGGCCTCGGCAGCCAGCGCACGGACCGCGTACTGCGCGAACGCCGCCTGGCGCGCCGAGGCGATCCCCTTGCCGCTCACGTCGGCCAGGAGAACCCACCCGTGTTCGCGGCCCGACTGCCAGGCGTCGAGCAGGTCGCCGCCGACCAGTGCCTCGCGGGTCGCCGACGCGTAGGCGGACCCGAGCTGCGTGTGCGGGAGCCGTTGGCTGGGGACGCGCAGCGTGCGTTGCAGCGCGTCGACCAGCGCTCGCTCGCGCTCGAGTCGGGCCTGCACCGACGAGCGGGCCAGAGCGTGCCAGAAGGCCACGATCGCGAACAGCGTCACGATGCCGTCGCTGATGGCGACCGTCGAGTTGATCCGCCGCCGCATGGTGTCCTGGACGGCCGCGCTCGCGTGCAGCAATTCGCCGTCCAGCCGTGCGGCGTCGCCGCTGAGCTGGTCGGTGAGCGCCTTCCCCTGCGCTTGCCGCTTATAGGCGTCGCCCGCGCCGGGATCGTGGATCAACGGAAACGCGACGTTGCTCTCCCAGGCGTCGTGGGCGGCCCGTAGGTCGTCCATCAGTGCGATGGCGTCCGGGACCCCCTCACGGTTCAAACGCGTCTCCAAGTCGGCGGCGAGCAGGTCGAACTCGCGATTCGGCGGCCGGTCGGCGGCCAAGAACTGCGGATCGCGGGTGGCGACGTAGCCGCGCAGCCCGGTCTCCTCGCCCAGTTGTATCTGCACGAGCTGGCCGAGGTCGCTGCGGGCGGTGCTCAGCCGCGCTTGGGCGTTGGAGGCGGCGTCGAGCTGGTTGTGGCCGATCCAGGGACCGGCGATGGTGACCGCGATGAAGACGACCACCAACAGAACGATTGGAGGCGACGCCCAGAATCGAACTGGGGGTGGAGCTTTTGCAGAGCTCTGCCTTACCACTTGGCTACGTCGCCCGGAGCGCTTGGAGCGGGTGGCGAGAATCGAACTCGCGCATCAACCTTGGGAAGGTCGCAGGCTACCATTACATCACACCCGCGCCGGACGAATCGCGCCCATTCCGCACCACGCGCAGTGAACCCTCGCACGGTCGAAAAGGTTCGCCACGCGCGCACAATGTGACTGGCGGCCCGGGAGGCGGGAACTCGCCCAGGCGTGAAGCGAGCCCGGAACTAGTTCTTACGGAGATCTGCGTGCATCCGACCCGCCTCGCGCTCCGCGCCCTTGGCGCCCTCGCGCTCGTCGCCCTCATCGCGACCACCCTGCCCCTGCATTCGGCCCGTGCCGCCGGCACCGCCGGCCTGGACGTGGCCAACCTCGACCGGACCTGCAACGCCTGCGACGACTTCGACCAGTTCGCCACCGGCGGCTGGACGAAGAGCCACACGATCCCGCCGGGGCACGCCACCTGGGGCAGCTTCGACGAGCTCGCGCAGCACAATCGCGAGGCGCTGCACTCGATCCTCGAAGACGACGCGAAGGACACCGCCGCCGCGCCCGGCAGCGATGCGCAAAAGCTCGGGACGTTCTATCGCGCGTGCATGGACGAAGACGCGATCGAGCACGCCGGGACGGCGCCGATCGACCCGATGCTGACCGCGATCGCGGCCGTCCACGACACGACCAGCCTGGTGGGCGAGATCGGGCGCCTGCAGATCGAGGGCGTCGGCGACGGGCTGGACTTCAGCTCCGAAGCCGACACGAAGAATTCGGCCGCCACCATCGCGTCGATCGGGATCGGCGGCTTGGGGCTGCCGGATCGCGACTACTACCTCAAGGACGACGCACGCACGGCGAAGATCCGCACCGCCTACCACGAGTACGTCGCCGCGCAGCTGCACAACCTGGGCGAAGATCAGGCCGCGGCGAACGCCGACGCCGACGCGATCGTCGGCCTCGAGACCGCGATCGCGAGCGCCACGCCGAGTCGTGCCGACCTGCGCGACCCCAAGGCGACCTATCACCCGATGCCGGTCGCCGATCTGCCCGGGATCGCGCCGCACATCCCCTGGAAGGCGTTCTTCGCCGCGCAAGACGGCCCCGCGTTCACCGACCTCGACGTCAACGTCCCGACCTACGTGACCGGCTACGACGCGCAGATCGCCAAGACGCCGCTGGCCACGTGGAAAGCCTACCTGCGCTTCCACCTGGTCGACACGTTCGCGAACACGTTGCCCAAGCGCTTCGTCGACACCGGCTTCGGCTTCCACAGCACGGTGCTGTACGGCGTGAAGGAGCAGTTGCCGCGCTGGCAGCGCTGCACCTCGGCCGCAGACCGTTCGCTGGGGACCCCGCTGGGCAAAGCCTACGTCGCCGCCGACTTCCCGGCGTCCGCCAAGGCGCGTGCGCAAGCGATGGTCGACAACCTGCAGAGCGTCCTGCGCGAGGACATCGGAACGCTCGATTGGATGAGCGCGCCGACCAAGGCCAAGGCGGTCGAAAAGCTCGACGCGTTCACCAAGAAGATCGGCTACCCCGACCACTGGGAAGACTATTCGACGCTGCAGATCCCCAGCGGCGCGCCGTACGCGGCGGTCGTCGCCGACGTGCGCGGCTGGAACCACGCGCGCGACATGGCCCGCATCGACAAGCCGACGGAACGCTGGCAATGGGGCATGACGCCGCCGACCGTCAACGCGTACTACGACCCCTCGAACAACGAGATCGTCTTCCCGGCCGGCATCCTGCAGCCGCCGTTCTTCGACGCCGCCGCGGACGACGCGGTCAACTACGGCGCGATCGGCGCCGTGATCGGCCACGAAATGACGCACGGCTTCGACGACCAGGGGCGACAGTACGACAAGGTCGGCAACCTGGCCGACTGGTGGAGTACGACCGACGCCGCCAACTTCGACAAGCGCGCGCAGTGCATCGTCGACGAGTTCAACGGGCTCTCTCCAATCGCCGGCGTGCACGAGAACGGCCGCCTGGTGCAGGGCGAAGCGATCGCCGACCTCGGCGGCACGACCATCGCGTTCCGCGCCTTCACCCACACCGCCGAGTACAAGGCCAACAAGACCATCGACGGCTTCACGCCCGCGCAGCGCTTCTTCCTCGCCTATGCGCAGGTCTGGCGCAGCCTGCAGACCGACGACTCCATCCGGCAGCTGGCCGTCGTCGACCCGCACCCCAACGATCGGCTGCGCGTGATCGGCACGCTCTCCAACATGCCCGAGTTCGCCGCAGCGTTCAAGTGCGCCGCCACCTCGGCGATGGTTCGCAAGGACCGGTGCCAGATCTGGTGATGATCGCGACTGCACTCTTGGTGGCCGCGCTCGCCTCCGCCAAACCGGTCGACGTCGCGTTCGAGACGACGGCCGGAACGTTCGTCATCCGCGTCGACACCGCGCACGCGCCGGTGACGGCGTCGAACTTCCTGCGCAACGTCGTCGACGGACGCTATGCGAGCGGCAGCATCTACCGCACCGTCGACAAGCACCGCGAGCAGGCCGCCTTCGAGGTGATCCAGGGCGGGGTTGGCCCGACCGGCGATCCGAAGGCAACCCCGATCGCGCTCGAACCCACCACCAAGACGGGGCTGCACAACGACGACGGTGCCGTCGCGATGGCGCGCACCAGCGACCCCAACTCGGCCACCACCGAGTTCTTCGTCGACCTCGGCAACGCGCGCTACCTCGACGGCGACGGACCGCTCGCGCCGGGCTACGCCGTCTTCGGGCGCGTCGTGCGCGGTATGGACGTCGTCCACAAGATCCACGACGCCAACGCGAACGGCGAGGCACTGAGCCCGCCGGTCCGCTTCCTCCACGTGCGCATCCTCAAGTAACGGCGCGCCGGTCGCGGCGCCGCGGCGCGAGATATTCGTCGCGCGCGCGGTCCGCGATCGGCCCACGCTCGGCCAGCAGTCGCGTCGCCAGCGTCTGCAAGTCGCGCTTCTCCCCGCTCGAGAGCGGGCCGAACATCGTCGCCTCGGCAGCCGATACTCTCCCGATCGCGGTCGTCGCCAGCCGCTTCCCCCGCGCGGTCAGTACGACGTCGTACGAACGGCGGTCGTTGGCGTCGCGCTCGCGCTTGACGGCACCGACCGCCTCGAGCTCGTCGATCAGGCCGACCACGGTGGTACGGTCGGTCCCCAGCGCGGCGCCGATGGCGCTCTGCCGCTGCCGCCCGTCGACCAGTAGCATGCGCAATAGGCGGTAGGTGCGGACGTGGAGCCCGAGCGGCTCGATGGCCTGTTCGACGAGCTGGTTGATCGACATCGCCAAGGTCGAGAGTACGAAATCGGGGCAGGCGATCAGCGCGCCTGAATAGCCCTCCGCGATGCAGCTTTCTTCGATCGTCGGCTCGTCCTGCCGGTGCCCCATTGCCTAGCGTGTTCCCTGTCCGGAGAATTTTCCCCACCCGACGCAACCCAGTCCTGACCATCAGAGTTTCTGATCGTCAGTGATACTGACTATTTGGACGACGGACCGCTCGTGGCTGCCGCGGAGCTGACCTTTCTGGCCGACCCCGCGCTGCGGGCCGTCGCGATGCGGCGCGCCTTGCGGGTGGTCCACGGCCGCGACGACGCCGAGGACGCCTTCCAAGAGGCGGCGGCCCGGGCACTGCGCTTTCGCGCCACCCTGCGCGACGGCGCGCCGCCCGAGCCGTGGTTCATGCGGATCGTCTCGCGGGTCGCGCTCGACATGGTCTCGCGCACGGCGCGCACCGTCACGCTGCCCGAGCCCCCGCCGGCCGCTGCCGCCTCCACCTCCGTCCTCGACGACGAGCGTGCGCTCGCCGTCCACAGCGCCATCGACGCCCTCCCGCCCGAGCAGCGCCGCGCCGTCGTCCTGCACGACCTCGACGGCCTGACCACCCGCGAGATCGCCGCCATCGACGGCATCCCGCACAGCACGATCCGCACCCGCCTGCGCCGCGCACGCCTCACCCTTCGCACCGCACTCGCCGCCGAGGTCGCACCGTGATCCGCTTCTTCTTACGCCGTCCGATCTTCGCCACGGTCTGCTCGCTCATCGTCTTGACCGCCGGGCTGGTCGCGATCCCGACGCTGCCGATCTCCGAGTACCCGAAGATCGCGCCGCCGGTCGTCACCGTGACCGCGCAAGATCTCGGCGCCGACGCCGAAGACGTCGAGGCCGAAGTCACGACGCCGCTCGAAGAAGCGATCAACGGCGTCCCCGGCCTGCGCTACATCACCTCGACGAGCAACTCCGACGGGTCGGTGACGATCACCGTCACCTTCGACCTGGGCAAGAACCTCGACGTCGCGCAGGCCGACGTGCAGAACGCCGTCCTGAGCGCCAGCGGCGTCTTGCCGGCGGAGGTCCAGCGCACCGGCATCGTCGTCCAGAAGAGCAGCGCGGCGTACATCCTGGGCATCGGCATGGTCTCGAGCAACCCGCAGTACGACTACCAGTGGCTGAGCAACTTCACCGACGTCCACGTGGTCGACGCGATCAAGCGTATCCAAGGCGTCGGCCAAGTGCAGGTCTTCGGCGAGCGCACCTACGCGATGCGCCTGTGGCTCGACCCGCGCAAACTCGCGGCCAACAACCTGACCGCGACCGACGTCGTCACCGCGCTGACCAACCAGAACGTGCAAGTCGCCGCCGGTGCGATCGGTGCTGCACCGAGCAGCCCGAACCAGGCCTACCAGATCGGCTTGAGCGCGAGCGGTCGGCTCGCCGATCCGACGCAATTCTCCGACATCGTCCTCAAGTCCAACCCCGACGGCGGCGCGACCCGCGTGCGCGACGTCGGCCGCGTCGAACTCGGCGCCGCCGACTATTCGTCCTCGACGCACTGGAAGGGCCAAACCGCGATCGGCATGGGCGTGACCCAGCTCCCCGACGCGAACGCGCTCGCGACCGCGCAAGCCGTCCGCGCCGAACTGACCGAACTCTCCAAGACGTTCCCGCCCGGCGTCCACTACGTGATCCCGTTCGACCCCACGCTGTTCGTGACCGAGTCGATCAAAGAAGTCACGCTGACCCTGTTCATCGCGATCCTGCTGGTGGTGCTGGTCATCTGGCTGTTCTTGCAGAACTGGCGCATGACGCTGATCCCGCTGGCGACGATCCCGATTTCGCTGATCGGCACCTTCGCGCTGATGAAGCTGCTGGGCTTCTCGATCAACACGCTCACGCTGTTCGGCCTCACGCTGGCGACCGGTCTGGTCGTCGACGACGCGATCGTCGTCATCGAGAACATCGCGCGCTTCGTCCAGGAACGGAAGATGAACGCCTACGAAGGCGCCGAGGCGGCGATGCGCGAGATCACCGGCGCGGTGGTGGCGACCTCGCTCGTGCTCTTGGCCGTGTTCGTCCCGGTCGCGTTCTTCCCGGGCTCGACGGGCCTGCTCTACAAGCAGTTCGCGCTCACCATCGCCTGCTCGATCACGATCTCGCTGTTCGTCGCGCTGACGCTCACGCCGACCCTCTCGGCGTACCTGCTCTCGCGCCCGATCGGCCCGACGCCGCCGTTCCTGCGGCCGATCAACACCGCCATCGAAGCGGTGCGCAGCTTCTACCGCGCCGCGCTGGCCCGCATCGTCAACCTGCGCTTCGTCGTGCTGGGCGCGTTCTGCGCGCTGCTGGTGCTGACCGGCTTCACCTTCGCGACGACGCCGACCGGCTTCATCCCCGACGAGGACCAAGGCTATCTGGTGGTGATGCTGCAGACGCCGGAAGGCACCTCGCTGGTGGGCGACGAGGCTTTCGCCGACCGCATCGCGCGGCTGGTCGAAGCCAACGCGCCCGAAGTCGAAGGCACCTTCCAAATCGACGGCTTCAACTTCTTCGGCCCGGCGCCGAACCACTCGCTGATCTTCCTGCCGCTGCGCCCGTGGAGCGAGCGCGTCGGCCCGCAGCACACCTATTCCGCCCTCGTCGGGCGGCTGCAGCCGCTGCTCTTCGGCGTCCCCGGCGGCACGGCGTACGTCTTCAACCCGCCGGCGATCCAGGGCATCGGCAACTTCGGCGGCTTCCAATTCGAAGTGCTCGACACCGCCAACGTCCCGCTCCCGCAATTGACGTTGGCCACCTACGGGATGCTGGGTGCGGCCAACGCCGACCCCGACCTCTCGACGGTCTTCACCACCTTCCGCACCGACTCGCCGCGCCTGCACCTCCAAGTCGACCGCAACAAGATCCAGGCGCTGCAGATCCCTATCGCCGACGTCTTCGGCACGCTCGAGGCCTACTTCGGCTCCGAATACGTCAACGATTTCGACTACCTCAACCGCTCGTATCGCGTGTACGTCCAAGCCGACGCGCCGTACCGCGCGACGCCGGCCGACCTCTCACGTGCCTACGTCCACGCCCCGAGCGGCGCGATGGTTCCGCTCAGCACGCTGGTCACCGTCGAGCGCCAAGTGGCGCCGCCGCAGATCACGCACTACAACCTCTTCCGCTCGATCGAAGTCGACGGCCAGCCCAAGCCGGGCGTCAGCTCCGGCGCCGCGATCACCGCGATGCAGAACGTGGCCAAGGCGCACCTCCCGGCAGGTACCACCTTCGCTTGGACCGGCCTCTCGCTCGATCAGATCGAAGGCGGCAGCGCCGCCGCGCTGATCTTCGGCCTGGGCATCTTCATGGTGTTCCTGGTGCTCGCCGCGCAGTACGAGAGCTTCCTCGACCCGCTGATCATCTTGCTCGCCGTACCGCTGGCGATCCTCGGCGCGCTCTGGGCGGTCCAGCTGCGCCACCTCCCGAGCGACGTCTTCGTGCAGATCGGCTTCGTCATGCTGATCGGTCTGGCGAGTAAGAACGCGATCTTGATCGTCGAGTTCGCCAATCAACTGCGCGCGACCGGACTGAGCGCCGTCGAAGCCGTTCAGCGCGCGGCACGCACGCGACTGCGGCCGATCCTGATGACCTCGCTCGCCTTCGTGTTCGGCATCTTCCCGCTGGTCATCGCGACCGGTGCGGGCAGCAACAGCCGCAACTCGCTGGGCACCGCGCTGTTCGGCGGCATGATCCTCTCGACGATCCTCAACTTGGTCGTCGTGCCGGTCCTCTACGTCCTGGTCGAAGGCCTGCGCGAACGCGTGCACCGCTCGCCGACCGTCCACCAGACGGTCCCCGAATACGCCGACGAGACGCTGGCCGCCGCTTCACTCGCCGTCACGCCCGACGGCACGCTGGTCGCCGTCACCCACGGTGACGGCGGCGACCGCCGCGCCGTCCGCATCGCAACCCTCGGCGAGCACCCCCGAGGAGAGTAACGCCACGTGGGGTAGGTGCGTGAGGTGACCCGCGTCGGCGTCGTCAGCGACACGCACGTTCCCCGCTTCGGTCGCGCGCTGCCGCGGGCGCTCGTCCGCGGCCTCCAGCGCGCCGGCGTCACCCGCATTCTCCACTGCGGCGACTTCACCGATCTGCTCGCCGTGCCGCTGTTCGAGGCGATCGCGCCGTTCGACGCCGTCGCCGGCAACAACGACGGCGAGGCGATCCGGGCGCGCTTCGGCCGCCGCAAGATCGTCACCATCGAAGACGTCCGCGTGGGGATGGTCCACGGCGATGGCCGCCGCGGCACGACACACGGGCGCGCGCGCGAAGCGTTCGCCGACGAACCCGTCGACGTGATCCTCTACGGCCACAGCCATCTGCCGCTGGTGCGCCGTCACGACGGCATCATCGTCGCCAACCCCGGCTCGCCGACCGACAAGCGCATGAACCCGCTCTACTCCTTCGCGATCCTCACCGTCGAGGGCACGAACGCGCGCGTCGACCTGAAGTTCTACGCCTCCCGCGCGGTATGAACGTTCACAGGGCGGTCATCCGCCGGCCACGAACCGGCAACGCGAGGAGCGTACCGTCGCATGAGTGACATGGCTGTTCTCACACCGCGCACCTTCACCGTCGCCGAGTACCACCGCATCGCGGAGGCGGGCCTGTTCGACGACGAGCGGGTCGAGCTGCTCGACGGCATCATCGTCGCGATGAGCCCGATCGGACCACGACATTGGCGTCGCCACGGGCTGGTGGTGAAGTACCTCAACGAGCAGATCAGCGACCTCGCGTTCGTCGTCGGCAACGGCTCCTTCCCGCTCGGGGACCGCAACGAACCGGAGCCCGACGTCGCCCTCATCGCTCCGGTCGCCGCCGAGGCTGAGCGAATCCCCACGCCCGAGGAGATCTTTGCGATGATCGAAGTCGCGGAGAGCTCTCTGCCAAAGGACGTGGGGCCCAAAGCGCGGCTCTATGCACGTTTCGGAATCCCGGACTATCTCGTCGTCGACCTGAAGGCGAACATCGTCCTGCACTACACCGAGCCGCACGAGCTCGGCTATGGTCGCTGCGAGCAACTCACCCACGGAGCCACGTTCCGACTCGTGCGCTTGCCTGACCGGGAGCTGACCATCGACGCATTTCTCGCGCCCTGAAACACCGCGCTCACGTTTCATCAGCCCGCGTCCGACTACATGGACGGTGTCGTGACGTTGCCGGTGACGGTGTCGTTGGTGCTCGCCGGGTCGACGTAGATCGCGACGCCGGTATTGGGAATGACGTACGCGGCGGTACGATCC
>Ga0181531_10001205_pt1 | contig 16517 bp, 14 predicted proteins | sample PEATcosm2014_Bin_38_FD_119743 | JGI IMG/M metagenome (GOLD analysis project Ga0181531, IMG submission 119743) | Peatland microbial communities from MTU Mesocosm Facility, Houghton, MI, USA - PEATcosm2014_Bin11_10_metaG | ecosystem: Environmental > Terrestrial > Soil > Wetlands > Peat | place... | reverse complement strand
GTGTGGCTGGCGTTGGGGCTGATTTCATTGGTGGTGAGCGCGGTGTTTATCCTCGGCCAGACGGATTACAAACGGTTGCTGGCGTATTCCAGTGTTGAGAACATGGGCATTATCGCGGTGGGAATCGGGCTCGGTGGTGCGGGCGCGTTTGGTGCGATGTTGCAGGCCGTGAACCATTCGTTTGCCAAAGCCATGCTGTTCCTGCTTTCGGGAAACATCCTGACCCGGTACCACAGCAAAAGCATCGCCCGGGTGCGCGGATTATTGGTGGCCGCACCGGCCACCGGGCTGCTCTGGCTGGCGGGTTTCCTGGCCATCACCGGCATGCCGCCATTTGGATTGTTTCTGAGCAAATTCATCATTTTGAAAGCCGCGTTCGATGGCGGTCATTTGTGGATTGTGATCGTGCTGCTCGCTTTTCTCGCGATCATTTTTATCGGCATGACGACGGCATTCCTGGCCATGGCACAGGGCGAACCTCCAAAGCAAGCGGATGGCTTGCCGAGTCGTAGTCCTTTAGATAAGGAACCAGTCAGCCCGCCTACGCCCACAGGGCTTCGGCGCGGCAGTCTTCGTCCTCGCTTTGCTTCGGACGAAGACTGGTGGCAAATCGCGCCCCCGGCCGTCCTCGGCTTTCTGGTGTTGTGTCTGGGCCTGTCTGTGCCGGCAAGACTGAGCGAGGTGTTGCATCAAATCGCGTCAACGCTCGGAGGCGCTCAATGAAAACCGGCGCGCCCAATCCTGTTCACAACGGCAACGCGGTGGCACTGGCGGAAATTCCCGGTCTCAGTCTCGAGGATTTTCGCGAACAAGTTCTGCAAGCTTGTGAAAACAACCATGGGCGGATCGCGGCGCTGTTCGGGCAACCCGCCGGCGCCGGTCGCGTCCGGCTGTTCGCCGTGCTGGCCAACGATGCGGATGGACAATTGACGTTGTGTTCCACTGAGGTGACCGACCGTTATCCGGCATTGACGCCGGCCTGCCCCCAGGCGCACTGGTTCGAACGCGAAATCGCAGAACAGTGGGGTGTTCGTCCGGAAGGCCATCCGTGGTTGAAACCGATTCGTTTCCATCATTCCTACCGTGAGGGACAAGATGCCTGGAACCGCGCCGCAGATACGCCGATCCAGCCGGGGGTCACGGATTTTTTCAAAATGGCCGGCGAGGAGGTTCATGAAGTCGCGGTGGGGCCGGTCCATGCCGGCATCATCGAGCCGGGACATTTTCGTTTTCAATGTCATGGCGAAATGGTTTATCACCTGGAAATCTCACTCGGCTACCAGCATCGCGGCGTCGAACACGCGCTCATCGGCGGCCCGAACAAGCGGACCATTCCGTACATGGAAACACTGGCCGGGGACACCACCATCGGCCACGTGCTGGCGCATTGCGAGGCGGTTGAGGCATTGGCCGGTTGCCGCGTGCCGGCACGGGCACAGGCGCTGCGCGCCATCGCGTTGGAATTGGAACGGCTGGCCAACCACACCGGCGACCTCGGCGCGCTGGCCGGTGATGTTGGCTATCTGCCCACGGCCAGTTTTTGCGGCCGCATTCGCGGTGATTTTCTGAACCTGACGGCGTTGATTTGCGGAAACCGTTTCGGGCGCGGCCTGGTCCGGCCCGGCGGCGTTTTGTTCGATCTCGACGCGGCCCGGCAAACGCAACTGGCAGAACGCCTGGAACTGGCGCGTCAGGACGTGACCAACGCGGTGAATCTGCTGTGGGATGCGCCGTCGGTTCGTTCGCGATTCGAAAACGCGGGGCCGATTTCGCGCGAGACCGCGCTGGAACTGGGACTGGTTGGCGTGGCGGCGCGCGCGAGCGGAGTCGAGCGCGATGTGCGGGCGCAATTTCCCTCGGGCCTTTACCGCTTTGCCCAGATTCCGGTGTCGTCGTATCACTCCGGCAACGTTTTTGCGCGGGCCCATGTGCGGTGGATGGAAATTCAGCGTTCGCTGGCGTTTATCTTTGACCAGCTCACGGCGTTGCCGGTCGGGCCTGTGCGCGCGGAAGCCGGCCCGCTCGCGGCGCACCATGCCGTGGTCTCACTGGCCGAGGGCTGGCGCGGCGAAATCTGCCACGTGGCGTTGACCGATGCGGCGGGCAAGTTCGCGTATTATAAAATTGTGGACCCGTCCTTTCATAACTGGATGGGACTGGCCCTGGCGTTGCGCGACCAGCAGATTTCCGATTTCCCGCTGTGCAACAAAAGTTTCAACCTGTCGTATTGCGGACACGATTTGTGAGGTGACATCATGTTGAAAGCACTCCTGGCCCGCGCCCATCAAAAACACCGTACGATCGGTTTTCCCGATCAACCGCCGGTGCTGCCCGACCGGCTGCGCGGGCGCCCGCAGATTGATGCCGCCAAATGTCCGGACGGTTGCCGGGTGTGCGCTGAGGTTTGCCCGACCGATGCGATCACCGTGGATGAAAAGGGTGTGCGACTTGATCTGGGCCGCTGTCTGTTTTGCCCCGAATGCGAGCGCGCCTGTCCGGAAGGCGCCATTCGTTTCACGCCGGAATATCGCCTCGCGACTTCCACCCGTGACGCGCTGGTTCCCGGCGAAAAGGAATTTCAACTGGCCCGGGCCCTGGACGGGAAAGCGCGCAAACTTTTCGGACGTTCGCTGAAGCTGCGCCAGGTCAGCGCCGGTGGCTGCAACGGTTGCGAAGCCGACGTGAACGTGCTCAACACGGTGGTGTTCGATTTGGGCCGGTTTGGCATTCAATTTGTCGCCTCGCCGCGCCACGCCGACGGGTTGCTCATCACCGGGCCGGTCACTCAAAACATGACATCCGCCCTGCGCCAGACCTATGAGGCGGTGCCGTCGCCGAAGCTGGTGATTGCCGTGGGCGCGTGCGCGATTGCCGGCGGGCCTTACGTCGGCCACCCCGAGCAGCGCAACGGCGCGGACGGCATTGTGCCGGTGGACCTTTACGTTCCCGGCTGCCCGCCGCATCCAATCACGATTTTGGACGGATTGTTGCGGCTGTTGGGGCGGCTGGATTCGACTTGCTGATTTTCACCGATTATGCCATGACTATACCTGGATGGTCTTATGAATGCATTGAATGAATTACTTCAAAACTTGATCAAACTTCAGTCCCTCGAATTTGGCGAGACCGCCGACAAAAACGCCGAGGCTACCATGACGGAATTGCGCGCCAAAATCCCGTCGCAAATTCTCGCCCATTATGACCGCATCGTCGTGAAAGGCAAAAAAGGCATCACCATGGTTCGCGATCAGGTCTGCACCGGTTGCCACATGCGCGTGCCCATCGGCGCGATCATGACGCTCAAGCATGGGGAAGACATTCAACTCTGTGAGAGTTGCGGCCGGTATCTTTATCTGGAACCGCCTACGGAAACGGTCCCCGCGGCACCCGCCGCCGGTTCGAAGCCGGTGAAGAAAACCCGCAAATCAAAAAAAACCGTGCTGGTGGTTTGACGGCGTCAACGACAGGTGGAGGCAGCGGTGGTGGTCAGGGTTCTGTCATTCCTGAATAAAATAACTCAGGTTTTCCAGTTCGATGGCCAGGTTGACGTTGCTGACCATGACTTCTTCCGGCACGGAAAGGGCGATCGGCGCAAAGTTCAAAATTCCCATGATGCCGGCCGCCACGAGCTGGTTGGCGACTTCCTGGGCGGCGGCGGCGGGCACGGTCAGGATGGACATTTTAATGCCATGCTGACGGACAAATTCCGCGACCCGGTTCATCCCCAAAATCGGCTGGCCGACTTTTTTGTCGCGATGCCGGCGCGGGTCGGCGTCAAAGGCGGCCACGATTTCGAATCCTTCCCTGCCAAAACCGCGATACGAAAGCAGCGCCAGTCCGAGATGTCCGGCCCCGACCAGAATGACCGGCTGCAGGTGCGAGGTGCCGAGTTCATCGGCGATTTTTTTTGACAACTCCGCCACGTCATAGCCGAGGCCGCGCGTGCCGAAGGTGCCAAAATAGGCGAGGTCCTTGCGCAGTTGCGTGGATTTGACGCCGGCGGCCTTGGCGAGCGCCTCACTGGAGACGGTGCCGATGCCGTTCTCCCGCAGCCGCGCCAGGCAGCGGAGATAAATCGAGAGACGATAGATCGTCTTGCGCGGAATGACTGTGCCGGTTTTCTTCAAGGCCGCAGAAATTAAGCAAACGAATGTTCAAGAGCAAGAGCGCGAATGACGGTCGATGGTGCGCATGGGCCACGGGCAATTTCCTGCTGGTCAAACGCGGGGTTTGGGCTAACTTACCCGCCTGATAAAATCATGTTTACCGGAACCTACACCGCCCTCGTGACGCCGTTTAAAAACGGCCAGCTCGACGTGCCCGCCCTCGAACGCCTCGTCCGGATGCAAATCAAGGCGGGCGTGGACGGTGTGGTGCCCGTGGGCACCACCGGCGAATCGCCGACGGTGGATTACGAGGAACACCTCGAAATCATCGCGCTGGCGGTGAAATGTTGTGCGGGCAAAATCAAGGTGCTTGCGGGCACCGGCGGAAATTCAACGAGCGAAGCGGTTTACCTGACGCGCGAGGCCGAGAAAATCGGCGCCGACGGTTCGTTGCAGGTCGCGCCGTATTACAACAAGCCGACGCAGGAAGGTTTGTTCCAGCATTTCCGCGAAATTGCGCGAGAGACCCGCCTGCCCATCGTGCTGTACAGCATACCCGGACGTTGCGGCGTTGAAATCGGCATCGAGACCGTCCGGCGTCTGGCGCGCGAATGCAAAAACATCATCGGCATCAAGGAAGCCGGCGGCAGTTGTGACCGCGTGTCAGCGTTGCGCGCGGCGCTCGGTCCGAAATTTGTCATTATGTCCGGCGACGATTCGCTCACGTTGCCGTTTATGGCCGTAGGCGCCGACGGCGTCATCAGCGTGGCGTCCAATGTCGTTCCGCGCCCGGTCGCGCAGATGGTGGCCGCGTTCCGGCGCGGTCAAATCCGGAAGGCATCACAATTACACGCGAAGCTTTACCCGCTGTTCAAGGATTTGTTCATCGAGACCAACCCGGTTCCCGTCAAAGCTGCGCTGGTGATGATGGGCTTGATCGAGGAGGAATATCGTTTGCCGCTGGTGCCGATGAGTGCGGCGAACCGCGTGAAATTGCGCGCCACCATGAAAGCGGGCGGCGTTTTGAAATGAAATCAGCAGATAGGAGATGGAAGATGGAAGTTGGGGAAATCACTGGAATTTCAACCTCTATCTTCCATCTCCCATCTGCCAACTGCTATTTGCTATGACTAGAATCATCATTACCGGGGCCAAAGGCCGGATGGGCCAGACGCTGGTGGCCTGTGCGAAGAACTTTCGCGAAGTGCAAATCGGCGCGCAAATTGACATGGGGGACGACCTTCCCGCCGCCGCCGCGCAAGGCGACGTGGTGGTGGATTTCAGTACGCATACGGCGACGGCGGACATCGCGGGGGTGTGTGCGCGGCACAAGAAAGCGCTGGTGATCGGCACCACGGGACACACGAACGCCGAACGCAATGAAGTTTTAAAGTTCAAAACGAAAATTCCGATGGTTTGGACCGCTAATTTTTCGACCGGTGTCAACACGTTGTTCTGGCTGACCCGCAAGGCGGCGGAGATTTTGGGGCCGGACTTCGATCTGGAAATCACCGAAATGCACCATCGCATGAAGGTGGATGCGCCGAGCGGCACGGCCAAAACGCTGGCGCAAATCCTGGCCGAGGTGCGCAAGCAGCATCTGGACAAGGTGGCGCGGCACGGCCGGCTGGGCATCGGCGAGCGCGCGCCGGGGGAGATCGGCATTCATTCCCTGCGGGGCGGCGACGTGGTGGGCGATCACACGGTGATTTTTGCCGCCAACGGCGAGCGCATCGAACTGACGCACAAGGCTTCCAGCCGCGACACCTTTGCGAACGGCGCGTTGCGCGCGGCGATCTGGGTGGCCAAACAAAAGCCCGGCGTTTACGACATGCAGGACGTGCTCGGTTTGAAGTAGGACAGGCGTCGCGCCTGTCTCCATTTTCAATTCCCTGATGCAGACAGAAATTCAGAGACAGGCGCGACGCCTGTCCTACATTGCCCTCGGTTCCAATCTCGGGGACTCGCGCAAAATCATCCTCGACGCAATGGCGCGGCTGCAAAGCTTTTCCGACCAGCCGATTCTTAAATCCTCGCTCTGGCAGACGTCGCCGGTGAATTGTCCGCCAGGTTCGCCAATGTTCGTAAATGCGGTTGCGGGCCTGGTGCCGCAAAAGGATGAAACGCCGGAATCGATGTTGGAAAAATTGCGGTCGCTCGAAAAGGAATTTGGCCGCCGGCCGAAAACAGCCTTAAACGAACCGCGTCCGCTGGATCTGGATTTGATTGCGTTCGGCCCGGAAACGCGCGACACGCCGCAATTGATTTTGCCGCATCCGCGGGCGCAGCTGCGGCGGTTTGTGCTTCAGCCATTGAGTGAGATCGCGCCGGAGCTGGTTTTGCCGGGACAGGGGAAGACCGTGGCCCAATTGCTGGCCGGGCTTGCGGATGATGAAACGGTCAAACGGCTCTGAATCGATCAATTTACGATGTGCGATTTACGAGGTCCTTTCGTAATTTGAGCGGCGCGTCAATCGTCAATCGTAAATCGAAAATAAGAGTTCAGATCTCGTTATTCCGTCTCAGGCTTTGGAGGTTTTTCCAAAAGCTCGCTCGTATTCGAGCACCACATAGCGGTCGGTCATGCCGGCGAGATAATCGCACACGGCGCGAGGCAGGCCGGTCTTTTGAATCCGCCGGCGCGCACTGGCGCCAATTTCCTTCGGATGCGCCAGGTAATAGCGGAAAAGCTGTTCGAGCATTTTCAAGGAGCGCCGATTCAGCCAGCGGAGCGAGGGATGGTAGTAAAGGTTTTTGTACAGGTAATCGCGCAGCTCCAGATTCAACAGGCGGCGTTCCGGACTGTGCTGCACGAGCGCCTTGGGGAAAAGCCGGACTTCGTCCGCCGATTGCACGCCGGCGGCGGTAATGAGGCGCTCGCTGGTGTCAACGACGTCGTGGATTTGCAGGTCAATGATGGTGCGAATGATGAAGTAACGGCGGCATTCGTCGGGCAAATCGCCATGTTCCTTTTTCACCAGCCGCGCGGCCTGGGCCCAGAGGCGGACGTCGCGGCGCAGGTTGTCTTCGGACAATAATCCGGATTCCAGTCCGTCGTCGAGGTCGTGGCTGTAGTAGGTGATTTCGTCGGCGAGATTGGCGATCTGCGCCTCGAGCGAGGAATTTTTGGCATCGAAGCCTTTCCGCCGGCCGGGATGGTCGTAGGCGGTATAGTGTTTTACCAGACCTTCGCGCACCTCCCAGGTGAGATTCAGGCCGGGGAAATCGGGGTATTTTTGCTCCAATTCCTCGACGATGCGCAGGCTCTGCCGGTTGTGCTCGAAACCGCCGTGTTTTCGCATCAGCCGATTTAAAACCGTCTCGCCCTTGTGGCCAAAGGGGGAATGGCCGAGGTCATGGGCGAGCGCGATGCTTTCAGCCAGGTCCTCGTTCAGTTTGAGCGCGCTGGCAATGTTGCGCGAAACGGCGGCGACCTCGATGGTATGAGTAAGCCGGGTGCGGAGGTGATCACCGGTGCCGTTGAGAAAAACCTGGGTTTTGTATTCAAGCCGGCGGAAGGCGCGCGAATGGATGACGCGGTCGCGGTCGCGCTGGTAATGTGTGCGCCATTGGGGCGGCGATTCCGGGTAATCACGTCCGCGGGTCTCGCCGCTGAACTGGGCGTAGGGCGCGAGGATTTGCCGTTCGATTTGTTCCAGTTCCTGGCGCGTGCGGGGCATGGTTCAAGGTGGTGACCAGTGACGGGTGACAGGTGACAGGAAAGGCATTCTGGTGGCGAGCGGATTTTTCCTGCCACTGGTCCACCGGTCAGATCAAGTGGCAAGCAATTTCTGAACGGAGATGCCGCGCAGTTCAAACAACCGGTGAATCACGTCTTCAATCAAATTGTTCGGGCACGACGCACCGGCGGTGATGCCAACGGTGATTTTGCCCGACGGCAGCCAGTCGCGGGTCTCAGTTTCCTTTTGGGTGTGCTGGTCGTAATGGCGGATGAGCCGGTCCGACTCCATTTTGGCCGCGTTTTTGATGAAGTAAGTCGGCAGTTTGGCCTCACCCATTTCGGCGAGGTGCGACGTGTTGGAAGAATTGTAACCGCCGATGACGAGCAGCAAATCCATCGGCTCACGCAACAGTTTTTGGAGCGCATCCTGGCGGTCCTGGGTCGCGCCGCAAATCGTGTCGAAAAACCGGAAATGTTCGGCGACGTTTTCGGTGCCGTATTTTTTCTCCATGGCGGCCTTGAAGCGGCGTTGCACTTCCTCGGTTTCGCCGCGCAACATGGTCGTCTGGTTCGCCACACCGACCGCCTGCAAATGCAGTTCCGGGTCGAACCCCTGCGAATACGCGCCCTTGAACTTCTCCAGAAACTCGTTCTTATCGCCGCCGTGGACGATGTAATGGCAGACGTAATCGGTTTCCGCCAGGTTGAAAACGACGAGATAATGTCCGCTGCCATAGGCGCGGGCCTGGGAACTGGTGGCCTTGGTTTCCTCGTGCCAGGCCTTGCCGTGAATGATGCTGGTGACGCTTTCCTTGGAATATTGCCGGACGCGTTTCCAGACGCTCATCACATCCCCACAGGTGGTGTCCACGAGCGCGCAGCCTTTCTCTTCGAGTCGTTTGCGCGTGCCGACCTCGGTGCCAAACGCGGGAATCATCACGACGTCTCCGGGATTCAGGCGCGTCATCTCCTCCTCGGTCGGCTTGGGCGAGATGATCTGGATGCCCATGTTGCGGATCTGATCGTTGACCTCCGGGTTGTGGATGATTTCGCCGAGCAGATAAATGGGCTTCTCCGGCGGGAAATATTTCCGCGCGGCGTAGGCGAGGTCAATCGCGCGCTCGACACCGTAGCAAAAACCGAATTCCTTGGCGAGCTTCACGGTGAGGCTGTCGGCGGAGAGCACACAGCCGTTGGCGCGGACGCGCTCGACGAGTTCGCTGCGATAATGGGAGAGCACCTGGGCCTGCACGGCCTCAAGAATGTCGGGCCGGCGGAGGTTGACTTTTTTTTGCGCGGCGGGCGCTTCGGTTGACATAACAAAGGAAGTGTAACACGCCAACGGGCATCGTCTAGCGCGAAAGCCGCGGAAAAGCTTTGCGGCACGGAGATTTCGTGCAATGATGGTGGGCGCGTCGGAGCGTAGCTCAGCTTGGTAGAGCACCAGCTTTGGGAGCTGGCTGTCGCAGGTTCAAATCCTGTCGCTCCGACCATTTCTTCACCTTTTGTCCGGGTGTGACCTGGTCCGGAAGAACCACGGCCTTAACCCGTTGTCCCGAGGAGAATTCCGGCTTTTGCTTGTCATGGGGGAATGCCCATACTTTAATTTAATCAGCGAACGGGCTTTCAAACCATTCCGATGAAGAAGCGACCAATCCTGCTGACGTTGACCATGTTTCTGGTGCTGACGACCGGGCGGGCCAATCAGTTGAGCGTGACCGTTCCCGTCCCTCCGCCGCCGCAGAGCGCCGGATTCGACATGGGCCAGTCACGCCAGCCGGATGGTTCGACTATTACACTCGACAGTGATTCGCTGTTGCTCGATGGCAAACCGTGGATGCCGGTGATGGGGGAATTTCATTATGCGCGTTACCCCGAAGCCGAATGGCGGGAAGAATTGCTGAAGATGAAGGCCGGGGGAGTGGACATCGTTTCGACGTATGTATTCTGGATACACCATGAGGAAATCGAGGGCCAGTTTGACTGGTCGGGGCGGCGGGATTTGCGCCGGTTCGTTGAGCTTTGCCAGCAGGTGGGATTGAAAGTGATCGTGCGTTGCGGTCCGTGGGATCATGGCGAGGTGCGTAACGGGGGATTTCCGGACTGGCTGGTGGGCAAAGGGTGGAACCTGCGTTCCGATGACCCCAATTATCTGGCGGCGGTCCGGGTGCTGTATGGTCAGATAGCCGGACAACTCCAGGGATTGCTGTGGAAGGAAGGCGGGCCGGTGATCGGGATTCAGGTCGAAAACGAATACTACGGACCAGCCGAACATTTATTGAGGCTCAAAGGGCTGGCGCGGCAGGCAGGTCTGGATGTGCCGCTCTACACGCGGACGGGCTGGCCGTCCTTGAGCACGGCGATGCCTTTCGGAGAGATCGTGCCGCTGTACGGTGTGTATGCGGAGGGTTTTTGGGACCGGACGCTGGCGGCGATGCCCGGCAGTTATTGGCAGGGATTTTATTTCAGCGGGCTGCGCACCGATGCGGCGATCGGCAGTGACAGCCTGGGCCAACGCGATGCCAGGGATCCCCCCGATGTGAGGCGGTATCCGTATCTGACCTGCGAAATCGGGGCGGGGATGATGACGAGTTATCATCGGCGGATTCTCGTATACCCCGAGGACGCGGAAGCGACGGCGCTGGTAAAGCTGGGCTCGGGCAGTGCGTCGCTGGGTTACTACATGTATCACGGGGGCGAGAATCCCGACGGCAAACTGACAACGCTGATGGAATCGCAGGCGACCGGTTATTGGAACGATCTGCCGGTTAAAACGTATGATTTCCAGACGGCACTGGGTCAATACGGCCAGATCCGGCCGCAATATCATCTGCTGGGCCGGCTGCACCTGTTTCTGCACGAATGGGGTCCTGAACTGGCCGACATGCCATCAGCCATGCCCGACCAGCGTCCGAAAGGAAAAACTGACCTGGACACGCTGCGTTGGTGTGTCCGGTCGAACGGAACGAACGGTTTTGCGTTCGTGAACAATTATCAGCGTTTGCAGGCCATGCCGGCCAGGACCAACGTGCAGTTTACGATCCATCTGCCTTCGGGCCTGCTGACGTTTCCGGCGCAACCGGTCACGATCCCGTCGGACGCGTGTTTCCTCTGGCCGTTCAACCTCGATCTGGGCCAGGGAGTGCGACTGGCCTGGGCGACAGCGCAGCCGCTCACGGCAATTGACGAGGGCAGCGTGCGTACGGTCTTCTTTGCCCAAACCCCGGGGGTTCGGGCACAGTTTGCGTTCAGCAATGGTGCCGGATTGAAGGTTATTTCCGGACGCGCCACGAGCGGCCACGGGCAGACGATTGTCGGCGATGTCGACCACGGCGTCGGCGCCGCCCTGCAAATCCAGGGGACCAATGGCACGGTGCAAATTGTGTTGCTGGATGACGACCAGTCGCTGGAGTTATGGAAGGGACAGTGGCAGGGGCGGGACCGGGTCTTCCTGACTCATGCCGGACTGGTCCTGGATGGCGACCACCTGCGGCTGACGTCGGACAACCGCGCCGACCTCAACGTCAGTGTTTATCCCGCACCCGCGGTCGTCGCGTTCAACGATAAACATTTGCGGGGCGGGAGACACGGTGTTTTTGAGGTATTCACGCCGCCCGCACCTCCCGTGGTCGCGCTCAAAGTCGCGCTGGAGAAAATTCAACCGGCTGGTCCGGCACGCAACATTCCGCTGGGCAAAATCCGGGATGCGGTCGCGGCGGAACCGGAGGACGCGGATTTCAAAGGGGCGGCGGTCTGGCGGATCAAGCTGCCGGCAAAACTGGATTTGAACACCGACCCGCTGTTGCGCCTGCATTATGTGGGCGACGTGGCGCGGGTCACGCTGGACGGCAAACTGCTGATGGACAATTTTTACAACGGGACGGTGTTTGAGGTGGGCTTGCGCCGATACGCGCCGGAGATTCTGACGGGCGATCTGCGGGTGGAAATTCTGCCGCTGCGCCGGGACGCGCCGATCCTGCTGGCCCGGGAGGCACGGCCGGACTTTGGCGACACACCGAGCGTGGTTTCCCTGAACAACGTGGAAATCGTCCCGCGATACCAGACGCAACTCAGCGCGCGGTAAGCTTTGCTCCATAAACCGGCGGAATGCCCTTTGGCCGCCACTATAAATTATTAGCCGGGTTATTCACAATTCGTGCGCTGGCGATAATTTTATTCCGTGCGCAAAAGGAAACAGAAATAACCGCTTTCCTGGATGCCGGGCAAATTTTTATATGTGCCTGGAATCCCTTGTAAAACCGGCAGTTATTTGATTTCCGTCCGGAAAATATTTCCCGCTGGCATCGCCGTTGCTAAACGCGCGTGAGCCAATCACAGTTGAGCACAGACGCATACTATACACCGCTCGTGAATTGCGGGCGGAAGCTGGGTGACGCCGGACAAAACGGGCGCACGGGTTGGCTGGGACAGGCACAACTCAAACATACTATGAAAAAAATATGAAGAAAATTGAAGCGATCATCAAACCGTTCAAACTCGAAGAAGTCAAGGACGCCCTCGGCGAAATCGGCATTGAAGGCATGACCGTGAGCGAGGTCAAAGGCTTTGGCCGTCAGAAGGGCCACACCGAAATCTATCGCGGCAGCGAATACACCGTGGATTTTCTGCCCAAGATAAAAATCGAACTCGTGGTGGCCGACAATCAGACCGACGCCGCGGTTGGGGCGATTGTCAAGGCGGCCAAGACCGGGAAGATCGGCGACGGCAAGGTCTTCGTGGCCAGCATTGAACAAGCCGTGCGCATTCGCACTGAAGAGAAGGGCGACGCCGCCGTTTAAAACCGACGAACAACTTGAACCTCACTCGAATTAAAACCATGAAACGATATTTACTGACCCTCGCTTTAATTACCACCACTGCGTTCGGCGTTGCTTCACTGCGCGCCCAAACGAACACGATGGCATCCACCAACGCGCCGGCAATGGCGGCCACCAACGCGCCGGTCGCGGCTTGGACGACCAACGCGCCAACGACCGAACAGCGCCTGGAATCCGTCGAGGCGTATTTTCAGAACGGCGACCCAACCGCTACTTACAAGGACACCAACGGGAACTGGACGGTAAACTTTGGGCTTGGTGCTTCCATCATCAACACCAACCTGTATAACAGCCAGGGCAACTATGTATCGTTCCCCGGCGCCGGTCACAACGCCTGGTTGCTGACCAGTACGGCATTGGTGTTGTTCATGACGCTGCCCGGTCTGGCCCTGTTCTACGGCGGTCTCGTCCGCAAAAAGAATGTCCTGTCCGTGCTCGCCCAATGCTTCCTGATTACCGGTTTAACGACGATCCTGTGGATTATCTGCAGTTACGGGATGATCTTCGGCGGTGATGGCACCCCGACCGGTCCGTTGGGCATGACCCACGACTGGGTTAAAGGCATCGTCGGCAATCCCGGCGTTTGCTGGATGTTTAAGGGCGTCACCTCGGCGCCGAATCCGGGCTACTCGTATTGGGTTTCAGAAAACGTGTATTCCATGTTCCAATTGATGTTTGCCATCATCACTCCGGCGCTCATCGTGGGTTCGATTGCGGAACGCATGAAATTCTCCGCCATCCTCGTGTTCATGACCCTGTGGATACTGCTTGTGTATAACACCCAAGGCCACATGGTTTGGGGCGTCAACGGCATGATGAACGGCTGTTGGAACGGGGCCGCGACGATTAAAGGCCTGGACTTTGCCGGTGGTACGGTCGTGCACATGTCCTCCGGTTGGTCGGGTCTGGTGTTGTGCATCATCCTGGGCAAACGGCTTGGCTTCGGGAAGGAAAACTTCACCCCACACAGCATTGTGCTGACTTACATCGGCGCTTCCATGCTGTGGGTCGGGTGGTATGGTTTCAACTCCGGCAGCGCGGTCGCGGGTGACGTGATTGCCGCCAATGCCTTCACCACCACCACGATTGCCACGGCGATTGGTTCGTTCGTGTGGCCGATGTGGGAATGGATTGTCAAAGGCAAACCCAGCGTGCTGGGATTCTGCTCCGGTGCGGTGGCGGGTCTGGTGCTCATCACCCCCGCTTGCGGTTACGTGTTGCCGTCAGGCGCCATCTGGATTGGCATTGCTGCCGGAACCATCCCGTGGTTCTTCTGCTACAAAATCAAGGGTTGGCTGGGCATGGATGACGCGTTGGATGCCTGGAGCGTTCACGGCATCGGTGGTATGTGCGGGGCGATCATGACCGGCATGTTCGCCCGCCAAGCCGCCAATCCGAACTTGGCGACCTACTTGAGCAAGACCGTAACGGACAAAATCTTCCAGCCGCAACTATGGGAGCAGATCAAAACCATTGGCGTATCGCTGGTGCTGTTCATTGTGGGCACCATTGTGATTGCCTACATCACCAAGATGCTGGTGGGCCTGCGTCCGACTGAGGAAGTCGAAATCGCCGGTCTCGACATCAACGAACATGGTGAAGAGGGTTATCACTCGTAATTAACTGAAGTCTGAACGCTGCGCCGGTTGCTGGCTAAAACCACAACCGGCGCAGTTTTTTTTCTCGAAACCAGGGGCCGGACGGGGGTGGTCCGGAAAGGCAGCCGTGCAAGACCGAATTTAGATCACCTGGACCACCAGGGCGGTCGTGTTGTCGCGGCCATCCTTGTTCAGCGATTCCTCCACCAGAAGATGCGCCAGATCAGGGACCAGCCCGGCGGATCCATCCGGGCGCAACAATTCGACGAGATGCCGGTCGTACAATCCCTCCACCAGTCCGTCCGTGCAGAGCAGAAAGGTGTCCCCGGCTTGATAAGCTACCGCGCCCACCTGCGGGTCCACGAACTGGTTGCCGCCGCCCAAGGCCTTTTGCAAGGCATTGCGCCGGGGATGAGTGCGGGCTTCCCGCTCACTGATTTTGCCGTTCCGAAACAGCCAGCCAACATGCGTGTCATCATGGCTGAGCTGCTGGATCCGGCTTTTCCGCGCCGGTAAATGATAAATCCGGCTGTCGCCGACGTGGCTGAAATACATCCATCCCGGGGTGAACCAGCACAGGCTCAAAGTGGTTTCCATTCCCGAACATTCCTCGTAGCTGCCGCCGACGTATTGCAGCGCCCGGTGGATTTGATCAAACAATTCCAACAACACGTCCTCAAAACCGATTTCCAGGCCGGTCGCAGCTTGCTGGAACGACCGCGGCAGCAGGGTGGTGATTTTTTCGATCGCAATCTGGCTGGCGTGCTCACCCGCCTTCGCACCGCCCATGCCGTCACTCACGGCAAAGGCGAAGTCCATGTCTTCCATCGAGGCCGTGCCGGTTTTTCCCAGACGATGAATTTCCTGCGCATCAAATCGGAGTCCCAGAAAGGCGTCCTCGTTGTTGGGGCGGACCCTGCCGCGGTCCGTCCGTCCGGACCATTTCAGGGAGACGGGGGTGGTGATCGGGCGTATTTGATTGCGGTTCATGCCGGCGGCGTTGGCTCAAAACCCGGAAGGATGGCGGCCAGTTCAAAATCCACAATACAAAAGCGTCCATCCGACTGGCGGTAGGTCACATTGCGGATGTCGGGATCGTCATGTCGCACACCGAAGGGTTCCAGCTCGGCAAACAACTCCCGGATGCGAGCCGCGTCCAGATGTTCCACCCGGCTGCCACAGTTGGTGGTGACGATGCGGAGTTGCCCCGGATCGGCCTCGAGCAGCCGGGGTACGAACCCGCAGTGACGGGCTTCGAGATGGCGGAGAATTCGCACCTCGTTCGCGAAACGCGCCGGTGCGTCCAAACCATGATAAGCCTTGAGCACGCGGCCGTCGAAGGCGAGATTCACGGTCGATCGCAGGGTGTCTTTGACTTGCAACATAGGGACTTAGTCATCAAGGTCCGGCAATTTTATATTTGCTCATTCCGACGTCACCGGGCCCGGCCAAATTGGTCGCCATTTTCCCTTTCGATTTCAAATATCGTCCATTTTGCGCGGCTTGGAAAGCCGCTTCCTGCCGTTTCACCGAATCGGTTAAGACATCAAATTTCAACGGAGAAATCAGCGCAGCATGGACAAATAAATACAGCCGATTTTCAGTTTGGTTCCCGGGTCAAAAAATCGTCAAGCGCGAAAAAGTCGCGCGGATGCGGGCGATTACCGCCTTTTTTGAAGCCGGTCACGCCGGTTCCCGCGAAATGGTATTTGACCTGCTAGTCGATGCGAAACCATCTCCAAGTTGGTAAGAAACTTGAAGATTTGACGTACCAAACCGAACAAAAAAACATTCTATATTCAATCCATGGCAAAATATAAATTAGAATACCTCTGGCTCGACGGTTATGAACCCGTCGCCAACCTCCGTGGCAAAACCACCATCAAGGAATTTTCAAAGTTTCCAAAACTCGATGAGCTTCCCTGGTGGAACTTCGACGGCAGTTCGACGCGCCAGGCTGAGGGCCGCACCTCGGATTGCATGCTCAAGCCCGTGGCCGTCTATCCCGACTCCACCAAAAAGAACGGCGCGATCGTCATGTCTGAAGTGTACCTGCCGGACAAGACGACCCCGCATCCCACCAACGCCCGTGCCACGATTCCCGATGACCCCGGCGCCTGGTTCGGTTTCGAGCAGGAATATTTTCTCTACAAGGACGGCGCTCCGCTCGGTTTCCCGCCCGGTGGCGGCTTTCCCCCGCCGCAAGGTGAATATTACACCGCCGTCGGCTACCGGAACGTCGGCTGCATCGCGCGCGAAATTGTGGACACGCACCTCGACCTCTGCCTCGACG
>Ga0181531_10001204_pt1 | contig 16519 bp, 15 predicted proteins | sample PEATcosm2014_Bin_38_FD_119743 | JGI IMG/M metagenome (GOLD analysis project Ga0181531, IMG submission 119743) | Peatland microbial communities from MTU Mesocosm Facility, Houghton, MI, USA - PEATcosm2014_Bin11_10_metaG | ecosystem: Environmental > Terrestrial > Soil > Wetlands > Peat | place... | reverse complement strand
GGAGTAGATATAGGCGCGGCCGAAATTCAGCACCGCATCGCGGAACTCGCGGCGGCAGCAGATCGCCCCGCCTACGCCCCCGGCGGATTTGGAGAATGTGACCACGGAAATATCGATCTGATCGGCCACGCCGAGTTCCGCTGCATATCCGGCCCCGCCCTCACCATACACGCCGCTGGCGTGCGCTTCGTCCAAAAGCAGAACGAACGGATGATCCTGCTTCAGCCGCAGCAATCGAATCAGATCGGCGGCGTCCCCATCCATGCTGAAAATCGATTCGGTGACCACAATTTGCAGCTGGCTCGCGTCGGCTTCCGCCAGGAGACGGCGCAACTTCGCCAAGCCGTTGTGGGGAAACACGCGCCAGGGGATGCCCGACCCGGAAATGGCGTCGAGGAGCGACGCGTGAGCCAATTTATCGACGAGGAAGCGAGCGCCGGCGGGGCTATTTTTTCCAATCGCCGCCAGAGTTTGAATGGCCGCGTGATTTGTCTGATAACCGCTGGCGAGTAGAATCGACGCCTCGAACCCTTTCCAGGCGGCGATGGCCGATTCAACGGCTGCGTGTAGGCTTGTGTAGCCGCTGATCAGCCCCGCGGCGCCGGCGCCGGCGCCGAATTCCGCCGCCGCGCGCTGGATCGCCTCGATCACGGCGGGGTGATGCGTCAAACCTAAATAATTGTTCGAGCAAAAATTGACGTATCGGCGCCCGTCAATTTCAAGATGAACTGCGTCAATCGGGCGCACCTCGCGCCGCTCGCGAAGCAATCCCGCTTCGGCACGCTTCGACAATTCCAGCGCTAATTGTGATTGCAACAGATAAGACATGAGACGGCGTCGGCGAGCGGAGCAGCGCGGAGAACAGGCAAAATGCGGCCTATTCGTCCCCTTCCTCTTCCGTTTCGGCCATATCGGCGACATCCGGGGCTTCGTCGTCGAAATGGCCGCCGCTGATCGTGGCCAGCCTCTGCTTCATCAGGCGGCCCACTTTGAACTTAACTGTCCGCTTCTCCGGCACTTCAACTGGTTCCAGAGTCTTGGGGTTCTGAGCCTTGCGCGCTTTTCGCAGCTTGGTCTCAAAAACTCCGAAGTCTCGAAATTCCAGTCGGTTGCCTTTGCCTAACTCGTTCACGATCTCATCCAGAAACTGTTGAACGACGCGCTTAACCTGCACCCGCCTCTGCGAGGCGTGGTCGGCTATCCGATCAATCAGTTCCTTCTTCGTGATGGTGGCCATAGGATCCCTCGAATGAGTTTTAACATGCGACGGGAAACAGACTTAAAATAATATCGCTTAGCAACACTAAGATTGCAAGAATAAACGGATGAGTTAAACAGCCTAGAAGGATTAGGCGCTTGGGGGGTGAAAAAGGGGTTGAACCGGGTTATCGGCCTACCGGGTATTGGTGGTCACCGTCTGGCTGCACTCTTCCCGCGTGAAACGGGTGTCGGTTGGGTCGTTGGTCAGCTTATCGTCCAGGGAGAGCACGGAATACGTCGTGGTCGAATCCTGATACCCTGCAAAGGCGCCCGGCTGGCGGTCATCGCGGGAAAGGTTCATTTTCGGGGAGCCGGCCAGGACCGGCGGATCAAAGGCCAGAGCGGCCGCGGGGCCGGGCTCGTAGGTTCGCTGCTGGAGCTGTTGATCCGAGGAGACAGCCGTCTGCTGGCTGGCACAGCCAGTTAACATCAATCCCAGTAACATGATGCTGAATAACCGCATGGTTTGACATGAACAAACCCTATGCCAGGATTCACAACTCGCGCGATTGGCGGGATTTCACCTCGTCCGGGTGGGTTCCACACCCCCGTCGGGAGCCGCACAGACCGTTTGATGCCTCGGAGCATCATTTACCGTCCTCCTGGGACTACACGCAACATCCGGGCAGGTTCTCGGACCCAATCCACGTCCGCTAAATCTGGAAATCGAGGAAGAGGTCGCCTTTGGCTCTTTTTGCGCTGCGATCACGGTATTTGAGCTTCGGCGGCTCGGCGCTGACCTGATTATGCGGCGGCACGCTGGCCGTGATGAAGACGTTGCCCCCGATCGTGCACCCTTCGCCGATCACGGTCTCGCCGCCGAGGATGGTCGCCCCCGCGTAGATGGTGACGTTGTCTTCGATGGTCGGATGCCGCTTCTGCCCGCGCAGGAGCTGTCCAAACGCCGGGGCCAGCGCGCCCAGGGTGACGCCCTGGTAGATTTTCACGTTGTCGCCGATCACCGTGGTTTCGCCGATGACCACACCGGTGCCGTGATCGATGAAGAAACTGCGACCCAGTTGCGCCCCGGGATTGATGTCGATTCCCGTCAGGCTGTGCGCGTGCTCGGTCATGATGCGCGGGAGCAGCGGCACCGACATTTTGTAAAACTCGTGAGCGATCCGCTGCACGCTGATCGCCAGCAAGCCCGGATAACTGAAGACGGTTTCGTCGGTGCTTTGGGCGGCGGGGTCGCCGTCGAAGCACGCCTGCACATCCGCCGCGAGCATTTTGCGAACCACGGGCAGGCGATTGAAAAATTCCGCCAGAATCCGCGCGGCTTCCTTATCGCACGGTTCGCAATCGTCATCCTTTTTATCCGGGTCCGGAATCTGCTCTTTGTAGCGCAGGCAGCAGCGCACCTGTTCATAAAGCAGATCCGTGAGCTCGATCATGACTTCGCCGATGCGGAAGGCGATATTTTCGGTGGTGAGTCCCGGCTTGCCGAAATATCCCGGGTACATGATCTGGCGCAATAATTCCATCGCTTCGATGATGGCGTCCCGACTGGGCAGGTGGATGCGGTTCAGATGCCGCATCTTCGGCTCTTCGACGATGCTCTTGACCAGCGCATCCACCACGCCGGGCAGTAGTTTGTTTAGTTCGTTGCGATCCATAAATGGGAGCGGGGAATGTCGATCAACATTTGCTTAGCCAAGCATAGCCCTTGCTACCAGCGGCGGCAAATCCATAATGCGCCGGCGATGGAAGAGTTAATGATCGGCATCTCCGGAATGCGCGGCACCGTCGGCTCGACGCTGACCCCCGCAACCGTTTCCCGCATGGCGGCGGCGTTTGCGGCGTATTTAAAGCGGAAATCCCCCGGAAAACGTTTGCAGGTGATTTTCGCTCGCGACAGCCGGCCCAGCGGGCCATGGGTGCGCGACGCCGCCGTCGCCGCGCTGGTCGCCAGCGGAATTGAAGTCATCGACCTGGACATCGTCACCACGCCCGGCGCGGCCATGATGGTGAAGCATCTGAGCGCCGCCGCTGCCGTCGTGGCGACGGCTTCGCACAATCCGATCGAGTGGAACGGACTGAAATTTCTCAACGATCAGGCGGTCGCCCCGCCGCAAGGCGACGCCGATGCGATCAAGGCGATTTATCTCGACGGTGGCGCCGATTATGTCAGGGTTGAAAATCTGATCCCCGCGCGGCGAAACACGGAAACGCACGCGCTTCACGTCAAGCGCGTGCTCGACCACGTCGATGTGCTGGGAATTTCGACCCGGCGATACAAGGTGGTCCTCGACAGCGTGAACGGCGCGGGATGCGTGGCCACGGCGACGCTCCTGAGCAAACTGGGATGCCAGCTGGTCCATCTCAATGGAACGCCCGACGGGCTCTTCGCCCATGAGCCGGAGCCGACCGAGAAAAATCTCGTGGGATTGGCCGATGAGGTTCGCCGCCAGCGCGCGGCGGTTGGTTTCGCGCAGGATCCCGACGGCGATCGTTTGGCCATCGTCGATCAAAACGGCCGCTACATCGGCGAGGAATATTCGCTGGCCCTGTGCGCGAAATGGATTCTAAGCCGCCGACCGGGCGTGGCGGTGACCAATCTTTCCTCAAGCCGGATGCTGGACGACATCGCCGCCGCAAACAAAAGCCGGGTGATCCGCACGGCGGTCGGCGAGGCCAACGTCGTACAGGCGATGCTGGCGAATCATGCCGTCATCGGCGGCGAAGGCAACGGCGGGGTGATCGACCCGCGCATAGTCCCCGGCCGCGATAGCCTGGTCGGAATGGCGTATGTTCTGCAATTAATGGCGGCAACCGGGTTATCCATCAGCCAACTGGTCGATCAGATTCCTCGATATGAGATTGTGAAGACGAAATTCCCCTGCCGGCGCGAGACGGCGAACAAAGCGGTGGAGGCGCTCAAAGCGCATTTTTCCTCCGAGCGCGTGGACACGCAGGACGGCATCCGCATCGACTGGCCGACCGCCTGGGTGCACGCCCGGCCGAGCAACACCGAGCCGATCATGCGCGTCATCGCCGAGGCCCCGGATCGCGCGACGGCCGAGAAATGGATCGCCGACGTCCGAGCGGTCATCGACGCCGCCATTCCCGCCTGAATTAGCCACCTAAATCTTGCAAATTTCAACGGAGTTACTTGACAGTTCCGGCCTATTTCACCGAAAAGGTAGTCATAGCATTTGTTTTGGCGGAGTCTAACCAGCGAGGTATCCATGAATCGTCGGTCGCCCTCCCATCGGCGGCATTTTGCGGCGGCTGTTGCCGCGTTTGTAATGCTCATCGCGCTGGCCCCGCGGCCCACGCTGGCGAGCGAAACCAGCCTGGTCATCCCCGACCTCAACGCCGCCAGATTCTTTAACAACTCGATCGGCGGCCGCTCGCTTCTCATCGACGGGATGGGAATCTGCGCTCTTGGGCTGGCGTTCGGGTTCTTCTTTTATCGAAAGATCAAAGCGCTGGCCGTCCACGACGCCATGCGCGAAGTCTCCGAGACGATCTACGCCACCTGCCAAACCTATCTCAAGACCCAGTTGAAATTCATCCTCTTCCTGGAACTCTTCATCGGGGCGATTCTGGTGGTCTATTTTGGATTCCTCGCCACCGAGCCGGATGGATCGCATCTGGGCGCGCTCAAAGTCGCGGTTATTTTGCTCTTTAGCCTGGTGGGGATTGCCGGGAGCGTTTCGGTCGCGTGGTTCGGGATGCGAATCAACACCTTCGCCAACAGCCGCACGGCCTGGGCCTCGCTGGCGGGCAAACCCTATCCGCTCTACGCCATTCCCCTTGAAGCGGGGATGAGCGTCGGGATGGTGCTGATCAGTTTGGAATTGCTGATCATGCTCTTCATTTTGCTCTTCGTGCCCGCGAGTTACGCGGGCTCGTGCTTCATCGGATTCGCCGTGGGCGAATCGCTGGGGGCGGCGGCCTTACGCGTCGCGGGCGGAATCTTCACCAAGATCGCCGACATCGGCGCCGACCTGATGAAGATCGTCTTCAACGTCAAGGAAGACGACGCCCGCAATCCCGGCGTCATCGCCGACTGCACCGGCGACAACGCCGGCGACAGCGTCGGACCCACCGCCGACGGTTTTGAAACCTATGGCGTCACCGGCGTCGCGTTGATCACGTTTATCCTGCTCGCCGTCCCCCCGGCGATTCAAAGCCAGCTCCTGGTCTGGATCTTCGCCATGCGCCTGGTCATGGTGCTGACGAGCGGCGCGGCGTATGTCGTCAACGGTGTGCTCGCCAAGGCACGCTATTCCCATGCCGTCGCCATGGATTTTGAAAAACCGCTGACCAGCCTGGTTTACATCACCAGCGCGCTGTCGATCGCCAGCACCTATGCCGCGTCCTACCTTTTAATCGGCGACCTTGGCGACGGGGCCATCTGGTGGAAACTGTCCACCATCATCACCTGCGGCACGGCCGCCGGCGCGCTGATTCCGGAATTCACAAAAGTATTCACCAGCACCAATAGCCGCCATGTGCGCGAAATCGTCGATTCCAGCCGCGAGGGCGGGGCTTCGCTGAACGTCCTGAGCGGATTGGTCGCCGGGAATTTCTCGGCGTTTTGGATGGGGGGCCTGGTCATCGGCGGATTGATGGCGGTCGCCTATGCCGTCACCAGCTGGGGGGGAGCCAATGGCGTCTCGTCTCTGTTGCTTCCCGGCGCTTCGGCCGCCGTGGCGGTCTTCGCCTTCGGACTGGTGGCTTTCGGTTTCCTGGGGATGGGACCGGTCACCATTGCCGTGGATAGCTACGGGCCGGTTACCGACAACGCCCAGAGCGTTTATGAACTAAGCCTCATCGAAACTGTCCCCGGCATTCAAGGGCAAGTGAAAGCCAATTGGGGCGTCGACGTGGATTTCGAACATGCCAAACTCCTCCTCGAACAAAACGACGGCGCCGGCAATACCTTCAAAGCAACGGCCAAACCCGTCCTCATCGGCACCGCCGTGGTCGGCGCCACCACGCTCATTTTCAGCATCATCATGATGCTCACCCACAGCCTCACCGACACCGTCGCCATCGGCAAACTCTCCATCCTCTACGCCCCGTTCCTGCTGGGCCTGATCATGGGCGGAGCCGAGATCTACTGGTTCACCGGCGCCAGCCTGCAGGCGGTGGTTACCGGCGCTTACCGAGCCGTCGCCTTCATCAAGCGCAATATGGATTTGGAAAGCACCGCCAAGGCCAGCATCAGCGATAGCAAAAAAGTCGTGCAGATTTGCACCCATTACGCCCAGCTGGGCATGCTCAACATCTTCCTGACCGTTTTCTTCAGCACACTGGCGTATGCCTGCGTTGAGCCGTTCTTCTTCATCGGATATTTGATTTCGATGGCGACGTTCGGCCTTTTCCAGGCGATCTTCATGGCCAACGCCGGCGGCGCCTGGGATAACGCGAAGAAAGTGGTGGAAGTGGAACTGCGGCAGAAAGGAACGCCGCTGCATGCCGCCACCGTCGTGGGTGACACCGTCGGCGATCCGTTCAAAGACACCAGCAGCGTCGCGATGAACCCCATCATCAAATTCACCACCCTCTTCGGCCTGCTGGCCGTGGAATTGGCCACCAGCCTTACGCCCGGCGTGCGATTCGGCCTCGCCGCCGCCTTCTTCCTGATCGCTTTGACCTTTATTTATAGGTCGTTCTACGCGATGCGGATCAGCAGTGAAAAACTCGCCTCCGATGCGCCCGCGCGCGAGGAGCCGGTGCATTCTCATTCGTGAAAGCCGCGCCCGGGTGGCCGGCGGTGGGCGAAAAAGTCACCCCGGATTCACGTCCGAAGGGCCCGCCCGCCTGTTATTCAGTCCACAATCGATTTGCATCGGTCCGGCCTATATCGCACTGCATAGGCGACAGGAGAAACCGATGCGATGCAAGGAACAAAATCGAAACCAGCCCCGCGAGGCGCGGCGTGAGGATCCGATCCCACGGGTTCAGCAGGCGCCTGAGCTTCAGCCGGTGCGCCGGCGCTTTCCCAAAGGCAAAGCGCCGATGCCGCGATTCAATTCGATGCTGGATGAATTTATCCACGACCCGGAGCGCTGGGAGGTGCCTTAGAGCGACCCTTTTGTACTGGGCACATCGGTCTGGCGAGGATCGAGACTCACCGCCTGGCGCAAGGCCTTGGCGAATGATTTGAAGATCGCCTCGGCAATGTGGTGATTGTTGGTGCCGTAAGCGACATTGATATGCAAATTGAGCCTGGCGCTCGTGGCGATCGCCTTGAAAAATTCCTCGACGAGTTCGACCGGAAATTGCCCGATTGAACCCCCGCGATATTTTGCGTTGTAGACGAAGGCCGCGCGGCCGGAGAGATCGACCGCCGTGCTGGCCAGCGTTTCGTCCATCGGAACCGTCGCCCATCCGAAACGCGAAATCCCTTTCTTATCGCCCAGGGCCTTCTCGATGGCCTGACCCAGAACAATCCCGACGTCTTCCACGGTGTGATGCGAATCGACTTGCAGATCGCCCTCCGCTTGCGCGGTCAGATCGATCAGACTGTGGCGGCCGAGCAATTCCAGCATGTGATCGAAAAATCCAACGCCGGTTTCGATCGAGGTTTTCCCGGAGCCGTCGAGGTTGATCGAGACTTTGACCTTGGTCTCCTTGGTCTGCCTGAAGATTTCCGCGGTGCGATCCATTTTTGTTTATGCGGCCTTACCGGCCGTCGTCAGCGTTTTGATACCCGCCAGCAGCGCGTTATTTTCGCGCGCCTCGCCGATGGTAATCCGCAGCTTGTCCCGCAAGCCCGGCAAATCGAAGTATCGAACCAAAATCCCCTGCTTCTTGAGCCCAAGATACATTTCCTTGCCTGCGCCGCCCGGAACCGCCGCCAGGACGAAATTCGCCTGGCTGGGAGCGACGGTCCAGCCGAGTTGCGATAACTCGGCGACGACTCGCTCGCGCTCGGATTTAATTCGTTCCCACGTCCGTTTTGCGTACGCCTGATCCTCCAGCGCCGCCGCCGCCGCGATAACCGAGACGGCGTCGCAATTGTAACTGTCCTTCACTTTCATCATCTCCTCGATGACGGCCGGCTGCGCGATCGCATATCCAAATCGCAGCCCGGCCAGGGAGTAAGCCTTGCTCATCGTGCGGCTGATGACGACGTTGGGAAACCGCTCGACCAGCGCCAGACAATTGTCCTGGGCAAAATCCACGTACGCCTCATCCACCAGCAGCAACCCCGAAAACTTCTTCGCCAGTTCGGCAACTTTCGCCGGCGCGACAAGCGTGCCGGACGGCGCATTGGGATTCGCCAGATAAATCGCCGCGGCGCCGCCGGCAGCAAGCGCATCAATCGGCAACCCCCAATCCCGCTCCCAGGGCACCGCCAGCGCCTTCGCATCCTGCAATCGCGCCAAAACCGGATAGAGCGAATACGTCGGATCAGGAAAAGCCAGAATCCCGCCCGGCGGAATGAAACACCGCGTGGCGATCGTCAAAATATCGTCGCTGCCGTTGCCCGTGATAATGTGCTCGCGGCTGACGTTGTGGAGTTTGGCGGCGACATCGCGGAAAATATCGCCGGTGGGATTGGGATATCGCCGCAGGGTTTCCGGGCTGATTTGCGATAAAGCCTGCATGACGCGGTCGCTCGGCGGATAGGGATTTTCATTGGTGTTAAGTTTGACGACGCGCTGCCCCGCCGCCGGCTGTTCGCCGGGGGCGTAGCCGGTCATTTCGCGAATGGTTGCGCGCACGAATGACGGTCCCATGGGGCGAATTATAAGCCGGGGCGGGAGGGTTGACCAACTTCGCCCCCGAGCCGATTCGCACGGAACAACCCATCTTTATCGACCCGCCACCGGCGGCGCTGGTATATTGCACGCCTCGCCCATGGCATCCGCCGCCACCGCAACTTCGCACCGTTTGGGAACCAAGGGGCTCTCGCGCGAATCGCTCCGCTTGGCCGCGATCGACGTCGGCTCCAACAGCATTCACATGATCGTCGCCCAGGCCGACGCCGACGGCGGAATCACCACGCTCTGGCGCATGAAGGAAATGGTCGGCCTCGGGCGGCTCAGTTTCCCGAATCGGCGGCTCTCCAAGGAGGCCATCGGCCGCGCCGTCGCCGCTTTGGGCCGATTCCAGCAGGCGGCTCAGCAGCGGCAAGCCGAAAAAATTGTCGCCGTCGCCACCAGCGCCGTGCGCGAAGCCGAAAACGGCGGCGATCTGCTGGAGCGCGCACGCGATGATCTGGGAATGTACCTCCGCATCGTCAGCGCCCGCGAGGAAGCCCGGCTGATCTATCTGGCCGTGCGCCATGCCATCCCCCTGCGCGGCCAGCCGCACCTCCTCATCGACATCGGCGGCGGCAGCGTCGAGTTCATCGTCGGCGACGAAAAACATACTCAGCTCCTGGAAAGCCGAAAACTCGGCGCCGCACGCATGACCGCCCAGTTCGTCAAATCGGATCCCATCAGCGAACGCGAGCTTCTTCAGCTCCGAAAACATTACGAGCACGAACTGGTTCCCCTGGTCGAGCAGATCAAATCCCTGCGCCCCGTCAAAGCCATCGGCACCAGCGGCACGCTGGAAAACCTCGCCGTCATGTGCGGCTCCACCCCTCCCGCCAACGGCGACGGCCTGCCCCGCCAAACCATTGAACGCCATGCGTTTGAAAAACTCCTTGCCGAATTACTGGAGAGCAGCACCAAGGACCGCGCTCGCATCCGCGGGCTGGACGATCAGCGCAAGGATCAGATCGTCGCCGGCGCGGTTCTGGTCGGCCAGTTGTTCGACCGGCTGCATCTCAAGCGCATCGACATTTGCCCCATGGCCCTGCGCGAGGGAATTCTGCTGGATTATCTTTCCCGGCACCTGCCCGATCTGGCGATCCGCCGCGAAGTCCCCGACGCGCGGCGCCGCAGCGTCATCGACCTCGCCCGCCGCTGCGATTGGCACAAAACCCACAGCCAGCACGTCGCCGGAATCGCCCTGAAATTATTCGATGAGCTTCGTCCTCTGCACGGCATGAACGCCGCCGAGCGCGAACTGGTGGAATTCGGCGCTCTCCTGCATGACATCGGCTGGCATATCGGCCGCAGCGGCCACCACAAGCACAGCATGTACCTTATCCTCCACGGCGATTTAAAAAATTTTTCCGAGGACGAAATCAAGGTGATCGCCAACATCGCCCGATACCATCGAAAGGCCACGCCCGCCCTGCGGCATGAAAACTACTCCGCTCTGCCCCCCCGCCTCCGGCAAGTGGTGGACGTGGGAGCCGCCCTGCTGCGATTATCCGACGGGCTCGATCGCAGCCACGGCAGCGTCATCACCGACTTGCGCTGCCGCATCGGCAAACGCAAAATCCGGTGCGTTCTAATCGCCAAATCCGACGCGGAGTTGGAAATTTGGGGCGCACGACGCAAAATGGACTGGTTCAAAAAGGTCTTCGGCCGCTCCATCGAATTTGAGCTGGCCAAACGATAACGCTCATGGATTCGCTGCTAACGCCGCACCATTTTCCCGGAAAGCTCATTGTCGTCGAGGGAATCGACGGCTCCGGCAAAAGCACGCAACTGCAATTGGCCATGCGCTATCTGCAGGCCAAGGGCCTGCGGCCATTCTTTACGGAATGGAACAGCGCCGATCTGGTGAAAACGATCACCAAAAAGGGCAAGAAAAAAATGTCCCTGACGCCGATGACGTTTTCACTTTTGCACGCGACGGATTTCGCGCACCGATTGGTGCATGGCATTCTCCCGCCGCTGAAGGCGGGGATGATCGTCCTGGCGGATCGCTACGCCTACACCGCTTTCGCCCGCGATGTCATCCGCGGCTGCCAGCGCGAATGGGTCCGCCAGGTCTATCAATTCGCCCCACGGCCCGATCTGGCGCTCTACTTCAACGTCCCCATCGATGTCAGCGTCTCCAGGCTGATTTCCGGCCGCGCCAAGCTCAAGGAATACGAAGCGGGCATGGACCTGGGCCTCGCCCCCGATCTGGTCGGCTGCTTCAAAATCTTCCAGGGCCGCATCCTCGGCGAATATTCCCGCATCGTTCAGGAATACGGCCTGACCGAAATCGACGCCACCCGCAGCATCGGCGAACAGCAGCAGACCGTCCGCCGCTATATCGACGAAATTCTCGCCGATTATAAGCCGGTGGTTTCCCACCAATCCGTTCCGCTGGAGGGGACCACCTCATGAGCCAGTTCCGCTACATGGGCCGCGCCATGCCCTACCTGCCGACCGATGGCTGCACCGGCAAGCTGATCGTCATCGAAGGCACCGACGGCTGCGGCCGCAGCACGCAGGCCGCCCTGCTGAAAGAATGGCTGGAAGTCCAGGGCTACGCAGTCATCGACACCGGCTGGACGCGCAGCAAACTCGTCGGCCAAGCCATCACCGACGCCAAGGAGGGCCATTCCCTGCATCGCCTGACTTATTGCCTGATGTACGCCACCGATTTAGCCGACCGCATGGAATACCAGATCATGCCCGCCCTGCGCAGCGGATTCATCGTCCTGGCCGACCGCTACGTCTACACCCTCCTGGCCCGCGGCATCGCCCGCGGCGCCGACAAACAATGGCTCCGCGACCTCTTCAGCTTCGCCGTCGAACCCGACGTCGTCTTCTACCTCCAGCTTGGCGTGGACAACCTGGTCCCCCGCGTCCTGGAAGCCGGCAAAATGAACTATTGGGAAAGCGGCCTGGACATGAGCTACGGCGACGATCTCTACGACAGCTTCGTCGCCTACCAAACCGCCCTGATTGAGCAATTCAACATCCTGGCCGAGGAATTCGATTTCCACTGCGTCGATGCAACACAAGACGCCCGAGCCATCCAGCGCCAGCTTCGCCGCGCCGTTACCGCCTATCTCCAGAGCAGCGATTACCCGGCGCCGGGCGCGGCCGCCGCGAAGTAAATCGCTCCGGCCGGAAATCAGGGGCTTTACTCAGTTTTCTTCGCGTCCTTCGCGCCTTAGCGGTAAAAATCAAATTCGCTTTACCGCGAAGAAGCGAAGGACGCGAAGAAATTCAATGAGATGCGGCTGATGCGTATGCATCCTCGAAATAAATTACCCCTATTTCATGGCAAACCGACAAGAGACTTCGCGTTTTCCAGGTTAACCATGTGACGAATCAAAGGCGACGCGATTTGCCATGGGAAATGAAACCGGGCCGCTTTAAAACAACCGCATCGCCACGCCGCGCTTCGACAAAAACTCCTTTACCTGCCCAATCGAATACGTCCCAAAGTGGAATATACTCGCCGCCAGCGCCGCATCCGCGTGCCCGTTGGTCAGCACATCCAGCAGATGCTCCGGCTTTCCCGCCCCTCCGCTGGCGACAACCGGAATCTTCACCGCGTCGCTCACCGCCGCCGTCATTTCGATGTCATATCCCGCCGTGGTCCCGTCCGCGTTCATGACATTCAGCACGATTTCCCCCGCCCCCAGTGCCTCCGCCTGTTTCGCCCAATCCATCACGCGAACTCCGGTCCCCACGCGGCCGCCGTTGATGAAGACTTCCCAAACTTCCTTGCCATCCGCCCCGCGAACACGATTGGCGTCCAGCCCCAGCACCGTGGCGCAGCGCCCGAATTTCCGCGCCACTTGCGCTAGTAAATCCGGATTCTTCACCGCCGCCGAATTCAGGCTCACCTTCTCCGCCCCCGCCTGGATCAATTGCGTGGCATCCTCCAGCGTCCGGATTCCCCCCCCAACCGTCAGCGGCATAAAAATCTGATCCATCACCCGCCGAACCAGCTCCGCCATGATCTGCCGCCCCTCGTGGCTGGCGGAAATGTCGTAAAATACCAGTTCATCCGCCCCCTCATCCTGGTATTTGCGCGCCAGGGCCACCGGATCGCCGGCATCGACCAGATCGAGGAATTTGACGCCTTTAACCACGCGGCCGCGATCCACGTCCAGACAGGGGATGATTCGTTTGCTCAGCACGCTGCGGCAATTATAGACGACTTATTGCCGGGATTGCGACTGCCCGTCCTGCGCCCCGGGGATGAGAAACGCCATGTCCTTCAGGGTCCGGGTGATCGATTTCAGCGGGTGCTCCAGCGCCGACACCACATCTTCCGAAATCGGCTCGACCGGCTTGCCAATTTCACGCTTATACCGATTGATCTCCGCTTGCGCCTGAAATACCTGATATGTGGACAAGAGCAATTCGCAATCCGTTTCAACCGCCCGCCCCAGCGCGGCAAATATCTCCCGCATCGGTTCGGCATTGGCCCGCGCATCCTGCAAAAAATCCAAAAACGCGTCCGGAACATATTTTCCGACCGCCAGCACTCCCAGCCCGTGCCCATGCTTAAACTGAAAACTCGGAAATTTCTTCTCGAGTTCCGCCCAGAGCCGGTGCACGCCGAACCCCTCGTTGGTCTCGGCCGTATCGTGCATCAAAACCACCCCCCGGTCGCTCATTTTGCCGGCCCAACTGTGATAGTCGTGCGCCACGTCCTCATACGAATGCGACCCGTCGATATGCAGCAGATCGATCGAACCGTCCGCAAATTCCTTCAAGGCGTCGTCAAACGTGGACTGAAGCAATGTCGAAAAGGACCCAAAGCGCGGATCGTGATGACTACGAAGAAATCCGAGTATATCCTGCGAATACGGCCCCGTGTGTTTGTCCCCCCTCCACGTATCCACGGCAAAACAGCGCGTCGGCAATTTCAACTTCGTCACCACCTGGCAAAACGCGCAGTATGACGTGCCGTAGTACGTCCCCAGTTCGACCAAGAGCCTCGGCTGAAGCAATTCAACCGACAGAAACGCGAACGGCGCATGGGACGTCCACGCCAGGCTTGGACACAAATACTCCCATTGCATAGCCGCGATCGGATGATCCAATAGATTAAACCGCATGGCAAAATTGCCCGGCGACCCCCCTGGGGGCGACGGATTTGCAAAAAGGGTGATCGACGGGGCTCGAACCCGCGACCCCAAGGACCACAACCTTGTGCTCTGCCAACTGAGCTACGACCACCGTGTCCAAGTTTTGTACCCGATTCGCCCCATGTGTCAATTGTAGCCAGATTCGGGTATGAATCAGTGCTCCGAATCAGCGATCATAGGCCAAGTCGTTACCCAGAAAACCTTTGCGATGCCCGTCATCATCGAATATGCCGCCGTTTTGAAGGAACTCACCGGTCACGGGATGGTCTGTAACTATCCGAACGGCGGATCGTTCGGATTCCCCCAAAACTGCACCCGCTGTTTCCGCGGCTGGATCGGGCCCCCCGACTGGACTATCAAGCGAGACATGCGCCGCAATACCCGCCAGATCGTGCCCCCCTACGAGGCGAATCTGGCCGAATTGGTTCACCGAGCATGGCTCGCCCTATTCCCCGGCAACCTCTGGATCATGCCCGCCAGCCACTGGTCGTTTGAACTTCATCACGGCAGCGGCGATTGGCTGCCCGGCCTGATCACAAGCCTCTCGCTCGACGCAACCGCCCTGGCCGCCCGCACCGACGGGTCGGCAATCCAATTTTCCCCCGAAGAATCCGATCGCTTCAAAACCTTCGCCGAATCGTTATTGAAACAACTCCATTCCAGCGATTTCTGCATCGCCTTCCCCGGCCACCCGGCCGTTTGCACGCTGCATCATCATCAGCAAATCTGGTGGATCACGCGCGATCCCGCGCTGCTGACCCGTCTGGACGCTCTGGCGAAACTTGGGGATATCCCATGTGAGTAGCCGGTTGAGAAATTGCCGGGGGTGAAAAATTTCCCGCTCTTTGCCCCGGCCGATCATTATTCTCCCCTCCCCCGGTCATTCGGCGTTGCATGCCGGCGACCGGATTCGCATAATGTTAGGGCGCACATTCTGCTTAGGAAGGGATGCCTGCAATGACTCAGTTGATCGAATCCGTGTTGGGCAATCAGTTCGATCGACTTCCCCCCCATTCGATTGAAGCCGAGATGTGCCTGCTGGCGTCGATGATGCTCGACCGCGAGATGATCGGCCAAGTGGTACAGGAAATAGACCGTGACGCCTTCTACCAGGCCGATCACCAGACCATCTTCGATGTCATCGTCAAGCTCTACGAGCAAAACCGTCCCGTCGACGCGGTCATTCTTCACGAGGAATTGGCCAAACTGCAGATTCTCGAGGAAGTCGGCGGGGTGGGCTATTTGGCGCAGATTTTGGGGACCGTTCCCTCGGCGGCACACGGGGCGCATTACGCCGAAGTCGTCCGTGAAAAAGCGCTCCTCCGCCAACTGATCGCCGCCAGCAACGACTGCTTGCGAGACGCCTATGCCCCGCACGAAAACGCCGATTTGGTTCTCGAAAAGGCCGAGAAACGGATCTTTGCCATTGCCGAGAAGAAGACCACTGGAACCACCAGCAGCCTCGGTGAGGTAGCCCACCAAGTTTACGACTCCCTCGAGGAAAAGTCTCGTCGCGGCATAGATTCTGGATTCTATGAAATGGACGACATGCTCAACGGTCTTCAGAACGGCGAAATGATAATCGTTGCCGGGCGCCCCTCAATGGGAAAAACTGCTTTCGCGCTAAACATCATCGAGCACATCGCTGCCAATACCAGACTGCCTTGTGGAATCTTCTCGCTAGAAATGAGCAAGCAGCAACTCGCACAGCGAATGATGTGCTCGCGGGCCAATATCGACGCCCAGAAGGTTCGTCGCGGCTTAATCCATGCCTCGGAATTCCATCAGCTTGCTCAAGTAACCAACGAGTTAGCCAAGGCCCAAATTTGGGTAGACGACGCTCCCGGGCTTACGCCACTGGAACTGCGAGCCAAGGCCCGCCGAATGAAGATGCAGCACGACATCAAATGCATCATGATCGATTACATGCAGCTCATGGACAACCACGGCCCGGAAAACCGCCAGCAGGAAATCAGTGAAATCTCGCGAACCGTCAAAAGCGTCGCCCGCGAATTGAACATCCCGGTGATCTGCCTATCGCAATTGAATCGCCAGAGCGAAGGGCGCGACGGGCACCGGCCACGGATGAGCGATCTGCGCGAATCAGGGAGCATCGAGCAGGACGCCGACGTCATCATACTTTTGCACCGCGAAGACTATTACAAGATGAGCGAGCCCGGTTTCATCCCGGACAACCTGGCCGAGGTGATCATTGCAAAGCAGCGCAACGGCCCCACCGGCACGGTGAAACTGACGTTCCTTAACAAGGCGACGCGGTTTGAGAATCTGAGCACGGCGACCGACCCGTGGCCGGCGGCGCAGCGATAAATGCCCGATCTCCTGCAATCCCTCTGCTCAACGCCCACGGCCCCATTTGCCGAGCAGCGCGTCGTCGAATTCGTCGCGGAT
>Ga0181531_10001202_pt1 | contig 16547 bp, 15 predicted proteins | sample PEATcosm2014_Bin_38_FD_119743 | JGI IMG/M metagenome (GOLD analysis project Ga0181531, IMG submission 119743) | Peatland microbial communities from MTU Mesocosm Facility, Houghton, MI, USA - PEATcosm2014_Bin11_10_metaG | ecosystem: Environmental > Terrestrial > Soil > Wetlands > Peat | place... | reverse complement strand
CGCTCACTGAGCATGTGCGGGATTCGGCCGTGGGCTGGTCGTCGTACCAGTCACAGCTCGATGCATTGGGCCTGCACGGCGTCGCCGCGTTTCAATATGTCGATTCGGTGATCACCGCACAAGCGCTGACGATGGGCGTCAACGACGTGTTCTTCGGACTCGGCTGGCTCTATTTTCTGTTGATCCCGGTGATCTGGCTCGCCAAGCCGCCATTCATGGCGACCCGCGGCGCCGCTCGCTGAGCTTGCCGGGAACTCGGGCGGCGACTTTTGCTCTATGCTAATGAGCGTCGTCGCCGTCAACTATCGGAGGGATTCCTATGAACCAGTCGAATCAATGGGTTCGTCGCGCAAAGATCTCGGCCGCCGGCGCACTCTTGGCGGGTGCTGCGGTCTTGCGTTTGGGAACGGCGCTTGCCGATGAGCCGACGACCGCCGCCGCGCCGACCGCCGGCGTTTGGCAGAAGCACGACTACTCGTTCGCTTTCATGGGCTTTACGACCACGTATTCCTGCGATGGCCTCGCCGACAAACTCAAGGCCTTGTTGATCGCCGCGGGCGCGCGCGCGGACGCGAAGGCGCGCGCCGGCGCTTGCGCCGCGGGCTTCGGCCGGCCCGACAAATTTGCGCGCGCCGACCTGAGCTTCTACACCTTGGTTCCGAACGGCGCCGCGGCACCCGCGGACGCGAAACGAACCGATGGCACCTGGCGGCCCGTGAGCTTGGCGCAGCGCTCGCCGCGTGATCTCGGGATCAGCGATTGTGAGGTCGTCGAGCAGTTCGCGCAGTCGGTGTTGCCGATGTTCACGACGCGCAATGTCGACAATCATACGGTTTGCGTGCCCAAGCAGGAATCCGGGTCGCAAATCAATCTGAAGTTCGAATCGTTCGTGGCGGCACCGGTCGTCGCAGCACGCACGAAGTAGACCCGGCCAAGCCCGCTAGGAGCGCCTGAGATACCCGTGGAGCGCACGAATCGTGCCGGTCGGCTGCTGCGCGAGCTCGGCCGCTGGGATTTGCTCGCGCTCGTGATCAACGGCATCGTTGGCGCGGGAATATTCGGCTTGCCGGCCAAAGTGCAGGCCCTGCTCGGGGTGTATGGTCTGTGGGCCATTCTTGCCTGCGCGGCGATCATGGGCCTCGTGATCCTCTGCTTCGCCGAAGTGGCGAGCCGCTTCGAGCAGACCGGCGGACCGTTCGTCTATGCACGAATCGCGTTCGGGCCGGATCTCGGGTTCCTCACGGGCTGGGTGCTTTGGGTGGCCCGACTCACGGGTTGCTGCGCGATCTGCAATCTCCTGCTCGGATATGCAGCCTACTTCGGAACCGGATTCGATCGAGGCGCAGGCCGAGCCGCGATCGCGACCGCGGTCATCGGCGGTCTGTGCGTGCTGCACATATTCGGCATTCGCCGCTCGGCGCTGTTCGCGAATATGATCACGGTCGCCAAACTGATCCCGCTCTGCATCTTCGTCGGCTTCGGTATGGCGGCCATCGATCCTTCCGGCTTGTTGTCCGCGCCGCCGCCGGCGCATCCGCGTTTCGCCGAAGCCGTGATGCTGCTGAGTTTTGCATTCGTGGGCTGGGAGAGCGTCGTCGTCACCGCCGGCGAGACGCGCAATCCCCAGCGCGATTTGCCGTTCGCACTGCTCGTCGGGCTTGCCTGCGTCGCGATTCTGTACTTCGGCGTGCAGCTCGTCTGCATGGGCACACTGCCGCAGCTCGCGAGTTCCGAGCGGCCGATCGTCGATGCGGGCCGCGGCTTCCTCGGGCAGGGCGGCGCAACGCTGATCGTCGTCGGCGCCGTCGTCGCGATGATCGGGACGCTGCACGGCTCGATGCTGACGATTTCGCGGCTGCCCTATGCGATGGCCGATGCGGGCCAGATGCCGCGCTTTCTCGCAATCGTATTGCCGCGCTTGCGGACACCTGTATGGGCCATCCTCGTCTCGGGCGCGATCGTGCTGCTCTTCACGCTCAGCAGCACGTTCGTCTATCTGTTGGCACTCAGCACGATATCGCGTCTGCTCGTGTTCGCGGTAAGCTGCGCGGCGGTGCTGAAACTGCGTCGGATGCCCGAAGCTCCACCCGCGCGCTTCCGCTTGCCGGGTGGGTTCGTGCTGCCGGGCGCGACGCTCGTGCTGCTCGCGTGGATGCTGTCGAGTTGCTCTTGGACCGAAGCGCGCGACGTTGCGATGCTGGTTTCGGTGGGTGCGATCGCCTACGCGATCGCCGGTTGGCGGCGGAGGCGCAGCGGAGCATGAGTCACTATGTGACGCACCTCGAGTGCGCGAATTGTTGCGAGCGTTACGCGGCCGACGTGGTCCACGGCTTGTGCGTGAAATGCCGGCGGCCTCTATGGGTTCGTTACGATCTGGAGCGCATTCGGCGGAGATTTTCCAAGCTCGAACTGCAGCGGCGACCGCAGAACTTGTGGCGTTATCAGGAATTGTTGCCGGTTGCCGATCCCGGCGCAATCGTTTCGCTTGGCGAGACGATGACGCCAATCGTCAACGTCCCGCGGCTAGCCGCGATGTTTGGCCTGCGGGATCTGTTCGTCAAGGACGAGAGCCGTTTGCCGACCGGCAGCTTCAAGGCGCGCGGCATGGCCATGGCGATCACCAAGGCCAAGGAGTTCGGTATCGAACGGGTCGCGGTACCGACGGCCGGCAATGCAGGCGGAGCGATGGCGGCGTATGCGGCGCGCGCCGGCATCGAAGCCTACGTGTTCATGCCGCAGGACACGCCGCTGATCAACGCCAAAGAATGCTGGCTCGCCGGCGCGAAGACCTATTACGTCAACGGTCTCATCAATGACTGCGGCCGCCTCGTCGGCGAGGGAAAGGCGATCAAGGGCTGGTTCGATCTATCGACGCTCAAGGAGCCGTACCGGATCGAGGGCAAGAAGACCATGGGGCTGGAGCTTGCCGAGCAGTTCGATTGGAATTTGCCGGACGTGATCCTGTATCCGACCGGCGGCGGCACCGGCCTGATCGGCATGTGGAAAGCGTTCGCCGAGCTCGAGCAGCTCGGTTGGCTCGGCTCGGCACGCAAGCCGCGCATGATCTCGTGTCAGAGCGACGGATGCGCGCCGATTGCCGCGGCCTTCGCGCAGGGCGATCGGTTCGCCAAGAAGTTCGAGCATGCGGCGACCATTGCGAGCGGCGTGCGGGTGCCGGTCGCGGTCGGCGACTTCATGATTCTCGATGCGGTGCGGGCGAGTGGTGGTACGGCGCTCGCGGTGCCGGAGCGCAGCATCGAGCCTTGGATGCGCAGTGCGATCGCGGCGGAAGGCTTGTCTTTGTGTCCGGAGGCCGCCGTCTGTTTCGGCGCTCTGGAAATGCTGCTCGCGCGCGGATCGATCCGGCCGGAGGAACGCGTCGTCGTGTTCAATACCGGCGCGGCGCAAAAATACCCTGAGGCCGTACACGAGCAGATTCCTTTGCTCGACATCGGACGTCCGATCGACTGGTCCGAGATTTCTTGATATCGGCGTCTCAGCGCCGGTTCGCGGCGGCGCGCGCCAATGCGTCGCTGATTTCGCGCTGATTGGCGGCACGCGCGACGTCGAGCGGTGTTCTGCCCTGCGCATCCGCGATCTGGGGATTGGCGCCGTGTGCAAGCAATGTCTCGACCGCCGATCGTTGTCCGTTGAGCGTCGCCAGCATCAAGGCGGTGCGTCCCTGCACATCGACGGCATCGATGTCGACCGGATGCTCGAGGATCGCGCGCATTCTCGGCGCATCGCCGGCTGCGGCCGCCAGGCGCAACGCGGACGCGTCGAGCAGCGGCATGAGTTCCGGGTTGCTTATGCTGCCGATCAACTGGCTCGGTGCGGGCGCGGCGAGCGGTGCCGCCGGCCTGACCGCAGCACCCCGGTCGAGAACACCCGCCGATGAGGCTGACTCGCGCGGCCGTGCAGCCGCGCCGGCGTTCTGCCGGGCGGCTTGCGACGCAGACCCCGCGTTGACGTCGGCGAGCGCGTGGGTTGCGCCGGCGCGCATGCGGCTCTCGCTCTGCAGGGCAGCGGCAGGCGGCGCGTACGCAGGCGACTGCTCCGCGGCCGTCTCGATCGGTGCTCGTGCAGCGGGCGCCTGCGCGACCGGCGTTAGGCTCGCGCGCGGTGCGGTGAGCAGCCAGCGAAAATCCGGCGTCACCAAGAGTCCGGCAATGCACGCCGCGGCCAAGGTACCGACGACCGCGAGCGGCCACCGGTAGCGCCATCGTGCCGGTGTGCGCGGATTGCGACGCGTGGGCGCCTGCGTCGCGGACGTCGTCGTCACGCGGGCGGCCGCGTGCTCCGCGGCGCGCGCGGCGGCGTGTTCGAAAATGGCTCGTCTGACCGCATCGCTCGGGCGGCCGCGATCGCTCTGCGCAGCGCGCCGGTATTGATCGTCGATGTCGTCTCGATCGCCGTTGCTCGGCGGCTGGTCGTTCATGCGTACTCCTGCAGCAGCTCGCGCAGTTTCGAGCGCGCGTAGCGCAGACGGCTCTTGACCGTCTCGAACGTGCTGTCGGTGAGGTCCGCGATTTCTTCGACGCTGAGATCGCCTTCGACCTGCAACAGGAACGACTCCCGCTGCTCGCGCGGCAGACGGCTTACCGCGCGCATCAGGGCGATCGACTTCTGCGAGCCATCGGCCGCGGCGAGCGGTTCGTCGGCCTCGTCGGTCGTCAGATGCTCGATCACCGAATCGGCCTCGATCCCCAGCGCATCGAGGCTCACCGGATGCCGCCGCGCGCGTATCGCGTCGATCATGCGATTATGGGCGATCGTGAATAGCCAGGTCGTGAATTTGGCCGAGGCTTGGTAGCGTGGGGCATCGCGGGCGACGGCGAACCAAACCTCCTGCATCAATTCGTCGGCCGTCGCCCGGTTGCCCACATTGCGCTCCAAATAGCGCCAGACGCGCATTTCATGCCGCCGGTACAATACTTCGAAAGACGCCGCATCACCGCGCGCATAGCGCGCCATCAAGGCTTCGTCGCTGTCCCCGGGGTCGGCCATTCACACCATTATGGCAGTTGGGCTGCGATGCGGCGTCGCCGAATCGATGCTGCGCGCCGGCGTGCTCAGCCCGGTGGATCCGGTACGTATGCGGCGGCCGGCGATCCGGGGAAAGGACTCGGCCGCGGCAGCTCGGGAGAGCGGCGCGCAATGATACCCATGGCCTCCAGATTCGCGAGACTGTCATAGCGAATCCGAATGACCTCATCGGGTTGTTGCCGCAGTCTGTCGAACGTCGTGTGCTGCACCCAGGCGTACTCGCGCTCGCCATGGCCGGTGCCGAGCCTTTCGACGGGCAGTGGTGCGGGGGCCGGTACGCGACTGGCGATGCCCGCAGCGGCCCCCGCGATCGCGCGATCGGCGCTCGCCGAATCGGCGGCGTCCGCGGGGGCCTGGCGCTCGGCCGCAGACTGCGGCTGCGGCGCACGCTCGCGAAACAATGCGACGCCGATCACACCGATGTTCGCGGGTCGCCCGGTTCGCCCGGCATAGGAATCGGACGCGTCGGTGAACGTAAACGCGGCGATTTCAGCGTCGGATTTGCGCCAGCCCGTGACTTGATAGCGCTCACCGGCGTCGAACACATAGCCGGTCTGATTCCACGCTGCATTCTCGCCCGAAATGACGTTGACGCCGTCGACGGAGGTCACCGCGAGCAGTCGCTCGCCTAGGCGGTTGCGGATTTCGATCGAGTAGCGGGTCCCAGGTGTGCCCGCGACCCAATATTCGCCGCGATAGTAATGCGGCGTCAGGACGACGCCCGTATCTCGGTCAATGACCGATACATCGGCGAGGCGGGCGTTGCCCCTCGCATCGCAGCCTGCCGCGACCGTTATCGCGATCAACCAAAGCATCAGGATTTTCATGTCAGCCTCTCGTGTGGAAGTACCTACACACTGAAGCGAGGCAATGCCTGAAATGGGGTTAAGCCGGCGCAGCCGGCGCCGACGCAGGGTAGAATGGGCACAACCAAGCCGCCGGACGCCATTTCGGGCACCCGGTCGGATCGAGTCAACCTTCGAATGATGCGAAGCAACAGAGACCGGATCAAGAATTATTGGGCGGAAAATCGCTTATTTGCGGTCCGCAGCATCGTCGCGGGCGTCATTGCAGGGTTGCTCCTGGGGGTCGTTGCGGGGCGGCTGTTCTACCTGCAAGTATTGAAGTACGAGTACTACTCGACGCTCTCGCTCGGCAATAGCATCCACACGGACCCGATACCGCCGAGCCGCGGATTGATCCTCGACCGGCATGGCGTCGTCCTCGCCGAAAATCAGCCGGCATTTCAAATCGAATTGGTGCGCGAGCAAGTCGGTGATACCAAAGCGCTCGATGCGGCGCTCTCATCGCTCGTGGCGATCGGCCTGCTGCACGCCGATGAGCTTGCGAACATCCGGCGCACGGTCCTCGTGCACAAGGTCTACGAGAGCGTGCCGATCAAACTCGCGTTGAACGACGAGGAGATGGCGGTCTTCGCCGTGCATCGCTATCAATTCACGGGTGTCGACATCCGTGCGCGCCTCGCGCGGCATTACCCGCTCGGGGAGACCGCGGTGCATGCGATCGGCTACGTCAGCGCGATCAATGAACAGGATCTCAAGCAGATCGACAGCGACGAGTACGCCGGCACGAGTTTGATCGGCAAGCTCGGCGTCGAGGGCGCCTATGAGCAACAGCTGCATGGCAAGCGCGGATGGCGCGAGGTCCTCGTCAACGCGGCAGGCAGACCGGTCGAGGCACAGGGAGAGTACGCGCCGCAACTCACCACACGTGTGCCGGTAGCCGGCAAGGATTTGATCTTGGGATTGGACATCCGTGTGCAGAAGGTCGCCGAGGAAGCGCTTGCCGGCCGGCGCGGATCGGTCGTCGCCTTGGATCCGAAGACCGGCGATGTGATCGTCTTGGCGAGTACGCCGGGCTTCAATCCGAACGATTTCGTGCGCGGCCTATCGGTCGCTCAGTTCGAATCGCTCCAAAACGACATCGACAAGCCGCTGCTGAACCGCGCGCTGCGCGGCGCCTATCCGCCGGGCTCCACGGTCAAGCCGCTCTACGCCCTGGCTGCTCAGAAATACAACATCATCTCGCCGCTGCAAGCCCAGTACTGCGGCGGGTTTTTCACTCTGCCCGGAAGCATCCACCAATACCGCGACGACGAGAAGCACGGATTCCTCGACATGCGTCACGCGATCGCAAAATCGTGCGACGTCTATTTCTATCGCGTCGCCGAACGCTTAGGGATCGATCGCATGGCCGAGTTCATGAAGACCTTCGGCTACGGCTCTCTGACCGGCATCGATATCTCGGGCGAAAAACCCGGTCTCATGGCTTCGCCGGAGTGGAAGCGGCAGGTATTCAAGCGGGCCGCGGATCAAGTCTGGTTCCCGGGCGAGACGATCAGCATGGGCATCGGTCAGGGCGCGATGACCGTGACCCCGGTGCAGCAGGCGCATTTTGCCGCCGAGATCGCCGAGCGCGGGCAAATCATAGCGACCCCGCGGCTGGTCGCTGCATTTCGCGATCCGGCAACCAACGTCGTCACAGCGCGCCAACCGCAGCTCATGAGTCCGATCAATATCGCCACCGACGAGCAGTGGGAAGTCGTCTACGACGGCATGTTGGGAGCCTTGCAGCCCGGCGGGACGGCGGCGGTCGCTGGTTTGGGCGCCAAATATAAAATTGCCGGCAAGACGGGCACCGCGCAGGTATTCACGATCAAACAGAATGTCTCGACCAAGACCAAGATCCAAGATGAGCGCCACCGCGATCACGCATGGTTCATCGCGTATGCACCCGCGGATGATCCGAAGATTGCGGTGTCGGTGCTCGTGGAAAATGCCGGGTTCGGCGCGACTGCGGCGGCGCCGATCGCGCGCAAGGTGCTCGATGCGTATCTGCTCGGAGATCAGCCGCCTGCGGATCTGAAGAAGCCCGCAGCCGATGCGGCAGCTCGCGTTTCGATTGGCGGCGCGCGCATGCATTGATTCCTAGTGCGCCGGCAGCTCGGGTTTCGCTTTCTGCGGATCCTTGGGTGCGGTGTTCGATTTCGGCACCGGATCGGGCGACCGCGCGCGGCTCCGATTCTCAGCCGGCATGGCGTTGCCTTCATGCTCGACTTGCGCCTCAGCCGTGGATCGCGGTGCGGCCGCGCCCGTTGATGTGGCCGCAGCGCTCGCCGATGAACGTCGCTGCACGGGCGCACTCGGCACTGCACCGGGTTCGCGGCGGGCGTGCAGTGCAATCGCTTGCGCCGGGATCAGGTTCGCAGCTGCGACGGCGCCGGCGGCCGCTGCGTTGTGGTTGCCTGCGGGCGCGGTGCTGCGCGCCACGAGTGTGCGCGCGAATCCGCCGGCCGACCGAAGCTGCGCGGCGCGCATTGCAGACAACGCATGTGCCGCGGCTTGCGCCGGCGGCGGCGGCGCGGCGAACGAAGCCGGCAATGCGACAGCGCTGCGCGCATCGAGGCGCGCGAGGTTTTGGCCGAGCGCTTGGCCCGAGGCGAACACGGTCGGTGCCGCTGCCGTAATCGCGCCGGGAACCGCCTGATTTGCGAAATGCCGATCCTTGCCGGGCGTAGCAGCCGAGAGCGCATCGCCATTGAGCCGTCGCAGGTAGTTGCTGCTCGCGCGATACGAGGGCTGAAATGCCTCCTTGTAAGCGAGCGCTACCCAGGCCACGGGCGTACCGCCGATCCAAGCGACCAGCGCGGGCGCATATACCACGGGTAGCGTCGGATTACCCGGAGCCCAGCACCACGCCGAATTGACGTAGACCCAACGGCCATAATGGGACGGCGCGTATCCCCAAGCAGCCGCATCGACCCAAGTCCAGCCCCATGGGGCAACCCAAATCCAATGGCCGACTCGGTAGGGTACCCAGCCGACGCTGACTTGCGGAATCCAGACCGGCCCGTATTCCGGGACTTCCTGCCAGGTTCCATTCTCGTCGAGATCTTCGATGCCGGTCACGTCGGGCGAGACGTAATTCGCGGACAACAAATTGTCTTCGCGCGCATCGCGCGACGCGGCCCACTCGTCGAACGCATCGGCAGGCACCACATCGCCGAAATTGACCGCAAGCGTTTCGGCTCCGCTGAATTCTCCCTGCTGCTGCGCGTTCAGCGTGAAATCTTGGGACTGGCCGGTCACCTCGGCGTAACCCGAGATCACCGCGACATCGACGACGTCGCCTGCCGGGCTGACCTCGATCCGATACTCGCCGGGCGCGAGCACGGTGACCGCGACGTTGGGCGTATCGAGCTCGACGGTCTGGTCGGGCGGCAGATTGCGAACCCGGATGTTGAGCGTCCCGGACGAGAGGCCGAGCTGCAGATCTTGATCGCTGACGTTCAATATTTGCAGCGAGGTTTGTTCGCCGACGCGAATTGCGGTCGAGCCGACGTGCAATTCGGCACGCGACGCGCTGTCGCACATGAGCTTGTCGCCCGTGCTCAACGGGCGATTGAGCACGTCATCCAACCAAGCCGAGGATCCTGCGGGCTGCAGCGCCGCGCTGCCCTCGAGCCAACCGAGCCGCGCCACGCGGGCCGGCGGGTCCAAATCATCGGCGCCGGCGATTCTAATCAGCGCCAGCGTGAGTCCTAGAGCCAAAATCGGCGTGATGGTACGGCAGCGGTTCAAAATCAGTTCCTCAATATGAGGACTATATCTCAAGGCGCGCGCAGCGGGGCAATCAAGCATTTGGTTAAACTAGCACGATGCGACGGCACCCACTCATCGCGATCGTTTTCGCGGCTTTTTTTGCGTGGAGTCTCTCGAATTGGATTGCGGACCGACCGGTGCATCCGCGCGATGGGATTTTGGCGGAAGCCGATCCGGCGCAAACCGACGCCGAAGCAAGCGCGCCGATTTCGATGGGGCGGTGGACCTTGACGCCGCGCGCGCACTACGAAATCACGGCGCGGGTGCTCGCGCGCGAGCGATATTACATCGATGGGCTCTCCGATCTGATCCCGGAGGACCTCGCGCTCGGCTGGGGGCCGATGTCGGACAATCGGATCCTGAGCACGATCGACATCTCGCAGTCGGGTCGATTCTATTTCTGGCACACCCACGCCGATACGCCGATCCCGTTTGCAACGATCATCGACCATAGCGCCAACACCCACGTGATACCGGTCGATGGCGTGGTTCGCCGGGATTTGCTGCGTTTGCGACGCGGGCAGCTGGTCGCGTTGAGCGGAGATCTCGTCGACGGCAAGCGTGACGACGGTCGCTGGATCAAGACCTCGATGGTGCGCAACGACACCGGCCCGGGTGCCTGCGAGGTAATGCTCGTGCGCAAGGTCGCCGTTCTTCAGTAACTGCGGCTAGAATGCCGTGCATGGCATGGTTGGAACCCATCTGTCTGCACGGCGCCGATGCGAGGCTCGAACCGCTCGCGATGGGGCATCTCGACGATCTGATAGAGTCGGTCAACGACGGCGAGCTGTGGAATCTGTGGTACACGACGATCCCGCGCCCCGAGGGCATGCGCGCGGAAATCGAGAGGCGGCTCGCATTGCAGGCCGCGGGTTCGATGATGCCGTTCGCAGTGGTCGATGTGCTCTCCGGCAATGCCGTCGGTATGACGACCTACATGCATATCGACGCGGTGAACCGGCGCTTGGAAATCGGATCGACGTGGATGCGCCGCAGTGTGCAGAGAACACTGCTCAACACGCAAGTAAAATTGGTGCTGCTGCGCCACGCATTCGAAACGCTCGGCTGCATCGGCGTCGAATTCCGGACGCATTTCCTCAACCAACAGAGCCGGCGCGCGATTGAACGGCTCGGCGCCAAACTCGACGGTGTGCTGCGCCAACACCAGCGCGCGGCCGACGGCTCGCTGCGCGACACCTGCGTCTACAGTGTGATTGCGAGCGAGTGGCCCGGTGTCAAATCGCATTTGAATTGGCAGCTCTCGAAGCCGCGAGAATAATCGCTTGTTGCGCTGCTCTAACTGTGATAACTATTTGATCTAAGCTCAGAACCGATCGCTGCCATCGTGCGCGCGATCGGGAAGAGTCTCGTCCTATAGTTCTCCGGGGCAACGATGCAAGAAGATTCCACTGTGCCGGCGATGAGCCGGCGCGCGCTGCTGCGCATGATCGGCATATCGGCGGGCAGCGCGACGATGTACCAGGCGATGGCCAGCCTCGGCTTTGCGGCCGAATCGTCTTATCGGGGCCCGATTGATTTGCAGGGCGCGCCGAAAGGCGCATCGGTCCTGATATTGGGCGCCGGCATCGCGGGCATGACGGCGGCCTACGAACTGCGCAACGCCGGCTATCGCGTCGAGATCTTGGAATACAATGCGCGCGCAGGTGGGCGCAACTGGTCGCTGCGCGGCGGGGACACCTACACGGAACTCGGCGGGACGACCCAAGAGTGCCGCTTCGACAAGGATTTGTACATCAACCCGGGCCCGTGGCGAATCCCGTACCACCACCGCGGAATTCTCTCCTACGTCAAACGCCTGGGCGTGCCGCTCGAGGCATTCGTTCAAGTCAACTACAACGCCTATTTGCACAACAGCGCGGCATTCGGCGGCAAGCCGCAGCGCTATCGCGCGATCAAAGCAGACTATCAGGGGCACGTGGCGGAGTTGCTCGCCAAGGCGTCGCAGCAGCGTGCGCTCGATGATGCCGTGAGCAAGGAAGATCAGGAAAAATTGCTCGATTCGCTGCGTCATTGGGGTGCGCTCGACAAGAACTACGCCTATGCGGCGAGTGAGGCGAGCAGTAAGCGGCGCGGCTACCAGAAAGAGCCCGGCGGCGGCTTGAGCGCGCGTCCGGTCTCCTCGACGCCGATAGGGCTCGGCGACCTGCTCGAATCGGGGCTCTGGACCGGAATCAGCAACGGCGATGACTTCGACATGCAGACCGCGCTGTTTCAGCCGGTCGGCGGCATGGGACGCATCGGCGAAGCATTCGGCCGGGAGCTCGGTTCCCTGATCAAGTACAACGCCAAGGTCACCGATATCCATCAAGACGATCACGGGGTCACGGTGCGTTATGAGGATACGCGCACTCCGGGAGCGGCGCTGACGACGCGCGCGGATTGGTGTTTGTGCACGATACCGCTCGGCATCCTCTCGCAAATCCCGATGAACGTCGGTCCTGAGCTCGCGGCCGCCGTTTCATCGATTCCCTATGCTTCCGCGGTCAAGGTCGGCTTGCAATTCAAGCGTCGATTTTGGGAGGAGGACGAAGAGATCTTCGGCGGCATCACCTATACCGATTTGCCGATCTTCAATATCGGCTACCCGAGCACCGGTTATCACAGCAGTGGCAAGGGCGTGTTGTTGGGCGCCTATATCTTTGGCATGAGCGGCATGGAGTTCACGGCGATGACGCCGGCCGAGCGCGTGCGCAAGGCGGTCGAATATGGTGCGCAAATTCACCCCCAATACCCCCGCGAGTTCGACAACGGCGTCGCGGTCGCATGGCATCGCTCACCGTTCACGATGGGCTGCTTCGGAATCTGGAACGAAGATACGCGTGCCGCGCACTACGACAACCTGTGCCGCATCGATCACCGGATCGCGCTCGCGGGCGAGCACGCGTCGTATATCAGCGGCTGGCAGGAGGGCGCCGTGACTTCGGCGCTCGATGCGATCGGCCGCCTGCACCAGCGCGCGATCGCGCAAGGGGCGAGCGCATGACGCGGGCCAACTTCCGACGTGCGGGCCGCAACCTGGCTCTGCTGTGCCTGATCGCGGCATCAGCCGGCCTTGCGCGCGCGGATGAGGCGACCTTCATCGCACTACCCGATTTGCAGCAGGCGAGCGGCGCCGAGATCTACAGTCACATTTGTCAGGGCTGTCACATGCCCGATGCGCAGGGCGCGGTCGGCGCCGGCCATTATCCGGCGCTCGCCGGCAATCCGCGGCTTGCATCGTGGCAATTCGTCGCGCTGACCGTCGTGCGCGGTCGCAGCGGCATGCCGCCGTTCGGCAGGCGCGGCACCGACCCGATTGCATTCGTCGGAGCGCGCCTCAGCGACGCCGAAATCGCGAAGGTCGTGAATTACGTTCGCAGTCATTTCGGCAATCGCTACCCGGAAACCGTGACGGCCGACGAGGTCGCGACATTGCCGCATCCCGGTGCGGCTGAGCGGCACTAGCGCGCGGCAGCCGCGAACGCGAGTGCGAGCGCGCCGAGGACTCCGGCCTGTGCACCGAGACGCGGCGCAACCACATAGTCATCGATCAAGCCGAGCACTTCCTCTCGGTCGATATAGCCGCCGAGCCAGTGCTGCATGCGCCGCCGGATCAACGGATAGAGCCGCTGCTGATTCATGACGCCGCCGCCGAGCACGATGCGCCGCGGCGAAACCGTGAGCACGAGTTGCGCGCAGAGCTGGCCGATGTAGTCCGCCTCGATGGCCCATTGGATGTCGGCAGCATCGAGCTGGTCCAACGGCCTGCCCGAACGCGCAATGATCGCCGGTCCCGAAGCAAGACCCTCGAGGCAATCGCCGTGAAACGGACAGACACCCGCAAAGTGAACGTCCGATGCATGTCGTCGTGGATACATGTGTCCGACCTCCGGATGCATCAGACCATGGATCGGTCTGCCGCCGGCGATCGCGCCGCCGCCGATGCCCGTGCCGACGGTCACATAGACGAGGTCATCGATCTCTTGTGCCGCCCCCCACCGGTGTTCCGCAAGCGCGGCGGCGTTGACGTCGGTGTCGATGCCGACCGGGCAGGAAAACGCAGCCGCCAATGCGCCCGCGATATCGGCTCCGGTCCAGCCGGGCTTCGGCGTCTTCAGGATCGCGCCGTATCCTTTGGCGTCGCGGCGCAGCTCGACGGGACCGAATGATCCGAGCCCGATCGCGGCCAGGTGACCGATCTTGTGGCTTTGACGGTGCAGGCACGCGATCAATTGTGCAATCGTCGTCGCCGGATCGAGCGTCGAGAAGCGCTCCTCGATGAGAATCTTTCCGTGTTGATCGCCGACCGCGCAGACGAATTTCGTGCCGCCCGCTTCGACGGCGCCGAAGTAGCGCGGCGCTGAGTTGCCCATTGAATGCATCTTCGCGATCTAGCCGGCGCTTTGCAAAAATTTTCGGCAGCTGGCGAGGCCGCTGTCCTGGCCCGGCAGGCGGGCGCATAAAACCGACATGCGCGCATGGAGCGCGCGAATTGCCGAGGTCGCATGTTGCGCTTCGCTCCACTGCCGCAGGCTCTCGTCGAGCTTCTCGAGGCGCCGGCGCGTGCGTGCCTGGATGCGATCCGGGCCGTCCAACTCGCCGATGACCTCGAGTCCGATGCGGCGAATGCGCGCCCGATCTTGCGGCGCGAGGCGCAGCAGCGCCTGCAGGTAGGTGCATCCCCACTGAAATCGGGTGGCGATGCCGCGAGACTCTCGATAGGCGCGCGCATACCACGCGAGCGCTTCGCTCGTGTGGCCGCGCTTCTCCTCGATGTCGCCGAGATCGACCATGTAATAGTAGGGTGCCTTCGCGGTCGCGAGTTCGGCCTCGAGCATCGCGTATTCGGCGGCATCATCTCCTAATTGATCGTAGACGAAGGAAGCGGAATTGACGACGCCGGCGCGTACATAGGCGTCCATTTTCTTCTCGAGCGCGGCCGCGACGCGCGCGCGCGCCTGCGCCGCGAGATCGGCCGGAACGACATGGTCGGCCGCGAAATGCTTGATGAGCTCCAGATTCTTGCCAAGCGCGACGAGCTGGTCGGCATCGATGACCCGCGCATCATCCGCGATCCCAACCATGACGATCGACCAATTGTGCTGGAATTTCGCCGCATCGGCGGTGCCAAGGTCCTGCACGGCCGCATAGAAGGTATCGCCGAGATCCTCGAGCGCGTCGGCGACCCGCAGGCTGATCGCGGGGTCCGCGACGATGCTCGAGACCGCGGCGACGGTCTGCGGCGTCGGCGCGAGAGCCGCGGAGATCACCGTGAAGCGCGCCCGCTCGATCGGCGAGAGCCCAGCGCAAGTGTCGGCGTTTTGTGCGAGGCTCGCGGCGATCGATTCCTTGTCGAGCGCGGAGAAGTCGGCGACATCCCAATTGTAATAGGCGAGTCGACGGCACTGCGCGGCGCTCAAGCTCGCCGGATTCTGCTTGAGCGTCGCCAGCACGTCGCTCAGGGGTTCGACGTCGCCGAGCGCCGCATCGAGCAGATCGGCGTATAGCGACAAATCGATGCCGCCGGAGATCCGCGTGATCTCGCGCTGATCCGCGCGCAGCACGACCACGGTCGGATAGCCGGATACATGAAAAGTCTCGCCCCATCTCTGAGCGCCCGGATCATCGCCGTCGAGATAGACGGCGACGAATTGCTTGGTCTTGGCGATAAAATCGCTGCGCGAGAACACCGAGGACTTCAGTTGTTGGCACGGCGGACACCACTTCGCGCCCCAATAGAGAAATACCGGCTTGTTGGCCCGCTTGGCAGCCGCGAACGCGGCCTCGACATTGCCTGGGAACCAATCGATGCCAGGCGCATCTGCGTGGCTCGTTCGCGGCGGCAGCGCGGCCGCCGCGCCCGTCGCGCCGAGTACGGCCGCAAAGCTCAGCAATGCCAATGAGGCCGTCAGTCCGAGGCGCTTCGCCATGTCGACACTCCAAGTTTGGTGGTCCGCAAGCCCGGTACGCAGCCTCGCCTCTAGGCCGGCCTCCTGTCAAATACCAACAGCGATGAGGTCGCCGAGGCGCAGAGGCGCCCCGCGGCATCGGTCAGTTTGCCTTGCGCAAAGGCGACCCGGCTGCCCAGCGACAACACCGTCGCCTCCGCGCGCACCTCGCCGCTCGCCGAGCTCAGTGCCCGGTGAAAGGAAACCTTCAATTCGATCGTTGTGTAGGTGCGGGCCGCAGCCAGCAAGGTGTGCACCGCGCAGCCGCAGGCCGAATCCAGCAGCGTGGCCGCGTATCCGCCATGCACGATGCCGAAGGGATTATAGGCGTGAACACCGGGAAGGCCACCGAATACGGCGCGGCCCTCATCGACTTCGAGCAGGTTGAATTGCAGCGCATCGCCGATCGGAGGGCGCTTTCCCGCGGCGATCCAGGCGCGGAGTTCTTCCAAGCCATTCGGCGCAGGCGTTCGGTCTGACATCGTGGATTCCTTGGTGGTGGGAGCGCGGTTTCCATTATCATAGGCAAAAGCCATGTCCAAGTTGAAACAATACATCGAGAACGTCGCGGATTTTCCGCGCCCGGGCATTCTGTTTCGCGATATCTCGCCGTTGTTGCGCTCGCATTTCGATGCCACCTTGCAGACTCTCGAGGGCTTGCTGAGCGCGGCCGAATGGCAGGCCGTCGACGCGATCGCGGGCATCGAATCGCGAGGTTTCATACTCGGCGCGGCACTCGCGGCGCGCATCGGCAAGGGCTTCGTGCTCGTGCGCAAGCAGGGAAAGCTGCCGCCGCCCGTGGTCGATGAGACCTACGATCTCGAATACGGATCCGGCGTGCTCGAAATGCAGCCCGGGTCCGGTCGGCTCGTTTTGATCGACGATGTGCTCGCGACCGGCGGCACGATGAGCGCCGCGGCCGAACTGTGCT
>Ga0181531_10001201_pt1 | contig 16555 bp, 15 predicted proteins | sample PEATcosm2014_Bin_38_FD_119743 | JGI IMG/M metagenome (GOLD analysis project Ga0181531, IMG submission 119743) | Peatland microbial communities from MTU Mesocosm Facility, Houghton, MI, USA - PEATcosm2014_Bin11_10_metaG | ecosystem: Environmental > Terrestrial > Soil > Wetlands > Peat | place... | reverse complement strand
GCTCATGCGGGGAGATTAATGATGTTTTTCGCTGGCAGCCAGATCGTCGATCATCTGAAATAGATTCGTTTCGCCGCCGGCCATCTGCAGGTCGGTTTCGTACTTGCCCGCGATCACGAAAGTGGGTACGGCATCGATACGATAGCGCCGCACCAGGTCGTCGGCACGCGCGAGCGCGGTCTGCACGCCGAAGTCGGTATAAGCCTTGGTGAAGTCCGCTTCGCTGATGCCATTGTCCTTGGCGAATTGCAGCTGCTCGCGCTGGGTCTGCAATGGATCGCCGGGCGCATACAGCGGTTCGCGGTTGACGTGGATTTCAGCGAATACCTTGCTGTGAAGTTCATCGCCCTTGCCCAGGCCCTTGAGCGTATAGAAGAGCCGCGCGTGGGCGCGGTGCACTTCCTCCCAGGTCACCGGGACGCGCACGAACTCGATGGCGGGTGGCTTGTTCTTGAGCCAGGTGTTGATGGCAGGATCGAGCGCAAAGCAGTGCGGGCAGCCGTACCAGAAGAATTCGATGACTTCGACTTTGCCGGGCCCCACGCTGGTCGGCTGAGACGGCGAGACCACCTTGTAGTTGGTGCCCGCGGTCCATTTGCCGCCGGGCAGCTGTCCTGCCGCGGGCAGCGCGGCGATGCGCTCGAGCTGTGTTTCCCCGCTATCGGAGGCGGCAGCAACGTCGGCGCCTTCCTGCTGCGTGGCGGCCGCGGCGGCGAGATCGCCAGCGCCTTTGAGCGCGGTGGCGGCCGGGGTTCCGGCCGGAGCGGGCGGTGCCGCTGCGGCGCCAGGTTTCGCACTGGGTGCGGCGGAGGGTGCCACCGGCGTCTCTCGCGCGCAGGCCGAGAGGCTTGCGATGAGGAGCAGCAGCGCCAGGGAGTGTCTGATCACGCCAGCGAAGCTCTTGTCAGTCTTATCAGTCCAAGCATCAGTCAACGCAGGCCCTGGACATAGGATGCAAGGTTGCGCATGTCTTCGGCCGACAGGCGATGCGCGATGGTCGCCATGATGGCGGCGTTGGGACCGCCGGCGGTCTCGCCCTTGTCATTGGTCGCATAGCGTTGGCCGTCCGCGTATTCGGTCAGTTCCTTGACCACGTACTGCGCGTGCTGGGCGCGCAGGGCCGGGTATCCGGCGGCCGGGTTGCCGTGACCCGACGGCCCGTGGCAGGCCATGCAGGCAGGTATGCCGCGCGCCGGATCGCCGCCGCGATAGAGCTTCTGGCCCGCCTGCCAGTAGGAGGGATCGGCCTCCAGACCGGTCACGGTCTGCGCGGAAAAGTAGCTGGCAACATCCAGCATGCCCTGGTCGTCGAGGGTCTGGGCCATGCCCATCATGACCCCCTGGCTATTGATGCGTGCGTTGGCCTTGAAGAGCTTGAGCTGGCCGACGATGTAGGCCGCGTTCTGGCTGGCGAGGTTGGGCCACAGCGGGTTGGCACTGTTGCCGGCCGGTCCGTGACAGGCCGTGCAGGTGACGGCCTTGGCAGCCCCGGCCTCGGCGGATGCAGCCGCCGCCTGGGCCAATGGTGCGACCCCAACTGCCAGCAGCAGCCATACCCCACGCGTCATCGCCTGGCGCAACATCAAATTCATGGGCAATCAACTCCGATTGATTGACGAAAATTTCTTTGCAGAGCAAAGGGATCTGAGAATTGTACACTAGGAGCCGATTCGAGAATTTCCCGCGTGAGCGTCTACTTCCGGCGTGAGCCTCTACCCCAACGTCCGTTTCATGATCAGCGCGGCGGCCCCGGCCCAGTTCCCTGCGGATACTGGTGCCGAAGTGGCCATCGCCGGGCGTTCGAACGCCGGCAAGTCGAGCGCCATCAATGCGATGCTGCAGCGGAACAGCCTGGCACGCACCAGCAAGACCCCGGGGCGCACGCGGCTGCTGAACTTTTTCGAGGTGGCGCCGCAAGCGCGACTGATCGATCTGCCCGGATACGGTTACGCCAGCGGCGCGCGCGAGGAGCGGGCGGGCTGGAAACCGCTGATCGAAGCGCTGGCGCCGCGGCAGTCACTGCGGGGATTGCTGGTGGTGGTCGACGCGCGTCGCGGCATCCTTGAAGGCGACGAGCAGCTGCTGAACTGGGCCCACGCCATCGATCGCCCCGTGCACGTGCTGTTTTCCAAGTCCGATCAGCTGTCGCGCTCCGCGGGGGCGAAGCTGCTGAAGGACTCGGCGACGGCGCTTTCGGGCCGGGGCACGGCGCAGCTGTTCTCGGCGCACAAGAAAGTCGGGTTGGATGAGGCCCGAGCACGGCTGGACGGGTGGCTGGCCGAAAACTAGGCAGGAACCGGGGTGCTGCGCGCGTCTTCTGCGATTTTCGCGGCAGCTCGAGCGCTTCCAATCAGCGCTTGGTCCGCCGGGACACTTGTCGTGCCGCGGATCAGATCCGCACCCTTTTCGCCGATCATGATCGTCGGCGCGTTGGTGTTCGACGAGACGAGCCTCGGCATCACCGAGGCATCACAGACCCGCAGGCCTTCAACGCCGCGCAATCTTAGCTGCGGGTCGACCACCGCCTCGTCATCACCGCCCATACGGCAGGTGCCCGCCGGGTGAAACCCAGTCTGCACGGTACTGCGGATGTACTCGCGGTACTGCTCACTGCTTTTTACCCCTTCGCCCGGCGCGAACTCACGTCGCAGGTAGGCCGCCAAGGCCGGCCGGGACATGATCGATTGGCACAGCCGCAGCCCCTCAATGCTGCGGTCCATGTCGTAGGGGTCGGCAAAATAATTGGCGTCAATCAGCGGTGAAGCACTCGGATCTGCGCTTTGCAGCCTTACGCTGCCGCGCGAGCGCGGCCTCAGGTGATAGCAGTTCACGGAGCAGCCGCTGCGATACGGAACCGAAGCGCCAGCGGGAATGAAATGCAACTGCAGATCGGGCTGCTCGCTTCGGTGGTCCGACCACCAGAACGCACCGCCGTCGGCGAAGTTGTGCGTTATGGGCCCATTCCGAAACAGAATATATTCGGCGGCAGCCATCAGCGCCCAATGGGGACGTTTGTATTTGTCGAGCGAATGTGCCCCGTTGAGCTCGTAGAGCGCGTCGATGCGCGCATGATCCTGCAGATTCGCTCCAACTCCTGGCGAATCGACCGCCACGGGGATTTTGAGCTCCCGCAGGTGCTTTGCGTTGCCAATCCCTGAGAGCATGAGCAGCTTCGGTGAGCCCACGGCCCCGGCGGCAAGGATGATTTCGCGATCGGCATGCGCGCGAACCACGCGTCCCCTGAGCAGATAGTCCACGCCGACGGCGCGTCCATGCTCGATGACAACCTTCTGTACGGCGACGCCAGTTAGGATCTGCAGATTCTTGCGGCCCCGGGCCAGGCGAAGATAGGCCACGGCAGTGCTGGACCGACGATGGTTGCGGATTGTTGCCTGGTAGATGCCGCAGCCCTGCTGAACCGCGCCATTGAAATCCGGATTGAAGGGCAGTCCTGCCTGCTGTGCAGCACGAACGAATGCCAGCGACAGCGGGTGTGGCGTGACATCGGAGACTCCGACGGGCCCGTCGTTGCCATGAAACTCGTTTGCAAAAGTCTTGTTGTCTTCGCACCGCCGAAAATACGGCATCACTTCGTTGTAGGACCAGCCGGTGCATCCATGTTCAGTGGCCCAGCCGTCGTAGTCGGACGCAGTGCCCCGACAGAAAATCATGGCATTGATCGACGATCCGCCACCGAGGACCCGTGCGACTGGCAGAGCGATCGAACGTTGGTTGGCCGACTTCATGCCAGATGTGCGGTAGTGCCACGTCAGTCGCCCGTTGAGCCCGGTGAAACCAGCGGGCATGTGGATCAGCGGATTGATATCACGCGGTCCCGCTTCGAGCAGCAACACCGAGCAATCGCGGTCCTCCGACAGTCTCGCTGCGAGTACGCAGCCCGCCGAGCCGCCACCCACCACTATGTAATCGGCCATTCACACTTCCTCTGTGTTCTGGCGATGGCGTGATCTACTGAAGACACGTGTTTATATTTTGGGAGAGAAACCCACGCCATTTAATCGGCTTTTCCGCCGCATCACAACCACGTAACGTGCCAGGGTGCGCACGGTGTATGTGGCGGAATGGCTTCGCCGCAGATGCTGCCAGCACCAAATGCCGCGAGCGGCACGTTATGTCAGCTAGTCGGGCTACAAAAAAAGAAAGCCCCGGCAGTACTGGGGAGTAGCTACCGGGGCCAGTCCAAGCACGGTGCGGGTCTCTACGCACCGGGCTCAACCCGCCTAGGGAGGGAAGCGGGGAGTGCATCGCACTCCTTAGGTAAGAGCGCGCCTGGGCGGCTTTAGTTCACACTCTGTTTGTGAATTATCGTTAATTTAGCCTAAATGATTCAAAGGCTTGGGCGCGTGACTGCAAACGTCGCCTGTCGCCCCGGCGCTACAGAAACGCCCAGACCACGCCGATGGAGGCCATCCCCATGTCGTTGGAGTGCGAAACCTCGTAGCGTTCGTATTCCACGCGGGCGCCGATGTTGCCCCAGCTGGTTCCGACTCCGGCGCCGTATGCCACATTGGCCCCCGTGCGGTGGAATCCGAAGCCCGGGGATTGCGCATCGGTGCGCCATTCGGCCAGTCCGACCTTGCCGTAGACATCGACCAGCGGGATGGGCAGAAAGGCCAGCGCGAAGGCGCCCACCGCATTGGTGTCGACGTAGTCGATGCCATTGAATGCGCGGCCAAAATCGATGTAGCTGACCTCGGCTGCCAGCAGATCGATGGGACGGAAGCCGAGCGCGAACTTGTAACCGGTCTGGCTGCCGTGGGCGTCGAATGTCTGCGGATCGTAGTTCTGCTGCGCGGCGCCGAGCGCTCCGCTCAAGTAGAAGCCGTCATCGGCCGCCCACAGCGGCGCAACGGCGGCGCTGCCGAGCACTGCGCCTGCCAGTACCACGGCATAACGGGCTGCGGAATTGCGGGATGACTGCATGTGACCTTCTTGGGAGTGAGTGCCGGCGCGTGCGCCTGGCGGTGCATTAATGACTGCCGCGGGCGGGTCTGGGTTCCCGTCCCCGGAGCGCGTCGCCTGGCTCAGTGCGCCTGGTCCCAGTTCAGCCCGCTGCCGACCTCGACCTTGAGCGGCACGGCCAGCTGCGCGGCATCGGCCATGTGAGTGCGCAACGCGGCGCTGGCCTGCTCGACGCCGTCTTCGCGGACTTCGAGCACGAGTTCATCGTGCACCTGCATGATCAGGCGCGCCGGCACCGGTGATGCCTGGCACCAGGCCTCGACGCGGATCATGGCGCGCTTGATGATGTCGGCTGCGGTGCCCTGCATCGGCGCATTGATGGCGCTGCGCTCGGCGTACTGCTGCAGGGCGCGATTGCGCGAGCGGATCTCGGGCAGATAGAGGCGGCGGCCGAACACGGTCTCGACGAAGCCTTCGCGCCGTGCCTGCTCGCGCGTCGCATCCATGTAGCGGCGCACGCCCGGATAACGCGCGAAGTACAGCTCGACGTAGCTCTGCGCCGCGCTGCGCGCGATGCCGAGCTGGCGCGCCAGGCCGAAGGCCGACATGCCGTAGATGAGTCCGAAGTTGATGGCCTTGGCGGAGCGGCGCTGATCGCCGGAGACCGCATCGAGGGCCACACCGAAGACCTCCGAGGCGGTGGCCTGGTGGATGTCGCGATCCTCGGCAAACGCCCGCAGCAAACCCTCATCGCCGGACAGGTGCGCCATGATGCGCAACTCGATCTGCGAGTAGTCGGCCGCCAGCAGTACGAAACCCGGATCGGCGATGAAGGCCTGGCGGATGCGCCGGCCCTCGGGACTGCGGATCGGAATGTTCTGCAGGTTCGGATCGTTCGAGGACAGCCGGCCGGTGGCGGCGACGGCCTGGTGATAGCTCGTGTGCACGCGGCCGGTGTTCGCATCGATGCTTTCGGGCAGCTTCTCGGTATAGGTCGAGCGCAGTTTGGCGAGCCCGCGGTATTCGAGGATCAGGCGCGGCAGCGGATGGTTCTCCGCCAGCTCTTCGAGCACATCTTCCGCGGTCGAAGGTGTGCCGGAGGGACTCTTGCGCAGCACCGGCAGCTGCAGCTTCTCGAACAGGATCTGCTGCAGCTGCTTGGGCGACTCGAGATTGAACACGGTGCCGGCTTCCGTGTGCACCAGCGCCTTGATCTCTTCCATGCGGCTGGCGAGCTCGCCGCTCTGGATGCGCAGCATCTCGCGATCGATGCGCACGCCGCGGCGTTCCATGCGCTGCAGGATGGGCACCAGCGGCTGTTCGATCTCGGTGTAGAGGGCGGCGAGCTTAGGGATGCGCTCGAGTCGCGGCCACAGCGTGCGGTGCAGCCGCAGCGTCACATCGGCATCCTCGGCGGAGTATTCCGCGGCGCGCTCGACACTGACCTGGTTGAAACCGATCTGCCTGGCGCCCTTGCCCGCCACGTCTTCGAAATGAATCGTGTCGATGCCCAGATAGTGTTTCGCGTTCGAGTCCATGTCATGGCGCGTGGCCGTGCTGTCGAGCACATAGGATTCGAGCATGGTGTCGTAGCGCTGGCCGCGCAGGGCGATGCCGTAGTTCTCGAGCACGTGGATATCGAATTTCAGATGCTGGCCGAGTTTGGCGCGGTCGGGATCCTCGAGCAGCGGTTTGAGCTGCTCGAGCACGCGCGCGCGATCGAGCTGCGGCGGCGCGCCGGCATAGTCATGGCCCAGCGGCACGTAGGCCGCCACGCCAGGCTCGATGCAGAACGACAGGCCGACGATCTCGGTGTTCATGTAGTCGAGACTGGTGGTCTCGGTATCGAACGCGAAAATTTCGGCGTTGTTGAGCGCCTTGCACCAGCGATCCAGGCTTTCCTGATCGAGAATGGTCTCGTATCGCCGCGGAATGGCGGCCAATGCCGCCGCGTCGGGATCCTCCGGTACTGCCAGCGTCACTTCCACGGCGACGGTAGTAGCATCCGACACCGTGGTGGTGACGGAGGTCGCGGATGCACCCGCTTCGAGCTGCGCCAGCAACGTGCGCAGTTCGAGTGCCGCATAGATGGCGCGCAATTGCGCGATATCGACCGGGCGGCGCGTGAGGCCCGCGGTGTCGAGCGGCAGTTCGAGATCGGTGCGGATGGTGGCGAGCTGGCGCGATAAGGACAGCATCGTCAGCCCCGCGCGCAGATTCTCGCCCACCTTGCCGGTGATCTCGGCGGCGTGTTCGAGCAACCCGTCGATGGTGCCGTAGGCATTGAGCCACTTGGCCGCGGTTTTGGGTCCCACCTTGTCGATGCCCGGGATGTTGTCGGAGCTGTCGCCCACCAGCGCCAGGTAATCGATGATCTGCTCGGGGAAGACATCGAACTTGGCTTTGACACCGGCGCGGTCGAGCACCGTGCCGCTCATGGTGTTGATCAGCGTGATGCGCTCGTCGACCAGCTGCGCCATGTCCTTGTCGCCGGTGGAGATCAGCACGGTCTGACCGGCCGCGGCGGCGCGGCAGGCCAGGGTGCCGATCACATCGTCGGCCTCGACTCCATCGATGCGCAGCACCGGCAGGCCCAGCGCCTCCACTGCCGACAACAGCGGCTGGGTCTGCGAGCGCAGGTCGTCGGGCATGGGTGGCCGATTGGCCTTGTACTCGGCAAACAGCTCATCGCGAAAGGTCTTGCCCGGAGCGTCGAACACCACGCCGATGTGCGGCGGCGTGAAGTCGCGCAGGAACTTCGAGAGCATATTCAGCACGCCGAGCACGGCGCCGGTGGGCGCGCCCTTGGAGTTGGTCAGCGGCGGGAGCGCAAAGAAGGCTCTGTATAGATAGGACGAGCCATCGATCAGCACCAGGTCTGGACGTTCGGGCAAGGGCATGGCGCGGCCGCGACGCTTACGCGGGCGGTGTCGGATCGCTGGATGGTGGAGAGGTGTCGCTCGGCGGCGTTTCGGGAGTGTCGGGCGCCTCAGGCGTCGGGTTCGAGGGCGTCGCGGGCACGCGGGTCTTCTTCTGCTGCGGCAGAAACAGCGGACCCTTCTGGCCGCAGCCGTTCAAGGCGACGCACAGTGACGTCGCGCCGACGGCAATCGCGCCGCTGAGAATGCACGCGAGCGCCAGCGATCGAAGCGACCTCATACCGGCGGCAGCGGCATGGGACGGCCCTCGCGCAGCGCCAGCCAGCCGCGCGCGACGCGATAGATGATCCAGGCGCCGATCAGCGCGTAGCCGACGATCGCGATCACGAAGCCGATCAGCAGGATCAGCAGCAGGGCGGCGATGATCGACACCACCAGGATCCACAGCCAGGAAAACCAGAAGGTGCGAATCTGCCAACGGAAGTGACTCTCCAGCCAGGTGCCATGCGTCTCGGAACGCCGGGCGTAATTCATGATGACCGCGATGATCGAGGGCAGCCCGAAGGCGAAGCGCGTGGCTACGCTGCGCGCGGACAGCAGCCCGATCAGCACCGACAGGGCGTGCAGGCCGTAGATCCAGTGCGTGTACTCGACCAGGCCCCGGTTGATGCCGGTCGCGGCGACGGGTTGCGAGTCCATGTCCCTATTCCTTGCGCGTATAGCGCGCCGCTACCTGCCCGTAGGCTTCGCGAAACGGTATGCCCCGTTCAACCACCAGCGCATAGGCCTCTTCGGCGGCATGTACGGCCGGGTCGAGGCGGATGCGCTCCGGCCGGAATTTTAGCGCATCGAGCGCCGCGGCCACGATATCCAGGGTCTGCTGGGCGGTATCGATGCCGCGGAACAGCGGAAATTTGAGCAATTGCAGGTCGCGCTGGTAGCCCGAGGGCAGCTTGGCGCAGATCGCCAGTGCCTCGGTCAGCGAGGCCAGCGCCGTGGCGCTGCGGCCGCGCACCAGCTCGAACACGTCGGGGTTGCGCTTCTGCGGCATGATCGAGGAGCCGGTGGTGAAGGAGTCGGCCAGCTCGATGAAGGCGAACTCCTGCGTGTAGAAGAGCAGCAGGTCGGCCGCCATGCGGCTCAAGTCCCCCATCAGCAGCGAGAGCTCGAAGAGGAGGTGAGATTCCGCCTTGCCGCGTGAGAGCTGCACCGCGGTCACGGGTTCCTGGACGCTCTCGAAACCCAGCGCCCGCGCGGTGGCCTCGCGATCCAGCGGCAGCCCCGGGGTGCCGTAGCCGGCGGCCGAGCCCAGCGGGCTTTTCTCGATGCGCCGGCGCACGCCCTCGAGTCCCGCGATGTCATCGGCCAGTTCCGCGGCATAGCCGCCGGCCCACAACACCACCGAACTCGGCATGGCCTGCTGCATGTGGGTATAGCCCGGCAAGGGGGTCTGCGACTCGCGCTGCGCCAGACGTTCGATCGCGCCTACAAGTAAGCGCGTGGCTTCCTGTAATTGGCCGACCGCATCGCGCAGATAGAGTCGCAGCGCGGTCAGCACCTGGTCGTTGCGCGAACGACCCAGGTGAATGCGGCCGCCGGCCGCGCCGATGCGCGCGGTCAGCCGGCGCTCGAGCGCGCTCTGTCCGTCCTCTTCAGCAAGTTCGATGTGCCAGAGGCCGCGCTCGTGTTCATCGGCGATCGCGGTGAGGCCGGCGATGATCTGTTCCAGCTCGCCGGCCGACAGCAACCCCTGCGCCTGCAGCATCTGCGCGTGGGCGATGGAGGCACGCACGTCGTAGCGCACCAGTCGCTCATCGAGGGCGTAATCCTCACCGGCGGTGTAGCGCAGCACGCGCTCATCGAGCGGCGCGCCCTTGTCCCAGAGGCGTGTCATGTCAGCGTCGCGCCGCCCTGCTGTTCGGCCGGGGTAAGGGCCTTGATGTCCTGCACGATCAGCGTACCGGTGCCCTCGTTGGTGAACACCTCGGCGAGAATGCTGTCCTGTGCGCTGTAGGAGATCACGTGCACACGCCGCACGCCGCCGCGCAGCGCATCTTCGATGGCCGCAGCCTTGGGCAGCATGCCGTCGGTGATCGCGCCGGAATCGCGCAATCGCGCCAGGCCCGCAAGATCGGTGTATGAAATCACCGAGCTCGGATCCGCGACGCGCTCGAGGATGCCGGGAGCGCCGGTGCAGAGAATCAGTTTTTCGGCCGAGAGCGCGGCGCCGATCGCGGCCGCCACCGTGTCGGCGTTGATGTTGAGCAGCGTGCCGCGATTGTCGGCCGACAGCGGGCTGATCACGGGCATGAGGCCATTGTCCAGGTGCTTGGCGATGACGCCGGCATCGATGGTGTCGATGTCGCCGACGAAACCGAAATCCACCGGCGCGGACTCGCCGGGGACATTCACCGGCGGGCGGCGATGCGCCCGCACCAGGCCCGCGGCTACGCCGGACAGACCCACTGCGGCGATGTCGAGATCGCGGCAAATCGCCAGGATACGAGTGTTGATGAGGCCGTTGAGCACCATGGACGTCGCATCGATCGATTTCTCATCGGTCACGCGCCGGCCCTGCACCATGCGCGTGCTGTGGCCGAGCGCATCGGTGAGTTCGGTCAGCTGCGGGCCGCCGCCGTGAACCATGACCACGCGCACGCCCAGGTAATGCAGGATCGCGATCTGCTCAATCAGCGCCCGCATCAGCGCGGGATCGCCGAACACGGCACCGCCGGCCTTGATCACGAACACCTTGCCTTTGTAGAGGCGAATGTAGGGCGAGGCGTTGCGCAGCGCGTGAATGGTCGCGGTGTGTTCGGAACGATGCAGGATCATGTAGTCCTCAGGCGAGCAACTGGTGAAGCACGGCCATCTGCGCCGGCATGCGGTTGAAGGCCTGGCGCTTGACGATGGCGCGCGGCCCGTCGAGCAGTGCATCGGCGAGCGCGACATTACGCCGCACGGGCAGGCAATGCATCAGCCGGCAGTTGTTGTTCGCGGGAGCGAACCAGTCCTCGGTGAGGCACCAATCGCGCAGCGAGGCGCGCGCGCGGGCATCCTGGGCTTCATCGCCGTAGGCGGCGGTGTATCCCCACTCCTTGGCATAGACCACGTGCGCATCGGTGAGAGCCTCGGCGCGATCGGCGCTCTCGCGCACCGAGCCGCCGCTCGCGGCCGCAGCCGTCCGCGCCTTGTCCATCACCGCCGGCGGCAGCGCGAAGCCTTCCGGCCGCAGCACCACCACTTCCATGCCGCGCATGGCGGCCATGTGCACCGTGGCAGCCGGCACCGCCAGCGGCAAGGCGCGAGGGTGCCAGGCCCAGCTGAGCACGAACTTGGCATGCTGGGGTACGTTGAATTCATCGAGGGTCTTCCAGTCGGCCAGCGACTGGCAGGGATGGTTGATGGCCGATTCCATGTTGATCAGCGGCCGATCCACCAGCGCCGCCATGGCGGCAAACTTGGTGTCGGCGACTTCGCCGGCCAGATCCTTGCCATCGGCGAAAGCGCGGATGCCGAGCACATCGCAGTAGGAGGCCAGCACCGGCAGACCCTCGCGGATGTGCTCCGCGGCGCCGCCGTCCATGACCGCACCCAGGCGCGTTTCGAGCTGCCAGGTGCCGTTGCCCGGTGTGATCACAAAGCTCGAACCGCCAAGACGCGCCATGCCGGACTGGAACGAAGCCAGCGTGCGCAGCGAGGGGTTCATGAAAAGCAATCCGAGCACCTTGCCACGCAGGGCATCCGGCTCGGGCACGCGCTCGAGCCGCCGCGCGATCACCAGCAGCTCTTCAATCTGTTCGCGCGAAAAATCCGCCAGGTCGATAAAGCGACGCATGCTGCACCTATGAACCGATCTCGAGCAGCGCGCTGCGCAGCAGCTCCACGTGCTCCTCATCGAGGATGAAGGGCGGCAGCAGGCGCAGGATCGCAGGATCGGCGCTGGTGCCCGCCAGGATGTTGCGCTCGAGCAGCGCGGCGTGGATCTCTTTGGCGGGCCGCGCCGTGCGCAGTCCGAGCAGGAAGCCGGCGCCCTGCGCGCCGGTCACGGGGCCGACGAGGCAACGCTCGCGGATGCGCGCCGAGACGCGCCGCACGCGCGCCAGCAGCGCCTCGGATTCGATCGCATCGATGACCGCCTCGACGGCGGCGCAGGCCATGGGGCCGCCACCGAAGGTGGTGCCCAGCGCATCGAGCTTCACCGCCGCGGCGACGCGCGGGCTCATCAGCAGCGCTGCCACCGGGAAGCCGTTGCCCAGCGCCTTGGCGGTGGTGAGCATGTCGGGCGCAATGCCGTACAGGTTGGCCGCGAACGGTTCGCCGACGCGCCCCATGCCGCACTGAACCTCATCGAAGATCAGCTGTGCACCAGTGGCCTGGCAGCGCGCCTGCAGCGCGCGCAGGAACTCGGGCTTGAGATCGTAGGCGCCGCCGACTCCCTGTACCGGCTCGACGATGACCGCGGCAGTGTCTGTGGTGACCTGGCGGGCGATGTCGTCCAGATCGTCGCGCGCGATGAAGCTCACATCAAACGGTGCGCGCGGGTAGCCGAACCATTTGGCCGCCGCGCCCCAGGTCAGTGCACCGGTCGCGGCCGTGCGGCCATGGAAGGAGTGCTGCACGGCGGCCACGTGGCCGCGGCGCGTGATGGCGAAGGCCATCTTGAGCGCATTCTCGTTGGCCTCGGCGCCGCTGTTGACGAAGAACACGCTGCTGAAATCCAGCTCCGAAAATTCGATCAGCCGCCGCGCGGCCCGCGCGCGGATTTCCAGCGGCACGGCATTGCTCTGGAAGTTGAGCTGCTGCGCCTGCGCGGCCAATGCCTGCGTCCAGGCCGGGTGCCCGTAGCCGAGCGCGGCCACGGCGTGGCCGCCGTAGAGATCCAGCACGCGGCGGCCATCGCTGGTGTGCAGCCACACGCCCTGCGCGGATACGACCGGCAAGACGTACTGCGCAAACACGGGCGCGAGAAACTCGGGCGGCGCGGCCGGGGTGTCCATCAGGTCCACCCCGCCGCGGGGGCCGTCAGTCCCGCGGTCTCGGGCAGGTTGTAGAGTCGATTCATCCATTGCACGGCGCCGCCGGCGGCGCCCTTGTCGAGATTATCGAGCACGCTGAAGACAGCGAGCGTCGCTCCGTCGCTGACGGCGCCGAGTGCGGCATAGTTACTGGCCGCGACATCCTTGAGGCGTGGCGCGGTATCGCTGACGCGCACGAACGGCGCGCCGGCATAGAACTCGCGCAGCACGGACACGACGTGGGCGCTGTCGACCGGGCTGCGAAGGCTGGCCTGCACCGTGACGTGAATGCCGCGAGCAAATGGGCCCGAGTGCGGGGCGAATGCAATCTGGGCCTCGGTGCCGGTGGCCGCTGCCACACCGGCGCGAATCTCGGGTGCGTGCCGGTGAGAGAGCGTGCCGTAGGCATACAGGTCGCTGTGGCGCGTGGGATGGTGCGTGCCCTCGACCGGTTTGCGTCCCGAGCCGGTGCTGCCGGTGACGCCTGAGATAAAGAGCGGCCCCTGCGTGAGCTTGAGTTTGATCAGCGGCACCGAGGCCAGCAGCGCCGCGGTGGCAAAGCAGCCCGGATGGGCCACATGCGGCGTCGGCGAGCGCGCCAGGTGCTCGGGCACGGCGCAGGTGAATTGCGCGATACGCGCGGGCGCGCCATGCGCATGTTTGTAAACTTCGGCATAGGCCGAGGCGCTGCCGTAGCGGTAGTCGGCCGAAATATCCACCACATGCGGCGCGCGTCCGGCCGACTCGCCCGCGGTCAGCAGCCGATCGATCAGCGCCGCGGCAGCCCCGTGAGGCGCCGCGCAGAAGATGGCCGTGGTGGGCGCGCCGGCAACCAGGCTGGCAATGTCCGCTTCCGATTTGAAGCGCTCCTGCGGATAGGCCGGCGCGAGATGGCGAAATGCGGCCGCCACGGGCTCGCCAGGCTGGCTGTCGGACATCACACCGGCGAGCGCGAAGTTCGGATGCCCGGCGATCAGGCGCAGCAGCTCGCCGGCCACATAGCCGGTGCCGCCGAGCACGACTGTCGGAATCCGCTGCATCAGTCGGCGGCCCCCGCCGCGCGCAGCAAGCGATCGGGCAAGCCGATGGCCGCGATCACGGCATCGCCGAGTCCGGCCGCATCGGTCATGGCATTGACGGCCGTGACGCCCATCTGCTGCTGGATGATTTCGATGCCGACCTGGTTGTCGGTCGAAGGACCCGTGACCACGCAGGGCTCGATCGAGAAGCGTTCGCGCAGCAGCTTGACGCCGCCCCAGGCCGCGACCGGATCGTTGGCCGACAGCACCACGCCGGTGAGAGCGCGGCGGATATCGGCGCATTCGAGAATCGCATCGACGCCATAGGTGCCGAGCAGGCCATCGCCGAGCTCGAACACGATGGCATCGGGTTTGCCCGCCGAGAGCTCGGTGAGCATGGTGCGCGTGAGCGCGGGGCCGGTGCGGCCCGTGGTCGTCACCACGCCGAGATCGGTGAAGATCATCGTGCGGCGCGCGCCGGCATCTTCGAACGCCAGGATATCGCGGCGCAGGGAGACGCCCGTGGCCTTGAACGCATCGACCGTAAGTCCGCGGTGCCGCATGCGCGCGACGATGGCCGCGGCCGCCGCGGTCTTGCCGGCTTCCATGCAGGTCCCGGCCAGCGCGACCACGGGCACGCCGTGGGTGTCGAGCGGCGCGTTGAAATCGAGTGCGCGGTAACCGACGCGCGCCGGGATGCCGATGCGTTCGCCGAGATAGGGGAACTGCAGCACCACGCCGAGCACGCGGCAGTCGAAGGGCTTGCCCTTGTCGGCGGTCGCCGAATCGCAGATGCCCATGACGCCGCCGATGTTCAGCAGCTGGATCACATCGCCGGGCTTGAGCGAGCTCGGCACGTGCCCCGAGTAACCGAACAGCGCGCGCCGCGGTCCGAGCGCGCCGACCACGATGTCGCCCTTGACGATCTTGGCCATGCGGCCGCTGGCGAGCTCCAGCGTGTTATAGGTGGACTTGTTGTTGAGCACCTCGGCAACGATGACCACGCCTTCTTCCGCGGGAATATCGTTCGAGAGCCGCAGTTCCTGACCGAGCGCACAGGCCTGGGTTACCGAGGCGACTTTATCGACCACTACACTCTTCACGGTTTCGCACCCCCCGCAGATTTCTCGCCGGCACGCCGATAAAACACGCCCGGCAGCGCGACGATTTTCGAGAAGCCCAGCGCATCGGTCGGGGTCCACTCGCCGACGGCCTCGCCGTAGACACCCTTGGAAGCGGCCATCAGCGAATACGGCGATTCAACCCCCTCGATGAACAGCGAGCCCGGACGGAACAGCAGATGCACCTCACCCGAGACGCGCTGCTGGCTGGACAGCAGCAGGGCTTCGATGTCGCGGCACACCGGGTCGAGAAGCTGGCCTTCGTGCACCAGATCGCCGTAGGGGCCGGCGACGCTTTCCTTGATGCGCTGCTGTCGCGCGGTCAGCACCAGTTTTTCGAGCTCGCGGTGCGCGGTCAACAGCGTCTCGGCCGCGGGGGCCTCGAAGGCCACGCGACCCTTGGTGCCGATGATGGTGTCGCCGAGGTGAATCCCGCGGCCGATGCCAAATGGCGCCGACAGGGCTTCGAGGCGCTCGATGAGCGTCACCGCATCGAGCCGCACGCCGTCGAGCGCGACCGGGCGACCGCCCTCGAACGACAGGGTGTGCTTCTCGGGCTGGCGGGGATTTGAAAACGCATCGCGTGTAAGTACCCAGGCGCTGTCGGGGATGCTGGCAGCGGAGGTCAGTGTCTCGGTACCACCGATCGTGACGCCCCAGAGGCCGCGGTTGATCGAGTAGGCGGCACCGAAGGGCGGAATCGGCAGTTTGCGCTGCTGCAGATATTCGAGCTCCTCGGCCCGGCGCAGGGCGCCGTCGCGCACCGGCGCAAGCACCGTGAGGTCCGGCGCCAGCGTGCGCAGCGCGACTTCGAAGCGCACCTGGTCGTTACCGGCCGCCGTGCAGCCGTGCGCGATGGTGCCGGTCTTGAGCTGCCGCGCCATGCGGGCGATGGTCTGCGCCTGCATCACGCGCTCGGCGCCGACACACAGCGGGTAGAGCTGGCCGCGCCGCACATTGCCCATGATCAGGAATCGTAAGACCTGCTCGAAGTAATCCGCGCGCGCATCGACCTGGTGATGCTCGATGGCGCCGAGCGCTTTGGAGCGTTCGCGCAGCGTCTGCGCGGTGGCCGCATCGATGCCGCCGGTGTCGACCGTGACGGTGATGATCGGGCGCCGATTGTTCTCGCTGAGCCACGGCACCAGGAAGGAGGTGTCGAGGCCGCCGGAATAGGCGAGCAGAATGGGTGTGGCGTCGCGCGCGACGTCGGGTGTTGGCTGCATGGAATATTCTCAGCTGCGGAACAGGGCGTTCAGTCGATCGATGAGCCGGTGCTGTGCGCGGCTGTCGGCCGTCGCCAGGAAGATGGTGTCGTCGCCGGAGATGGTGCCGACCACTTCCGGCCACTCGGCCTTGTCGAGCGCCACGGCCACGCTGGCCGCGGCCCCGATGGTGGTGCGGATCACGGTGATGGAGTTGCCGGCCGCGCGCACCGTGCGCACGAACTGCGACAGCGCGCCGAAGTCGCCGTTGGCGCGCGAGATTTCATCCGGCGGCACCAGGTAGCGGCCGCTGGCCTTGAGCACGCCCAGTTCGCGCAGATCGCGGCTCACCGAGGATTGCGTGACCTCGAAACCCTCGCGCTTCAGCAG
>Ga0181531_10001200_pt1 | contig 16560 bp, 14 predicted proteins | sample PEATcosm2014_Bin_38_FD_119743 | JGI IMG/M metagenome (GOLD analysis project Ga0181531, IMG submission 119743) | Peatland microbial communities from MTU Mesocosm Facility, Houghton, MI, USA - PEATcosm2014_Bin11_10_metaG | ecosystem: Environmental > Terrestrial > Soil > Wetlands > Peat | place... | reverse complement strand
GAAGGCCTTCGACGCAATTCTCAAGCCCGGCCTCCTCGCAACTACGAATGCGTTTAGGCCCGGCCTCTCTTCGAGCCCTATTTCACCAGCTCCATCACCAGCTCGATGTCGACGTGCTGCGGACTTCCCGGCACATCCAGCGATCCCAGCATCACCGGCTTGCCCAGAGTCATCAATGCCGTGTTCAACACCGTTCCCTGGCGGATCATCGGATCGCTGGCTCCCACCCCCGATGGTTCCCCGGCCAGGCTGGATTGCTCCACCTTGGAATAGACCAGCACACCGGTTGGGAACTCGCGCACCCGCGCCGAAATGTTCAGCCCGACATCGAGATACTGGTATTGAACCTGCCCCGGCGTCGTAGCGCCGTGCTCGCTGGTTCCTCCCGTCGCGATGGGGACCCTGCTTCCCAGCTTGACCTGTGAGTCCCTTGAATCCGGAGTGACGGTCAAGGCAAAATGCTGCACTCCCAATTGTTTGCCGCCCTCCGAGTGAGTGATCGTGTAGGTCAGCCTGTAGGTCTTCGGAGCCGTCTCGGGGGTTGCCGCGCCCGCCTTCTCCGCGGGAGCGTCCGCCTGCGCGAACACAACGGCGACGCCGCAGGTCAGCATCAATGCCACTCCCAGAATTCCAATTATCCGTTTCATGATTTGCCCGCCTTTTCTGTCGTAGTTGAAACTCATTCGCTCTCTCCTTTGATCGATTGCTCGACAAACTTGTGAAATTCCGCTTCCTCTTCCGCCTCCTGTTTTTCACGAACTGCGGGATTCAACATCGCCATCTCCTGCGCGTCCCCCTTGTGGACAACCTGCAGCAGAAGCTTCTCCTCTTCAGTCAACGGCTCCTCCGGCGCGGGGTGACTGGGGGCCCGCATCTCGCGAAGACTCGTTCGTTCGATTGCGCTGACGGTCTGGTTTCCACGCGCCGGCCCTCTCGCCCGAAGGTGCGCGCTTGGACTGCGCGGCAGAGGCGAAACGTCTTGCCTGCGATCTCTTGCATTCGCCAGCAAGGGTGAGTTTGCGTGAATCGGTTGCCGCTTCGCCCGATCGGGAACCTGCCTGAAATGATGGATTGCCGCAAGCGCCAGGCCGGCGGCGAGAATCGCCGAGGTGGCCCAGGCCCACGGCAACAGAAAGAAGGGGCGGCGGCGGGGACCGGTCTCGGCGGCCAGCCGCGTCTGCAGGCGCTGCTCAAATCCGGGGCGCGGCGCGGCGGGCGTGTAGCTGGCCAGCACGCGGTCGAGTAGGGCGTCGAGGTTTTCGGGCGGATTGCCGGGCTGTGTCGTCATCGATTCCCTCCGTTCCTGGATTTCAATTGCTCCTTGAGTTTTTGCCGCGCCGTGTGAATGCGCCGCCGCACCGTTCCCTCCGGCAGGCCGAGGATTTGCGCGATCTCGACCAGCTTCAACTCGCCCAGCGCGGCCAAAGCCAGCGGCTGGCGCAGCTTCTCCGGCAGCTCGCCGATCCGGCAATGGAGCCAGTTTTCCAGGTCTCCCTGGAGGGCCGCCTCTTCCGGACTGTGGCCGGGCGCTTTAACCTCCCGCAGCAACTCTTCCGACCGTTCGTGCGGCAGCGGAAACCGGCAGCGCCGGACGGCCAACCGCCAGGCCACGCGGGCCAGGTAGCCGCGCTCGTCCGCGATGGTCCGCTCCGGCGACCCGCGCAGCACTTGCAGAAACGTCTCCTGCGCCACGTCCTCGGCGTCCGCCGCATTGCGCACCAGGGCATACGCCACGCGATAGACAAATCGCCCGTGCCGATCGGCCATTTCTTCCAGAACCGCACGGCGTCTGGACTCCCGCTCGGCCGTTTGCGTCTCGCGGTCCTGCGCGAGGTCGAGGTCAGTGCGGTCTATGGGATCGGAAAGGGCATTCATCGGCGCTACTCATAAAGAGCGAAGTTCTGGGGGAATCGTTCGCTTTTCAGCGGTTTTGTTTTGGAGCCGCGGACTTTGCAGATTATTTCCCAAATCCTGCTAACCTGAAACCTGAACTTGCTCCATGCGCCTTGGGTCTTCGGGAAAACCCGGCCTTTCTGGCGCCGCGACCCTGGATAAAGATTCTCCATTTCTTCGCCAATCGGTCCGGCACCCCCTCCCCCCCTCCCCGAAAAATGCCTCAAAAAGTAGACGTAACCAATACAGAATCAATGAGTTACAGCGAAATAATGTCGCAAAATCTACTTTTTAAGTGTTTTAGAATCAATATCTTGCAGAAAAAAATGAGTGAAATTCCTGCGCAAGAAAGTCGAAATAGGCGCGGAAACGCTGTCCGCTGCCTACTTCAATTCGACCGGGATGCTCACCGTGCCGAGGAGCCCGCTCGAGTTATCGCGGACGGCGAACTTCACTTCGTATTTGCCGGGCGGGATTTCCAGCTTCTCGGGAATTCCCAACCCGCTTCGCATGGTCTTTTGCATGGACTCCTGCTCGAGCTTGACGGCGATGGCTTGCGACGCGGTGGCAACGCTCTGGCGGTTCGCGTCGAACGCCAGCGCGGCCACTTCCAGATCGATCGCATTGCCCTTGTCGCGGTCGAAGGTAATGGAATCGCCCATCACGCCCAGCATGAACGCCGCAACCCTCTTCTTTCCGTCGCCGGAAATCTGGGCGCTGCCTCCAGGCTGCGCCAACAGCCGCGCGGTCAGCCGCAGGCCGGTGTATTGAACAGGCGATGCCAGCGCGTCGACCAGTTGCCTGCGCCGCAGATCGGCTGTCTCCTGCGGCTTCGGCGTCACATAGAATCCGCTGCGGTATCGCGCGCGCAGACCGTCGCCGGCGACCTTGACCTTCAGCTTGCGCCAACCGGGTTGCACGTCCCCGCCGAGGTAGTAGCCGAGCAGATAGTAATCCCGCGAATCGTCCACGGCCTCCGCGAAGCATTTCTCCAATTCGTTCACCGTCACGCAGGCTTGGCCGCCGGTGGCCTCGGCAAACGCGTGCAGGGTTAGCCGCTGCTCGGAATCCTTCTCGTAAGGCAGCTGCAAGGCCGGCCGGATGCCGTTCATTCCCCGAATATCCGCGATTTGAGAAGAGGACATTCCGGCAGTAGCGCTGGGCAGCTCGCGGGTGCTGAAGTCCAGCGCGCCCAAATCCACCGGATAGACGGCGATGTTCGCGGAGTTGAGGGCGCGCCATGCGTCTTCGTACTCGCCGCGCAGGTCGTCGCCCTGCCGCCCGAACGATTGCGGATCGTCGATCATGAAGGGAAAGCCCGCGCTGGCCCAAATCAGCGTCTTGCGCCCAGGAATCCCCTGAAATGCATGCGCAAGCTGCGTCATGCCGAGCAGCGTGTCCCGCGTCGCGATGCGTTGGTAGTCGGCGGAGACCGCGTCGTTCTGATCGCGCAAGAAGGTGCCCATCAGTTGAGCCTCCTCCGAGGATTCTTGTTCCTCCGACGGGTCTTCCGTCAGCGCTTCCGGAGGCTGGGTCCGCTCTACGGAACTGAACGATAGCTTGAGCTTCTTGAGGGCTTCGACCAGGACTTTCGTGTCGGTCGAGAAGGAATGCAGTTGATGAAGGCCGCTGCCATTGAGGCCGAAGATCGCCATTGGCTCGTCCGCGTCCGCGCTGCGCAGCAGATAGTCGATGAGCTGTTTCTTCGCCTCCGATTGCCGCATCCAGGGCGTGTTGTTCATGTCGATCAAAAAGGCCGTCAGCCGCCATGGACGATCGCCGCCGGCAACCGTATTCGAAGTACCCTCCGATGCGCCGGCATTCCTGCGGGCAACCAGCTTCTCGGTCTTCGTTTCTTCGAAGACGGAGACGCTGCGGGCAATGCCGTTCTCTTCGACACGAAACGCGTCTTTCCCCAGCCCCGAGACGTGCTTGCCAGATTTATCCGTCACAATGACCGGCACTAAGACCAAATCCGCGCGTGCAGTCAGCTTCCCCGGCGCTTGCGGCGCAACGCCCTCTTGGCCGGACAAAGGTGAGAGAACAAAGAGAAATGCCGCAAGCGACCTGCAGGGTCGAAGCATGGGAGGATCCTCTCTGAGCGAGAAAAAGGCCCCTGAACTCCAAACGCTAGCAGAGCGGACCCGCGTTCCGGGTTACACGCGTGTTACGCAGGGCGGAACTCGCCGCGCAAAAAGAGGCCGTTGCAACGTCACAGGCCGCCCATTCATAAAAGGGCGATGGAAGGGTATCCGCGCAGTGTGATTGAATAAGGGAGATGGCACTTCCCCGGAAAATGACGGTGCGTGGGCGCTGGATCGCGGCGACGCGCAAGGCGCGCGAGTTGGCCATGGTGGGCCGTGCGCTCGCCTTCACCGGACACCCGGTCTTGGCGCAAATCATCCCCGCGCGCTTCTGCAACCTCTCCTGCGGCTACTGCAACGAGTACGACAAGGTCTCCGAGCCGGTGCCTCTGGATGAAATGTGCCGGCGCATCGACCACCTTGGACGGCTGGGAACCGCCATGATCGGCATCTCCGGCGGCGAGCCGCTCACTCATCCGCAACTGGACGACATTATCCGGCGCATGCGGCGTACGGGCGCGATTGCCGGGATGATCACCAACGGCTATCTGTTGAATAAGGAGCGGATCGAGCGGCTGAACCGGGCCGGCCTGGATCACCTGCAGATCTCCATCGACAACCTGGAGCCGGACGAGGTGTCGAAGAAGAGCCTGAAGGTGCTGGACAAGAAGCTCGAGATGCTGGCCCAGTACGCCGAGTTCCACGTGAACATCAATTCCGTGGTGGGCGGCGGCTTCAAGAATCCCAATGACGCGGCGGTGATCGGCAAGCGGGCGCTGGCGCTGGGGTTTACCTCGACGATCGGCATCATCCACGACGGCAGCGGGCAACTGAAGCCGCTGCAGGCGGACGAGGCCAAGGTCTACTACGAAATGAACCACCGCCGGAAGGTCAACTACTCGCGCTTCGACCACTTCCAGGAGGCCATTGCCGAGGGCCGGCCGAACGAGTGGCGCTGCCGCGCGGGTTCGCGCTACCTCTATATCTGCGAGGACGGCCTGGTCCACTACTGCTCGCAGCAGCGCGGCTACCCCGGCATCCCTCTGGCCGACTACACCACCGCCGACGTGAAGCGGGAGTTCCTGACGGCCAAAAGCTGCTCGCCCAACTGCACCATCGGCTGCGTCCACAAGATCAGCTACATCGACCACTGGCGGGCGCCGCAGACCAGCACGATTTCGCCGGGCGGAGATAGAGCGGAAGCGCCGGCGCTGGTGCATATTCAGACCGCGGAATAGAGCATTTTCGGGAATTGAGTAGACCGGAATATTGTAGGTATCCCACCCATTCCGCAGAAAAACGCGGAATGGATGGGGCACGGAAGTCTACAGTAAATCCGAAAGCGCAGCTTGAGCGATACGGCCATCGGGCGCCAGACAAGCAACGGCGCGTCCCGAGCGGGATGCGCCGTTGCTGTGTTGAGGGGTTGGACGAGGCTACTTGCTGGAGGGCTTCTTCGCCTGCGCCTTGGCTGGGGCAGCCTTGGCGGGGGCGGTGTCGGCAAGCGCCTGGTCGATGAGCTGATAAAGCTTGCTGCGATCGACGACTTCGACGAAGGGAGCGCCTTTGCTGTTGGCGGTGACCACCCAAATGGTGGGGGTGTGTTCGACGCCGATGCGCTGGCCGAGGGCGTAGTCGGTCTTGACCAGGGTGATTAACTTGCCCTGCGGGTCGATTGCAAAGGGCAAGGCGATGCCATGGCCCTGGGCAAACTTCTCAGTGAACTGGCGGAGCACGTCGGTGCTGGTGATGGATCTTTGGTTGGCGAAAACGTCGTCGCGGTACTCGTCTCCGAGCGCCTTGCTCCTGGTGTCGAACCAGCGGGCGTTGACGGCCGCGGTCATGCTCCAGGCGTGAAAGGGAAGCGGAAAATCGTGACGCTCCCAGGGAATCTTGTAGGTGGCCGCGGCCTGTCTGAGGATCGGGTTGGCGTTGGCGCAGTCGGGGCACTCCATGTCTTCAAATTCGACAATGGCCACGCGGGCGCCGGCGGGCGGACGGAGCGCCGAGGGGTCCAGGACCTTGGTTCCGGGCGGCGGCGCGCCGAATTGAGCGTGGGTGTTGGCGGCTGAGGCCAGAAGAAGCGCGGCAGCGGCAAGGCTCAGGAAAACGCAGGCGCGGTTAAGGCGTGCGGAGGCAGAACTTGCAAGGCGAACGAAGGAAAACATAGCGGTTGGACGGCTCCCTTGGGTCATTGTAACGGGATTGTGCCGGGAAAGTCGCTGCGCTATTGCCGGTCGCGGCGGCGGGCAGCCATCCATTGGCGCCATTTGTAATCGGCGAATACGGAGGCGGCGACCAGAACAACGGCGAGGATGCCGAAGAGAATTTTCATCGCAGAACCAAGAGTCAGGAATCAGGTTCCGATTCTTATTATTTACGGGAGCCCACCCTTGCGGCAAGAGCGCGAAGGCCGCAAGGATAGGCCATTGGGTCCGTTGGTAAGTACCCTACCTGCCGACAACGAGGACGCTGAAGCTGCCGGGTACCATGGTGGGGCGGGGGCGGGGATTGTCGGGAGTCGGGTCGGGGCGCGGGCCAAACTCGGCTGCGACCAGGTAGATGCGGTCGGTAGCGGGGTCATAGGCCATGGTGCGGGCGCTGCGCTGGGTGGGCAGGCTCTCAATGGTCTTGTATTCCGGAGTGCCAGCGTCGATCACCGACAGGATGCCGTCGCCGCTGGAGGCGAAGGCCAGTCTATGAGCCGCGCTCCAGCCAGCCGCGTCGGGTCCGTCGCCGATGGCCGGGTTGGCGAGCGTTTTGCCGGTGTTGGAGTCGACGACCGCCATCTTCTTGCCGTCGCAGACCGGGAAAAGCCGGGCGCCGGGGACGTCGAAGGCCAGGCCGGAGGGCGATTCGCAGTCCGTAAGCGGCCACGTTGCGGTGAGCGTTTTCGTGTTGGCGTCGAGGCGGACAACCTCGTTTTTGTCCTCGATGTTGTCGAAGACCGTTCCCTTGCCGTCGACGGCGGGAAACTCGGGCTTGCCGGGCAGCGGGATGGTGGCGACCACCTTGCGCGTAGCAGCATCAATGACGCTGACATCTTTGCTGCGCCCGTTGAAGGCCCAGACCGTTTTTGTGGCCGGCTCGAAGATGATCCCGTCGGGCCCGGTTCCGGCGGGGATGGTGGCCACGGTGGCCAGGGTGGCGCGGTCGAAGACGACGACCGCGTTGGCGCGGCCGTCGGAGATGTAGCCGAATTTGCCGTCGGTGTCGAAGGCCACGCCATGGGTGCCCTGGAGGCCGCCGATGGAGCCCACCGGCTTGCCGGTCCGGGTGTCCAGGACATCGACGCGGGCGCCGCGCGTGAGGTAAAGGCGGTGCGCCGGGGAATCGACGATGAGGTAATCCCAACCGCCTTCACCGCCGATCTTCCAGCGGTCCAGGACTTTATAGGGCTGCTGGCCGGCGAGCAGGACAGGAGCGGCAAGCAGGCCGCACAACAGGGCCGCGGCGACTAAGTGCCGGGCAGAAAGACGAGAATTCGACTCGATGGACATGGATTGCTCCGTACGAAACTCGGCGAAGAATTTCAGCGACCTTCACCGGCGCAAGAAGTGTGCCATACCAGCGTTAATCTATGCTGAATGCCGGCCGGCCGGGGGCGGGGCGGGCGCCGTCCCTTTGGCGCGAGGCAGGTGGACGGTGACGGTTGTGCCCTGGCCGGGCAGACTGGCGAGAGCAATGGAGCCGCCGGCTCTTTCCGCAATGGCCTTGCAGATGGCCAGCCCCAGGCCGGTACCGCCGGTCGAGCGGGCACGCGAAGGATCTCCGCGATAGAAGCGGTCGAAGACGTGGGGAAGGGCGTCGGCATCGATGCCGTCTCCGTGGTCCTCGATAACCAGATGGAAGGAATCGGCTTCGAGGGCAACGCGGATTTCGACGTTGGAGGCCGGCGGGCTGTGCTGGAGGGCATTGAGCAGCAGGTTGGAGATGAGCAGGGAACAGTCCTCCGCGGCGAGGGGAACGGGACAGGCGTCCAGCATGGGCGCCGAGACGGTGATACCGACACCGCGAATGGTGGCAATGGAGTCCAGGCGGGCAACGGTGTGCCGAAGGCACTCGCCCAAGTCGGCGGCCGGCTGGGGACCGCTGGTGGCACCCTCCTCACGCGCCAGGGTTAGCATTTTCCCAACGAGCTCCTCGAGCCTCTGGCAATCGGCAAGGCATCGCTCCAGGCCAGCCTTGTACTCCTCAGCGGTGCGGCGCTTCATGCCCAGGAGCTGCAGGGATGACTTGACCACCGCGACGGCAGTCTTCAGCTCATGGGCGGCGTCCGAGACGAAGGTCCTCTGCTGCAGGAACGAGCGCTCCAGCCGCTGCAGCACGTTTTCTATGGCTTGGGTGAGCGGGGCAAGTTCGGGGGTCCTTCGAGCGCTGGCGGGGGGATCGAAATGCCAGGAGTTGACCGAGACGCCGGAGGCCAGCGCAGCCAACTGCCGCAAGGGAAGCAGGCCGCGATGAAGCAGCCAGGCGATCAGAGGGCCGGTGACCACCAGCAAGAGGATGCTGCCGGCCGCATAAAACTCGACCGCCCCGCGAATCGCCCTCCACACATGCTCGGTGCGCGCGCCGTAGAGAATGGTGAACTGGCGCAGTTTGCCGCCGCCGGTCTCAGCCACGTCGATGATCCGCGAACCATGGAAGCGGATCACGATGTAATCCTGGCCGTTGACGGTCAGGTGCAGGAAAGGGCCGTGCTGGGGCGCTGAGATGTCCGGTGGAACGCCCTGCCAGTTGGACGAGCGTCCCAGGAGCCTTCCGTTCGCATCGTAGACCTCGTAGATGTCGTCGGGCGGCAGATGCAGGTCGGACTGGACCAGCATGACGTTATCCTGGGGGTCTTCAGCGTCCTGAACCGCCCCCAGAATCGAATCGACACGCCCGTTCAGCATGACTTCGAAGGCGCGGAAGTGGGTGTGGCGCTCATACCCCAGCGAAAGCAGGCCGACGAGAACCGAGGAGACGAGTTCGACCGCGAGCACCCCTGCGATCAGCCGGAAGGCGATAGAGCGGGGATGGATTGAGGATCTCATCGGCCCTGCTCACGGCCCAGGGCCGGGTCGTGCTCAGGCTCGAACTCCGGCGCGAGACGATAACCGCGGCCGCGCATGGTTTCAATCACTTGAGCCGGCTCGGGGAAGGCCTCATTCAATTCAGGCGCCGCCAAATCGAGCTTCCTGCGCAGGTTGGAGACGTGGGCCTCAATGACGTTCGAGTGGTGCTCCCAGTTGTAGTCGTAGAGGTGCTCGAGAAGCTCCTGTTTGCTGACAATGACGCGGGGGCGATGGACAAGATATTCGAGAATGCGGTATTCGGTGGGCGAGAGATCGACGAGGATGCCCTTTCGGCGCACGGTCTGCTCCAGGGTGTTCACTTCCAGGCTGCCGGCGGTCAGGATGGGATGGGCAGCGCCCTTGCCGCGGCGGATCAGGGCCTTGGCGCGGGCAATGAGCTCGCCCAGGTCGAAGGGCTTGGCCAAATAGTCATCCGCCCCGGCATTGAGCAACTCGATGATGGAGCTTGCGCCTTCCTTCGCGGTGAGGATCAGCACCGGGGTCGGGTCCTGGCGTCCGCGCAGACGCTTGAGCACACCAAGCCCGTCGAGTTTGGGCAGCATCAGGTCGAGGACAATGAGGTCGTAGCAGCGGTTTTGCGCGCAGTCGTCGCCGGCCAGGCCATCCTCGGCCCAATCCACCGCAAAGCCTGGGCCGTCGCGCAGGGCGGCAACCAGATTGTCGGCCAGGCGAACTTCATCTTCCACGAGCAAAACACGCATTGCTTACGAATCTCCCCTAATCATTATCGTTGCTGGAAGATTAAGTGCGGCTGAACCGGAGCAGGTAATGCACGGGCCTCATGCATTACCCTCATAGGGGCGGGCGCGATGCGCTCCGGGGACTCGGTTTTGCGCATTGTTCTCTCGAACATCGGCACCTTCGGCGACATCAATCCTTTGATCGCCATTGCACTTGAATTAAAACGGCGGGGGCACGTGCCGGTGATGGCGGTGCCGGCGGTCTTCGAGCCGAAGATCGTGCCGCTTGGCCTCGAATTCCACGCCGTCCGTCCGGACATCGACCCCGCAAACACGCTGATGGCGGAGATGATCTACGACGTGCGCAAAGGCACGGAGCGGGGGCTCAGGGAGTTTCTGTTTCCCGTGCTGCGCCAGACCTACGACGATCTGACGGATGCGGCTACCAAGCCGGAGCGGGCCGACCTTCTGCTGCTGGGCGAGCTGAACTATGCGGGGCCGCTGGTGGCCGAGGTGACAGGAATTCCCTGGGCCAGCTACGTACTGGCGCCGCTCTCGTTTTTCTCCGCCTTCGACCCGCCGGTGCTGCCCATGTATCCGCGGCTGGCGCGTGCGGATAAGACGGTGCCGGGGATGGGACGCGCCATCCGCCGCCTGGCCCGGCTGATGAGCCGAAAGTGGCCGCAGCCCATCTACGATCTGCGCGAAGAACTGGGACTGGCCAAGGGCCCGAATCCGCTCTTTGACGCCAAGCATTCGCCGTACCTGGTGCTGGCGCTGTTTTCGCGTGTTCTGGGCCATGAGCAGAAGGACTGGCCGGAGAACGTAAAGATTGCCGGCTTCTGTTTTTACGACGCGGACGCGGGAAACGGAGCGCTGCCTGCTCACCTGGAGAAGTTTCTTGCTGCCGGGCCGCCGCCGGTGGTTTTCACGCTGGGGTCGGCGGCGGTGATGGCCGCCGGGCGGTTCTACGAGTATTCGGCCAGGGCGGCCATCAAGCTGGGTGCGCGCGCCGTATTGCTGATCGGCTCAGACCCACGCAACCGGCCGCGAGCCGCGCTGCCGGAGTCGATCTGCGTGGCCGAATATGCACCCTACTCCGTGCTGTTTCCCCGCGCCAAGCTGGTGGTGCACCAGGGCGGCGTGGGTACCACGGCGCAATGTCTGCGCGCAGGCAAACCGATGCTGATCATGCCCTACTCGCACGACCAGCCGGACAACGGCAGGCGGATGCGGCGGCTGAAGGTGGCGCGCGTCATCCAGCGCGCGTACTACACCCCGGTGCGAGTGGCGCGCAAGCTCAAAGCCATGCTGGCCGAGCCGCGCTTTGCCCGGCGGGCGCAGAGTGTGGCCCAGCGGCTGAGCCATGAAGACGGCGTGCGCACCGCCTGCGACGCGCTGGAGGCGCTCTACCGGAGAACGCGCAGGGCGGACTAAGGCTCGTCGAGTTCTACCCTTGCCGCAAAGACCAAGGCATGGCAGGGATGGGGGCAAGCCCGCACCTCCCATCCGTCCGCAGAAGCCAACATTCCAATTAGGTCCTGAGCTACGACCCGAGTGAAGGCAGCTCATCCCCGGGCACGGGAGGTACGTTCGGAGCCGTGCGCAGCAGAGCGGCAAGATCTTCCGCTGGCCCATCGCTTCGACGCTCGAAGAAACCGGCCGCTGTCTCCACGGTACCCACCTTTTCAGCTACTGCGACGGAAATCCATTGATTCAGGGAGACGCCGTCCTCCTTGGCCAGCCTCTGAGCTGCCTTTTTGATCGAGAGCGGCAATTTCAGGGGATAAGTTCCTTTACTCATTCCGCAACCTCCTTACCAGTTCGCCGGGTGTATATACCGGAATGCCAAATAGCTTTTCCAACGGGAGAAAGTGCCTTCGATTATGGGTTACCAGCGCATCGGCTCGGCCATTCACCGCGGTTTCCAAAACGATCTCGTCTCCCGGGTCCGGTAACTGCGGCCTCCATTGGAACCGTATCTCCACAGGCTCGAGCCGCTGCGCGATGGCCCGCAACAGGCGGTCGATCCTCTCGACTGGCCAGCCGTGCGCGTCCATCTGAGACGGCCGCAGCAGAACGTCTTCATATTCCAGGAAGAGTGGCGGACTCGCCAGCAGCTTCAGCTTCCCCTGCCCAGCGAATGTGAGCAATATGTTGGAGGCTCCATTTTGGCTGCGCACAGCAGCCACCAGAACCGAGCTATCCAGTACAACACGCACGAAGGAATTGTATCACTGGACATCCCATAGGATGTCTCCATGCCGAGGTTAGCGATCTACTTGTGCGGATACTGCTTGCTTTGGCCGGTGCGGGAGTTGGTCACCGAGAAGCTGCCGTCGGGCGAGGCCTCGACCTTGAGCCAGGCGCCGTCCGAGCCCCCTTTCAGATTAGCGATCAGCGCAGCCGGGCTGTTGTGGGCAGCGTCCGAGTCTTCCGCGGTGTGGAGTTGCCAAAGGTCTTCGAGGCCGGGGCTCTCGTGAACAGTCTGCCATGCCTCGGGGCTCCCGGCCTTGTGGGCACCGTTGTCCATGAGAGCCACCCGGGGGTGCAGCGCGTTCACGAAAGCCCGCGAGTTGGACAGGTTGAATCCGTGATGGTTCACAAGGTAGAGGTCCACCGTGCCGATGAGATTGGCCGGGCAGACCAGCGGAATCTCCTTGGCCTTGGTCAGGTCGCCGAGATCGAGGAAGCGGAACTTTCCGAATTTGACCAGGACGCCAGCCGAGCGGGGATTCTCGGTTTCGTCCAGGTCCCACTTGGGCTCGGTTGCGCACCAGGGGTTGGGGTCGGGCTGAACGCCGGGAACGGCGGCGATGTGCTCGCCGTCGGCAACTAGAACGATGGTTTCCAGCCCGGCTAGATCGATGGTGTCGCCGGGATGAACGATGCGGCGAGTCTTGCCCTCGATGGCCTTGAGATAGGCGGCGAAGTCCTGGCGGGTGATGTCGGAGTCCTCGCGGATGGGGCCGTGATCCAGGAATTCGCTTACGGGCACGCGTTTGGCCAGCTCGGGGAGGCCGCCCACGTGGTCGTGGTGATAGTGCGTGGTCAGCAGGTGGTCGAGGCGGGTGACGCCGGCGTCGCGCATGGCTGCCTGGATGCGCTGGGCGTCGCGGCCATCGGCGGTCGGCCAGCCGGTATCGACGAGCAACGACGCGCCGGAAGGGGCAACCAGCAGCGTGGCCTGGCCGCCTTCCACATCGATGGAATAGATAAGCAAGTGCTTTGTCTTGGCAGGGGCTTGCGCGAAAGCAGGCCGGGAGGGAGATGCCACGGCGAGCCCGACCACCAGAAGCAGCAAGGCGGGGAAGGGGCGGACGAGGCGTGGCAGATGCCGGGAACGCAGATGGTCGGGGTGGGAAGCGGGGTCGGTTCGCATTTGCCGGACAGTGTACTCGACCAACCGCATTTCAGGAAACCCGGCTGTGCGCCGGTTGGGGGTCAGCCGGGGAGAATCACGCGATTGGCCCGTTCGTTCTCGCGCTTTGCACAGCTATCCTGTAGCCGCGAGCGGCTCATGAACACATGGGTTACGCAGCCGCCTTAGTGATGGTGCCAGCCCCCGCCGGAGTGACCGCGGGAATGACCGCCTGAATGGCCTCCCCCGCCTGAGTGTCCCCGGCTAGGCTTATATCCGCCGCCGCTGAAGCCCTTCGGCGCGTGGCCTCCGCCGTAGGAGCTATAGGAGTTCTCGCCATGGTGCCCGCCAAAGAGATGGAAGCCGCCCGACTTCGGTGGCTTGGCGGAGGACTCGAAGGAGCTCCTGCCCTCAGAAGGACCCGATGGCCGCTGCCCGAAAAACCCTTGCTGTGGAGCCGGCGCGCGCCAGGCCCGCTGCTGGCCGGCGTAGACTGCGCCCTGCCTGCTGTCATAGCCCCCTCCGGGTCCGCCGTAAAAGCCGGACGCATAGCCCGGACGGCTGTATTGCTGCGGCCGCGCCGGCATGCTGACCGGAGCCTGGGGCCGGGGGCGGTTGTATTGCTCGATCGCTGGACGGCCGTAAGCGCCTCCGGGTTCCTGGTAGCGGCGGTTGTCATTTTCGACGGGCCGGTTCCCCGCATAGAGCCGGTTCTCTGCATAGTCTTGCGGAGATCGGCCGGGCTGCCGGGCGAATCCCTGTCCGGGCGTTGAGTTATATCCATTGCCTTGCCGGCCATAGTTGCCCGGCAGCCCGGCCATCGCTCCGCGGTCTGAGAATCCTGCAGAGCCGCCCCGCTGGGAACCCCAATGGGCCACTGAGGTACTCTGCGAAGCGTAATTTGACTGATTGAAGAGTACGGATTGGGTCAACCAATTCAGTGCCCACCCCATCCAGCCAAATCCGGTGTGGCTGAAAGCGGACATCGCGATCCCCAGCCCAAACTTGACCGGGGACGAACCGGCAAAGGACGCCAGGGAACCAAGCAGCGAAAAGCCCCGATAAGGCGTAACCGGCTGTCCGTAGACATCCCAAGGGTTATACGCCGGCACATAAACGACCTGGGGATTGACCGGGGCCAGTTGGATGTAGCCCTGGTTGTAGCTCACCGCTTCCTGCGGAGTGTCCTGGAGCGTTCCCGCCGACTGCGCACGCTGGCGCATCACCTGCACCGTCTGAAGCACGTCCTGCGGCTGGTTGTAGTAGGCATTTCCCAGGTCGGTGGTCCACTGGAGGCTCCGGTCCATCTGCGCCAGCACCTGCGGAAATGCGGTCAACGCCTTCACGCTCGGGTCCCAGCCCTGGGCGCTGGCTCCTGCCGCGATCTGGTCGGGAGAGGCATAGCCCTGCGTCTGCAGCCAATGGTCGGCGCCAACCACCTGGGCGGGATAGGTGGCGGCAGCCAGCATCAGGGCCACCAGCGTATCGGGATAGAGCGCAATCGGCGCTACCAGTTGCTCCAGTTGCTCCGGGTTGAGCGCCTGCGCCTGCCCATAGCCCTGCTGCGAATACCCCTGGTCATCGCCCGGATAAGGCTGTTGCGCGTAAGACTGCTGGGCATAGGGCTGCTGCGGGTATTGCTGCTGCGGGTAGGATTGCGGTTGGGCGTAGCCGGGCTGGCCGTAGGTAGGTTGCCCGTAACCCGATTGCCCATAACCAGATTGCTGAGCCGGCGCGTACTGCCCGTTGTACTGGTTGTTCTGCGGCCATCCCTGCCCTGGAGGCGGCGCTTGCTGCGCGAACAGATCGACCTCGGCCAGCGGCAGCAGAACCAGCGCCATCGCCAACGCGACAAGGCGCCGAAGGGTCCGCGATCCTGCCCCGATGGCGACTCCGCCGAAAGAGGAATGCCAAGGCAAATTGAACTGCAAGCAAGAAAACCAGGCTGAATGCGGTCGACGCAGGTACGTTTGGGGTCCCATGTTCCCTCTCAATTGCCCACCCATGGCTTCCTCGAACCCAAATCCACGGTTCACGCAGCCGAAGGCTGGTCTTGGGGGCTCGCGGCCAGTACCCAGTACATTTTTTCGCCCTCCGGTCTTTCCGGCGCCAAGAAGGGCCCGGTCCGCGGCCGAAGAGTGCATAACTTGTCTAGACCCGGTATCCCGGCGTTAGTTGCGACGGGTCGCCGAATCGGCTGCGAATATCCGGATTTCCCCAGAACAGAGGGTCATTCCTGGCTTGGAGAGCGGCCTCGATGCCGGCTTGCTCGAAGACTCTGGTTTGCACCCTTTGGCCGCGCGGAGACGGGAAGAGGCGGCGATTCGTGTTGACCACACAACCTCACTCCTGCAACTCGCGAGGGCCGCGCCGGGACACCCGCCCGCAGAAGACCGAAGGCCGGCCACAGGTTCGCTACTGGTAGAATGGAAGTTGCCGCACTGTGTGGCGATTCGCCCTCCTGGCGTCCCCAACCCATGGCCCCCTTGGCCGAACCAAAAGAAGGAAAAGCTACCCTGTGACCCAGACGATACGCAATATCGCCATCATTGCCCATGTTGACCACGGCAAAACGACTCTCGTAGATGCCATGCTGCGGCAGTCCGGCACCTTCCGCGCGAACGAGCAGGTGGCCGAGCGGGTGATGGATTCAAACGAGTTGGAGCGAGAGCGGGGCATCACCATCCTGGCCAAGAACACGGCCATCGTCTTTGAAGGCGGCAAGATCAACATTGTGGATACGCCGGGCCACGCCGATTTTGGCGGCGAGGTGGAGCGGGCGTTGAAGATGGTGGACGGCGTGATGCTGCTGGTGGACGCGGCCGAGGGGCCGCTGCCGCAGACGCGCTACGTGTTGGCCAAGGCGCTGGAGGCCAAGCTGCTGCCCATCGTGGTCATCAACAAGATCGACCGCCCCGACGCGCGCCCTCAGGAAGTGTTAGACGAGATTTACGATCTTTTCATCGACCTGGATGCGGACGAATCGCAATTGGATTTCCCGGTGCTCTACACGGTGGCCAAAGCCGGTACGGCGACCCTCGATCCGGTTACGCCCGGCGTCAATCTACAGCCGCTCTTCGAGACCATTGTCTCCACCATTCCCGCGGCCACCGGTGACGCGGACGGGACGTTGCAGATCCTGGTCACCAATCTCGACTATTCGGATTACTTTGGCCGCATCGCCATTTGCCGCGTCTTCCAGGGCACCCTGCATGCCGGCGACGACGTAACCATCTCGAAGCGGGACGGCAGCCTGCAGAAGACGCGCATCACCAAGCTGTTCACCTTCTCGGGGCTAAAGCGGACCGAAACCGCCGAAACCACGATGGGCGACATTGTGGCCGTTGCAGGTGTTGAAGGCATCACCATCGGAGAGACCATCACCAGCGTTGAGAACCCTTCTCCGCTTCCCCTGATCGTAATCGACGAGCCAACCATCGCAATCCAGTTCAGCGTCAACAATT
>Ga0181531_10001199_pt1 | contig 16561 bp, 10 predicted proteins | sample PEATcosm2014_Bin_38_FD_119743 | JGI IMG/M metagenome (GOLD analysis project Ga0181531, IMG submission 119743) | Peatland microbial communities from MTU Mesocosm Facility, Houghton, MI, USA - PEATcosm2014_Bin11_10_metaG | ecosystem: Environmental > Terrestrial > Soil > Wetlands > Peat | place... | reverse complement strand
GGCGTGCGGCTGCGGCGCGCGGCTGGGCGCCGGCGCCGGCGGGTTCTTCGCCGGCACCTCGGGCTTGGGCGTCGAGAACAGGCTGCGGAACTCGTCCTCTTTGAAGCGCAGCGTGCGCGGGACGAGGTCGACCTGCGCGACCTGACCCAGCTCGGTGCGCTGCGAGGTCACCACGTACAAGCGCGTGCCGTCGGGCGACCACGCCAGCGGCCCGGTGTTGGCGTTCGGCAGGAAGGTGACGGGATGCGACTCGCCGCCGCTGGTGCGCACGACGCGCACGTTGCCGAAGCCGAGCTTGTCGTCGACGACGTAGGCGATCCAGCTGCCGTCGGGTGAGAACGCCAGATCGCCGTCGTCGCCGAACGGGCGCCGATCGAGGTAGTCGCGCGCGACGACGCGGTCCGCGTGCGAGGCGACGTCGAGCACGTGCAGCTCGAGTCCGTCGCGGATGTACGCCAGCAGCTTGCCGTCCGGCGACCAGTGCGGGTAGTCGTCGTGGTGGCCGTCGGGAGTGAGGACGTGCTCGCTGCCGCCGGGGAACTCGTAGGTCGCGATCGCTTGCGTGGTGCCGCGATCGACGACGTAGGCGATGCGGTTGCTGTCCTTCGCCCACGCCGGCACGTCGTCGGCGGCGCCGGCGTCGATGGGCGCGGCCTGCGCATCACCGCCGTCGGCCGCGCTGGCGGCGAAGACGTGACCGCGCGCGACGAACGCGACCTTCTTGCCGTCGGGCGCGAGCGAGAGCGCGCTGAAGCGATTGGTCATCGTGACGTGCTGCGGCACCGGAAGGTCGGGGAGGCCGCGCAGCGAGACTTCGAGTTTGCTCGCGGTGCGGCTGGCCAGGTCGAACGACCACAGCCCCATGGCGTGTTCGAAGACGATGGTGCGGCCGTCGCGCGCGATCGTCGGCCACAGCACCGGCTCGCCGGCCAGGTGCGTGAGCTGCACGGCACGGCCGTCGCTCCACGACCACAGCTCGTCGCTGCCGCTGCGATCGGAGACGAAGTAGAGCGTGCGCCCGTCGGGCGACCACATCGGCCAGCGATCCTTCGCCCCGCCGTCGGTGATCTGGCGGTACGTGTGCGCCGCCGGGTCGGCGAGCACGATCTCGTCCTGGTCCATGTGGCTGTGGCCGCGGCGCCACCACTGCACGAAGCCGTTGCGCACGTACGCGATGGTGTGGCCGTCGGGCGCGGGCGCTGCCTGCATGGCGTTGACGTAGGTCTCGCCGACCGCGCGCATCGGCGTGCCGCCGTCGGCGGCGACCCGCATGATATCGCCGAAGTAGGCGATGTTGTCGGCTTCGCTGGCGTAGTAGACGAAGCGCCCGTCGGGCGACCAGGCGTCGAGCTCGGGAACGGTGTCGTCGTGGGTCAGCCGGGTGAGCGTGCCGTTCGCGAGCGCCAGCACGTAGACACCGGGCGAACCCGGTCGCGAGGAGACGAAGGCGAGCCGCGTACCGTCGGGCGAGAAGAGCGGACGCGAGGCGTAGCCGTCGACGGCGGCGAGCAGGTGCGCCGTCCCGCCGTGCGCGCCGACGCTCCACACGTCACCGCCCGAGACGAAGGCGATCTCGCCGTCCGGGCCGATCCCCGGTTCGGCGAACGAGGGGACCGCCGGCGCATCCTGCGCGGTGAGCGCCGGTGACGTCCCGGCGAGGAGCATTGCGAGCAGGGCGGCGGCGGAGACGACACGGCGGGCGAACATCGAGGCCGGATTCGCACCAGCCGCTCCGTCGCCTGCGTATTCCTACGGAGGTTGGTTACGTCAGGAGGGGCAGGGTCGAGAAATTCCCGTCGACGATCGCGGTCGCCGGCCGGCCGAGCCAACGCTCGAGCACGGTCGTGTAGACGGTCCGGAAATCGGTCGAGAACGGCAAGTTGCCCATGCTCAGCTGCGCGAGATCGGGATGCTGACCGTAGAGGCCGCCCTTGATCCCGCCGCCGATCAGGAACACCGGTGCGGCCTCGCCGTGATCGGTGCCGCGGCTGGCGTTCTCTTCGACCCGGCGGCCGAACTCGCTGAAGGTCATCGTGAGGACGCGCTTGTCGTTCCCGTGCGCCGCGAGGTCGGCGTAGAACGCGGAGACGGCGTTGGCGAAGTCGGCCAACAGCCGGTCCTGCGTTTGCGGCTGCGTCGTGTGGGTGTCGAACGAACCGTGCTGCACGTAGAGGACGCGGGTGCCGAGCTTGGAGCCGACGATCTGCGCCGCGAGCGCGAGGCTGCGGCCGAGCGGCGTGGACGGGTAGGTCGCGGAGGTCTTGTAGCCGGCGACGAGTTTGGGGAGCTCTGCCGCGCCGCGCTGCGCGTGGTCTTCGATCTCGGCGACCTGCGCCAAGAACGGCGAGCTGAACGGCACCTGCGCGTCTTGCGCGAATTGGTGGAACGCATCGCGGTTGACGACGACGCGATCGCTGTTGAGCCCGTACCCGCGCAGCGCGTCGATCGCCGGCACGTCGGTCTTGCGGGCGACCAGGACCTCGGGCAACACGTTGGTCAGCGCGATGGCGTTGAAGAGGTTGTCCTGCGGCAGCCCGGCATCGTCGAGATAGCGGCCCAGCCAGCCGGTCGAGACGTACGTCTGCGGTGCCGCCGTCTGCCAGATCTCGGTCGAACGGAAGTGCGAGTGGTCGGGGTTGGGATAGCCGACGCCCTGCACGACCGCGACCTGACCGGCGTCGTACATCTTCTTGAGCGGCGCGAGCGCCGGGTTGAGGCCGACGACGTCGTCGAGCCGCAGCACGTTCGCCGCCGGGATGCCGATCGTCGGCCGGAACCGATAGTAGTCGGGCGAGGTGAAGGGGACGACCGTGTTGAGTCCGTCGTTCCCGCCCTGCAGGTTGACGATCACCAGCACCCGATCGTCGCTCCCCGCAACGCCGGTCAGCGGCGTCTGCGCGAGCGCGCGCGCGAACAGATTATCGGTACTCCCGACGACGGTGAGCCCCGAGGCGGCGCCCATGAGAAACGACGAGCGGTTGAGTTTTCTTGATGACATCGGCATGGTGGTTCTTTGCGAGCCCCCTCGGGGGATGGTGCTTTGGAGTGATGTGCGCGGGCTCGCGCTTTGTTGGGGGCCCCACGCCAGAGGCGTGGGGGGCGCGGAGCCAGGGGCGCAGCGCCTTGAAACCGCAGCGCCTATGACAACTGGTAGGCTGGCATCGCCATCGTCAGATAGGCGGCGCCGCGGACGCGTTCGTCGATGTTTTCGACGCTGAGTTGGGCGAGTTCCGATTGACCGGTGCCCGAGAGATAGGACACCAGCTGGCCCTGGGCGGCGCGCGAGCAGTCGCCCTGCAGCATCGTGTCGGTGAGGATGAAGGCCACCTGCTGCGGATCCATCGTACGCATGGTGGGCTGGATCCAACTCGCTTCGGCCGTCATCTTCGGGTTCTGCGCGACGGCGTTGGCGAAGTTCTCGCGGGTGAGCACGGTCTGGCTGTTGAGCCAGGCGCCGCCGCCGTCCCAGCCCTTGACGTTGGGCGGATAGAAGATTACCTGACCCATCGCACGCAGGGCGGTGAGATCGGTGTTCTGGATGGTCGGGATACCGAAGAGCTGGTGCGTCCCGACGACGAACTCGACCGGGCTCTTCACCAGCGCGCGATAGGCGCGCGGACTGTAGAAGACGTTGCTCGCGAGCAGCGTCGCCATCACCGCTCGCAGCGCGAAGTCATGGTGCTGCAGCAGCGCGGCGACTTGGTCGACCAATTGCGGTTCGGGATCTTCGTAGACGAAGAACGAGAGCAGCTTGGTGGCGAAGAACTGCGCGCAGGCGCGCTGCTGGAAGATGATGCGCACGATGTCGCTGCCGTCGAAGTCCCCGGTCTGGTGCAGGAACGTCTTCGAGCCGGTATCGTGGCGGAGCGGAAAATTGCGGAAGGTCCCGGTGTCGTCGGCATCGCGCACGAACGACCAGCCGGTGAACGCGCGGGCCGACTCGCGTACGTCGGTCTCGGTGTAGTTGCCGATGCCGAGCGTGAAGAGCTCCATCAGCTCGCGGGCGTAGTTCTCGTTGGGGTGCGCTTTGACGTTGACGTTGTTGTCGAGATAGCGCAGCATCGCCGGATCCTGCGAGACGTGCAGCGTGAGGTCGCGGACGTTGCCGAGCGCGTAGGTGCGGAACAATTGGTTCTGCGCCAGCAGTTCCTGCTCGGTCGTGCCCTTCTCCGGCGAGCTCGTGAAGTGGCCGTGCCAGAAGAACGTCATCTTCTCTTGCAGGGGGCTCGCCGTGGTGATCATCTGCTGCAGCCACCACGTCTGCAGCGCGAGCAGGTTATCGCGGCGGATCTCGTTGTTGCGCTGCTGGAACGCCTTGCGCGCGGCGACCGACGCATCGTCGACCGGTGCACCCTTCGCGTACATCCCAAACGGCGGGACCAACTGTGGTTGTAGCAGCGGCGGCTGAGCGCTCGGCGCGTCGTCGAAACGCACCAGCGCGGCGGCGGCCTGGTCCGGCCCCAGCGACGTCGCGCGATCGATGTCGGTCGGCGACCCGCCGAAGCCCGCGCGCCGCAGCAGGTGCGCCGCCAGCCGGCGGTTCCACGGTCCCGTGTACGGCTGGAGTGCGGTCGCCGCGTCGAGCGCGCCGGCGGGACGAGAGGACGGGACGGGAGTCGTCAACGGTGCGGCCACGGCACCGCCAGCATACCGCCAGAAAGACGAATCGTGCAGGGCGGCATGAGAATTCTCATCGCGCCCTTAAAAACGCCGATCGTGAGCTTGCTCGAATCGCGCGTCGACGTCCGTGACCCCGCCTTCGACCACAACGCCGCAACGATGGCCACCCTCGTCGACGACCTGCGCGCCAGCCTCGCCCGCGTGCGCGGCGGCGGGGGCCCGGCGGCCGTCGAGCGCCATCGTGCGCGCGGCAAGATGACGGCCCGCGATCGCATCGACCGGTTGGTCGATCCCGGCAGCGCGTTTCTCGAATTGTCGGCGCTCGCGGCGCACGGCATGTACGGCGACGATGCGCCGGCCGCCGGCATCGTCACCGGCATCGGCACGGTGGCGGGGACGGCGTGCGTGCTGATCGCCAACGACGCGACCGTCAAGGGCGGCACCTACTATCCGATGACGGTGAAGAAGCATCTGCGCGCGCAGGAGATCGCGGCGCAGAATGGACTGGCCTGCATCTACCTGGTCGATTCGGGCGGCGCGTTCTTACCGTTGCAGGACGAGGTCTTTCCGGACCGCGATCATTTCGGGCGCATCTTCTACAACCAGGCCCGGATGTCGGCCGAGGGGATCCCGCAGATCGCCTCGGTGATGGGCTCGTGCACGGCCGGCGGCGCGTACGTGCCGGCGATGTCCGACGAAGCCGTCATCGTCAAGGACGAAGGGACGATCTTCTTGGGCGGGCCGCCGCTGGTGCAGGCGGCAACCGGCGAGATCGTGACCGCCGAGGACCTCGGCGGCGCCGACGTGCACACCCGCATCAGCGGCGTCGCCGACCACTTCGCCGTCGACGACGAACACGCGCTGGGGATCGTGCGCCAGATCGTCACCAACCTGAATCGCCGGCCGTGCGATCCGTGGCCGATGCGCACGCCGCGACCGCCCGCGCGCGACCCGCACGAACTCTACGGGATCATCCCGGCCGACGCGCGTCAGAGCTACGACGTGCGCGAAGTGATCGCGCGCATCGTCGACGGCTCGGACTTCGCCGAGTTCAAAGCCCGCTACGGAACGACGCTGGTGTGCGGCTTCGCCCACCTCGAAGGCCATCCGATCGGCATCCTCGCCAACAACGGCATCCTGTTCAGCGAATCGGCGCTCAAGGGCGCGCACTTCATCGAGCTGTGCTGCAAGCGCGGCATCCCGCTGCTCTTCTTGCAGAACATCACCGGCTTCATGATCGGCCGCGAGTACGAAAATCGCGGGATCGCCAAGGACGGCGCCAAGCTGGTCACCGCGGTCGCGTGCGCCGAGGTCCCCAAGTTCACCGTCGTCATCGGCGGCAGCTTCGGTGCCGGCAACTACGGCATGTGCGGGCGCGCGTACGCACCGCGCCAACTCTGGATGTGGCCGAACTCGCGCATCAGCGTCATGGGCGGACCGCAAGCCGCCTCGACGCTGCTCACGGTGCGGATGAACGCCGACCTCGAACGCGAGAAGGCACCGCTGAGCGCCGCGGAACAGGCCGCGTTCAAAGCGCCGATCCTCGAGAAGTACGAGAGCGAAGGCAACCCGTACTACTCGACCGCGCGGCTGTGGGACGACGGCATCATCGATCCGCTCGACACGCGCCGCGTGCTGGGCATCGGGTTGCACGCCGCGCGCTACGCGCCGGCACGAGCGACCACGTTCGGCGTCTTTCGCATGTAGCGCCGCCGCTGGCGCTGCCGAGCCTCGGGGCGGTGTCGGCCGTCGGCCGCTGCCTCTGGCTGTCGGGCCAAACTGGGACAAACGTCGGGGGAATGTAAAGAACCGGCTAAACCCGGCTGGGAGGTTCGCCGAGTATCGGGATATGAGGGTGCGCATCGGTGCTCAGATCGCCGCCGGGTTCGCCGTGCCGTTGATCGCCCTGGCGCTCGGCGTCGCGGCGGTCATCGCCGGCTTCGTCACGACCAAGGCAGCCAAAGACGATGTCATCGACAAGAGCATCTTCCGCGCCAACGCTCGTGACATCGACGTCGAGAACGCCAAGCAGCGCGAGGCGATCGCGCGTTTCGCGCTGACCCACCGTCCGACCGCGATCGCGGACTACTCGGCCGCCGGCGAGGCGACCAGCAACGATCTGGCCTACCTTCTCGACCACCAGAACTCGGTGCCGGGCGCGAAGGAAGCGCTGACCGAGATCACCGCGCTGGTCGGCACCATGCAGCAGCAAGATCAATCGGTCATTGCGGCTGCGACCAAGGACCCGCAGTCGGTCATCGCGGCGTACGCCGGCGGCAAGAGCGGCGCGGCGGCTCCGATCGCGGCGTCGTTGGCCGCCTCGGCCGGCGCGCAGGCCGAACTGGAGAGCTCACTGAGCACGCTGATCGACGCTGCCGGCGCCGCGTCCAAGGCGTCGAGCCAGCGCTTCGACGACCGCACGCGCGCCGTCGAATACTTCATCGTCGGCCTCGCGATCCTCGCGCTGATCGTCTCCGCACTGTTCTCGCTGTGGCTCGGGCGGCGCATTCGCAAACGGCTCGCCGACGTCTCACAGCGGCTCGACGCGGTCGTCAGCGACGACTTCGCGCGCCTCGCGACGACGCTCGATCGGTTGGCGGCCGGCGATCTGCGGATCGCGTTCCGCTCCGAGCGCGAGACGATCCACGACGGCTCGGGCGACGAAATCGCCGACGTCGGCCACGCATACGACGCGCTGGTCGAAGGGTTTGCCGCGATCGGCGACCGTTTGACGGCTGCCGCGCAGCGGTTGGGCGACGCGATCGGCGGGGTCGCTCGCACGTCTCGCAGCGTGGCACTCGCCAGCGATCAGGCTTCGGCCTCCGCCGCGGAGGCCTCGCGCGCGGTCGAGTCGATCGCCCGCACCGTCGACGAGGTGGCGGGCGGTTCGCGCGATCAGGCCGGCAAGATCGCGCAGGCCAGCGCCGCCGTGGAAGAGCTGGCGCGCGCGTCGGCCGCCATCGCCGACGGCGCCAACGCCCAGTCGACGGCGATCCAAGAGGCGGCCCTCGCGATCGAGTCGCTCGATCGCGAGATCACCCGCCTCTCCGAAGCCGGCGTCTCGCTGGCCGGAGCGGCGCGCAGCGCGTCGAGTGAAGCCCAGGGCGGAGAGAACGCGGTCGAGGCGACGCAGCGCGCGATGCGCGAGCTGGGCGACGTCTCGCAGAAAGCCGCCAACGCGATGGTCGCGCTCGAGGGACGCTCCGGTGCGGTCAGCGAGATCGTCTCGACGATCGAGGAGATCGCCGACCAGACGAACCTGCTCGCGCTCAACGCCGCGATCGAGGCGGCCCGCGCCGGTGAACACGGCCGCGGCTTCGCCGTCGTCGCCGACGAAGTGCGCAAGCTTGCCGAACGCAGCACCGACGCCACCAAAGAGATCTCGTCGATCCTGCAAGCGATCCGGCGCGAAACGCTGACGGCCGCCGAGGCAATGCGCGGCTCGAGCCGCTCGATGTCCGAAGGGATCGAGGTTTCCGCGCGTGCGTCGACCGCGCTCAGCGCGGTGGCGCAAGCGATCCGCTCGACGCGCGAGTTCGCCGACGACCTCGCGCAGCGCGCCGGTGCCATGCGCACCGCCTCGCAGACGCTCACCGCCAACATCGCGAGCGTCGCTGCGGCGATCGGCGAGAACGCCGCCGCAGCCGGTCAGATGCGCTTGACCACGCAGAGCGTAACCGACCTGATGTATCCGGTCGCGCGCACCGCCGAGACGCAGTCCAACGCGAGCTCGCACGTCGCGCTCGCGACCAGCGAGCTCGCCGCCGGCGTGCAAGAGATCGACGCGACCGCACGCGCGCTGCGCGATCAGACCGAATCGCTCGACGCGCTGGTCGAGCAGTTCCAACTCGCCGACACCAACGGCGCGCTCCCGACGAACGAAACGCAGTACGCCCTGCGGAGCTGAGCCGCGCTCAGATGCCCGCGTACCAGGCGTAGCCCTGGTCTTCCCAATACCCGCCGGAGCCCGGCAAGTTCGCGGCCAGCTCGATGCGCTGCACCCACTTCGCGCTCTTGTAGCCGAGCTGGGTCGCGATCTTGAGCCGCACCGGGGCACCGTGGTCGGGCGCGAGCGGCTTGCCGTTGAGGTCGGTGGCGAGGATCGTCTGCGGGTGTGCGGCCTGGTGCAGGTTGAGCGACTCGTAGTAGGTGTTGCCGAGCTGGTCGCGGTCGAAGCAATGGAAGACGACGAAACGCGCGTGCTGCGCCGGTTGCGCCAGCGCCAGCACGGAACTCAGGCGCACGCCGGTCCACTTGCCGATCGCGCTCCAGCCCTCCACGCAGTCGTGGCGGGTGATCTGGGTGAGCGTCCCGAGCGCGCGCAGTTCGGCCAGGGAGAGGCGTTGCGGGCGCGCGACCAGGCCGTCGACGACGAGCCGGTAGGGCGCCCAGTTCGCGCGCTGCAGGCCCGCATATGTCGTGTCGGTCGGCGTGTCGAGGCTGTCGAGCGGGAAGTCGCTCGTGATCGCGCTCTCGTTGTACTCGCGGGCCAGTCCGCGCGTCCCGATGACCGTCAAATCGACCCCTTGCGCGCTGCCGAGCACCGAGCGCAGCGGGCCTTGTGTGAGCGCGTCCTTGACGCTGCTGCAGCCGGCGAGTCCGAGCGAGGCCAACGAGCTGGCGAGGAACAGCCTGCGCTTCACGGTCCGACGCCGTCGTGGCGGCCCAGCACGTACCAGCCGGTAATCATCGAGCGGACGTTGTTCCACGCGCCGGTGGTCACCACCAGCAACAGGTGCCCGAACGTGTAGGCGACCAGGATGCCCATGAAGACGAAATGCCACAGCCGCGCGAATTGGCGGCCACCGAAGAGCGGCGTGAGCCACGGCAGGGCCGCGTCGGCGCCCGGCGAGAGCGCGATCCCGGTCAGCACGACCAGCGGGAAGAGCCCGAACAGCACGAGCGTGTAGGCCGCTTTCTGCAGCGGGTTGTAGGTGCCGTGCGGCGGCGGCTCTTTGCGCAGCCGGAAATAGTAGAGCTGCATCGGCCAGAGCTTCGGCAGGTCGGACGGCCGCAGGATCAGTTCGCGCAGCGAACCGCGCGCGAACGCGCTGACCAGATACACCGCCATCGCGACCACCAGCATCCAGCCGAAAAAGAAATGCCACAGCCGTCCGTCTGCCAGGTCCTGCTCACCGGGCAGCGTCACCCAGCCGGGGAACGCACGCGACGCCTTCCCGCCGGCACCGTCGTCGGTGTACCCCAAGACGTTGGTGGTGACGAAGGGGTGGCCGAAGACCGTCGTCGTCCCTTGCGGCTTGCCGTCGACCAGTTGCGCCCGGAACCAGAGCACCCGATGGCTGACGTCGTTCTTGTCGGAGGCATCCAGGTAGGGTGCCGCGTTGAAGATCTGCAAGCCGCTCATCACCAGCACCAGGATCGCGAGCGCCCACAGCCAGTGCGCGAAGCGCGCGCCGACGGTGTGGCGATAGACCTTCTGGGCCGGCATTACGGCTCGGCGACGAGCGTTTTGACGGCGCGCTCGACGGTCGCGTCGTAGCCCTCGCCGACGATACGGCCACGCAAGCGGCCGTGTTTGTCGAAGATCAACTGGGTGGGCCAGGCGGTGACGCCGTAGGCGTTCCAGATACGCGAGTCGTCGTCGTACACGACCGGCCAGCCGATGCCTTCGCTCTTGATCGCGGCCAGCAGGTTGCCGTGTATGCGCTCTTCCGGCAGCTCCGGCGTGTGGACGCCGATGATGGTCAGCTGGTCGGGACCGTACTCGGCGCGCACCTTCTGCAGCTCGGGCGTGACGTGGATGCAGTTGATACACGAGAAGGCGAACACGTCGACGATCGTGACCCGGCCTTCGGTGGGGGGCGGCCCCGCGACGTTGGCCCACGTCCCGCCGCCGGTGACGGTCGCGAGCGAGAGCGTGGCGGCGAGCAGCGGACCGATCAGGGCGATCATACCGGTACCTCCTGCGGAACGACGATCGAACGGCCGGATTGGCGCAGTCGGCCGGCCTCGACCAGTTTGGCGATCTCGACGCTGACCGTCTCGCGGGTGCTGCCCACCAGCGAGGCGATGTCGGCGTGCGTCAGCCGCATCGCGACCTTCGTGCCACCCGTCACCGGCACGCCGTGTTCGGCCGCGAGCTTGCGGTAGAGGTGCTCGATGCGATCGGCGACCCGGGCGTACGCCAAGTCTTCCATCGTCGAGCGCGCGGCGTCGAGCTTGTCGCTGAGCAGCCGCGCCACGTTCAGTGCCAGGGCCGGATCGCGGGTCAGCAGCGCGAACACGTCATCGGCGCGCGACGTGCACAGGAGCGAATCTTCCATCACGATCGCGATCGTCGTCCGCGGCTGGTCGCCGAAGAGGACTTCTTCGCCGAACAGATCGCCCGGGCCGAGGAGCGCGACGGTGACGTCCTTGCCGTCCTCGGTCAGCCGCGCGATCCGCACCGAGCCGCGCTTGATGAAGTACACGATACGACTGGTGTCGCCGAGTTCGAAGACGCGCGTCCCGCGGTCCATCTCGCACATCGTGAAGATGTGTTCGGCCTGCGCGACACCGTCTTCACCGGTGTCGGCGAACAGCCGGTTCTGGCGCAAGTACCAGACCTTGTTGGCGTCGCTCATCTCGCTCATCCTACCACTTCCGATGGGAAAGAACGGTAAGCGGCCTTACCCGGATGCAGCGCTCAGTGGCCACCGGCCGGTCCCTGCACGATCTCGACCAGGTCCTGGGGCCGGATCCAGCGCGCCATCGCCGCGCGCAGCCGCTCCGGGGTGGCGGCGAGCTGCGCCTGCGCGTCGAGCCGGTCCTCGTCGAGCGGCTGCCCCAGCGAGGCGTAGTCGAGCAGCTCGCCGGCGACCGATTCGTACGACTCGTGGGCGACCGGGATCGACCCCACCACCAGCGCCTTCGCGCGCAGCAACCGGCCGGCGTCGAGCGGATGCCGTTGCAGCGAGGTCAGGTCGGCGACGACCCGGTGGGCGGCTGCCGCCACGTTCTGCGGGTCGGCCCCGTAGTTGATCGTGAAGCGGCTGCGGTTGCGCCCGGGGGCGAGCGTGGAGTCGACCGTGTACGCGTAGCCGTGGATCTCGCGCAAATCGTGGTACAGCAGCGAGGCGTAGAAGCCGCCCGTCAGGACGGTGTTGGCGAGCTGCAAGAGCGGCAGGTCGGGGTCGCGATAGGTCAGCGGCAGCATCTCGCCGAGCGTGACGTCGGCTTGGATGCGCCCGGTGGCCGGGACGTACGCGTTGGCGCTGCGGTTGGGCTTGATCGCGGGCGGGAAGACGTTGGGCCGCGGACCGCTCGCATGCCAATCGCCGAAGTATTTCTCGATCGTCGTGCGCGCCAGTTCAGGCGTGACGTCGCCGATGACGACGATCGTGGTCAGATCGGGCCGGTACGAGCTGCGGTAGAACGACTGCACGTCCTCGAGCGTGACCTTGCTCGCGGTCTGCGGCGTCGCGGTACGCCGGCTGGGATCGCCGGCCGGATACAGCGCGTCGTCGAGCGCGACCTGGGCGCGATACGCGGGGCTGTTGACCGTCCCGGTCAGCTCGCCGACGACCTGCTGCTTGACGATCGCGAACGCATCGGCGGGAAAGCGCGGGTGCAACTCGTCGTCGGCCAGCAACTGCACGCCGCGATCGAAGTCGGACGAGAGCACGTCCAGTCCGAAGCTCGTCCCGGCCGTCACGTCGGCGGCGATCGCGTCGAGCTTCGTCTGATAGGCGATACGGTCGTCGGTCTGGGTGCCGAACTCGAACAGGTTGCCGGTGATGTCGTCGATCCCGTCGAGCCCCGGCGGATCTTGCACGCCGGGGGTGTGCAGCACTTCGCCGCGCAGCACGACGGTGTGCGAAATCGACGAGGGGACGACGACCAGCTGGATGCCGTTGGGCAGCGTCGTTTGCGTCGGCATCACCGTCGCGGGCGCCACGCTCAAGTGTGCGAGGACGTTCTTGGCGAACGCCGGTAGCGGCGTGTTCGGGTTCGGCACCACGGTGTTGTTCTCGCCCTCGCGACCGCCGAACGCCGAGCCGGCGGCTTCCTTGGGCGTCGAGATCGCGACCGTCGCGGTGCTGTTGTCGTAGTCCGCTCGCAGGACGCGGTTGACGTCGTCGACGCTCACCTTCGACAAGCCGGCGAGATCGTCGTCGGGCGTGCGGTGCTCGACGGCCAGCGCCGAACTCCACGTCGAGGCCAGGCCGCTGATCGAGTTGACCGCAAACTGCGCCTGCGCGAGTTCGCGCTGCTTGGCGACCGCGACCAGCTCGGGTGGCACGCCGGTCTTCTTGTACTGATCGATCACCGCTTCGACCTCGGCGACGGCATCGTCGCCCTTGGTCGTCACCGGCACCGCCGCGCCGACCAGCGAGATGCCGGCTTTGGGATAGGTCTGCCCCTGTGCGAACGTCTGCAGCGCCTTGCCGGTGACTTGGAGATCGTAGAGGGCGCCGCGCGGGCTGTTCAGCACGTCGGAGAGGATCTCGGAGGCGAAGTAGTCGGGGTCGTCGTAGCCCGGGGCGCGATAGGCGACGAACGCCAGCGTGATCGGATCGGAACTGTTGTCGCGCAACGTGATCGGCGTCGGCGGCTGCAGATTCACCGCCGGCTGGGCGGGCACCGCGACCGACGGATCGTCGGCCCAGAGCGCCTTCACCTTCGCGATGGTCGCCTGCGGATCGACGTCGCCGGCGATCACGTAGATCGCGTTGTTGGGGTGGTACCAGGTATCGTAAAAGCGCCGCAGGTCCGGCGCCTGCAGTTGTTTGAAGCTCGCCACCGTGCCCAAGCCCGTGTCGGCGTAAGGCGTACCCGCCAGGACGTGTTGGATCGCCTTGGTGTAGAGCCGGTAGCTGGCACTCGAGTTGTCGCGGGTGACTTCTTGCGTGATCGCGCCGCGTTCTTGGTTCCAGCCCGCCTGCGCGTCGAGCACGCCGGTGGCGCGCGAACGCTCCAGGTGCAGCGCGATGTCGAGATCTTGCACCGGGACCTCGAAGAAGAACTGCGTGATCTCGTTCTGCGTGTCGGCGTTGAACGTGCCGCCGGTGACCGCCATCGTCTGCGCGAACTGCGAGGCACCGATCGTTCGGCTGCCGCGGAAGAGCATGTGTTCTTGCGCGTGCGCCGTCCCGGTCACCGACTCGTCGTCGGCACCGGCGAGATAGTTCATCCAGGTCGAGACGACCGGCGCCAGCGTGTCGCGCACGACGACCACCTGCATGCCGTCCGGCAAGGTCGCGCGGACGACCTCGACGCCGGGGGCGTTCGGCTGCGCCCCGGCGGGGGCACATGGACCGGCGAGGAGGGCGGCGCCGAGCGCCGCGGTGAGCAGGGCACGCAGGCGGATCATAGACCCTCAACGTTCCCAGCGGACGAGGCGGCACCTCGCGCATCGCAGAACGCCTCGGGTCGTGTCCGATGCCCTCCATGTCACCCGAGCGGCTGGTCGCGTCCGCGTGACGCTGGCCCGCCCCGAGGTCCGCAACGCCTTCAACGCCGAGCTGATCGCCGCGTTGCGCGACACCTTTCTCGCCCTCGGCCAGGACGCGAGCGTGCGGGTCGTGATCTTGGAGGGCGAGGGGAAAACGTTCTGCGGCGGCGCCGACGTCGCGTGGATGCGCGACTCGCTCGAGCTGAGCGAGGACGAGAACGTGCGCGACGCCGAGGCGATGTCGGACATGTACCGCGCGATCGATCGCTGCCCCAAGCCCGTCATCGCGCGCGTCCACGGCGCCGCGCTCGGCGGCGGCGCCGGGCTGTGCGCGGTAGCCGACGCGGTCGTCGCCGAGGCGGAGACGGTGTTCGGTTTCACCGAGACCAAGCTCGGCATTCTGCCGGCCGTGATCTCGCCGTTCGCGCTGGCCAAGATCGGCGTGAGCAACGCGCGCCGCTATTTCCTGAGCGGCGAGCGCTTCGACGCGCAGACGGCGCTCGCGATCGGCTTGGTGCACGAGGTCGCGACCGACGACGCGCTCGAGGGAACGATCGACGCCATTGCGCGCGAACTGGAGAGCGCCGGGCCGACCGCCGTCGCGGCGGCGAAGGCGCTCATCCCGCAGGTGCTCGCCGCGAGCTACGACGAGAGCCGCGCGCTGACGGCCCGCGCGATCGCGCGCCAGCGCACCAGCCCCGAAGGGCAAGAAGGTTTGCGCGCCTTCCTCGAACGCCGCACCGCCGGGTGGGCGCAGCAATGATGCGGCGCCTGCTGATCGCCAACCGCGGGGAGATCGCGATTCGGGTCGCGCGTGGCGCGCGGGAGATGGGCATCTCGCCGGTCGGCGTGTACTCCGACGCCGACGAACACGCGCTCTTTCGCGAGGTGCTCGACGCCTCGCTGCGCATCGGCCCCGGCCCGGCGAGCGAGTCGTATCTCGACGGCGAGCGGATCGTCGCCGCCGCCAAGACGCTGGGCGCCGACGCCATCCATCCCGGTTATGGGTTCCTCTCCGAGCGCGCGAGCTTCGCCCAGCTGGTCGTCGACGCCGGGCTGATCTTCGTCGGCCCGACGCCCGGCGCGATCGCCGCGATGGGCTCGAAGATCGACGCCAAGCTGCGCGTGCGCGCCGCGGGCGTCCCGGTCGTGCCGGGGTATGACGGCGAAGATCAGCACGACGACGTCTTGCGCGCGCACGCGCAGCAGATCGGGACGCCGCTACTCATCAAGGCGTCGGCCGGCGGCGGCGGTCGCGGGATGCGCGTCGTCGACGACCTCGCCCACTTCGACGAAGCGCTGGCGAGCGCGCGCCGCGAGGCCAAGGCCTCGTTCGGTGACGACGCGGTGCTGCTGGAACGCTACCTCGCGCGCCCGCGCCACGTCGAGTTCCAGATCCTCGCCGACACCCACGGCACGACCGTTCACCTCGGTGAACGCGAGTGCTCGATCCAACGCCGTCACCAAAAGGTCATCGAAGAGGCGCCCAGCGTCGCGCTCGATCCCGGACTGCGAGCGCGGATGGGCGCGGCGGCGGTCGAAGCCGCGCGCAGCGTCGGCTACATCAACGCCGGCACCGCCGAGTTCATGCTCGACGACGACGGCGCGTTCTACTTCCTCGAGATGAACGCGCGCTTGCAGGTCGAGCACCCGGTGACCGAGCTGGTCTACGGCGTCGACCTCGTGCACGAACAACTGCGCATCGCGAACGGCGAGCGCTTGCGCTTCGCGCAAGCCGACCTCGTGCCGCGCGGCTGGGCGATCGAAGTGCGGCTCAATGCCGAAGACCCTGCCCGCGACTTCATGCCGCAAGCCGGTACGATCACGGCGTTCGAGGTGCCGCGCGCGCCGGGCGTGCGGCTCGACGCCGGCTTCGCGCGCGGCAGCGAGATCCCGGTCTTCTACGATTCGTTGCTGGCGAAGATCATCGTGTGGGGCGCCGACCGCGCAGCCGCCGTGGCGCGTATGGACGCGACGCTGCGCGAGACGACCGTCGCCGGCGTAGCGACGAACCTGCCGCTGCTGCGGGCAATCGTCGCCGACGACCGCTATCGCGCCGGCGAGACGACGACGCGCTTTCTCGAAGAACGGATGCCGGGCTATGCGCTCGGCGCGCCGCGCGCCGACCTCGAGGCGAAGCGCCGCGTCGCCGCCGCACTCTTGGCGGATGCCGCCGATTGGCGGCTCGGCCGTGTCGGCGTCCCGCTGGCGTTCGCGATCGACGGCGAGCAGGTGAAGGCCGAGGCGACGTTCGATGGTGCGCGCTGGCTGCTCAGCGGCGGTCTCGAGGGCGCCGTCGTCCCCGATGCACGCGGCGCGAACCGGACTGCCGACGGCGGCACCGTCGCGCTCGACGGCCGCGTCGCCCGCTGGACGTGGCCCGCGCCGCCCAGCGCTGCCGCCGAGCACGGCGGCCACGGCACCTCGTCCGGTGAGGTAACGGCCCCGATGCCGGGCAAGATCGTCAGTGTGACGACCGACGTAGGCGCCGAGGTCGACGAGCACGCACTGCTGGTCGTCCTCGAAGCGATGAAGATGGAACACCGC
>Ga0181531_10001198_pt1 | contig 16571 bp, 14 predicted proteins | sample PEATcosm2014_Bin_38_FD_119743 | JGI IMG/M metagenome (GOLD analysis project Ga0181531, IMG submission 119743) | Peatland microbial communities from MTU Mesocosm Facility, Houghton, MI, USA - PEATcosm2014_Bin11_10_metaG | ecosystem: Environmental > Terrestrial > Soil > Wetlands > Peat | place... | reverse complement strand
GGCGGCCGATCACGACATCAACGCCTACATCAGCCTGCTTCGCCGCGACGGCAATATCACTTTGGTCGGTGCACCGGAAAAGCCACTGGCATTGGCGGCATTTGGGCTCATTATGGGGCGGCGCAGCTTATCCGGCTCTCCGATCGGCGGCCTGCCCGAGACCCAGGAGATGCTCGACTTTTGCAGCCTGCACAACATCACTTCGGACGTCGAGGTGATCCCCATTCAAAAGGTCAACGAAGCCTACGAGCGGCTGGTCAAGTCGGATGTGAAATACCGCTTCTCGATCGACATGGCTTCGCTGAAATCCGAGTAACGGCGGAACGAGGCGGTCTCGCTGCGGAGCGGTTCGGTCCAAAACAGTTTCAAACCATTGTCAGGAGAATCAAATGCAGAAGCGCAAATTGGGAAAAAGCAATCTGGAAGTATCGGCTCTTGGGCTCGGTTGCATGGGAATGAGCTTTTCCTACAAACCGTTCCCGGAAAAGCATGAGGTCATCGCTCTTCTCCGCGCGGCGGTTGAGCGCGGCGTCACCTTCTTTGACACGGCAGAGGTCTACGGCCCGTTTAACAACGAAGAGCTTGTAGGCGAGGGCCTTGCTCCGTTCCGCGGGCAGGTGGTGATCGCCACGAAATTTGGATTCGACATCAATCCCGACGGAAGCCGCGGACCGAAGCCGGTGAACAGCCAGCCTGAGCACATCAAGCAGGCCGTGGAAGGCTCGCTCAAGCGGCTGAAGACAGATGTCATCGATCTCTACTACCAGCACCGCGTCGACCCCGACGTGCCCATTGAAGACGTTGCGGGAGCGGTGAAGGATCTGATTGCGCAGGGCAAGGTCAAGCACTTCGGCATGTCTGAGGCGGCAGCCAAGACGATCCGCCGCGCACACGCTGTGCAGCCGGTGACGGCGGTACAGAGCGAGTACTCGCTGTGGTGGAGACGGCCGGAGGAGGAAGTGCTGGCGACCCTGGAAGAACTTGGCATCGGCTTTGTTCCGTATAGCCCGCTGGGCAAGGGTTTCCTGACGGGCAAGATGGACGAGAAGACCACGTTCGACAGCACCGATTTCCGCAACAGCGTTCCCAGGTTCAGCCCCGAGAATCGCAAAGCGAACCAAGAGATGGTTGATCTGCTGAGCAGGATCGCTGAGGAGAAGAAGGCCACGCCCGCCCAGATCGCGCTTGCCTGGCTACTGGCCCAGAAGCCATGGATTGTTCCCATCCCGGGGACGACGAAGCTTCATCGCCTGGAAGAGAACATCGGCGCCGCTGCCGTCGAACTCACCGCCGGCGATCTGCGGGAGATCGAGAGCGCGGCTGCGGAGATCAAGGTGCAGGGCGCTCGTTATCCCGAAATGCTGGAGCAGATGACGGGCCGCTGACGCGTTCTGCCGGTGACCGCAAGGATCCGAGGATAAAGAACTCCTCGGATCCTGCTTTGGGCCCGAGTGTTTCGCGCCGCGAAGAACAGGCTCTAGCGCAGTGCGGACCAGATGGCCAGGTCGACTCCTACCATGAGGACTGCAGATGCGGGGATGAGGAGCAGGGCCTTCTTGAGGCGCAGCGGGTCGCCGCCGGCGATGGCGCCGATAAGCCGCGAACTGACGGCCAGCCCGGCCCATCCACAGGTGATGACGAAGCCAATGGCGGTGCCGCTCATGCGCGGAAAGGCGTTGCCCACGATGGCCAGGGTGGTGGGGAAGACCGGCGCCATGGAGAGGCCGGCGATAAAGACCAGGACAAATGCAGCCGTGGGCTTGCGGGTGCGGAGCATGAGAAATGTGGTGACGGCCATGGCGACGGAAGCCGCAAGGGTGACCGTGACCGCGGGGACGCGGATGAGAATGGGCGAGACGCCGACGCGGCCGATGAGCAGGCCGAGGGCGAATCCGAGAGAGAGGATGTTGAGGGCGCGCGACTCCGGAATGCCCTGGGCGATGAGGTGGCGTGGGAGCCAGTTCCACACGCCGACTTCGCAGGTGATGTAGAGGAACAGGAAGAATCCGAGCAGAAAGAGGAGGGGCCGGCCGAGGACGGGGCCCGCATCGGCAAGAACAAAGCCCGCCGCGCCGGTGGGGGTCGGCATTTGGGTCACGGCCTGGATCGCGAGCGTGACCACGGTGAGGGACGCGACGGTGTAGCAGAGTCGAACCCAGTTTCTCTTGAAAAGATTGGCGGAGATGAAGGGGGTGGCGAGCCCGCCGAGGCCAAAGAAGAGATTGACGAGGTTCAGCGCGGTGGCGCGATGCGCCTCGCTGACGCCGCTGACCAGCGCGTTGGCGCCGGTAACCACGATGCCGCCGCCGACCCCGAGCAGAAACAAAAGGAAAACAATGCTGCGGAAGCCTTTTGCGCGCGGCAGCGAGAAGAGCACAATGGCAATGAAGGCGAGGCCAAGAATGAGGCCGAGCTTATCGCCTTCGCTGTCGAGGAGCGGGCCCACTCCCACGGAGGCAAGGATCAGTCCCAGCGCCTGGGCAAAGGCGATGGTTCCATTCTGGGTGGGGGTGAGGTGGAAGCGATCGGACAGGTCGGGCAGGATGGTGCCCAGCATGGCGGCGATCATTCCATAGACGAAGATGGCCAGGATGGCTGCAAAGATCAACACTTGGCGGGCTTCCTTTCCAATGCCGGGTTCAGTCTACGAGGTCCCCGGTCCAACAGGAGTCACGTTTTCAATTTGAATGCGTCAGAATTGTAGCGCGCAGCCGCGTTGCGAGACCATCCTAGCCTGTCAAGTCGATACAGCGATTCCATCGGGAAACGGAGCTGATCCTTGGTCGATCTCTGGAATGACATCAAGCATTCGCTGCACATGTTCCAAAAGAACCCCGGCTTCACGATTGCCGCCGTAGCCGCGCTGGCACTGGGCATCGGGGCCAACACCGCCATTTTTACGGTGGTGAACGCCGTGCTGCTGAAGCCGCTCTCCTATCCCGACGCGGATCGTATTGTCGAGATCGAGTTGAAAGGCCAAGGGGGCAACGCTCCCATTGCTTCCATTCCCAAGTTTCACATCTACCAGGAACAGACCAACATCTTCAAAGACGTGGCCGCCTACGACTTTGCCGGTCCCGGCTTCAATGTGACGGGCGGCAGGCCGGAACTGGTGCACGGCATTCACGTCAGCGAGTCGTATTTCAGGGTTTTCGGCGTACCGATGACGCTGGGGCGCACCTTTACGCCGCAGGAGGATTTGCCGAATGGGGGAAGGGTCGTGGTGTTGAGCTACGGCCTGTGGCAGCGCAGATTTGGCGGCGATCGGAAGGCGATTGGCGGTTCCCTTTCACTGGGCAACGAGCCGTATACGATTATTGGAGTGCTGGGCAAGGGATTTCTCTCCGACCCTGAAGCCGACATCTGGCTGCCTTTCCAGTTCGAACCCAACAGCACGAACCAGGGGCATTTTTTCCAGGCCGCCGGCATGCTGAAGCCCGGCATCACGGTCGGTGCGGCCAACGCGCAGATGAAGGTCGCCTTCCAGCAATTTCTCCGCAAGTACTCGCTGCCCAACCGGGATCCCCAAGGCGGATTCGCCGTGGAACCACTGCGCGACTCGATTATTGGCGACGCGCGAAAGTCGCTGTTTGTGTTGCTGGGCGCGGTGGGCCTGGTGTTGTTGATCGCGTGCGCCAACGTGGCCAACCTGCTGCTGGTGCGGGCTACCGGGCGCAAGCGGGAGTTCGCCATCCGGTCGGCGCTGGGCGCGAGCCGGGTACGGATTGTGCGCCAACTGCTGACGGAGAGCGTGATGCTGGCGGTGACTGGCGGCGTGCTTGGACTCCTGCTGGGCTTTATCGGCGTGCGGGCGCTCCTGGCGATCAGCCCCGCCGGGCTTCCGCGCATCGGGGAGGACGGCTCCGCGATCGGCGTGGACTGGCGCGTGCTTGGATTCACGCTGGCGGTCTCGGTGTTGACCGGAATCCTCTTCGGCCTCTTTCCTGCGTTCAGTGCTTCGCGCGCCGACTTGAACTCCTCCCTGAAGGAGGGCAGCAACCGGTCAGGGACAGGGTTCCGGCAGGGCAAGGCGCGCGCGGTGCTGGTGATGAGCGAGGTGGCGCTGGCGCTGGTGCTGCTGGTTGGGTCCGCGCTGCTGATTCGAACGTTCCTTGCCTTGCACGGCGTGAATCCGGGGTTCGACGCGCGGAACGTGCTGACCATGGAGATGTCGCTGACCGGGGACCGCTACGAAAAGACCGCGGGCGCGGCGCAGCTTTCGTTCGATGGCCGCGAACGGCTCAACGCGATTCCGGGAGTGGAAGACTCCGCCACCACCTGCTGCCTGCCGATCCAGGGCCAGTTTGGCTTGCCCTTCGCCATCGTCGGGCGGCCGGTGGACCAAGCGAAGGGCGAACCGGACGCGGGCTGGATGAATGCGTCGCCGGGCTACTACAGGCTGTTCAGAATTCCTGTTTTCCGCGGCCGCGAATTCAGCGAGCACGATACGGCCGCCGCTCCCGGCGTGATTCTCGTAAATGAGACTTTGGCGAAGAAGTTCTTTCCCAATGAGAACCCCGTAGGGCAACAGCTGCTGGTCGGCAAGGGCATGGGCCCACCGTTCGAGGAGCCGCCGCGGCTGATTATCGGGGTGGTGGGAGATACCCATGAAGGCGGCCTCAGCCACAACCCCGGCCCGCTGATGATTGTGCCCGACGCACAGGTTTCCGATGCGATGACCGCGCTGAATGCGCGCATCGTGCCGATGCGTTGGGTGGTCAGGACGCACGGCGATCCGCACCAGGTCGTCTCGGCTGTGACCGAGCAGCTGCGCCTGGCCAGCGGAGGCTTTCCCGTGGCGCACGTGCGGACGATGAATGAGATTCTGGCGCGATCCACTTCCCGCGAGAGCTTCAACATGATGCTGCTGACGATCTTTGGCGGCGTCGCGCTGGTGCTGGCCGCGATCGGCATTTACGGCTTGATGTCCTACTCCGTCCAGCAGCGCACGCAGGAGATGGGCATTCGCATGGCCCTGGGCGCGGACCGCGGCACGATCCGCAAGCTCGTAGTGTGGCAGGGCATGAAGCTGACCCTCGCGGGCGTGATTCTGGGGGTTGCGGCGGCGTTCGGGCTGGCGCGATTCATTGCCAGCTTCCTCTTCGGAGTGAAGTCCTGGGACCCGGCCGTCTTTATCACGGTGCCGGTGATTCTATCTGCGGTGGCGCTGCTGGCGGTGTGGCTGCCGGCGAACCGCGCCTCGAGGCTGAATCCGATGCAGGCGTTGCGGGAAGAGTAGTGGGGTTTTGGCAGGGCTTCCGGTCTCGCGGAGCGCGCGGCCCGATGGCGCTCCATTAGACTGGTAGGGCAATGGGCTCCAAGCACAAATGGGGATGGGCCGCGCTGGCGGCGGGGATGACCGCCGGCCTGGTCTTCCTCAGCGGCTGCGGGACGCCGGGTGCGCCCATGCCGCCCTCGCTCCACTTGCCCGACCGGGTGACGGACCTGGCCGCTTCGCGCACCGGCAACCGGGTTTCGCTGACCTGGACGATGCCCAAGAAGGACACGGACAAGCTGCTGCTGGAGAGCGATGTGCAGGTGCGCGTGTGCCGCAAGGAAGGCTCCGGACCGTGCGATGCGGCGGGCGGCGGCTTGCAGTTGGAGCCGGGAGCCGAAGGGGCTTTCACGGAGACGCTGCCGCCGGCGCTGGCCAATGGAGCGCCGCGGCTTCTCACCTATTTTGTTGAACTGAACAATCGCAATGGCCGCTCGGCGGGGGAGTCGAATGCCGGTGTGGTGCTGGCCGGGGAGGCGCCCGCCGCGGTGGGCGGACTGGCTGCCACGGTGCGCAAGGACGGCGTGGTCCTGCGCTGGACGCCGAACAGCGCCGCAGCCGGGCAAGCGGGTCGCACCGCCGTCCGCCTGCATCGCAAGCTACTGACACCCGAGGCGGACTCGAGGCCAAAAGCGCAGGAGAGCCTGCTTGCGCCGCCGCCTGAGCCGGTGGAACAAAGCCTGCTGGTGGATTCCGACCCCGAGGCGGGACGCGCCCCGGATCGGGCGTTGGACAAGGGCATCCGATTCGGCCAGTCCTATGAATATCGGGCCCAGCGCGTGATTCGCGTGACCGTGGACGGCAGGATGCTGGAGCTGGCCGGACCTCTCTCCGATGCGGTGCGCGTCGAGGCGCGGGATGTGTTCCCGCCCGCCGTGCCGACCGGGCTGGCTGCCGTGGCCACCGCGGCGGAGGCCGGCGGGGCGGCATCGATCGACCTGAGTTGGCAGCCCGGCGTCGAGGCCGATCTGGCCGGGTATGCAGTCTATCGCCGCGAGGGGGAAGGCGGCTGGCAGCGTGTTTCGCCCGCGGAGCCGATTGTCGGCCCGGCCTTTCGCGACGCACAGGTGCAGGCGGGCCACACGTACCGCTACGCCGTGACCGCCATCGATCAGGGCGGGCATGAGAGCGCCCGTTCCGCCGAGGCGGAGGAGACGGCGCCGGGTCCGTAAGAGTCCGGCAAAACGCCGCTGCGAAACTCCTTCACCAGCACAGGAAGAATTGCGGTTTTGGTAGAATCCTTGTTACGCGGAACGACGCGACGGCTGCAGGGCCGGCCGTGACGAGGTGGAGAGTGGGCATTCTCTTGGACCCGGAATTGGAACATAGAATTGCGATCAAGGTGCGAAGCGGGCGCTACGGGTCCCCTATCGAGGTGATTCAAGAGGGGCTTGAACTCCTGGAAGCTCGGGACGCGGTCGAGCAGACTCCCGCCGCGCAGAGCGAGCCTCCTATCTGGGAGACCATCGTCAGCCTTGGGGAGAAGCTTTCCGCGGAAGAGTGGGCGCAGGTTCCCGCCGATCTGGCGCGTAACGCGGATCACTACCTTTACGGATCGCCGAAAGTCTAGGCAACGATGGACGTCTTCGCGGATACGGCCTACTGGGTTGCGCTGATTCATCCCCGCGATCAATTGCACGGACGGGCGCGCGAGGCTTCCGCATCGATTACAGGCGCAAGAATTGTTACCAGCGATTGGGTTCTGATTGAACTCTTGAATGCTTTTGCCGAACGCGGCCAGAGCCTTCGTGATGTGGTATCAACCGCCGTTGCCGTTCTCAAGGCAAATCCAAATGTGATGGTGGTGCCTCAGACGCAAGAATCCTTCACAGGTGCGTTCGATCTCTATCGCGAAAGAACGGACAAAGGCTGGAGCATGACGGATTGTTCCAGCTTTCTGATCATGCGGCAGTACGGCATCGATACCGCCCTCACGTACGATAATCACTTCGAGCAGGCTGGCTTCAAAGCGCTACTACGTTAGACAATCATGAAAGTGGTCCTTCCTTGCCTGACCAACAAAAGAAGCATGCCGTGAGATACTGCCGCTTTTTATTCGAAGACGAGATCCACTACGGCGCTGTGGAAGATCGAGGCGGCGAGCCCTGGATCGTGGATTTGACCATGGCGCCGGAAGAGGACCTGGCCTTCCGGCTGGCGCACGGGCGGGCCACCTCATGGAGCTTCGACTTTGAGCCGATGGCCCTGAACGCAGCCGAGCTGCTGCCGCCGGTGACGCCCTCGAAGATCGTCTGCGTGGGCCGCAACTACCGCGACCACGCCAAAGAGTTAGGTAATGAGCCGCCCGCCGAGCCGCTTCTCTTCTTCAAGCCGCCCTCGTCGCTGCTCAAGCCGGAAGGAGTCATCCGGCTGCCTGCCGCCTCGGCCCGCGTGGACTTTGAGGGCGAATTAGCGCTGGTGATCGGGCGCCGCGTCCGCAATCTCAAGCCGGTGGCCGACTGGCGCGAGGTGGTTCGCGGGTACACGCTGGCCAATGACGTGACCGCCCGGGATCTGCAAAAGAAGGACGGCCAATGGACCCGGGCCAAGGGATTCGACACTTTTTGCCCCGTTGGCCCCGTGGTAAGCGACGAACTGGATCCCGAGGCAGGGCTGAACCTAGAGACCCGGGTGAACGGTGAGGCGCGCCAGCATGGCTCGACCCTCGACTTCCTTTTTTCCATCCCGGAATTGCTCGCCTATATCACAGCAGCCTTTACGCTGGAAGCCGGCGACCTGGTGCTGACCGGAACCCCCGCCGGGGTGGGGCCGCTGGCCGCCGGCGACCGCGTGGAGGTGTCGATGCCGGGCCTCGGAGTGCTGGCCAACATGGTGGAAACGGACGCGGACTGAACCCTTGAAACGCTTGGGATGTAACCGGCGTTCATCTCGCGCATCTGAAATAGCGGTAGACTGGTGCCGAGAGCGTTCCCGGAACCAAGCGCCCTTCCCCAGGAGGAATCATGTCGCAGAATCTGCTCGAACAGTTGCGCAGCTACACCGTGGTCGTCGCCGACACCGGCGACATGGAGGCGATGGAGAGGTTTCGCCCCCAGGACGCCACCACCAACCCCTCGCTGATCACCGCCGCGGCGCAGATGCCGCACTACCAGCCAATTGTGGACGGCGTGCTTGTGGACGCGCGCAAGGAACTGGGCGACAGCGCCGGCGACGAGGCCATTGCCAACCTCGCGTTCCAGCGGCTGGCCATCGCCTTTGGCAAAAAGATTCTGGACATTGTGCCCGGCCGCGTCTCCACCGAAGTGGACGCGCGCCTGTCCTATGAAACAGAGGCCACCATCGGGCAAGCGCGCAGCATCATTGCGGAGTACGATCACGCGGGCATCGGCCGCAACCGCATCCTGGTGAAGATTGCGTCCACCTGGGAGGGCATTCGCGCCGCGGAGGTGCTGGAGAAGGAAGGCATCCACTGCAACCTGACGCTGCTGTTCGGACTGCACCAGGCCATCGCGGCGGCGGAGGCCGGCGTCACGCTGGTTTCGCCCTTTGTGGGCCGCATTCTGGATTGGTACAAGAAAGATACGGGCAAGGACTTCCACGGCGCTGACGACCCCGGCGTTATATCCGTGACGAAGGTCTACAACTACTACAAGAAGTTCGGTTACAAGACGCAGGTAATGGGGGCCAGCTTCCGCAACATCGGCGAGATCACAGAGCTGGCCGGCTGCGACCTGCTGACCATCTCGCCACAGTTGCTGGCGGAACTCGAAGCTACCCAGGGCAGCCTGCCGCGCAAGCTCGACCCGGCGGCGGCGACGGCGTTTCCGCTGGAAAAGATCGTCGTGGATAAGGCGGCGTTCGACCGGATGCATGCGGAAGACCGCATGGCCACCGACAAGCTGAAGGAGGGCATTGAAGGCTTCTCCGCAGCGCTGGTCAAACTGGAAACTCTGCTGGCCAAGCGGCTGGCCGAACTGGAATCCCGCGCAACCGCGAGTGTCTGATTCGCGTCGTCACTGCCGGCATCGAAGGGCGGCCTTTCTTGGCCGCCCTTCGTGCGTCGGAGCATTCTCGGGAATTGTGTGGACCGGAATTTTGTAGGTATCCCACCCATTCCGCAGAAAAACGCGGAATGGATGGGGCACGGAAGTCTAGAGTAAATCCGAAAACTCTCTAGAGCGGGCCGCCAGTTGCAATCGCCTAGTGACACTGCTAACAAAGACCGCCTGCCCTGTTTAAAAGATGACGGTAAAGCCGATAAGCTATCTGGCATAGTTAGCAAATCAGGCTGTTGGCTGGCCCACTTGCCCTTGCGCAACGAGCGCGCGGCACATGCGGTGTTCAATTGTTGAAACGTAAGACCGCTGCCGGGCACGATACTGGCGTGGCCACAGATTGAAGAGCCGCCCGGCCGCAAGAAAGCAGACAGGCCGCGCGTCCACGGGAGGTGTGTATGCAGAATCATCCGCTCGAGCCCTTCTTCCACCAGGCAGTCCGCAATAGTTATGAGGGCAAGCTTGGACTGCACGATCCGGACGTGACCGGCTATGTGGCGCGTCTGCTGTGCGAGTTCTCCGAAGCCGATAACCTCTACAAGGTGCGCGACGAACTTGGCCGCCCGATCAAAGAACTGACGGAGATGATGCTGGCCGCAGACCCGGTGCACGGCACGGCGTCTTCCTTCGATGCGGAGCGCGCCGTGCGCAAGCACATCGGGGACTATGCGCTCTTTGTCGCCGGCATGTATCCCGAGGTCACGGAGACGGAGCGCCGGCATCGCCGCCACCGCCCGAGCCTCGGCGAACTGATCAACGCCGGCAAGGAAAGTTACTTCATTGTCAGCCAGTTCAACCTCTTCGAGTATGAGCAGGAAGCCCCGCTGTTTGCGCGGCTCTCCGACCGCTTTGAGCGTTGCATTCTGGGTCTAACGCTGGTCCGCGAAGAGCTGGGCCCGAGCAAGCCGCTGATGCTGCCGCCGCAGGTGAATTAGGTCTCTGACCGCGTGAATTCGTACTTTGAGGTTTGTGCTTTCCCACCCTTTCGCCAGGAAGAAGGCGAAAGGATGGGGCACGGAGGATGTTACAGAAACGATCGGTGAAAAAACTTAGGACCTACTCCGACCAGACGGCGAGCACGTTGCCGACGCCGTCGGAGAAGTGGAAGCGCCGGCCGCCGGGAAACTCGAAGGCCGGCACCACGATGCTGCCGCCGGCGGCAACAACCGCGATCTCCGTGGCCTTCAAATCAACGGAGTAGAGCACGATCAGGGGCGCATACTTCGGCGGTGCTTCATGCGCATCGGTCTTTGCGAAGCCGCCGCCCTCCACTCCCTGGCCCCCAAAGCTGATGTAGTCCGGTCCCCAGTCCTGGAAACTCCAGCCGAAGACTGTGGCATAGAACTGCTTGGTCCGCGCGATGTCGGTTGTGGTGAATTCGATGTAGCTGATCTTGTGGTTTTGTTCCGGATTGCTCATGACCTCTCTCCTTGGCGTTGAACTACGTGGAGTCGAGGGAAAGGCGGCTTGCGATGGGGCGCGGCACACCCTTCCCAGGTGTGCTTCCGATGCGCCTCCATCCACATTCCCTCAGAAGCAGGAGAGTGCAGGTAGAGCCCACTGATTCGTTTTAGAGCATTTTTGGAAATTGTGTAGACCGGAATTCTGTAGGTATCCCACCCATTCCGCAGAAAAACGCGGAATGGATGGGGCACGGAAGTCTACAGTCAATCCGAAAACGCTCTAAGGCGTGGACTGCCGAGGTACGAGATGAACGTACCAAAAGTCCGCGCGGCGTGCAATCGAAAAAACGGCTGCCCGCTAAAGGATGTAGCGGCTCAAATCCTGATCTTTCACGATGGACGCGACCATCTGCTTTACGTAGTCGGCGTCGATGAGAAAGACCTTTTCCGGACCGGAGGCAGTCATGCGCTCCAGATAGGGTAGCGGCGTGGAAGACTCCGCCTTGATAGCCTCGGAGAGCGTGGCGGCCTGCTCCTCGTCCGGCGCGCGGCGGGCCACGTCGGGAGCCAGGAAGCTCACGTCCTCGAGCACACGCTCCATGATGGTGTGCAGCCGGCGGGCGCCGATGTTTTCGGTTTGTTCATTCACCTTGAAGGCAAACTCCGCCATCTCGCGCAGCGCCTCAGGAGAAAACTCCAGCCTGACTCCCTCGGTCTCAAGCAACGCCGAGTACTGCTTGGTCAGCGATGCCTTAGGCTCGGTGAGAATGCGGAGAAAGTCATCCACGGTAAGCGACTGTAACTCGACCCGGATAGGGAAGCGGCCTTGTAACTCGGGGATAAGATCGCTGGGTTTGGAAACATGGAAGGCGCCGGCGGCGATGAAGAGAATGTGGTCGGTGCGCACCATGCCGTAGCGGGTGTTCACCGTCGTTCCCTCGACGATGGGCAAGATGTCGCGCTGCACGCCCTCGCGCGAGACATCGGGCCCATGCCCGCCCTCGCGGCCGGCGATTTTGTCGATCTCATCCAGGAACACGATGCCGCTCGACTCGACGCGCTCGGTGGCCGCGCGGTTCACCTGGTCCATGTCGATGAGCCGGCCCTCTTCTTCCTGCACCAGGTAGTCGAAGGCGTCGGCGACCTTCATCTTGCGCTTCTTCGAGCTGCCGCCGAAGATATTCGGCAGCATGTCCTTGAGGTTCATCTCCATGTCCTCAAGGTTCTGGTTCGAGATGATGCCGAACTGCGGCGTGCCGCGGTCGCGCACATCCAGCTCCACCTGTCGGTCGTCGAGCTTGCCCTCGCGAAACTGCTGGCGCAGCTTTTCGCGCGAGCGCTGATAGCTCTCAGTGCCGGGCAGAGTGAGCTGGCCCTCCTGCGCAGGAGGCGTTTGCGGCGGAGGCGGCAGCAGCACGTCCAGCAGGCGCTCCTCGGCGTTGATCTCCGCGCGGTCTTCCACCTCTTCCAGGCGCTCCTCGCGCACCATGTCGATGGCGATCTCGACCAGGTCGCGGATGATGGACTCGACGTCGCGGCCCACGTAGCCCACCTCGGTAAACTTCGAAGCTTCCACCTTCAGAAACGGCGAATTGGTCAGCTTAGCCAGCCGGCGCGCAATCTCGGTCTTGCCCACGCCCGTAGGGCCGATCATGATGATGTTCTTGGGCATGATGTCGTCGGCGATGTCGGGAGGGAGCTTTTGCCGGCGCTGGCGGTTCCTGAGGGCGATGGCCACCGCACGCTTGGCGGCGCGCTGCCCTACGACGTGCTTGTCGAGCTCGGCGACGATCTCGCGCGGGGTCAGCTCGTCCAGCGAGAGATCCTGTTCTTCGGCGGATGCGGGGAGGTAAATGGCCATGGATGAATGCGGCCGGCGGAAGCTATCCGCTAGCTCTTCAACTCCTCAATCGTGATGCGGTCGTTGGTATAGATGCAGATTTCGCCGGCGATCTTCATGGCTTTTTCGGCGATCTCGCGGGCGCTCAGATCGGTGTTTTCAATCAGCGCGCGGGCCGCGGCCGTGGCATAGGGGCCGCCGGAGCCGATGGCCGCCAGCGGCTCGTCGGGATCGATCACATCGCCCGAGCCGGAGATGAGGAAGGTCTGCCCCTGGTCGGCCACCAGCAACAGGGCCTCAAGGTTGCGCAGCATCTTGTCGGTGCGCCAGTCCTTGGCCAGCTCGACGGCGGCGCGGTTCAGGTTGCCCGCGTACTGCTCCAGCTTGGACTCGAAACGCGCAAACAGCGAAAAGGCGTCGGCGGTGGAACCGGCAAATCCGGCGAGAATCTTCTCCTGGTAGAGGCGGCGTATCTTTTTGGCAGAGTGCTTGAGCACATGTTCGCCCAGGGTGACCTGGCCGTCGGCGGCCATCACCACCTGGCCGTTGCGCCGCACGCAGATGACGGTGGTGGATCGAATCAGGGAATGCTTTGCCGTGTTGGAAATCGGGTTCAAAGCCAAGAAAAACCTCAGGAAACGGGGCGTCCGGCAGGCCGGAACCCATTCAAGATGCAGTCACGAGTATATCGCAGCGGAAACCTTGGACATTGCCGCACCGCACGCCACTTTCGACCGGATTCCGGCTGGGGTATCCTCTAGGGGAGGACTTGGGGTGAGTCCCGCGCAGAATGACCCTCCAAAACGCAAATGAGTGGCAGGTTGCCGCAGGGTTGATCCTGTTGGCCGGGCTAGGCGTGTTCGTGCTCTGGCTCGGCTTGCACAAGCGGCCCACGCCAGCGGAGTTGGAGCGCGCGCGCCGCGAGTTCCTGGTGCAGTCCGGCCGCCTGGTGGACGGTATGTCGCTGGATGTGTGCGAGGTGGAAGCCGAGGATGGCCGCACCCTTACCATGCTGGTTTACCACTATCGCATCGCCGGCGTGAACTACGAATGTTCCCAGGACATCACCGATCTACCCGGCGCTGTGGACGCCGGTCAGGTGCGAGCGGGCTTCCCATGCACCATCCGTTATCAGCCAGGCAATCCGCAGAATAGCATTGCGGTTGCCGAGAACTGGTCTGGAATGCGCAGCGGCCTTCCCGTGCTGCCGGAGCTCGAAGACCCCGCGCCGGCCGATTTGAGCCACCTGCGCCCCGGCCGCGGCTGACCACCCGCGGTGGGGCCAAACGCCGCTTGCGCGGCCGATTGAAGGGGCTAGAGCAGTTCTCCCGAAGGTGTAGAGGGGGCGTGGACCGGGAGGTCCACTCTACAACCGGCCGGGAGGTCGGCGCTACCCGTCCTTGCAGGCACCGGCAATCTATAGTCCGGCAGAGAATCACACTATACGATTAGTCAAAATGCTCTAATCCCAGCGGCGGGGTGCGCCGTCTGTGCTCCGGGTTAGTTTTTGTAGCAATGCATGGGGCGCGGCGCGGTTGGCGGGCTATACCCACCCCCGGTTACACTTCTGGTATGCACGTCCACGCGGCGCCTTCTTCGCCCAGCGCAGGCAGGACACAATCCGTGCTGCGTATCTCCCTGGTGGCCACCCTCGCCTATGTGGCGGTGACCTTTGTGGCCGGACTGCGCGCGCACTCGCTGGCTCTGCTGTCCGAGGCCGGGCACAACGTCTCCGACTTTCTCGCGCTGCTGCTGAGCTTTGCCGCTGTCTACTTCCAGTCCCGGCCCGCCGATCACTCGAAGACCTTCGGCTACCAGCGAGCCGGAGTGCTGGCCGCTTTTATCAACGCTGCCACCCTCATTGCAATCTCCGTCTGGATCGTGATCGAGGCTGTCCACCGGCTCTCGAGCCCGGTGGCCGTGCAGCCCAGGCTGATGATGATCGTGGCCGCAGCCGGCGTGGTGATGAACGGGGTGATTGCCGCGCTGCTATGGGGCGTGGCCCGCGACGTCAACCTGCGGTCGGCCTTTCTGCACATGGCCGGCGACACGCTTTCGACAGCCGCCGTCATCGCCGGTGGGGCGGGCATCCTGCTGACCGGGCAAAACTGGATCGATCCCGTCCTTTCGCTCGTGATCGCCGCCTTCATCCTCTGGTCCAGTATCGGGATTGTGCGCGAGACACTCAACATCCTGCTTGAAGGCACGCCCCGCGGGGTCTCGCTGCCTGATATCCGCGCCGGCATGGAGGCCGTCGAGGGCGTCATCAACGTGCACGATCTGCACGTCTGGAGCCTGGGCTCCAACTCCCGCGCCCTGGCTTGCCATGTCACCATCTCCGACATCCCGCCCTCGGAAAGCGCCTGCATCATCCTCAAGCTCAACCATGTGCTGAAGGAGCACTTCAATATCTGCCACACCACCATCCAGTTCGAGCACACCGGCTGCGAAGTGCTCGAGGGCTGCGTCGTTCCCATCGAAGAGATGGCCGGCAGACGCAGCCACGGCCACGCCCATTAGTTCCGCTTGAGGAGGTTTTTGGCTTGCCCCGTCTTCGTGTAACTCTTGTAGTTTTCTGCCTGATTCTGATTTCCTCCGCGTCCTTTGTTGCCCATTCCGCGCCTCTTCCGGCGCAGGCCGCCTCGCCCGCTCCCGCCCAGCTCGAAGCGCTCGCAGGCGAGTACACGGTCCGCGTGGAAACCGATACGCTGCTCAGCTTTTTTGCGCAGGATGGAAGATTCTACGGCGAGACCGCTACGCCGCTCAGCTTCTATGTGCAGGAGGGAAAGCTCTTTGTGGAGAGCGAGCGTAACGTTCCAACCGAGTTGAAACCGCTCTCCGCTCTGGAATTTGGAAGCGCCAACTCGCGAACCACTCTAAGCTTTACCCTCGACGCTTCCGGAACCGGCGCCGGTGTTGCTTTCTCAGACCAACCCGGCTCCGTGTATTTTCGGACCGGCCCGCCTGTCCATCACACCTTTCACGATTACCAGCGCACCGAAGTCATGATTCCCATGCGGGATGGCGTCAAGCTCCACGCTGTCCTTCTGAAGCCAGCCGATATCGCCGGCCCGCTTCCGTTTCTTATCATGCGCACCCCCTACGGAGTCGGAGACGTGACCCGTGCATCTTTCTTCGGCGGTCGTCCGGAACTCGCCCGGTCGGGCTACATCTATGTCGGCGAAGACATTCGCGGCCGCTACAAGAGCGAGGGGGAGTTTGTGATGAGCCGGCCTCTGGCCGACCACAAAGATCCGAAGGCCGTCGACGAGAGCACCGATACCTACGACACCGTGGCCTGGCTGCTGGCCAACGTCGCCGGCAGCAACGGGCGGGCGGGATTCATAGGCACCAGCTATCCGGGCTTTCTGGCCATGATGGTGGGCATCGACCCCCACCCGGCCGTTAAAGCGATCTCTCCGCAGGCGCCGATGATCGATGTGTGGATGGGCGACGACTTCTTCCACAACGGCGCGTTTCGCCAGAGCTATGGCTACGACTACGTGATGGGCCTGGAGTCCAGCAAGGAGGAGACCAGCGTCGATTACGGCAAGGAGAAGGACGGCAAGCCGCGCGACGGCTTCGACTACTTCCTCGAGCGCGGAAGCTTTGCCGAGGACGTGAAAAGGTCAGGCTCGAAGACCCTCCCCACCTGGAAGCTCTTTCTCGAACACCCCACCTATGACTTTGTGTGGGCCTCCCGCGGCGTCGAGCACTCGCTCAACGCAGTTACGGTGCCAACACTTTCGGTGGGCGGCTACTACGACCAGGAAGACATGTTCGGGCCGCAGATTGAATACACGAGCCTTGAGCCGCACGACAGCAACAACAAGAACTTTCTTGTCCTCGGGCCCTGGCGGCACGGCTCCTGGTACACCTCCTTGCGGCATCTGGGCAACCTCGACTACACCGAGCCGATCGGCAAGGAGTATCGCGCGCAAATCGAGGCGAAATTCTTTGCCCACTTCCTGAAGGATGAGCCGGGCTTCGACCTCGAAGACACAGGCAGCTTTCAGACCGGCTCGAATACCTGGAAG
>Ga0181531_10001197_pt1 | contig 16580 bp, 6 predicted proteins | sample PEATcosm2014_Bin_38_FD_119743 | JGI IMG/M metagenome (GOLD analysis project Ga0181531, IMG submission 119743) | Peatland microbial communities from MTU Mesocosm Facility, Houghton, MI, USA - PEATcosm2014_Bin11_10_metaG | ecosystem: Environmental > Terrestrial > Soil > Wetlands > Peat | place... | reverse complement strand
CTGTTCGCCAAACTGATGGCCGGCGAGAACGTCATCGCGAGCGCGGGCGCTTTCAGCCACCATTCGCATCCCGTCGACCTGGTGCTCAACACGTTCATTCCATGGGCAGGGCAGTCGACGCCGCATACCATCGTCGTCTACGTGTGGGCGCTGCAAAAGTTCTTTGAGGTCACCGAGCAGCCCCGCTCGCTCTACACGCTGGTCTATCAGCTCAACCCGGAGCCGGCCTTCTGGGACCGGTATTTCTACGTGATCGGTTCGCCGACCGAGGGCGTGGGCGCGCCGGTCGAGCGCGGCATGGTCGTGCCGGTGCCGGAACGCTTTCGCAAACGGTTCGGCACGGCGGCAATCGTGGCGCCGGCGCCGGTCGCGAGCGGGAGCGCCTGAGGCGTGCCCGGCGACGAGCAGTCGCTGCTCGCGCAGTTTCGCGCGGCGGCCAGCGCGGGGACGATCTCGGATGCAACGATCGCGGGTGTCTCGGTCGTCTTGGTCCCGCTGGGGCTGACCAGTCTGGCCATCGCGAACGGCAACGCCGAGCCGTCCGGTGCCGACGTCGTCCTGCGCGCCACGGCGACCTTCAGCAATCTCGCGTGGGACGTCACGCTGACCGGAACTCCCGGTGGCCCGACGACGGCGTTCGCGTTGCAACTGCTGGCGTCGACCCGTCCGTGGACCTTCGGCGCCGCGTTCCCGGCGCTGCCGCAGTCGCGCTATGCGGCGCCGCGCGCGCCGGTCGTCGAACTGGTCGACTCGGTGCTCGCCCCGCTGGTCGTGGACGAGGCGACCATCGTCGTGCGCAGCGCCGACCCGGTGCCGCGGTTCAGCGGCTGGCTGGTCCTGGAAGGCTCGCGCCTGGAGCAGTACGAGTATTTCCTGGGCGGCGGCGCTCCCGTCTCGCGCCTGTGGTGCAGCGGTGAACTGCGTTTCGTCGACCGGCCCGCCGGCAACCCGCTGCTCTCGCTGCGGGCGGTCGCGCCGGCGATCGATCTGGGCATCGGCTCGCTGACCGACGTCGGCGTCGACCAGACGGGCCTTGAGCTCTCCAACGACGTGCCCGATCAGATGGCGCTCGGCGAGGAGCCCGCGCCCGCGACCTCCGCCGTCGAGCTGTTTGCGCTGCTGACGATCGGTCGCGTGCCGCCGCTCATCACCGGCACCGTCAGCGCGACCTTGCTGCAGGCGGACTTCGTGTGGACGCTGCGCGTGCGCTTCGACGATCCGCCGCGCCTCTCGCACGGTGTCGCCGCCATCGTCTCGCTCTTCAACGGCACGCCGCCCTCCGCGCTCGCGATCCCGCCGGGCCTGGCGGCGCTGGACGTGTTCGGCATCGACGCGATCGACATCGGCGTGATCCCGACCGCCGAGAGCTACGTCCCGGATCTGGACACGATCGCGATCACGCTGGTCTCGACGACCGCATGGAATCCGCCGGTCCCGTTCATCCAGATCACCCAGGTCGGCACGCGCTGGACGTATCAGCCCTCCTCGCAGGCGCTCTCGGTCTTCGGGAGTGTGTGGGGCTTGCTCACGCTGACGACGCCCGGCGGTACTCCGATCGTCCAGAGCAACGGCGAACTGGTGCAGTTGCTGGTGACGGTCGCGCTGCCCGCACTCGACATCGCGGCCAGCACGCAAACGCCGATCGTCCTGCCGCTGGGCGACGCGTTCGGAGCGTATTTCACCGGGGCCAAGCCGGAGGTTCCGGCGACGCTGACGGTCGAGCAGATCGGGATCGAGGCGTCTCTCACCACCAAGACCTATCGCTCGTACTTTCGGGCGTTCGGCGATTGGGTGATCCCGATCGGGGCGGTCGACTTCAGCCTCGAGGAGCTCTACTTCGAGATGGTGGTCACCCCCAACGCCGTCTCGGCGCTCTTGAACGGCCGGCTCGCGCTCTCGATCCAGGGGCGCGCGCCGGCGCTCTTCGAGGCCAACGCGCGGTATCCGGGTGAGGGCACGTGGGAGTTCGCATGCGAGCTGTACACGAGCGACCCCGACGAATCGATCGACGTCATCCAGTTCGTCATGGCGTTCTTCGGCTCGCCGCCGTCCGCCGATCTGCCCGTCTCGCTCGAGATCACCGAACTGCGCGCGACCTACAGCACCGCGACCGGCAATCCGTTCTCCGCTCGCGCCACCGTCATCGGACGGTGGGACGCGCAGGATCTCATCGGACTCACGCTCTCGCTCAAAGCATCGGTCGATCTGCGCCGGCAGGCGGCCACCAGCGGCACGGCGCTCGCGCTGCGCGGCGCGGTGCCGACCGACGGCGAGATGATCTACGTCGGCAGCATCTCGGGGACGTTCGAGGTCAACCGGCTCGCGATCACCGCCGGGCTCTCGTTCTTCGACAGCGAGAACACGTATCTGCTGCGGGTGATGTACCGCGAGGTCGGGATCGAAGCGGCCACCGCGTACCGCACGACCAACGAGAATCGGCATCAGGTCATCACCTTCCGACTGCTCGGCGTGACGCTCGGCAGCATCGTCGAGTACTTCGTCTCGCTGGCGAATCCGAATCTCAACTACGTCCTGCAGCCGCCCTGGACGTTCCTCAACAGCATCGATCTCTCGGCGATCACGCTGACGATCGACCCGACCGATCAGACGATCGAGCTGACGTACCGGGTCGGGCTCTCGCTGCCGTTCATGCGCGTCGACACGGTCGGTATCGTGTACGACCGCTCGAGCGGTGAACCGACGGTCGACTTCGTCCTGACCGGCCAGTTTCTCGATCGGGCGTACACGCCCGAGAAACCGCTGCGCTGGGACGCCGTCAACGACGCGCCGCCGGCCGTGCCGGGCGCCGGCAGCCAACTGGTCGACCTGCGCTACCTGGGCTTCGGACAGCACGTCACGCTGACGGGTCTGGTGAACTACGAGTCGGTCAACGACGTGCTGGCCGCGCTGCGCGAACAGATGCAGCCGGTCGAGCAACCCGACGTCAACCCGCTCGAGCAGCCCTCGGGCGACGATCTGCGCTTCGATGAGAACAGCCGCTGGATGATCGGCGCCGACGTGACCCTGATGGGCACCGTCTCGCTCGGTCTCATCTTGCACGATCCCGATCTGTACGGGATCGTGATCGCGCTGGCCGGTCCCGACGCGGGTGGTCTGGCCGGGCTGAGCTTCGAGCTGCTCTATAAGAAAGTCAGCGACGACGTCGGCGTCTTCCACGTGCGCTTGCAGGTGCCCGACGCGTTCCGCCAACTGCAGTTCGGCGCGGTCGCGATCACGCTGGGCATCATCACCGTCGACATCTTCACCAACGGCAACTTCCTGATCGATCTGGGCTTTCCGCACAACCGCAACTTCGATCTCTCGTTCGGGCTGCAAGCGGGGATCTTCATCGGCCGCGGCGGCATCTATTTCGGGCTGCTCAACGGCACCACGTCCAAGCGCGTGCCGAAGATCACCAACGGCTCGTTCGATCCCGTGCTCGAGCTGGGGATCGGCTTCGCGGTCGGCGTCGGGCGCACGTTCGAGAAGGGGCCGCTCAAGGCGGGACTCTACGTCGAGCTCGAGGTGCTCTTCGAGGGCGTGCTGGCGTGGTTCCACCCGACCGACGCCGGTGCGCCGACCGCGATGTACTACTGGTGCCGTGGCAGCGCGGCGCTGGTCGGCAAGCTGTACGGTTCGGTCGACTTCAAGGTCATCAAGGTCGCGGTCAGCGTCGAAGCGCATGCGGCGGTGACGCTGACGATGGCGGCCTACGAAGCGACGCTCGTCGAGCTCGACGTCGGCGTCGAGGTCCACGCCGAGCTGACGATCCTGTTCATCTCGGTCTCGTTCTCGTTCTCGCTGCAGTTGCGGGCCGACTTCACGATCGGCGAGCGCAGCACGCCGCCGTGGATCTTGGCGCCGGGCCAGAGCGGCGGTGGCGCCACCACCGCGCGCCTGCATTCGAGCGCGCACGCGACGCGCCGGCGCCACACGCGCGATGTCGCGCGGCTGACGCGCACCCCGCAGCGTCTCGCGGCGCTGCTCGCCGGCGACGATCCGTGCGCCGCCTACGCGCTGCACTGGGACCCGGCGGCGAAGGTCTTCCCCGGCGGTGCGACCCCGCAGGGCGGCGTGTTCATCGCGCCGGTCTTCACGATCGCCGACGTGCCGGTGGCGTGGTCGGGGACGCCACCACCGAACGACGACCCCGCCTACGCGATCGCGTTCGCGCTCTTCGCCGAGGGCGCGACGCCGGCGCAGGCGGGGTCGATCCGCGAGACGCACCGACAAACCGCCGACCACTCGACGCTGGCCGACGATCCCAGCGGCGTCGCGTTCAACCTGCTGATCGAAGCGATGATGCGTTGGTCGATCGACGCGCTGGGCATCGATCCGCTCACCGGCGCGATCACCCTGGGTGAGCTGAACGAGCTCGCGGAGCAACTCGACTGCCCGCAGACGCAGAGTACCGGTTTCACCTTCGCGAACCTGGATACGTTCCTGGGCAACAACCTGCGGCTGCTGGTCTCCTCCGCGCCGGCGGACGCAGCGTTGCAGCCGGGCGTGCTCTTCCCGATGATTCCGCAGGTGCAGTGGACGGCGCAGGGCGTTCCGCCGCCGGCCGATCAGCGCAGCTTCACCGACTACCAACCCATCGACGCGATCTACGAGGCCGAGGTCTCGGCGTACTTCGCGAAGATCGAGCCGACCGGGGCCGCGCAGGACGGCGTCGCCGCGGCGAGCGCGGACCTCGACGAGACCGTCGAGTCGATGGCGACGTTCCTCTTCCGCGACTACTTCCTGCTGATCGCCAAGGCTGCGACGCAGGCGGCGCTCGACGTGATGGCGCGCTTCCCGCAAACGGTGAGCGCGAGCGACTCACTGCGTTTGCTGGCCGACGCCTACGGGACCATCGAGGTGCCGTATACGGTCAGCGCGGGCGACACCGTCGAGCAGGTCGCAGCCGCCGTCGGCTACGGGACCGTCGAGCTGCTGCTGCTCAATCCGACGTTGCCGAGCGAGCTGGCTGCGGCCGCACCGGGTGAGGTCATCACCCTCACGCTCGGCGTGACGCCGGAGAGCATCGCCGCGGCCAACCCGGATTGGGGATTGACGGCGCAGCCGGCGGTGCCGCTGGGCGATCTCGCGGTCCAGGTGGCGCAGGACGAGACGCTCACCGCACTCGCGCAACGGATGGGCATCGACCCGGGCGCATGGCTGGCGACGCCGGCGCTGTTGGCGACGGAGAACCTGCTGCGGGGCGGCGCGTCGTTGACCCTGACCAACTTCTCCTACGCGAACACCGGCGCGCTGGCGCTGCCGCTGGTCGCCGCGCTGGTGTTCGTACGACTGGGACTGGGTGGTCCGCCGCTCACGCTGCCGCTCGCCGACTGGTACGCCCAGGCGATCGTGCAGCTCAACGGCGAGACGATCGGCGCCGACGGCTCGCTGCCGGCGACCGTCCTGGTGCCGCCCTCGTACAACGTGCTCGCGCCGGCGGTCAGTTGGACGACGCTGCCCGGCGACACGCTCGAGTCGGTGGCGGCGACGTTCGCGTTGCAGCAAAACCCGGTCGCCGAGGCGGACTTTGCCGCCTATCTGGCCGCGGTGCAGCAGCTCAACCCGAACCCGGGCGCGACGGTCGTGCTGCCCGACGCGACGATCCTGGTGCTCGCCGCGGAGACGCTCGGAACGTTGGCGCGGCGCTTGCTGCTCGACCTGACGGTTCCGGCGCAGGCAACGACCTTCGCCACCCTCGTCTCGGGCGCGAACGTGCTCGCGCCGCGGGCGGTCGTGCTCGCGCCGGCGGTCGTCGCGACGACGACCGCGAGCGACACGCTGCTCACGCTCGCGCAACGCTACGGCTTGAGCCTCGAAGAACTGGGCACGCGCATCGCCGGCCAGACGGGGTTGCTGGCCGCCTCGACCGAGCTGGTGCTGTTGGCGGTGCCGAACGTGCCGACGCTCGGCGTCGACGCGCTGGTCGCCCAGCTGACGTCCGGCGCGCCCGCGTCGACCATCGCCGGTCAAGTCTCGCGCTTCCTGTTCTCGGGGTTGCGCGTTCCCGCGCCGGTGCTCGGGACGGACGGGCACTATCACGCCACCGGTGCGCTGACCGGGTTGTACGCCCTGACCGGGCAGCAGGTCGTCGGCCCGGCGCCCGACTCGACGCTGCCGCCGACCGACGTGCGCGTGCAGCTCGACATCACCGCAACGCCCGCCTCGCCGTGGATCGTCTTCAGCGACGCTGCGGTCGTCGCTGTGCAGGAAGACCGGCCGCTGCTCGCGGCGCGCCACGCGCAGTTCGATGCGCTCAACCCGGCGCTGCGCTTGCCGGGGCGTTTGCGCGCGGGCCAGGTGGTGCGCACCGCCCTCGCCGGCCAGCTCACGGTGGCCATCACCGAAGAAGAGCTGGCCGAAGGGTATCCCGCGCTCACCCTCGTGCCGGACGTGCTGACGCCGCTGCGCGCCATGCCGCTCGGCCGCGAGACGCCGGTGCGCCACGGTCTGGCGCAGACGATTCCGTGGCAGGCCGCGGCCGGCGTGACGCTGCCGCACGATCCGGCCGACGCTGCCGTCGCCGGGACGCCGAGCGTGTGGCCGTTCCCCGCGGATCTGTTGGCGCAGGCGGCGCGCGATCGCACGACGCCGTTCGAACTCGACCAGGTCGATCCGCAGGCCGGTCCCGACGCGACGCCGACCGAACTGCCGGCGTACGCGTGGGCGACCACGGTGTCGCTCGCGATCCGGCGCATCTCCGGTCGCCCGAGCACCTACGAGCTGATCGGTGCCGACACGGCCGGCCGTCAACTGCTGCTCGAAGTCGTGACCTATTTGGAAAGCGCGCCGGAGGGCGAGAGCGCGACGTTGCAGTTGCTCTACGCGCTCTCGCCGGGAGCGGGGATGCCGCCCGGTCTCTCGTCGGACGCGATCATTCCGAACCGCACCTATCTGGTCAAAGGCAACGTCAGCACCGAGACGCACAGCGGCCTGCGCGCGCGCGCTCGCGCGTTGGGCGACGACGCGCTGCTGGTCGCGGCCGCGATCGACGAGCCGCTCGCGTTCACCACGCTCGCCTGGCAGTGCAGCGTCATCGGCGGAGGCGGGTTCTGGCTCGACTATCGCACCACCGACGGGAAGAGCTTGCCGGAGGCGATCTTCGCCGCCGACGGTACCGCCGAACTGACGCTGGTGGTGCAACTGACCTCGCAGACGACGTGGAATCCGCCCGCGCAGCCGGTGCGACGCCTCTACTCGTTCAACAACGTCGCGCTGGTCGGCCCCGGCATCGATCCGGCCTCGGTCGCGCTCTTCGCGCGCGCCGCCGACGCGAGCGAGACGACGCTGATCGCGACCGTCACGCCCGGCAACGTCGGCTTCGCGCTCGACCTGGTGAAGACGCCCACCGGCCCACAAGCGGACGCGCAAGATCAGTTGCGGGCTCGCTACAACCTGGTCGGCTACCAGCTGACCGCGACGACCGCGTTCGGCGCGAGCGAACCGGCGATGCCGGTCGGGCCGCAGACCAAACGCCCCGAGAGCGGCGCGCTCGACGCGCCCAGCGACGAGAACGTCTGGCACCTGGCGCAAGTTCTCCCCGTCCACCGCTACGCGCTGGCGCGGACGCTGCCGGCGATCCCGGGCCTCCCGCCGCCGGCCGACGATCCCTACGCGGGCATCAACGGGGCCGGGACGCCGCTCGACCCGGTGCTGGCCACGACGGGCGTGCGCCTGTGGTTCCAGGACGTACTCGGAAACGTCTCGGCGAGCGCGAACGACGCTGCGGTGAGCATCGACGTCGGCTACACCGATCCGGTCGTGGGCGTGGGCAGTTGGCCGGCGACGACCACCGGTTACGTCGTCACCGCCGCGAGCGTGGGCGCGACGCTGAGCGTGACGCTCTCGGCGCAGGCCGCCGGCGTGCTGCCGAGCTACGCGCAGCTCGGCAACGGCGCGAACGCCGACGCGGCGATTCAGCGCGATCGTTTCGCCCAGGTCTACTGGCAGGTGATGCAGCCCGACGTGACCGCGGCGCTGTTCACCACGCTCGAAGCCGATCCCGGCGAGATCGTTCGCGATCTCCCCGCCATCTCGATCGTCCCGCTGCAGCAGTACGTCGCGGCCGGTTGCGCGTGGTCGGGGACGCTCGCGACGCTGGCGTCGGTCGCGGTCGACGCGGTCGCGGCGCCGACGCTCGACGACGCGCTGACGGTGTACGGCATCGACTACGAAGCGCTCGGCAACGCCAACGCCGGTGCCGTCCTGGGCGATCTCGTCGTCGCGACCACTATCGCCGTCCCGCACGTCGTTCCGTTCGCCGACGGCGCGACGGTCGCGCAGTTGTGCGCGCCGCTCGATCCGGTCACCGTGCTCTCCGACGAGGACAACCTGGTGCTGCCGCTGCGGACCGGCGTCGAGCTGACGATCCCGCAGCGCACCGTGACCGTCACCGGCGTGCCCACCCTCGACGCGCTCACGCAGGCGGAGCGGTGCACGATCGCGACGCTCGTCGCGGCCAACGCCGCGCGCCCGAGCCTCCTGCAACCGGGTTTCGTCTTCACCTGCGAGGGGGTGCAGGTGATGGTCGGCCTCGAGCCGCCGTTCAGTGATGCGACCCTCGATGGTGTCGCGAGCGCGTTCGCGGCGGCGGGCGTGCCGTTCGACGCGACCATGGTCGCGGGTGCGAACGCGGTGCTGCCGGGGATGTTCCGCGAGGGTGCCGCGCTGTGGGTGCGAGGCTACGTCGTGGTCGCCGGCGACACGCTCGCGGTCAACGGTTCGGGCGCGTCGACGAGCGCGCTGGTCGCGGCCAACACCACCACGCCGGATCTGTTCTTCAGCGGAGCGCCGCTGTTCTTGGAGGCGACCAGCGACGCGACACAACTGCATGCCACGCTGGCCAACGCGGCGCGCACCTACGCGATCAGCCCAGGCGATCTGCTGCGTGCCAACGGAACGCTCGCGCCCGGAAGCGCGCTCGGCGTCCCGGGGCACGCCGCGATTCCGCCCGCTGCGCGGGTGCCGTACCGCATCGCCGAGGGCGACGCGCTGAGCACGATCGCCGCCCGCTTTGCGGGCGCCGACGGGACGAACCCCGCGCTCGCACTCGCGACCCCGAACGAAAACGTTCCCGGCACGGTGGCCGCCGACGTGTCGATCACGGTCGACGGATCGACCGTCACCACGACGCAACCCTCGTCGTTCGCGCAGGTCGAGGCGTTGTTCTCGCCGGCCATCGATCTCGCGCAGTTGGTGGCTGCGATCGCGACCGACGACGGCGTCCTCGCCGCGGGCGCACAACTGTATTGTCCGGCCGCGCAGCTGGGAGCGACGGCCTCGACCTTCGTCGCGGCGGCAGCGCGCTACGGCGTCACGCCGGCGCAACTGGCGAACGCGAACGCGGCGACCGACGCGCTGCTGGTGGCGAACGTCACGCTGGCACCCAAGCCCGGCACCGCGACGCCGACGCTGACCACGGCGAGCGACGACAGCCTGGTCTCGCTGGTGCGCCGGTTCGCGCTGGCCGGCGTGGTCACGACGCCGGCCGAGATCGCGGCGGCGAACCCGACCGCGCCGGTTCTCCGCGCCTCGGCGTTGCTGTTGCTGCCGCCGCCCGACGCAACCGTGGCGACCCAGCTCGGCGCGAGCGGCTGGCACTTCCCGGCCGCGACCTTCCCGATCCACGTCCAGCTGCAAATCGCGCGCGAGCGAACCGTGGTCGCGCCCGAGTTTCGCGGTCCCGACGCCGCGCCGGGACAGGCCGTGCGCGACCGGGCGGCGATCCCCGCGCAGCGCGATCCCAGCGCGAGCGACGGCTTGACGCTCGACGCGTTCGCGACCGCGATGCAGGGCGCGATCGAGGGACTGCGGGTGGCGACCGGGCGGGTCTTGGCGGAAGAGCGCGAGGTCGGCGGTACCGACGTGTGGGCGGTACTGTTCATGAGCGGCTTCATCAGCGCGGTCACGGTGACGCCGCCGCTGACGGTCCCCGGCGTGAGCGGACCCCAGCCGCGCTCGTACGCGATCCGGCCGCTCGCGACCAGCCTGATCGCGCGCGACGACGTCACCATCGAGGCCTACGATCCTTTGACCGGCCAGCTCACCGGCGAAGGACGGCAGCTCACCTTCCAAGGCGTCGACCTCGAGGCGTGGGCGCGCGCCTTCCTCGCCGACGTCGAGCTGCTGGCCTCGGCGCAGTACGCGGCGCCGGCGTATCGCGCCAACGCGGACGCGTTGACCGACGCGATCGCGGCGAAACAGCAGCTCGCGAGCGCGGTCGCGAACGGTCTGGCGCCGGTGCTCGACGGCCAGGAGCCGAGCGCCGATGCGATCGTGAGCGCGCAGCGCGCGCTCACCCAGAGCTTGCTGGTGAACCTCACCAACGGCTATGCGACCGCGGCGATGTTCCAGTACGACGCGACGGTGAGCTCGCCGTGGCAGACCGACCTCGCGCGCCTCTCGGGGACGGCGACCCAGCGCGGCGATCTGGCGCCCGGCGATGCGCAGCGCTCGGCCGGGATCGCCGGCGCGAAGACCTCGCTCGCCAGCGGGACGAGCTACGTGAACTTCGCGCTCTCACTGGCGGAGGCGGGCGCGGAACGCAACGTTCCGATGCACCTGAGGTATGCGCTGGGCGAGCTGGAGTTCGACGTCGCGCCGATCGACGGGTACGCGGCTTCCGATTGGCTGAGCTTCGTGCAGCCGCTCGACCAGGATCCGCCGGACGCGGTCGATGTCGACCTGGGCGATCCGGTGATCCCGATTCCGTTGCGAGCGTATCCGCCGCTGCCGGCGCTCTCGAGCCAAGCCGCCGAGTTCGTGGCCTCGCGCGACCTGGACGCCGCACTGCGCTGGACCTACGCCTTCACCTACGTCCACCAGAGCGCGGCCCAGGACCAACCGCACCTGCAGGTCGAGTTCAACCTCCCGCCGCCTCCGACGTCGTTCGCCGCCGCGACGCTCGACGACGATCTGTTCTCGGCGCTCGCGCAGTACGCACACGTCGCGGGTGCGCTGTGGGGGACGCTGAGCGTCCTGCCCGACCTGCCGGACGAGGTTCCGCCGAACGTCGCCCATGCCGTGCAAACGTTCGCCGATCTCGCCGCGCGCGTCGCGGGGCAGTGGACGACATATTGGAGCGGCGGCGCGAGCGCGAAGGCCGCGTTGCCGCAAGGCGAACTCTACGAGTTCGCGGTGACGCTGAACGCGCTCGAGGCCGGCGTGCCCGCGCAGTGGTGGTACGACACGCTGGTGCTCACGCGCGTCGAGGGCGAGGCCATCGCGTGGCCCGAGATCACCTGCACGACGCCGGCGGGTGTGACGGTCGAGCTCGATCATCCCGAGCCCGACGGCGATGAGCCGACCATGACGTACACGTTCCCGCCGAGTACGGTGCCGGCGTTCGTCGCGCTGGCGTTCACCTACCGCTTCGGCGGTCTGCACGTTGCCGACTATCAGAACGCGACCTCGCGGGTCTGGGTCGTGCGCAACGAACAACTGCTCGGCGAGGACGGGCCGGCGACGCAAGCCGCGTTCGTGTACCGTACGCCGGCACTGGCGTTCCCGCAGCCCGTCGTGCCGCTGCTCGAGTCCGACGAGCCGATCGGGATCGGTCCGTGGTCGGCCAGCGACAACCCGCTGGTGCCGGTCTTCGACGCGATCTTCGACGGCGATGCGGTCGACCGGCTGGTGAGTGTCGGGATCAACTATGCCTACGACCTGGTGCCGCCGACGCTCGACTCGCCGGCGATCGAGACGGTGCTGCCGGTTGCGCTGCAGCCGAAGTTCACCTACACGCCGACGACGCCGGCCGAAATCGCGGACTTCGTCGACGAGTGGTTCGGGATCGCACTGCCGGCGGTCGACGGCGGCAAGTGGGCGTTCGCGATCTCGATGTACTCGGCGCTCGACCCGCACCTCGACCGGCCGATCCTGCGGCTCACGCGGCTGCTCTCGCCGCTCGACGCGGCGGCGATTCGCGCCGGAAGGGCAGCCGCCGGACGGTAACGATATCGTCCTCATCATGCCCGTTGCCCAGCGCGGAAGCGCCATCGTCGTCGGCGGCTCCCTCGTGGGCTTGCCGCTCTGGTTGCCGGAAGCTGCTCGACGCGCGCGATCGCTGGGCGGCGGTCGCGCACGTTTCTTCGCCGATGGTCGGCGCGGGGTTGTCGACCGGGCTGCTCGACGCGCTCGCGCTGGCCGCCGGCTTGGAGGCCGAAGGTGGCGTTCGCGGCGTTGCCGGCGCTCGTGCCTTACGGCAGTACGAGACGGCGCGCCTGGCGGACGACCGCGAACAGGTGCAGGTCAGCATGGAGGCCACCAGCGACCTCCTGCGCACGGCGCACGCGCCGACGGCATAAGCTGCCCATAAGCTCGGTAATCCTGAGAGGAGGCTGGGATCGTCGGCACCAAGCGCGTCCCCGTGGATGCGACGCGGTTGTTCGCGTATCCCCTGCGCCCGTCGATCGTGATCGAGGCGCACGTTCCCTCATGCTCCGACTTCGCCGTTCTCATCATCATCTACGCGCAGCGGGCCGACGGGACGTGGCGAACGCTCTGGCACGGTGTCGCCGATCCGCTTGCCGTCGTGCCGCGCGAGCTGGTTGCGGGCGAAACGACGATTCGTGCCGGCGCGACCTTCACGGCGATCTCGGCGAGCGCGTCGTTCGACGGCCGCCTCGTCGCTCGCGCCGTGATCCAGGCCGGCACCGCCGAGCCGGAAGCGTGCGCGGCCACGATTGCCTCGTGGTCAGTCGGCGAGGGTGGTCCAGCGCGCGAAGCGCGGGTCGTTGCGGACCGGATCGAGGCGCGGATCGAGAGCGGTCCACGTGCGTGAGAGCCCGCTGCCGAAGTGTACTCGCGGCAACAGACGCAGCGCGCTCGCCGGCCGTCCTGCCGTGACGTAGCCGAACGCGGCGTCGAGCGTGCGTTCGTCGGGCACGTCGGCGTCGGCAGCGATGAGCGCGCGGAACCCGTTGACGGCTTCGCGGCGGCGACCGAGTTGTTCGAGCGCGAGGCCGATCACGGTGAGCGATTCGTCGCGCCTTCCGCGAGTTGATCGCGCAGGACGTGGTGGCCGCGAGCGCCGGCCCCTGACGGTTAGCGCTCGCGCTCGCGCAGCGCGGCCGTCGCCGCGGCGGTCGCGCGTTCACCGGGCACGGCGGAGGCGTCGAGTGCCGCTTCGACGGCGTCGCGATCGGCGGGGACGCGGTTCTGGCCGAGCTTCCATTTCCCGACGATCTGGGTGACGTGCAGCTCGAGGCCGACGATCGCGCCGAGCTGCTGGTCGACGTACGACGCCGGCGCGTCGTCGACGTGCCATTCGGGAGTACGGGTTCGCTCGTGCGCTTGCGTGAGCAGCGTGACGATGCGCCGCACGGCGTCGGCGTCGTCGCGTACACGTAGTGTGCCGTACGCGTGGACGGCGACGTAGTTCCAGGTCGGCACCACCCGGCCGTGCTCGCGCTTGGAGGGATAGTACGAGGGTGAGATGTACGCGTCCGGCCCGGTGAAGATCGCCAGCACCGGCGTGTGTTCGTCGACGCTCGTCCACAATGCGTTGGCGCGTGCGACGTGGCACAGCAACACGTCGGGTCGGTCGGGCGCGGCGAGCATCGGCAGGTGGTTGGCCGCGAGCGCGCCGCCGTATGCGCTCACCAGCGTTGCCAGTGGATACCGCTCGATCGCTGCGCGCAATACCGTCGCGTCCTGCTCGGCGAAGGCCTTCGGCACGTACATGCGCAGGAATAGCGGAGCGCTCGGCGTGACTCCTGGTCGATGCGATGGGGAATCGTCGGTGCCGGGGCGATCGGGACGTACGTCGGCGCGCGTTTGGTGCTGGCCGGCAGGGACGTGGTGCTGCTGGCGCGCGGCGCGCAGGCCGAGGCGCTCCGCGCCGACGGGTTGACCCTGCACGACGGCTCCGGTCGGACGCACCTGGCGCTCGAAGCCGACACGGATCCGACCCGCATCGGCGCGGTCGACGTGCTGCTCCTGACGGTGAAGGCGCACCAACTGCGGGCGACTTTGCCTGCGATCGCGGCGATGAGCGGGCCGCAGACGACGATCGTCTCGATGCAGAACGGCATCCCGTGGTGGTATCCGATCGGGCATCCCACCGCCGAGGGTTGGGAGTTGGCGTCGGTCGATCCGGGACGCGCGATCGCCCGCGCGATCCCCGTCCAACGCACGCTCGCCGCATCGCTGTACGTCGCCGCGAACGTCCCGGCGCCGGGGGTGGTGCAGCACACGCACGGCGATCGCATCGTCCTCGGCGCCGCCGCGAGGGCGGCGCACGAGCAGTTGCAGGCGGTCGCCGACGGCCTCAGGCACGCCGGCTTTCGGGTCGAGATCGGCGACGCGCCGCGCGCCGAGGTGTGGGCCAAGCTGCTCGGCAACGCGGCGTTCAACCCGATGAGCGCGGTGACCCGGGCACCCATGGGCCAGATCATAGCGCAGCCGCGCGCACTTGCGCTCGCACGCGGCGTGATGTGCGAATGTCTCGCCGTCGCGAGCGCGCTCGGCGACGCACCGGCGATCGACGTCGACCAGCGTATCGCGGTGAGTCCGCGCGGCGACACCAAGACCTCGATGCTGCAGGACCTCGAAGCCGGCCGTGCGCTCGAACTCGACCCGCTGCTGGGCGCGGTGGTCGAACTGGGCGAGCGCAGCGGCGTGGCCGTCCCGCTCTGCTCGGCGCTGTATGGCCTGGCGGCACTGGTGAACGCGCCGGTGGTGAACGCAACCTAGCTGCGAAGGGGGTCCCGCAGGCGGCGGCGCAGACGCCGGGATGTCTTCCCACGCTGGTCTGCGCCGGGGAGCCGAGCTGACGTGGCGCGGGATCGTTCTCGGGGCCGCGATCACGCTCGTCTTCACCGCTGCCAACGTCTACCTCGGGCTCAAGGTCGGCTTGACGTTCGCCTCGTCGATCCCGGCGGCGGTGATTTCGATGGCCGTGCTGCGCGCGTTTCGCAACACGACCATCTACGAGAACAACATCGTGCAGACGCTCGCCTCGGCAGCCGGCACGCTTTCGTCGATCATCTTCGTGCTGCCGGGCTTGATCATGGTCGGGTGGTGGACGGGTTTTCCGTTCTGGCAGTCGTTCGGGGTGTGCGCGATCGGCGGCGTGCTGGGCGTGATGTATTCGGTGCCACTGCGGCGCGCGCTCGTCGTGCAGACCGATCTGCCGTATCCCGAAGGCGTCGCGGCTGCAGAAGTGTTGCGGGTCGGCAGTGCCGCCGGCGCCGGGGCGGAGAACGAGGCCGGCCTGCTCGCGATCGTGTGGGGCGCGATCGTGTCGGCCGGCTACGCTGCGCTGGCCGCGACGCAGACGGTGGCGAGCGAGATCGACGCCTTCTTCCGATCGGGGGCGATCGCGACCGGCAACGGCATTCAGTTTTCGTTCGCGCTGCTCGGCGTCGGGCATCTGGTCGGGATCTCGGTGGGTCTGGCGATGCTGGTCGGCGTCGCGATCGCGTGGGTCGGCGCGGTGCCGATCCTGACCGCGCTGCACCCGACGGCCGGTGCGGCGGCCGACGTCGCCACCAGCGTGTGGCGCCATCAGGTGCGCTTCATCGGCGCCGGCGAGATCGGCATCGCGGCAATTTGGGCGCTGGGGAAACTCGCCGCGCCGGTCGCGCGCGGCGTCGCCTCGGCGCTCGCGACCGCACGCCGCATCGCCGCCGGTGAGGGCGATGCGCTGCCACTGACCGAGCGCGACATCCCGATCAAGACCGTCGCGTCGATCAGCCTGGCGATGCTGGCGCCGCTGGCCGTGCTGCTGGTGACGTTCCTCGCCGGTGGAGCGCTGGGCGGCTTGATCGTCCCACTGGTGATCGGCGCCGTCGTCTACGTCGTGCTGGCGGGCTTCCTGGTCGCCGCCGCGTGCGGCTATATGGCAGGCTTGATCGGATCGTCGAACAGTCCGGTGTCGGGCCTGGCGATCCTGACCGTGGTGGGCGCTTCGCTGCTGCTCTTGGTGGTGGCGAAGACGAACGATCCGCACGGCGCGGCGGCCTTGGTCGCGTTCGCGCTGTTCGTCACCGCGATCGTGCTGTGCGTGGCGACGATCGCGAACGATAACTTGCAGGACCTCAAGACCGGCCAGCTGGTCGACGCGACGCCGTGGCGCCAGCAGGTCGCGCTCGTCATCGGCGTCGTCGTGGGCGCGGCGGTCATCCCGCCGATCCTCAATTTGATGCAGGGCGCCTACGGCTTCACCGGCCCGCACGCGCTGCCGGCGCCGCAGGCGACGCTGATCTCGGCGTTGGCAAAGGGCGTCATCGAAGGCCAGATCGATTGGACGATGATCGGCATCGGCGCGCTGGTCGGCGTCGCGATGGTCGTGCTCGACGAAGTCCTCGGTCGCTTGAAGCTCATGCGCTTGCCGCCGCTGGCGACGGGCCTGGGTATCTACTTGCCGGCGGCGACGATCACGCCGATCGTGCTCGGCGCACTGGTCGGTCGGGCGTACGAAGCGTGGGTAGCAGGCAGTCCGCATGCCGAGTCGGCGCGCCGGCTGGGCGTGCTGCTCGCGTCGGGCCTGATCGTCGGCGAGAGCTTGTTCGGGGTGCTGCTGGCGGGGCTGATCGTCACCACGCATCGCGAAACGCCGCTCGCGTTGGTCGGCGACGCGT